>Ga0209048_10000563_pt1 | contig 39301 bp, 43 predicted proteins | sample FrelakmetCRP12CR_FD_187146 | JGI IMG/M metagenome (GOLD analysis project Ga0209048, IMG submission 187146) | Freshwater lake sediment microbial communities from the University of Notre Dame, USA, for methane emissions studies - CRP12 CR (SPAdes)... | ecosystem: Environmental > Aquatic >...
AATGAGCCAATAGTAAGAGAGCGGGGCCATAGGGTAGCCTGGCCATCCTAGGAGACTGGGGGTCTTCTGACCTGAGTTCAAATCTCAGTGGCCCCATTTTTGATGTTGTTTTTTTGGTCTTTGGTATGAAAATTACTGCACATTGTATTGATTGTTTACTTTCCCGTGTGAACCTTGAATGTACATTGTGTCACGCTACTCCGGATCTCACTAAGACAACAATGAAGGAGTGCAGTAGGTTGATGGACGAAATTCGTTCTTCTCCTCTCAGCCATCCCCAGATCGCGAGCCGGATCCATCGCAGAGCTTATGAAATCTTAAAAAATCCCGATCCGTTTGCGGAACTAAAAATTCTGGGTAACCGGCAGGCAAGGGAAGTCTGCAACGAGGTTAAAAAAGACCTCTCCACGTTCCGCGACTATGTTTTGGCATCAGTAATCGGCAATACCTTTGATTATGGCGTGAAAGGACATACCGTTGAAGAAGATTTTTCTGTTTTTTTCCAGAGGGAATTTGCAAAAGGGCTCACCATTGACGATACGGATAAAATAGCCCTGCTCTGTTCGCGGGTCGTATACCTGAGCGACAATTGCGGTGAAATTGTTTTTGATTATCTCCTGATCAGATACCTCAAACAACAGGGCTCTCATGTAACCCTTGCGGTTAAAGAGAGACCCATTCTCAATGATGCCACCCTGAAAGATGCTCGTGAACTGGGGTTAGACATCCTTGTAGACCGGCTCACGACAAACGGTGGAGGTTCAGAAATTGGTATCTGCATGGAAAATATTCCCGATGATCTTCGGGATGCAATTGAAACATGCACGATAATCATTTCTAAAGGTATGGCAAATTTTGAATCCTTATCAGAAATGGAAAATCTGCCGCCTGTTGCTTACCTGATGGCCGCGAAATGCGAACCTGTTGCAGATGAAGCTGGAGTTCATGTCGGGTCAAAGGTCGCGATGTTACGGACCTGACAACCGCGATCTGCTCCGCCATATTAGCCCCACATTCAGCTATCAAAAGGTTGAGAAAAGGGTAACATAATCGTGTGCCTTTTCCGAATTTTTCCTGTTATCGAACTAAATATGGAGCAGGTACGGGAGTGCAATCAGGGAGACCAGGACAACAAGCATCAGGTAGCTGACAGCACTTGTTACGTATCCTGAATATTTCAGTAGTCCGCGGCGGTCAAGCAGCCTTTCGACACCTTCTTTAAAGATATAACCGCCATCAAGGGGTATCATAGGTATCGCGTTAAATATACCAACATTGATGTTGATCCATCCGCACCAGAAGAGCAGATGCACAACCCCCCAGTAACCCTCAAAGGGCACGACATAGTAATTCGTGTCAGGACTTTCAAAGGCTAGGATACGAAGATATTGAGAACCGGCGTCAGTAGCAAAGGGGACGATCAGGAACTGGAAGAATCCCAGGGGAGCTAACATTCCCCGGATGACGGACATGACTACCGTACCGTCATAATACTCTACACCCATGAATCCACTCTTCATCCCCGTGAGATCATTTGGCCATGGAGAGAGCGTGAGATTATAGGTCTCAACAGTGCCGTTATTTTCAATAAAAAGCGTTATGGAATCCCCGGGTTTTGTGGTATTTAATAACGCTGATATATCCTGTCTTGTAGAAACTGTCTGGTTGGCAGCATTGGTAGAAATTCCCCTGACGACCGATCCAGAAGGAATACCGGCATTGGCTGCGGGATAATCCTTGTATACTCCGTGTATAATCGGCTGGCTGATGGGAACTGCCAGTCCCATGAAGAGTATAAGAAGGATAAAACAGGAAAATCCTACAACAAGGTTGTTTGTTATCCCGGCTCCGAACATGCGAACCTTGGACATTCCTTTGGTTTTATCAAGCTCTTCTTCGTCAGGCTCAACAAAAAAACCTATGGGGATGACGGCAATAAGCGCACCCATGGTCTTTACCTTAATGTTCTCAACACGACAGAGAATCCCATGCCCGAACTCATGGATGGCAATTGTTATGACAAAAGCAAACCAGACCGCAAGTGTTGATGGTACATACTCGTTGATACCAGGGAGTAGCAGGATATTCTGTGGTTCATAGATCCCGGTAGGTTCCGGCTGGATTAGGAGCGTGTAGCGGACGGATATAAAGAGCATAAGGGTGATAAAGACCGAGACGATGATGACAGCAATGACCCCGGCCGTACCATAGATGCGGAAAAACGTGCGGTATGAGGCAAATTTATCAAAAAAACCTACCCGATTTGTCCTTAACGCCATAATCGGGCCATAAAAAACAATATGCTCCTCCCAGAGTTTATTCCGGTGAATGACAAAGGCTATCGCGGTATAAACGCCGGCCAGAAGAACAAGAATGAGGAGCCAGTCCATTCCAGTACTATGGCATTGCAGGGCTGATAAAGTATTCACCCGTTGCAAGTCCTGTGGTGATCGGAAAATACGTTAAAAATCGTTGAGACGACGCTGTGACTTTTTTGAAAGGATTGCGCTGACAGTTTTCCAGCTTTTTCGGGCAATGGGTGGAGGAACGTGGTGTTCGTTGATGTACGAATTCAGGAAGTGGATGGTGACCGGATCCGACGGGTATCCACTTCCTATCGTTCCATATTTTTTTGCAAGGGTGGCAATTACCCGGTCACGGGTCACCTTAGCGATGATGCTTGCAGCAGACACAACAGGGAATTTCTCATCAGCATGGTGCTCGGAAATAATCTCGCAGGGCAGCACAAGATGGTTTTTCACCATCTCTGCATACCGGAACGTGTTCACATCGCATGCATCCAGATACGCATAATCAGGAGAGAGTTTTACTATCACTTTTGCATGTGAGCGTGCAACAGCCTCATTGAGGGTCATATCCCGCCGCATAATGTCTATTTGCTGTGCATCCAGCCTGACTGTTGCAACCTGGCATTTCTTCCTGATAATTTTGTACAGGCGCTCGCGCTCTTTTGCACAAAGCAGTTTTGAGTCCTTGACCCGGATTCCTTCCAGGATATCTTCAGAGGATATTCCAACCGCCGCAATTACCATCGGCCCCAGCACGGATCCCTTTCCTGCTTCATCTACTCCACAGATCACATGGATTGGTTAATGCGCAAATTATTTCAATGCCGATGATGGTAACCGGTAGTTATGTATATTATAATCGTAGGACTCGGGGGAATCGGGAGGAATCTGGCAAAACAGGCCGTGGAACACGCAAACAATGTTGTGGTCATCGACCAGGATGAATCCCGGTGCAGTGAAGTTCTCGAGCACTATGATGTACTGGCTGTGACTGGCAATGCAACTGACAAGACGACACTTGAGGAAGCAGGTATTGAACGGGCAGACGCCCTGATTGCTACGACAAGTGATGATTCTGTCAACCTTATGACCTGCTGGCTAGCAAAAAAGTTTCGCGTTCAAAATGTTGTATCGATCGTAAACCAGTCATCACACTCAGATTTTTTCAAAGAAGTTGGTGTCAGGATCAGTGAGAACCCGGATGAGCTCGTTGCATCACGACTCTACTACTGGACCCAGAACCCCCAGCTCCAGCAGCTCGCGTCAATTCCCGGAGGAACCATCTTTGAGATAGTTGCAGAACAGGGTGCACCTATTGTCGGGCATGAAATCCGTGAACTCAAGGTCAAAGACTTTGTTTTTATTGCAATCCGCAGATCCGGGGGCGAACTGATCATCCCCAGTGGTAATGTAAAAATTCAGCCAAATGATATATTCACAGTTTTTACCAAAAAAGAAGCAGAGGATGACTGCCTGAGACTTCTCAATAAACAACTCAAAAAATCAGTGGATTGATGCCGCGAGCGCCCCCAGCTCGAGCATCAGTCTGGGGTTCACCTTCATAATTTCTTTTATCAAAGACATTGTGGTGAACTCTTTCAGATTCAGTTTTGAAACGGAGTGGATAATCTCGTTAAGTTTTTCATCGGGTTGTTTGATCAGGTATTCCTTGATGTGATAATTACGTTCGATAACTTTTCCCATCTTTGACGCCCGCCACGTTTTGTCGTATTTCATGAGTGCTTTTTTAGAAACATCACCTTTTGCAAGGCATTCTGCCGCAACCTCAGCAGCAAGTCTCCCGGTATACATGCCGTTGTAAATCCCACCACCGGTGAGAGGATCCACTACCCTTGCTGCATCGCCAGCAATTATCAGGCCATCTGCAACAGTACATTCCAGAGGGCGGCAGACAGATACTCCACCGGCAATATATTCGATCTGTTTTCCCTTGGGGAATGTCTTTTTTACAAAACGATCGAGGTAGTCCTTAGCACGGTGCCCTTCCCCGCTCTTTTTGCCGGAAATACCTATCCCGACATTTGCGATTCTTTTTCCTTTCGGAAATACCCAGAGATACCCCTCCGGCGCAATTTCATTGCCCAGGTAAAACACCGTCGAATGCTCATCGATATCGACATCTGCCAATACGTATTGGGCAGAGCTCATGATCTCTCTCATGGCAACCGTCGTATCGATACCGCACCACCGGGAAAATTTTGATTCAACACCGTCGGCAGCGATGACTACATCGGCAGTAACTTTTGTTACTTTCCCACAGCACTCAACCTTTGCCCCCTTGACATATCCGTCCTCCATGAGAGGTGATGATGCCCGGGTCTTTACAAAAACATCTGCACCGGCCTCTGCTGCTTTCCAGACAAGTTCACGGTCAAAGAATTTCCGGTCGAGGATATAGCCGACCTTGTTACCCGCAAGCGCAGATTCCAGTTTCATTAAAAACCCATCCGGAGCGATAATGCTTGCACCGGTCATTTCAGCAGAAATCCACCGTGGATCCGGATCAATGAATTCATGGAGGGCTTCTCTGCCTATACCTTCGGCACAACGCACGGGTACACCAATTGCCGGTCGCTTTTCGACTATGCATGCAGAGAGACCCTTTTCTGCAGCTGTTTTTGCAGCAATTGCTCCTGCCGGGCCGCCCCCGATAACTAAAATATCATACTTATTTTTCATGCACGACCTCCAGGGCACCAAGGGGGCACACTTTTGCACAGATTCCGCAGCTCGTGCAACTCTTCTCGACGCAGAGATATGCATCAATCAGTTCAAGAGCACCTTCCGGGCAGACTGATACACAACAACCGCAATATCCACAGATATCCCGATGTACTTTGAGCATTGAGTGATTATATTGGCGTCCACTTTCATTAATATTTACGATTACCTGTGGCAGAAACAACCCGGTAATTTACAGGAAATCAGATGAGCGAGAAAGTACCGTATTTTCCGCCGCCTCCCGGGTGCAGCGTAACATGCCCGCTCCTCAGGGATTCAATCGCGTCTGCGGTTTTAGCATGGATCGCGCGGATATCTTCCAGCGGGGCGTTAATCAGGACCTCGATCTCGTTGCCAAACGTACTGATGAATTTCTCATAGAGTGCAGTACACTTTTTCGTTCGTGACGATGATGTGCCTTCCATGGTCTGGATGATCTGGCCAAGTGGGATGATATGGAGGTACGGCGGACGCGGACTATGGTTCCCGGCAGAAGAGAGTTCCCTGGCCCGGTCAAAAACACCTTTTTTTATCAGGCCATTATCTTTCGGGCACCGCCATACATTCGTTTTGGCATCTGCAAGGGAGTATTGGGTGTAGCAGCGGGTGCATGCCGTGCGATTATATTTCCCTTCTTCCGGGAAGAATCCGGCGTTTAATTCAATGGTTTTATTTCTTAATCCATGGATCACATCTGCAACGGTAAGCTGAGTAAGCCGTAGCCGGGTAAATTCCCGGCCGATTTTATCGGGTTGCGGGCTATGGGCATCGGAGTTGGTAAGAAATGGAATGGTGTCGAGATCTGAAATTGCCGCACCGTACGAATTGTCCGCTGAAAGACCCAGTTCAAGGAAATCAATTGGTTCGCTTCCATAACAATCAGCAACACTATCAAAATACGCGTACATCGATGTCCACGGGGTAAACGCGTGCGCCGGACCTATGAGAACTCCAACTTCGTGAGCATAGTTCGCGATCTTCTCTCCTGAAAGGTAGACATGAGGCCGGCCGCTGGTAAGAAAACTTTTACAGGTGCCTTCCAATAGTCCCTGAAGTTCGCTGAACTGCGAAAGGTCCTCTGCGATGATCAGGTGGTGCACCCTGTTCTCATCTTCCACTTCTCCCGTCGGGACAATAACAATCCCTGCATCGTTATCCAGAAACGGTTCCCATATCTTTCGCCACGTAGAGTGGAGAGCATCTCCTGTGCCGAGCACGTGGATACCCTTCGTCACACAGGCCGACAAAAGATGCTCCGGTTGCATAAAACGGGAGACAGCAATCGAATACGGGGAATGGATGTGCAGATCCGCATTTGCGAGCATTATTACCATTGTGGTTGCCCTGACAGGATATAAAGTGAAATACTCATGCAAAAAAAGATTGGAAAATAGATTTGGGTTGTTATCAGGGACACCACAGAATAATAATAGAAACTAAAGATCCCCGACCATTCTTATCAGATTAAGGTTTTTTGCGGATTATTGAGATGCTTTTTTGCTGCTGGAGTGACTTCCCTTCCCTGGGGGGTGCGTTTGATAAATCCGATCTGGATGAGGTACGGTTCATACACATCCTCAATGGTCCTGACCTCTTCTCCTACCGAGATTGCAATGGTCTTCACACCGACAGGGCCTCCATCAAAATCCCTGGCAATGATCGAAAGAATCCGCCTGTCCAGTTCATCCAGACCGAGCTCATCAATCTGCATCATGGCAAGCGCCTGCGAGGTGATCTCACGCGTGATGGTGCCATCACCTTTAACAACCGCAAAATCTCTCACTCTTCGCAACAGCCGGTTGACAATCCGTGGTGTCCCACGGCTCCGTTTTGCAATCTCTTCAGCACCATCATCCGTTATCGGGATCTTCAGGATGCTGGCGCTTCGCATAACGATTCTCACCAGTTCACCAGCGGAATACAGGTCAAGCCGTGATAAAATTCCGAAACGATCCCGGAAGGGGGAGCCTAAAAGCCCTTGTTTTGTTGTTGCCCCGATAAGCGTGAAATGTTCGAGGTCCAGTTTTATCGAGCGTGCACTTGGTCCTTCTCCGATCATCACATCGATAAAGAAATCTTCCATGGCAGGGTAGAGCATTTCTTCGACAACCGGGTTTATCCGGTGAATTTCATCAATGAACAGGATATCTCCTGATTTTAACGGGGTGAGTAATGCAGCAATATCCCCCGGTTTTTCAAGTACAGGACCGGTCGTTGCCCTGATTTCAGCACCCATCTCATGTGCGATGATATGCGCAAGCGTAGTCTTGCCAAGCCCCGGAGGCCCCGAGAACAGGAGGTGATCCAAGGGTTCGCCGCGCTTCTTAGCAGCTTCAATGGCAATCTTCAATGTCGCTTTTACTAAAACCTGTCCAACAAATTCGTCAAGGTGTGCAGGCCTTATTGTAAGATCGTCTCCTTCCTCGTTAAGTGGTATAGGGGAGATAATCCTCTCGGTCATATAATTACCGTTCCTTTAATCTCGATAGTGAGGCTTTAATGAGTTCCTGTACGGATGGAGATTTGAGTGCAGGAGCAGCGTCATTGACCGCATCCCTTGATTCTTTTTCTGCAAACCCAAGGGAGATCAATGCGCTTACCGCATCATGCATGGCTGGACTGCTCCTGCCGGTTTCGGAGGCACGTATCGTTTCACCAACTTTCTTCATCTTGTCCCTGAGTTCGAGGATTAACCGTTTTGCACTCTTCGGGCCAATACCGGATATCCTGGTCAGGGCTTTTTCATCCTCGTTCAGGATTGCAATAGCAAAATCCTCGATCCCGACCTGTGAAAGGAGGTTCATAGCCGTCTGCGGACCTATCCCGGAAACGCTGATAAGTATCCGGAACATCTCCAGTTCACTGTGGTGCATGAAACCATAGAGCGTGATTGCATCCTCACGGACCGCCATATGCGTGAAGAGTTTTACGGGTTCCTTATTATGTGTCAGCAGCTGGAGTGCCGGTTGGGTTACGTGCACCTGGTACCCTATGCCCTGAACGTCCATTACGACCCACTTATCTCCCGTCAGGACTGGTTTCCCCCAGAGATGCGCAATCATTGTACTATCTCAGGATATGGATATGACATAAGGCAATCGAAAGTGCGTCCGCAGCATCATCGGGCCTGGGTATTTCGTCCAGATGTAGCAATCTGGTGATCATCTCCTGCATCTGGCGTTTGTCTGCACGACCTGATCCGGTAATTCCCTGCTTGACCTGGTTTGGCGTGTATTCCGTGACGGGGATATTGTGTTGTTCTGCAGCAAGAAGGATAACCCCACGAACTTCGCTTACTGCCATTGCCGATGAGATATTTTTTGAAAAAAATAACTTTTCAAGGGAGATATGAGCAGGCTGATATTTCTCAATAAGTGTTACAACAGCTTCATAGATTTTCAATAATCTCTCGGAAGGGCGGAGGTCCTTTCCTGAAGATTCTACGCATCCATAACAAACCGCGCGTATTTCCCCCCTTGTAACATCAATTACCCCGTACCCCAGTCGTGCAAGTCCAGGGTCTATCCCGATTACAATCATTTTTAGAGTACTCCGGATTTGATATATATCACTCCAGTAATATACGCGAATGGTTGGGGGGGTGAATGTGTCAATTGAGGTCATGATTCACCATGCGCAATACCCTACTATAAAAAAATTTTAACGATTACATTGGCCCCCGAAAACTTTTTTTACATTCATAACACCAATGAGATCGCCAAAGTTCCTGAACGAAAAATAGGTGTTAAAATAAAAAAAATTACGCGGGTTTTAAATTATCTAGCCAATATAGGTCAGCTCTTCGTCCTTTTGCATTTTGTCACCTTCGACTAATCCTTCGATGACCTTTTCCATTTCGGATGCACGGTCGTTAAGCTTCGTAGGATCGACCGGAACGTCAATAAGCTTTGAAAGTATATCGAGTACGTTTGCCGCACTCATCGGGTCGACCAGGTAACCGCTCGTCTCACCCATCAGGCAGACGGCATCAATCCCGCGCATTCGAGAAAGGCCAAGGATAAGACCAGCGGCACCAATAATCCCTCCCCCTGGTTCGTCACGGTTAAAGGTAACCCCGGCTGATTCAAGGTCCATACGCAGCTCCGCGCGGTTTACTGCTCCAAGAACACGGGGATCATGTACCAGGTGCCCGACACCAAATCCGCCCAGCGTGTAAATACGTTGAACTTTTAGTTCTTCAGCAATCTTGCAATACTGGTCAGCCAGAAGGTAGTGACCTTCGTTTGAGGTGCTCTGGTGATCTCCCACAAGAAAAATGAGATCTTTACCTTCAGACTGATAAAGATACAATTCATTGCGGGCCAGGCGGGCAAGACCGCTCTCGTCAAGGATTACCTGGGGAGGAAAATAGATGGAATGGATCTCACCAATCTTTTGGGCACCCAGCATGTGGATCATATACTCGGCAACAAGCTTGCCGACCTGACCGATTCCGGGGAGCCCTTCAATAAGAACAGGGTTGACAAATTTCCTTTCCCGAACGGAATCAAGAAAGCGGATTGAGATCTCTTCAATCATTTTTTTGCCATCCTCCGGTATTTCCCGTACCGGTCCTCAATAGAAAAACGTGCAGGATGGACAATAGCAGTCGTCTTGCCACAAACCGGGCATATCGTAGAGAGAGTATAGGTAAGATCTGTTGTGCAGTGACGGATGCGCCCGCTCATTGACTCTTCCCGGACTTCGGTTTTTTGATGAGTTTTCCCTCGCCGCCAGACTTTTCGACGACAAGGATAGCAGCATTTGCCGCTTTCTCGATTGCTTTTTCCGCTTTTTTATAATCAGGGGCGGTTACTTTAATCCTGTAGGTAGGCGCACCAAGGTAGAGGAGTTCGATCTCGGCACCAGCGGTCTTTGATTTATTTGCTTCCTTAAGGGCATTTTTAATGACGGTAATTCCATCGGGCTCAACTGAAGTAAGGTGCAGGTGCCCTGTCACTTCAACTTTGGGAACCTTCACATTTTCCTGTGCCACATGAAGGAGCGCCTCGGCAACCTTTTTTGAGAGATCAAGTTTTTTAAGGGTTGTCTCGCTATCGGTAACAAGGTCTTCAAATACCGGATAAAAAGCCCCGTATTTATTATAAATCAGGTCCTCGAGCACGGTTGGAGATTCACCGGTTTGTTCGGCAACGAAACCAAGCCATTTCTGGGCCTTTGATTCATTTTTCCACTCGCGAATCTTTTCACGGCGCTGGTGTTCATTAACGTCTTTTAAGGAGAGATCAATATGCCCACGGTTCCTATCGACGTTGAGAACCTTGCAGACAATCTTCTGCCCTTCACGGATATGATCACGAATGTACTTGATCCAGCCCGTGGCAATCTCAGAGATGGGGATGAGCCCCTGGCGGCCACCATACTCATCCAGCGATACAAAAGCAACGAAGTCTTTCACGTTCTGTACGGTGCAGACAACCAGTTCTGATTCCTGTGGCCACTCTCTGTCCAGCATGGGAAGAATCACTTAAGCTCTGAGAGGATCTCAGCCTTGATACTTGCTTTTCCACCAGTGGGGAGTGCAAGATCGTGCCCGCATACGACACACTTTACGACAGTGCTTGCCTTTTCAAATACCGTCTGTTCGTTTTCACAGTCAGGACACTTGACTTTAAAAAATTTACTCCGGTTTTCCCGAATCTCTCGTACCATTATGCGCTCACTCCGTCAGCTCAAACTTTGCGACCCTGAAGCCCTTACGCAGGTGTGCCTTTCCGCAGGTTACACAACGGTACCGCACGTTAATCTTTTTTGTTGGCTTATCGCCCCCGGGCACTTTTGAGAATTTTCCCATGTTGCCTACTGTTCCTCTGCGTGCCTTCTGGCGGTCGATCCAGTGGAGGCCGGTTGTCTTGCCTTTCTTTACCTTCTCGACCTCATGAATCTGGTGATTCCGGCAGTGAGGGCAATAGGTGTTAAATTTTGCTGGCATTTTCATAAAATATTCACCGATAATTTGGATATAGAATACCAATATTATTTACAAAGGTTCATATTTAAGACTATGTTGCGTTCACTTAAGACCGCAGCATTCCGCTCTGGAAGCGTCACTATATCTCCTTTTGAGAGGGTATAAATCCTCCCATCGACCCCCATGAACGAATCCATATTTTCAAGCACATGAACAAGAACACAGGGGTGCGACAGGTGAACATCGAGTTGTTGAGACGTTGAGGAAAAATCTGCAGGTTCCTTTTCTTCACATAATTCCGGCTCGCAGACTTCATCTTCAGCCAGAACCATATGACGGGGAGCATGAAGCGTATGAGGTACATTATGTAAAAGAATTCCCTGGCATTGCTCTATGCTGGCAGTGATCTGTTCGAACATCTCCTTCTCGACCGGGATCATCCGTTTGACTTCCTCGCGATCATAATAGCTGCCTTCTGCATGCATGATGGTGAGCGCGAGAATCTTGCGGGACCGGATTGCAAACAGGTCCTGCAGTGTCTCCCGTATTGAGAGAGTCTCATCGATGAGTGAACGTGCATCGTCAGAAAAAGGATCCTCGAATGCATAGACCTTTTTTGTTATTGAAGCGAGTTCTGCTACCCCTTTTTCAAAAATATCCGGGGCTACGGCGGTGAGACGGCCTGTCTCGCGTTCAGACAGCAGGATGCTGCGCAGATCATCAAGCCCAATGTGCCCCATGGTATTCACCTTCAGGCAATTTCTGCCATGCCACGGCAGCAGAGGAATACAGCCACCGCTTCCGGTACTGTAATGATACCCTTTTTGAGGTCATAAGTACTTCCGAGCATCGGCATGTTCAGCGCAAACCTCAGGTCCACTTTGACATCACGCGTTGAAAAGACTACAGCATCCACAAGCGGGTCAAATTCGCTGAGATCCCGTAGTTCAAGCGGTTGCACCCGCATCCCGCTTCCGCCGTGCAATGATGTCGGCATCCGGATCAGCCGCTTTGTGTCGGTTGTAACCGGCTCATCCGCAAGAGCTGCGCGGGAAAGAAGCCGTTTTTTAAATTCTCCTTCATGAGATGAGAGGATCGCCTGGAGTGCACGGTTTTTCAGGATTATGCTCGTGGGATGGTGTTCAATTTCTGTGATAATTTCCTCCCGCTTTTTTAAAAGAACTGTTGCCGAGTCCTTTCCTATCCCCTCGATGGCAATAAGATGCGCCATTGCGTCTTCTTCTGTCAGGCCTCCCATCCAGCGAAGATATTCAAGGAGGGTTGCACGATATCGTATCGGCCAGCCTGGGGATTCAGGTTTTTTTATTGAGAGCATTACAGCAGGATCAATGCCAATCCCGCAGACATAGTCAATCAGTTCCCGGCGTTCGGCGCTTCCCCACCCTCGAAACGCAATATCCTTGACGTGAACATGATACCCGCGGCCCCCGGAAAAGACGAGTTCGATAGTTTTTGGGTCCATACCAAACTCAACGGTTAGTATCGAGATGAGTTTCCCGGTTTCCTCTTTTACCCGGGTAAGCATCTGGTCATAGGGGCCCCGCATGATGTGGTCGGCATCGAGATCGAATACCAGATCTGCCCCACACCACCCTTTATCTCCCATAGTCCCGGCATCAGGCTTCTCGTAGTATGCAGTCGAGTAGTAGGTGTGCTGGGGTACGAGATTCTTGAGGTACTGGAAGAGCTCTTCCCGTCCAGAAAAACACACATGCCGCCGCATCCTCATAGAAGGAGCATTCGGAGAAAAGAGCACAAAACCCCATTCCCGTTGTTCGAGGGATGATGGCGAAACAAGAATGGTTTTTTTATAATAATCGCTAAACCTCTGTCGGAGAAATTCAGTCGTCGCCGGGTTCATGGCAGCTCCTTAATCATATAGGGACCATTTCGTTCATAGCCCTGTCTCCGGTAATAGGGGCGCACACCAATTCCACTCATGATCGCGAGGCGGCAGAACCCGGCATCTGAAGTGATCTCTTCAGCACGTGCAATAAGCATTTTTCCAAAATTCCTGTGTTGCCATTCCTCAGATTCTGCATCTTTCCCAACCGGTACGAGACTTCCGTAGACATGGAGTTCACGCATGACTGCAGCTTTTTCAAGCCAGGTATTATAGACCTGTGAAGGGAAGCGGAGTCGGCTGAACCCGATTAAAGAATCATCGGATACTGCGGATATAAAATGCTCATGGCCACCGCAGCACATATACTTCAATACCCGGAATTCTGAATCTGCGAGCGAGGGAAGTCTTCCAATCTCCCGGCACCGTATACATCGACAGTGCTTTCCGGTTGTCTTCAGCCGGTTCTGGGCAAGCTGCCGGAAGTTGGAGTGCCGGGATCCGGCAACGATCAGTTTTGCCGGTATATCACGCTGAATCCGCTGGAGTCGGGTATACTCTGGGATAAGTGCCTTGGCATAAGCTACGAGATCGATCATCTCCTCCTCACTGTATGGTGAGTATTCCCCCCGCTGCCAGAGTACTTCAATCTCTGAACCCGGAGTAACAAGCGTAGGATAAATTTTTAAAAAATCAGGCATGAAACGAGGATCAGAAAAGATCGTCTCAAACATTTTTTTATCCATTTCAATGGTCGAACCGGGAAGATTTGGCATCATATGGAAACCCACCTTCATGCCAGCATCACGGAGAAGGGTGTTTGCGGCTACCGTATCTGCGACAGAACACCCCCGACGGTTATAGGACAGGATTGCATCTTCAACATGCTGCACACCGAGTTCCACTTTGGTCACACCAAGGCGGAGCATCCGGTCAATATGCTCCTTACGGCACCAGTCCGGACGGGTTTCGAATGTTATAGCAACACAGCGGATGGCAGATTTCTCGTTTTCAGTTTCCACCGTTGCCACATCACGGGGTTTTGCTGCGGCTGCTCCGCCAGGATAGGTGTTCATCGCTTCAATGCAGCGTGACACAAACTCCTCCTGGTATTCCGGTGTTCGTGCAGTCATTGTTCCGCCCATAACAATCAACTCCACCTTATCCACCCGATGGCCAAGCAACTCGAATTGCCCGAGCCGGGCATGCACCTGGGCAAACGGGTCATAGTTATGCTCACGGGCACGCAGTGCAGCCGGTTCTTCTCCCGTATAACTCTGTGGGGATTGATATTCGTGGTCGGGCCCTCCCGGACAGGGGAGGCATTTGCCATGTGGGCATGGTGCCGGGGAAGTCATGACCGCGACAGGAGCTACACCTGATAACGTCCGCGTTGGCTTTACCAGCAGGATCTTCCGGAGGGCTTCCCTCTCTTCTTGCCGGGCAACTGCCAGAATGCTTGAATTTTTGGGAACCGCGGGTAGCCGGTACTTCCGGCATATATCGATCTTTACCGCAACAATGGCTTCGTCCCCGGGCTGAAGGGTGAGGAGGCGGGAGATCATCTCCCGAAATGCAGGTGCCTCATCCATGACGTTTAATGTTCGGCTGCAACTTTTCTGGATGCAGTCTCTGAAGAATAGTTCACCACAGGCATAGTGCGCCCGTGAATATGGGTTACAATCTCATCTCCCAAAGTGAGAAGAGCATCTTTGTGGGCTTTTTTGTCCTTGTGAATATGGACCGGGGAAATTTCAAGGGAATTATAACGGCCTGTGCCGATTTCTTCGTTGGTGACGCCTTCATAGTACTTTTTAATGTGAATCATTAACATGTGTAAATGCAGCAACTCTTCCTTTTGCACACTATCACCTTCTGCAAGCTGAGTCTTTTTCTTGTGATACAGATATACCTTTTTAGTGACATTTATATCAGGAAACCTGCATGCTACCGGATCGCTCATTGCGCTGGCAATTGGGGATGCTTTGGGTGCGCCCCTGGAAGGATATGCCCCATCCAGCCCCCGGGTGACCGAAATGCTTCCCGGAGGGCGGCATTTCCGAAAAAAAGGAGAGATTACTGATGATACATTACAAGCTCTGGCAGTTGCAGAATCGCTCATAGCATGCAGGGGATTTTGTCCAAATGACCTTATCCCAAGGTTGATTGTCGGGTACAACAGGCATCCGGAATGGTACGGACCGACATCTTCTGGTTTCTTTGAATTGATTAAATCCGGCACCCTGCCGCACAAGGCAGCATGGCTTGTACATAAACAACGTCATGGCAGCCGGAGTAACGGAAGCGTAATGCGCGGGTTTCCCCTCGGAGTTTTTTTCCCGGCAGGAAAAGTGTATGAGGTCAGCCTCGCATGTTCTCGACTTACGCATTATGATCCCGTCGCCGCACACTGTTCCGCGTGGCTTAATGTGATGGTAAGCGATATGTGCCGTGGTTTTTCCCGCATGGAAACATACCGTCACGCACGCTCCTTGTGCACGAATGCTGAAGTTTTTGCGATCCTGGGAAATTACGAGAAGTATCCTGAAGAACCCGCTTTGGATGCCGTGCTCTGTTCACATGCAGCCCTGTCCTGCTTCATGAAGTCCCGCACTCTTGAGGATGCAATTCTTTTGGCGATAAACCTGGGAGGAGATGCTGATACTGTCGGTGCCTGCTGCGGCGCCCTTGCCGGGGCATACTGGGGTTCCTTATCAATCCCTGACCGGTGGAAACGGGATCTTGAATGCTATGAAACAATCCTGCACTCTGCAGAACTGCTTTGGGAGTGTGCTGACCATTCCTTAAAAAATTACCAGATGTGAACCTGATCCGAAAATACGTTGCGATGCCAATAATCCTTTTATACCGGTCGGATATCGACGAGCTTTAATGCCCGTCCTTTTTCGCAGATATCCGACGCGTTACCCAATACATCTGAGACTATGTATTTCTCCCCTTCCACTGCACCATCGGGATGGCAAAGCGGGTAACTCCGGCAATCACTCCTGTTGCAGGAAAGTTCAAGTTTGATCCTTGAATTGATAATTGCCATATCGGCGTTGATGAGCACGGTTATCGGTGCCTCCATGACTTCGACAGCCGTTGTGCCGTTCAGGTGAACCGCACATTCATGATGCGTTGTCCTGACCGATACAATGCGATACCGTCTTCCTATCTGAAGATTGTTGCATGCCTTTTTTACCTTACAGGTCTCGCACCCGGCTGCTTCTCCTTCGTAAATGAACTCAACACCCTGTTTTGCCAGAACTGTCCCGACGAGGGTCACCTTTGTTTTTGCATCCGCCATGAAGTCTCTCCTTATTCCCTGTAGAGCATCTGTATAAGATTCTCTGCCGATTCCCGTGTCAGGCCCGTATCGAATATTGTGAAGCGTTCCGGACGGATAGTTTTTGCCATGAGAAGTGCTTCAACTGCAATCGCGTCATCAATCCCGACTTCTGCCGGCGTAACCGGAGCGCCGATGCTCTTTAATGATGCCCGTATACCCTTCCAGTCTCCTCCATGAAGGTACATGGATATAATCGTCCCAATCCCACAACTTTCACCATGAAGGGCCTTACCAGGAGCGAGCTTATCAAGTGCATGAGAGAACTTGTGTTCGCCACCGCTCGCCGGTCGGGACGATCCGGCGATACTCATGGCAACCCCACTGGATACGAGAGCATTGGTTACGAACCGTGCAGACGGTTCCTGGTGCGGTTTGATAATATGGGAATTCTTTACAAGGATCTCAGCCGTCATCTTTGAGAGTGCAATGGCATACTCACTTATTGGTTCTCCTTTCACGCGGTGAGCGAGTTCCCAATCCAGTATCGCGGTGTAATTGGAGATAATATCAGCACACCCGGAGGCAAGGAAGCGGTGCGGGGCTGAAGCAATGATACCCGTATCTGCAACAATCGCAATGGGGGGCTGGGCATCGAGCGATGCATGTCCTTCAACAGTAGGTACGGAGGCCCGGGAAGATGCAATACCATCATGCGATGCTGCAGTTGGTACGGAAATAAACGGAATGTCAAGATTGTAAGAAACGATTTTCGCGGTGTCGATTACCCGGCCACCCCCAACACCGATCAAAAAGTCCATACCCGCTGCTGCCTTTTGTGCTTTTTTGATAACAGGCATGCTGATTTCTTCAGCGATAAATGGCTTGATGGTATAGTTTTCATCGAGGATCTCCCGGATTGTGTCCCCGGCAAGGCGCATAGTGCTCTTTCCTGAGATGAGGAGCGCAGACTTACCGAGTTTGAGATCTTCACATACCGAAGGTATCTGGCCGATCACGTCAAGACCTATGACAACATCCCGGGGCAGCTGCATCCATTTGGATTTGTCAAAAACCTTCGGTTTGAGTAATTTTATTGCATCTGCGCTCATTCTTATCATGGATGATTAGTGATTTCATATACAAATACTACATCGATCCCATCAGGATGGGTCAACCCTATAACATAGTTGACACGCTCACCTACGCGCTTATCCTGGTTCTAGGTGTATATTTGTTGTATCGCTGGATGTCGCAGTCGACCTGGCTTTCTGACATCGGGTTCAAAATTGATACCACCTTTATTCTTGCAACGCTTCCCTATGTCGTTCTCGGGGGATTATTGCGCGTCGTGCAGGATACAGGGATGATAACGGGAAATTTCCAGTTTTTGCTCGTGACCCCGCTCATCTACTTCGTGCTCTTTTTTTTTACCATCAGCATGCTGTTTCTCTCACGGTATATTACTCTTCAGGGACTAACGAAAAATATCCTGACATTTTATTCCTTTGCGGGTGTTTTGTCGGCTGTTGTCGTTTTACTCGTCCTGCTCGCATGGGGTGTCAACAATGCCCATGTTGATCTCTTTATACTGGCGATCATCCCCCTCATGGCTGTCACTGCAACGCTGCTGGTCTGGGCATGCATGCGCTACGTTTTTGGCTGGAAATACGTCAATTACTCGCTCTACCTGGTACTCATTTTTGGCCAGCTGCTGGATGCGAGTGCGACAAGTTATGGAATAGACCTTCACCCATCTGTCAGGTATATTGAACAACATGTGGTTGGTTCCGGTCTTATTGAGCTGACTCATACCGCATTTGTAATGTTCCCGTTAAAACTGGTAGTGCTGTTCCCTGCAATCTACATCATGGAGCTCTACCGCAAAGAGGCAAATCCCGCATTCTGGCACCTCGTTTTGCTTGCCATGATAGTTGTGGGACTTGCACCGGGGATACGGGACATGATGCGGATGGTGTTGTATGTCTAATTCACCGATGACAAATGCGATCATTATCATATCCCTCCTTTTTTGTGCAACAATAACCGTTGGCTGGGTTGGGACAATGAAAAATCCTGCTATAGGTGAAAACCTTATGAAACTCTTTGAAAAAGAAGTTGCAGGTCAGATTATGGGGAAAGATTCCCCTGAAATCTTTATCCGGCTCTTTTTTAACAATCTTGAGGCATGCCTCCTGCTCTTTTTGGGAGGGGCGTCATTTGGTATCCTTACGATATTTATCATGAGTCTGAATGGTGTCCTGATCGGCTCGATCATGGAACTTGTGCATAATGATCACTCTGTCGCGTTCGTCGCGGCGGCAATCCTGCCGCATGGTATTTTTGAGATTCCTGCATTCATCCTTTCCGGGGCTCTCGGTATCCTGCTTGCCCAATCACTCATTGCTGAGTGGTATAACGGGGCGGACACAGCAGAAGATGCAAAACGGTTCACGAGGCTGTTTGCCCTCTATGTTATGCCGCTTGTAGCAATCGCAGCATTTGTCGAGGCTTTTATTACGCCGATTATCATACATTTAGTAGCTTAGAGGATCTGATTCATGGACGATGACGCGGGCGCCCTGCCGCCGAAAAATGACTTTTCTGCATGGTATAATGACCTGTTATGGCGGGCCGAGATCATGGATGTGCGGTACCCTGTCAAAGGATTGTATGTCTGGTATCCCTATGGTTTTGCAATACGCAAATACGTGTACCAGCGACTCCGTGACCTGCTGGACCGAGATCATCAGGAAACACTTTTCCCCCTCCTGATTCCTGAACATGAATTCATGAAGGAGGCTGAGCACATCAAAGGATTTGAAGATGAAGTATACTGGGTGACACATGGCGGGACAACCCCGCTCGAAGTCAAGCTGGCACTGCGTCCGACAAGTGAGACTGCCATTTACCCGATGTACGCCCTCTGGGTCCGTTCTCATGCTGATTTACCCATAAAATATTACCAGATCGTTAACACGTTCCGTTACGAGACAAAACAGACCCGCCCGCTTATCCGCCTCCGGGAGATCACCTCGTTTAAAGAAGCCCACACGGTTCATGCGACGTGGGAAGAGGCTGAGCAGCAGGTTGAAGCGGCAATCACGCTCTATCGCGAATTCTATGACGGTCTCTGCATCCCGACCCTCATCTCAAAACGCCCGGACTGGGATAAGTTCCCCGGCGCAGATTATACTATTGCCGTTGATGCGATAATGCCAAACGGTAAGACTCTCCAGATTGGCACGGTGCACCACCTTGGCGATCACTTTTCCCGGACATTCAATATAACCTACGAAGACAAAAACGGTGAGCAGAAACTTGCACACCAGACCTGCTATGGTATATCGGAGCGCTCGATCGCAGCCCTTATCAGCATCCATGGAGATGACAAGGGACTCATCCTCCCTCCGGACGTTGCCACATTCCAGGCAGTCATCGTCCCCATCACCATAGGAAAACGACACGACGATGTAATGGCGGCAGCACAAAAACTAAAAACCGATCTCACCGCTGCGGGTTTCCGGGTGAAACTTGATTCCCGCGATCTGCGCCCCGGTGCAAAATACTACTGGTGGGAACTACGCGGAGTTCCTCTCCGCCTTGAGATTGGACCAAGGGACCTGGATGCCGGAAAAGTCATGGCGGTGAAACGGACCGGCGAAAAGACGTCGATCGAACTCGCAACTGTGACAGAAGGCATGAAACGTGTGCTGGGTGAGATCAGTGACACACTCCGTGCAAGGGCAGAAGAACATACACGATTGCATCTCTGCAATGTTGAGTCAATGGATGCACTCATCGCCGTAATAAACGATGATAAGGTTGGGGTTGTTTCCTGGTGCCAGGAGCGGAATTGCGGTAATATTATTGAAGAAAAGACCAACGCAAGTATTCTAGGTACCGATGTGCGTTCAACATATGTTCAGGCCACGGAGGGCACATGTATTGCCTGCGGGAAACCGGGCAAGGCAACCCTTGTTGGAAGGGCATATTAGATCACGATGACGGTGAGCCCCGGCATTTTTTCCCCTTATTTTTCTATTTTTTCTTAACAGTTCTCTTAGATCACATGGGCATATGCCCTACCTTCAGCGGAAAACAAGGAGTATAAACAGGGATATGGTGATAACGTCAGATGTGCCATTTCAAGATGATTTTCTAATTTGTAATTTACTCAATGAACATCGTTTGACAGGCAAGGCACCATTCTTTTTTTACTGCAGCAGAAAATAATAACAGGTACTTACCTGAGGTTACAGCAGTGAATAAATATCCCAAAGATCCAGATATCACCTATCTGCCACAACGGTACAAGGAGCAGATTGAAGCAAAGAAAAGAAGACGTCTTTATAAAAAAATTGGTGTATTTTTTTTAATTATCATAATTTGCGCGGTTGTGTACGTTATAGCGAATGGAACGATGACAGGTTCCCTGACCCAGACAGGAATTCATCTTCCTGCAATTGCAGCACCAACAGCCGAAACAATTCCACTTCCGCAATCGGTTGAACCTGCAAGCACTCCTGCCGTGAATATAACAGTTTCAATAACCCCAAATTATATCATTGGCGAGGGTGTTCCGGTTCAACCAGCACCTGATATGCAATCCCTTGATACTGCTATTGCCTCCCTGCGGATGGACTATGCTGAAGCGGGTTATACGCTGATAAGCGTGAATGTCACTGACCAGTATGCAGGTCAAAAACTCTACGAGTTCAGGATCAGGAGGGTTAATTCTTCTCCTGATGATACCGGGTTTTCGGTGTTTATCAACGCCAAAACTACCGATCCTTATACTGTGGGACAGGACAGTGTCAGGATCACTGCTGACCAGGCAGGAGCTCTCCTGAGTAATCATTTCATTGCCTATCATCCTGAAAAGATCAGATTAAGATATGTAAATACTCCGGATTCACCTCAGGAATGGATATTTACCCTGTATCAGGGCAATACCACGATTCTGACAGGTACGATGGACCCGGACACCGGCCAGGTTACATCATTCTCCAGAAGTATTGACCAATCTGGCAGGCAGGCTGATCCCTTGCTCGATAGTTCCGCTGCACAAAATATTGCAGATCACTTCATTGTCGAACAGAATGGATTTCCCCTTCCCGTCAATATGAGCAAATCCCGTTATGAACCTCTTGGATCTCCTGATCAGGAAATTGCCGGGCATTATGTTTTTGTATACAATCGCATCGTGCAGGATATTCCCTGTGATTATGAGGGATTTACTATTACAGTCGATTCGGTAACCAGGGAAGTAACGGAATATCAACGGCGCTGGACTGCTCCTGACAATGCATTTTCCCTTGTCACCGAGCCACTTGTCACACACTATGAGGCAACATATGCCGTTCTTGAAAGAGCAAAACAAACACACCCGGCAGCAAGTGACGGGCTCAAAATAATTACTGCAGACAGACGATGGAAAGACCAGACACCGCCAGGAAGCATTCCCCGTCCTGGTACTATCCCTATTGCATGGAAAGTGCAATTTGATGATACGATCATCCGTCAAAAACCGTGGCTTTTACCCGGAGTAGGCTGGGTCGACGACCAGTCAGGAAAAATTATTGATTTTTATTACCTTCATTGAAAAACTCAAAATTATTGATATAAAATTCATCCACCAACGAAATATTTTTTGGATTTCGTCAGTCTGTTTTTAATGCTTCTTTGGTTCTTTTGATTATCAAAATATAACGAAAGAGACAGGATTTTGGACAGGATTTTTAAAAAGAGAGAATAATTCACTATCAGCACCGGTCGCAAATGTACTCAATGATAAGCTGGGTATGGCGCATATCGCCCCTGATTAATTTCTTTCCATTCCGGAAGAATAATTTTTTACATTTCGCACAGTGTTTTGGTCTGATTAGGTCCAGGTAGTTCATAGGGACCTCAAGAGAGAACTCTGTTTTAGTCCATTCTTCCGCGGGTTTTTCCGCATTCTGTTCATAGGTAGCGACAAACTCCATAATCTGGTGAGGAGGCACACCCATATCGACAAATTTTTTGAAGACGAAATAATTGAAGATCAACCACGAAAGATCCGAGCGGTCGAGGATTCCTTCGTACTCCCCAAACGACTCATCAAATTCCTCAAGCGAGCAGCCGCAGAGCGGGCATTTTCCACCAACGAGCTCATCGAGAAATACCTCTTCCTGGCACCCCGGACAGGTCGTGTGCGGGGATTGCATGCGTGATGTCATAGTAATTCCAGTGATAATAATGGATATTTTTTGATACTGGTTTTTTTTAAAAAAACCGTTACGGATCTCTGATTGATTCTAGTATTGAACGGGTCTGCACATATAGGTATCACCAGTGCATGTGCACTCCGTAAATACCTATCGCAGCGGGAATAAAAATCAGTTCGCTGACTGGTCTTCATATTCCATTACCAGCGAACCAAAGACCACTTTTTCAAGCACCTGCGCAACGTACTTGATGTGCATCGCTTTCTCCAGATCTTCATTCCGGTGGATATCTGCATACAGCTGGAGCCGCATAAGTGAGAACCTGAACCGGTCAAGCGTATCATCATCAAGTTTCATCGCTTCACGATAGATCGGTTCGAGCAAATCGGGAAATGCAAGCGGGTTCTCCAGGCATGCGATGACACCATGGTAAATCGACAGGGGTGTTTCCTTTCCGGTAAGAATCCGCAGGTAATCCATTGTTTATCCCTCTACAACACTGATGAGTGCTTCCATTACCTTGTCTACAGCCGCCCACGTTGGGCTGTTGCCGCGCTTTATGATGAACGGTCGTCCTTCATCCCCTGCTTTGCGCATTTCGATATCGATCGGAATTGCACCGAGGAACGGGACGGAGAGTTCATCTGCAATCTTTTTGCCACCACCCTTTCCAAAGAGGTCAATCTCCTCCCCGCAGTGAGGGCAGATCATCCCGCTCATGTTCTCAATGATTCCGAGAACAGGAACTTCGAGTTTCTGGATAAATTTGACAGATTTCCGCGCATCAAGTGTCGCGACATCCTGGGGGGTTGTGACAATTACTGCTCCGCGGAGATTCGGGGCGAGCTGGGCAATGGTAAGCGCCTCGTCACCTGTTCCTGGCGGCAGGTCAACAACAAGGTAATCCAGCGGACCCCAGTTCACTTCGTTGAGGAACTGCTGAATCGCAGCCATTTTCATAGGACCGCGCCAGATGATCGGTGTACTGGTGTCAGGGAGAAGAAATGCCATCGAGATGACCGAGAGTTTCCCGGTAATATGGACGGGTTCTATCATTTCGCCCATAAGAGCCAGCTTATGATCCTCAATACCCAGCATCTTGGGGATGTTCGGGCCATGCATATCAAGGTCTAAAAGCCCGACCCTGAACCCATGGTTGGATAGGGCATAAGCAAGATTTACCGACACGGTGGATTTACCCACGCCACCTTTCCCTGAAAGTACCATGATGACATGCCGTACATCGACCTCTGCTTTAGGGGGGAGGCCTGCCGGCCCGTTCTTTACTGCCGACGAGCAGGTTGTTGCAGTCGGGCAGCTGGAGCACTCCTTCTTGCACTCCTCATCATCAGCCTTCTTTCTGGTATCTTTTTTTGTCATGGAATGCCTCTTATAAAAAAATTTCACAACTAAATTTCACTATTATACTCTCATCAGTTATCCTTTGCATGCAATAAAGATGTGGAGATGGCTGCAAAAATTGCGTTCATTTTTGGTTTACCGAATCGAGATCTGCGGAGTAGGGTTTAATATCAAGCAATGGCGTTCCATCGATCGCATCAAGACCTCGCACATAAAGCAGGTTTCCTTCATGGCGGACGAATTCGACAATGCAAATTCCAATCGGGTTCGGGCGATCGGGAGAGCGTGTGGCAAACACTCTATGTTCAATTCCCGTGTGAGGAGGGATTGCCTTGAGTTTGTTTCGATCGGAGCGGTCGAGCCAGTACAGGACGATATGGTGAGTTTCCTTATCTATATCCTGCAAACCTTCAGCAAATTCCGGCAGGATTTCTAATGTGATCAAAGCATCAGAAAACCTGACCTGCCTTGGAGCGTCATCGCGCGACAGATACGGGGAATGTATTATACCAATCGCTTTAACGATAAAAGAATTCATGGCTGGGGTAATATAGTACATCAGTTTTTGTATCCCTTTCAGATTATAAGAGACTGGTGATAGGTGACAGTAAACCGAAATAGTAAATTTCTTACTCTGGATTGTGTAGTAATAATGGAGCGTCTGATTGTTTCCCTGGATTTTTTGGAGTTTCCTCCAACGCATACCTGTGATGGGGAGAACATCTCTCCCCGCCTTTTGTAAAAAGCCTGATTGCGGCATCAGTTGCTGTGATGGTTTTTAATCCTTTTAATAAATCCTGCTGTTCATATACCCCGTGGATCATCTGGAATCTTCCCCCTGTTACTGTGATCCCTTCAGGTATCCCCCGTCATGGTGTAGTTACGGAACCCATCGCAGCAGTACAGGGTATCAACGACAAAGGAGAATCGGATATACTGGCCCGTGTCCGCCACCTGGAGATATGATACGGTACCATTTCAAGGTGTACGGGCTTGACAGGATGCTCGACTTTAAATTTGGGTCAGACAACCACGAGCTTTTCTCAGCAATGAAAGGACATGTAGTACAGTTTGGTGAAACGATTGCAATCTGCTCACGGTAATTTAAAAAAAACCGGTTCAATAGCAAATGGCATTTGTTATGCACCACTACATCATCCAAAGGGATGAATTGATAAAAAATCCGGTAATTTTCGGTTATTTTATTATCCGATTCCGGCAGATTGTTTTTTATTGCCATATTTTTTACGGTATTTTTAAGGGATTGGAGGTATGATGTCTTTGTAAATGAATCCCGTAGAAAATCAATATCATTCACTTGAGCCTGGACTGGAGTCAGGTATACGGTCATATATCAGTAAACGGGATGCTCTTCTATCACCACTCGCTGCGACAAGCGCTGACGCATTGCGAAGGCACAATAGAAAAGCGGATGATATCCGCACTCCGTATACCCGGGATGCTGACCGGATCATCCATACAAGGGCATACACAAGGTACATCGATAAGACGCAGGTCTTTTATCTTGTCGAAAACGACCATATCACCCACCGTGTAATCCACGTGCAGATCGTATCGAAGATCGCACGGACGATCGGGCGATGCCTGCGACTGAACGAAGATCTGATTGAAGCAATTGCCCTTGGCCATGATATCGGTCATATCCCGTACGGGCATTTTGGTGAAACATGCCTGTCGGAACTCTGCGAGCAGTATGGGATTGGCAGGTTTTTCCATAATGTGCAGAGCGTTCAATTTCTCGATCGTATTGAAGACTGTGACCTCACCATGCAGGTACTGGATGGGATTCTCTGTCATAACGGTGAGGCTGACGATCTCAGGATCTCACCGGAGGTCTGCCTAAACTGGCTGGCATTTGACAAAAAAGTGCAGGACAATGCAGATGGCAGGCGAACAAAAGCACCGATGACATTGGAAGGTTGTGTTGTAAAATTTTCTGACACCATCGCTTACATTGGCAGGGATGTACAGGATGCCCGTGAGGTGGGATTGATTGGGCATACAACTCCGCTTCCCGAGGAATGCAGGGAGATACTCGGAGACTCAAACCGGGAAATTATCAACACACTCATTTACGACCTTTTGGAAAATAGTGACACGGAAGATGGTGGTTACATCTCGTATAGTCCGGAGGTGGAAAAAGCACTCATATCTCTTCGCACTTTTTCCAAAATTCACATTTATAATAACAAAAAACTCACTTCGGAACGGGAAAAAGTAAGGCAGATGTATGCTACCCTGTTTGCGACATACCTGAATGATCTGGAAAAAGAGTTAAAGGACACAAAAATTTTTACCGATTTTATTGACACCAGCTGGATAAGCCAGAATTATCTTGCTTCTGCAACGTTACCGGAGCTGGTACGGGATTTTATCGCTGGTATGACTGACCGGTATTTTGCAAAACGGTACGAGGAATGTGTAATCCCACGAAGGATTGAGGGAAAATTTTCATTTAAATAAGTTATCAGTCACATTTACTTTTAGGACGAGCCCAGCCGGTAAACCCGCAGTAAATGCACCCGATCCCTTCACAATGAGAACATGGTTTTTTGGGGGCAGGGACAAGAACAGTTCCTGTTTTATTGCAGTACAGGCACCCCAATCCGCCACAATGAGCACATTGTGCGGATTCGTAAACTTGTTTTCGCTGTGGTATGGTAAGTATCCCCCCTATGACAATTAATCCTGATATATGTCTAAAAACAGGGTCATTCATCCTCCTCATCAAGGTACCCATCGAGTGCATCGAGAAGCTCTAAGGTTGACTGGAAGCGCTTGGTTGGATCTTTTTCAAGACATTTTAGGATAATATTCTCTACTATTGCCGCATCAGAATTGAACTCTGACGGGGGAATCGGCTGCACCCTCATAATCGCATTTCCGACTTCAACAATACTCTCACCACCAAACGGAACCGAGCCAGTTACCAGTTCGTAGAAGACCACACCTAATTGGTAGATATCGGTCCGTTCATCAGTCCTTCCAAACTCCGATGGAGAGACCTGTTCGGGAGCGGCATAGGAAAGCGAGAATCCTGCAATGCTGGAATTTTTTACCTCATTGGTAAGCACCTTGCTCATTCCCCAGTCTGTGATTTTAGGAACGAAGTCTTTGTCAAGAAGGATATTGTGAGGTTTTATATCCCTGTGGATGAACCCCTGCTCATGCGCATATTTCAAACCATCCGCTATTCCTCTGATCAGGTGTACCGCTTTCCAGACGGGGATTGGTTTTTCGATCGCTTCGAGCGAATCGGGCAAATACTCCATCTCAACAAAGAGAACAGGGAGGATATTGAGGGCCGTTACTTTTACGATATTGGGATGTCGCAGGGTCTCCCATGCCGCAATCTCATTTAAAAAGGATTTCCCGGTTATTTCATCGAAACTTATCGGGATCTTCACTGCCACCTTTATAGAATCTGATTTTCGACAGGCGGAGAAAACCCATGCGATACCGCCTCTTCCGATATATTTAATCTCGGTATATTTATTTTCCAGTTCATTTGGGAAGTAGCTCATTTGTTCCGCTGTTGATGTATAAGTCCTCGATGCTCCCGGGACTGCAGTACCTGCTTCGGGAATCGTTGCAGCGGAGCTAATCTGGGAGGGGGAAGTCCTCGAAATTTTTTGCTGGGGTGGTGTTTCTTGAATATTTGAGAGAAACTCCTGCCTGCTTTCTTTTTGTTTTAGGTACCTGAAAATGATCAAAACTACTTCAATTGCGAGAAGCAGCACAATAAGCTCACCTACGAGGAAGTCTGTAGGTGGTTTAATACCGGTTTTTTCTGCAGAGGTCTGGGGGGTTGAAGAGAAAATCAGGGTCGTTTCAGGAGTGGTTGTAGGGGTGTATGAAACCTGTGATATCCCTAGAAATGTCGGCAGAGGCATTGGTTGAGCTGAGGTTATCCCTCTCTTGAAAGGTACAACGTCGTGGTAATAGGGAAATGGGTCCATCAGGGGAAATGCATCATTAATGGTCTGATTGTATTCAAGGATCGCATTCGGATTTGCTCCAATAATATACGAAGAATCACCGATCCCATCACCATTTTTATCCTTTCCACGGTAAATGCTCCAATAATTACCCATATAGCTCTGTTTATTAATACCGAGGTAGGTATACGTAAACTGATCAGGAGAAGACCAGTCCGAAGTCGCGCTTTTGGAGATTACGTTCTCTGTGTTGTCAAAATTGTTACGGAATATATGGTTTGAGAGAGAATATTTGTCAAGTTCAATACCGATTGAATTTTTTGCCACATTATTTTCTTCAATTAGGTTATCGTTTGAGGATTCAAGTGCAATTCCAGACTGACTGCTATTAGTAATATTATTGCCATAAATGGTATTATTCATCGCTGACTGGAGCAAGATACCTTTGGCAGTGTTCATGACAGTATTGCGTCCTATGGTGTTCTCCCTGGACTTCACAAGGATGCCATTAAGTAACTCAATGTTCTGAAAGGTAAATCCTTCAACTCTGCAGCCATCGGCAAGAATTTCCAACGCGTTTCTTTTATTCGCTGGATCAATTATCGGTGCCCCGCCTCCACTATCAATACCGATAAGATTTATCTTTTTATCAAGAAGGAGGTTTTCTTGGTAAGTTCCACTATTCACCAGAATTGTATCCCCGGGAAAAGCCCGATTAATCGCTGCCTGAATGCTGGTATATTCGGCACCCGCGGGAGCAACGGTATATTCTGATGCATCAGCTGCAGGTATGCTGATGATAGACATGAGAGTGATTATCACTAAATAGCAGACAAGGCGTTGTATCGAAATCATAGGTAGCGACTGTAATATTTTTTTCTTGTTACACCGAAATTTTTTATTATATTTTTCTCCCCTTGCGAGCAGAGATTAATCTGTGTATGTATCAGTTTTCCTGCGGGATGATAATGAGAAGTTTAACACCAAATAATCCTTTGGAGAACTCAATGAGATCTCCATCATGGATGGAAACACGTGTATTTTTTTCAAGACGCCGGGTGTTGAGTTTGGTACCTCCCGTGCTCCCACAGTCTTCGATGTGCCAGCCCTCGCTATTATGAAGAAATTTGCCGTGGGGTTTTGAAACCCGGGTCACTGCAGTATAACTATCAGAGAAAATGATATCGGTATCAGGTGAAAACGCATCCTTGCGCTCGGGATCGATCCTGCCGATACGGATTTGGTCATGTTTCAATGTGAATACTTTCCCATCGTCAGGACCGCCAAGAACAATAGCGGTGGGCAAATTTCCCAAGACCTCTTTTGAAAGGGTTTTTTTTACTTTTTCCAAACGGCGGGAAATATCGCTTCCCATGATCAGGACCTGTGTGTTGGAAAAAATACCCAGATTCCTTATGATTGCTTCAAACCCACCCGGCACAATGGAATATTCCCAGACTGGGTGAATACCCTTGGATGTGGGGGCACCCAGTCCTGCCTCTTTTTTGATCACACCTACACTCAGTAGTTTGTCAAGATGTTTTTTAGTATTTTCATAGCTGGTCTCGATCTCCTTTGATATGGCACGGACATCACGGGGCTTCTTTTCGAGAAATTTCAATATCCTGAGCCGCGCGCTACTTGAGAGCACATCGAGATACTCTGAAAGTTCTTCCAGTGAGTCTGAATCTTCATGAACAATAATTGTCGGACTTTTGTCCGCAGGATTCATACCACTCCTCCAAGGTTATATCTTATTTGTATTCCATAACCCTATATTAAATAGAGTATAAGGTCGTAATAGTTAATATTCTCTGTTTGTTCATAGTTATAACTCATAGTTTCAATAGTTCAACCACTATGATTTTGGGTATTTATCAGGACCTGCCATTGTACTATATGATCAGGTGATTCACGAAACGCATTCGGGGTGTCACCTACCCATCCAATGCACATTGAACCAAATTAAAACCCATACTTAAAGACAGCAAAAGGAACGTTCAAACAAGATCTCACTCCAGAGAGAAAGGGATTCACATCCCTCTACATCATACATTAAACATAACAAATAATCTTTTTTAAAAAATAGAATGGGTTAGTCCCTTTTCATTCTTATCAGAACACCATAAATGACTGCGCTAATTCCGATAGCTCCAATGGCAAGGATGCCTGCAGAAGGTGATTTCTGAGTATTGGTGGGATAGGGTGTCGGCACAGTAATAGTTTGTTTTGTGGTTGGTACTTTAGTAGGGTAGGTTTTTACAGTAGTTCCCGGGGCAATTTCTGTTGGGGTAGGTGTTACTGCAGCGGGCGTGGTAAGCCGCACATTGTCAATATACCCCAATGCGTAAATATTCATCATGCCATAATCCCCCTTCGAACCCACGTATAACCTGTTCATTCCATTCAGGTTCTCGTTGGTATTTATATAATAACTCCAGATATTCTTCCCGGTTACCTTCTCACTGACTGACATCGTGACGATCTTGCGATCATCTTCGTATTTTACCATAACATGATATGTTTTGTTTAATTCATACTTGACTGTTGGACCGTTATAGGCAGTTGGCCCCATTTCATTTGCAGCATGCTGGCTGTTGACTTCCAGCAGCTTACTGCCGGGAGTTACGACGTGAAGCCACATGATCATTCCATATTTTCCATTGTCAAACATTGAAAGGACGTTGGGAGCTTTGGAGGGGTCCATTTCGGTTCCGGATAAACCGAACCTGAACGTCGCACCCTCATCTACCTGGGTAAGAAAGAGATCATAATCAAGGGTAAATGAACCCCTCTCGTAATCAACAGGAGTATAGGCATAACCGCCAGTACTCGGTTCAACAGAGAAGTGGTACATCTCCTTGTTTGGATCCCAGTAATTGGTTGAAGGATTGTTGGTTATCCAGTGTGGATCTGAACTGAAGGAAGTCTGGTAAATCACATTGACAGCGTTCTCATCAGAAAGAGCCTGCAGTGACGGGATGAACGCGAGCAGGCATGCAACAATGATAAGGTACTTTAAATTTTTTTGTATCTTCATGTGAAATTCTCCAGTATGGTACTGTGTTATCTTGTACAAGCTGAGCCTGATTATTCAAAATCCTGCTGTCCAGTAGAACATGCAAAATTACTTTGATGTTGATTGGATAGCCGGCATAATTATAGTATAGCTATGCTGCCCGGTCCTGTTTAAAAATATCGAACAATAAAAAAACCAGGTTCCACATTTTTTAAGGACAATATCTGTTTTCAAATGCTCATAGTAACAAAACCATAAGAGATGCCTGGTCAGGAATGATTACGCAATCACTATATTTATCTTTAAAATCATGCAATATTAGAGCGCAGAAATTAGAGGATGCGATAATAGTCTAGCGGTAGGACAGGAGCTTCCCAAGCTTCTAACCCGGGTTCGATCCCCGGTTATCGCATTGGTATTATGGAGATGGAAGCCGAACGCAGTGCAATGCGGATCATCGCGGAGAACCGCCAGGGTGTCCTGCGGGACATAGCGACAATAGTTGCTGAGCATGAAGCAAACATTGTGATGATCAACCAGGAAGTGTTCGATTCCGGTCCGTATACAGGTATGGCGGAACTCTATTTTGAATATGATTCTGAAGAAGGCAACGATCACCAGCAGCTCATTGAAGATTTGAATCGCATCCCTTCGGTAATGGATGTAAAGGCATACCAGCCGTTTGGGCATATCTTTGGGTCCCGGGTCATTATTATAGGTGGCGGAGCACAGGTTGCCCAGGTAGCACTCGGCGCAGTTAACGAAGCAGACAGGCACAATATCCGTGGTGAGCGGATATCGGTTGACACGATACCGCTCGTGGGAGAGCGGACACTTGCACTCGCTGTTGATGCTGTTGCACGACTTCCCCGCGCCTCTATCCTTGTCCTTGCCGGGTCTATTATGGGGGGAGAGATTTCAAAAGCTGTCGACCGTGTTCGCGAAGCAGGAATCCCGGTTATCGCCCTGAAGATGGCAGGAACGGTCCCCGATCATGCGGACCTTGTTGTTACGGATCCGATACAGGCAGGTGTTTTTGCCGTGATGCACATAAGCAGCAAGGCGGTCTTTGACATCAATCGCGTCCGCGGGCGTGAATTTTGATGGATATCATCGATAAAGCGGTTTCTGTCCTGATGCATGACGGGACTATTATCTATCCCACAGAAACCGTCTACGGTCTGGGTGCTGATGCACTTTCTGATGAGGCTATTTTTAAAGTATATGAGGCAAAAAAGCGCCCTCTCGGGATGCCTATTTCCATTGCAGTTTGTGATTTTGATATGCTTGCAACCGTTGCCCGCGTCGAGCCCAGTATGCATAGGTTCATCGAGACATTTCTTCCCGGCCCGGTAACCGTAATACTTCCGGCACGAAGACTGATTCCGGATATCCTTACCGGAGGTACCGGCCTGATCGGCATCCGGATGCCGGCACACGATATTGCATTGCAGATTATCGAACGGTTCGATGCTCCCGTAACAGCGACAAGTGCCAATCTCCATGGTGCAAAAGACCCGCAGATTCCCGAGGAGTGTACGGTACCTCGCGAGCTTTTCATTGACGGGGGTCGGCTGCCAGGCACTCCCAGCACCGTAGTCGACCTCACCACAAAATCAATCCTCCGCAAAGGCGCACAGTCCGAAGCTGTCGAAGCGTTTCTTGCAAAACCCTGAGTTTTTATGATGCCTGTCCGCCTGCGTGATTTTATTGAAGATGCCAATGGCTGGCTCTATGCTGTCTCAACCTACGATAATGATGAGAAAGTCGGGTGCGTGCTCAGGTATGTTCCCGATGAAAAAGGTGAACGAGTACATCCTTCAGGCATACGATACAAGAAATTTGATTTTGAAGAAGCCTATGCATTCATCGCACATAATAAACCATACTATTCAAATCTCGTGCAGCGGGTCCCGCTCAATGATATAAAAAATGTCTTAAAACCTGAAGTTGAGATCCCACGCATCGCCAAAAAACATGTACGGGTAAAAAAACTGCTGGATCTGTTCAGGCTCCCCCAAGGGACGATCGGTTGTACAGGTTCTCTCCTATGCGAATTAGAGGATGAAACTTCAGATATTGACATGGTTGTGTACGGGAAGTACTGGTTTTTTGCCCAGGATTTGGTCAGGAAGGGAATCCTTGACGGGAAACTGGAGGGGCTGTCTCCTGATATGTGGAAAAAAGTGTACGAGAAGCGTAAACCGGAGGTTCCCTATGATCAATTTGTGCATCACGAACTGCGGAAATGGAACCGTGGGCAGATTGACGGTACCTATTTTGATATTCTCTATACCCGCTCGTATGATGAATTGAAAAGTGTACCAGCAGGGCGTGGGACCGTAATTGGCAAGATGGAAATAGAAGCAAAGGTAACCAACGCATCCCTTGCATTTGACAGCCCGGCGGTATATGAAGTAGAGCACGAATCAGTCAGCAGGGTCCTTTCCTTCACTCATACCTACAGCGGGCAGGCACTCGCTGGAGAAATTATCGAGGCTTCAGGGATCTGCGAGCAGCATGGCGATGAATACTGGCTTGTTGTGGGGACAACCCGGGAGGCCCGGGGGGAATTTATTGTATCAAAGACGCTGCTGGAATCGTGTTAGAGCAGATCTGACAGCCTTCGCCCATTATTGGTCTCGCATCGCTCCCTGAATTTACACCGGTTGCAGGGAGCGTTTAACGGATGAGTGGGGATATCTCCTTTGTTAATTGATCGTATTTTGTGAAGGGTGGCAAGCACCTGCCTCCGGTCACGGGGCTGGACGGTGTGAAACCGCGATACCCCGTCAGGGATATATTCCACATTTCCTCCAATTACTTCCTCTCCTGTCATTTCTTCAAGACAGAATGCGATACAGGCAATCCGCAGTCGATCAGATGAATAAGTACCAAATGGCATAGCACCGGCAGCACGTATGATGGAAAAGGCGCCATCATCAGCAATACGATCCACCATGCCAACAATACTATGCTTCTCTGAAATTACCCGCACATCGGATTGGGCAGCCGGTGTCCAGTTGGTTTTTTTACAGGAAGTGATGCAGGTGTCCAGAAATGATCGAAGCTCAGTATCAATCGAAGGACGAACCGCAATTACCTCACTCCAGATCACGTCTGATTCCAGGGATCTGCCAAGATAATAGGAAATCTGTTTACAGATCAGGTACCGGTCGGATTCGCTAATGGGGTCATTTTGTTCGTAATAAAAGCGGACCGGGCATGCGTGGACCCTCAACAGTTCCGAGATCGCAACATGTTCCCTCTGTTCCATCCGTGTGATCCCTCTTACAAGCGTGGGGAACCGGGTGGATTATACTTATTGAAACGAGATCTGCCGGATTACATCATCGATTACCTAAAAAATCCCTGGCCAATGTATTTCATTCAAGCCGCACAAATCTGTTTATCATGACAGGACAGGAAATATCGGTCAATATCCCCCCCACGCTGGATCCGGTGTACAGTAACATGATCCAGATCGCCTATAAGGATGACGAATTCACCTTCATGTTCCTTCACCAGCTCCCCCAGGTGAATCAGGCACGGGCAAAGGCGATTGTTTCTATTACACCAGCTCACGCAAAGAACCTGCTTGGGGTGCTGACAAAGACAGTCGCTGACTACGAGTCAAAATTTGGTACCATCTCAGCTCCGAAAGAAACTCAGGCGACCGAGAAGGTTTCCACGTTAAGCGGGTATTCTTAAAACACATCTTTTATTAGCGCTCAGGTCGATATTGTGAGGTATTGCGCCGCCGTGGCTTAGCGGCATAGCGGCTGATTCGTAATCAGCAGGTCGAGGGTTCAATTCCCTCCGGCGGCTTCTTTTTGGTTCTGTTGCGATCCATTCAAGATTTCTTACGGTGAACTAACGCGTCACTTTTTTCCAGTTGATTCGAAGTAAATATTATAGTGATTTATCAGTCTACACTAATCAGTCCAAATTCATTATCGGTGTTATTGTTTCAGGTACAGCCCGGCTTATAAATATCTGGTTGTCATCTGGCAGCTTGATGAGGATGAGAAACCGGGACATCGGGGGCAGCGGTGTTGAGGGCAAGACCAGGATCTCAAATGACTCATAGGGTTCAAGAATGTTATCCTGATTATTGTTTTCAAAAGACAGAATACCTGTTTTTTTCGTAATGGTCCAGCCAGGTTTCTTTATCGGAAGACTTGATTGTTGTATAAGAATCTCCGACCTGGATTGGCTGGTAAACGTCATGGTAATCAGATCGAGATCGACACTCGTAACACCTGTGGACAAAGTACGGTAGGAATTAAGCGACATCCTGAAAGATACCGCACCCATTTTCTGTGAATCAGGGGTTGGATTACTGACTGTGGTATCACTGATCTGACCTAGATCAGCTGCGTACCCGGTAACATATTCAATATTCACTGAATTATCTGACATTCTGAGGGGTTGGGCGAAATCCAGGTTTCCTTGGAAGACTAATCCAACAAATGGAGCCCAAAAAAAGGCCAATATAACACACAGGGCAATAATGAGAGCTGCAATAACTCCGTTCATGGATTTACCCCAAGCGAGAAAGGCAATATCATTAATAGTTAATTTGCTGGCGGGAATAAAAAAAGTTCTCCCGTTAATTGGAGAATCCTCCCATGAATGTATCCGATTACAACGGGTCTCTAAATCCTGGGTTCAAGGTTATTATATAATTCAGGAGTATTTCATAGGTATTGCATGGAAAATTTTTCTCGGCGCAAGGAAATAACAGAGATTTTAATAATCGCACTTATCCTGATAACAGGAGTAGTAATACTACCCCTCATCATTGGTTTTTTCGAAAACATTGCCTTCACAGAGGTCCTTGGCTTCATCACATCAATTCTCATTTTCCAGCCTTTTGCAGTTGTTATAGGGATCGGATTGGGCTTTGATGCACTTCCTTTGATGTTCATAATGTGCTCTATCGGGCTGTCAGTGATTTTTGGGTTGTTAAAAACCTGCGACATATTTGCAAACCGATCGGAAAGGCTTCACCGGCACCTTGAAAAAGTTGAAGCATTCACCCAAAAATCCAGACTCTTAAAAAAATATGGAATGGTTGTATTCATCCCGTTCATATGGGTGCCCGGAGTCGGGCTTTATGGATGCGTGATGATTGCCTGGCTTTTGAGATGGCGGGGAGCTTTTGCCATCACTATGATATTAATCGCATGGATGCTGGCGGCACTCATCGTCCTGCTGACGTCAATGGGTCTTTTGGCAGTCTTTCAATAAACAAAATTTAAGCATAGAATATTTTTTCCGTCGCCAACAAGGGTTTATCCGGCGTATTTTCATCATCATGATCTCAGGTTCTCTTTGCATTCAGTGATGCAATTTTTAAGTTCCCGTGCGGCGATGGTGATGTCCGGACTCCCCACCACACCGGAAATTACCGCTACACCATCCGCTCCTGCCGCGATTACTTCACGCACATTGTCCCGGTTAATCCCACCAATTGCGATTACCGGAAGAGACACATTCCGCCGTATTTGCCGTAATACATCCAGCCCATGCCCGGGACCTGCGTTGTACTTTGATGCGGTGGAAAATACCGGGCTTAGGGCTATATAGTCAGCACCGTCCTGTTCTGCTCTTACTGCTTCTCCAACAGTTCCGACAGAAACACCGATGATAAACCCGGGTGGTGAAAGCTGCCGGGCCACAACTGCACAGATATCATCCTGACCGAGATGAACCCCATCTGCACCGCAGGCAAGCGCCACGTCAAGACGATCATTGATGATAAAAAGCGTCCCGCTTGTTTTGGTAATCTCACGGAGTGTCCTTCCGATCCGGATCAACTCCCGGCAACCGCAAACCTTGTCCCTTAACTGGATTACATCTGCACCTCCGGCAATTGCCCGTTGTGCTATCTCGGCGTGGGACATGCCTCCAGCTATTGCCTCATCAGTTATGACATACAGGTCGCACTTCATGATTCACGGGTTAACGGACACGTATCCTTGCACCTGATGCAAGATCCTCGGGCTTCAATGCAGCTATCTCATCGAATAATGCTGTCTTGAATGAACCAGGACCACATGCATACTCTGCACCTTTCTCACCAGCGATTCCGAATGCAGCAAGTGCAGCTGCTGATGCGATGACGGGATCATCAGTTACTGATGCAAATACCCCTGTTATGGAGGCCGCCATGCAACCTGTACCGGAAATACCACCCATCATCGGATGACCATTTTCAACAAGAACAATACGCCTGCCATCGGTCACAATATCGGTTGCGCCACTTACGACTACCGTCATATTATCTCGTTTTGCATACTTTTGGGCTATTTTTTCTAGGTCTCCGGTTACTCCATGGGAATCCACACCTTTCACGAGTGCTTCTGCACCGGCAAGGGTTCCTATCTCGCCGGCATTACCCTTGAGGATCGTGATCTTCAGTTCATCGAGTAAACGCTGTGCACTTTGTGTCCTGAAACAGGTCGCACCGGCTCCAACAGGATCAAGAATAACCGGGATCTGCCGATCATTTGCCATCCCTCCTGCAAGCAGCATGGATTCTATCTGACTTTTATTGAGGGTACCTATATTGAGGACAAGGGCTCCGGCATAGGTGACCATCTCACATACTTCCTCCGGTGCATCCGCCATAACCGGCGCGGCACCTGCAGCGATCGTGATATTGGCGCAATCATTGACCGTCACATAATTGGTGATATGGTGCACAAGCGGTCGCTTCATCCGTACACGTGTCAGGAGTTCAGAGATCTGTTTTCCAGTGATCATGATTTTCCTGCCTTAGTAAATTCTCCTGTCTTTCAGAGGTTATTTCTTTTAATTCAATTGAAAGGAAACCAGAGAATATTATAAGGCGGGATACTTAAAGTGTTCCGGGACGCCGTTTGGGTGTTTCGGGAATACCAATATAATGAATTTACCCGGTGGTTCTCTTACCGTGTAAGTTCCTCGAGTGTCGCAATAAGCATGTCAATTTCGTGCTCTGTAGTATAGAGTGCAAGACTTGCCCGCACTGTTCCTTCAGGTAATCCGAGATGACCCATGAGCGGCTGACAGCAATGGAGTCCGGATCGCACCATGATATCTGCTGATTCATCGAGATGCTGGGCAACTTCATGGGGATGGATTCCCTCTACGGTGAACGAGACAACTCCTATTCGTGGTATGGGGGGATCGGGTGCGTAGACATGAATCCCTTTGATCTGTGCAAGTCCGTCAATCAACCGTTTTGTAAGCGCTTCTTCGTAGACTTGGATCTTTTCCATGCCAATCTTCTGGAGGTACTCCACCGCAACACCCAGGCCGATTCCTCCGGCAATATGGGGAGTTCCCGCTTCGTATTTCTGGTAGCCTTCTGCGGTTGTGAAGTCCGTCCCGGTAACCGTTTCAACCATCCCGCCACCATATTGCACTGGCTCAAGCACTGGTTTTTTCATCCAGAGGACGCCGGTACCTGTAGGCCCAAGCATCTTGTGACCTGAAAAGGCAAAAAAGTCACAGCCAAGGTTTTCAACATTTACCGGCATATGAGGAACCGATTGGGCACCGTCAACCAACAGAAGGACTCCTTTTTCCCGGCAGATTTCTGCAATTTCTGATACCGGTGTAACTACACCAATTACATTTGATGCATGAGAAACTGCAATGAGCCTGGTTGAAGGGGTAATCGCACGTTTCAGTGCATCAAGATCAAGGGAAAAGTCAGGGTTAATATTGATGACATCCAGCCCCACACCCTGCCTTGAGAGATTCCTCCAGGGTAGCAGGTTTGAGTGATGTTCAAGAATGGTAGTGATTACCCGGTCGCCGGATTTCCAGGTAAGTCCCTGTGCGACCATGTTGATTGCTTCGGTGGTATTTTTGGTAAATACCGTGACGCCATCGTTACCTCCTATAAACTGTGCCACTTTATCATGGGCATGCCAGTAACGCTGGGACGAGATCTGGGTAAAGCGGTGAATACCCCTGCCGACATTGGCACGATAACGGTGTTCGAACTCAACCATTGCATCGATAACCGGTTCCGGGGAAAAACTTGTTGCCGCGTTATCCAGGTAGATGATATCCCCGAGAATCGGGAAATCCTTTCGGATCTCGTTAACGTCAAATCCCGCATCAACCTGATATACTATTTTTGTTTCCATACTTTTTCCTGCCTTTTTTTCAATAGTTATCTGTGGTACCCGCACCGGCCCAACCCGCAGCGTATAATCATCATTGATAAGGATGCCCTTCGATCTGCATAATTCTCTCATCTTTGGCGGCAATGCCCGCCAGCGCCAGAGACCCCAGGTACAAAAAGCATCCGGAAGTCCTTTTTTATCTGCCCATTTTTCGAGGAATGCATCCCACCGTCGGGCAAACTCCGGCTGGATACTCCTGAGGTCTTCATATTCGCTTTCAAGCATCGCGGGGCAAAGGTAGCAGCCGATGCGTTCCAGTCCTTTTTCATAGAGCGGGTTAACTGGTAACTTCTGCCACCAGAGGTAGAGGAACACCTCAAGCGCACGCCAGTTCCTGATCGGTGAGATGTTGAGCTGGAGCGGGTTGGCCGGGTTCTGGCTCGTCTCATCAAGGTCAGCCCGGTTCCAGGACTCGTACCAGCGGTTCCCC
>Ga0209048_10000564_pt1 | contig 39273 bp, 36 predicted proteins | sample FrelakmetCRP12CR_FD_187146 | JGI IMG/M metagenome (GOLD analysis project Ga0209048, IMG submission 187146) | Freshwater lake sediment microbial communities from the University of Notre Dame, USA, for methane emissions studies - CRP12 CR (SPAdes)... | ecosystem: Environmental > Aquatic >...
AGCAGCTCGTCCACGTACTGCGGCGCGGTGCAGTTGACGCCGACGGCCAGCACGCGCGACGACCGCTCGGCCAGCGCAAACGCTTCCTCGACGGCCGCGCCACTCCGGAGGTGGCCACCATCGGCGCAGGAGAAGCTGAGCCAGCCCCGCGCCCCCGGGGTCGCCTCGAGCAGCTCGACCAGCGCGATCCCCTCCTCGAGCTCCGGGATCGTCTCGCAGGCGAGGAGGTCGACCTTCGTCCCGACCAGGACCTCCAGCCGCTCGCGGTGGAAGGCCCGCAGCTCGGCGACGCTTCGGCCGTAGCGGCCCGTGTACTCGGCGCCGTCGGCAAGGGAGGCGCCGTACGGTCCGATCGAGGCCGCCACGAGCAGCGGGCTGGTGTCGCCGGGCGTCCGCTCGGCCCGCCAGGCCGTCCGCGCCTCCGACGCGAGCGCGACGCTCCGCTGCAACAGGCCGATGGCGCCGGCGTGGTCGATCCCGCGAGCCGCAAATCCCTGGAACGTGGCCTGGTAGCTCGCGGTCGTCGCGATCGCCGCGCCGGCCCGGAAGAAGGCGAGGTGGGCGCGCACGATCTCACCCGGGCTCTCCAGCAGCAGCCGAGCCGACCAGAGCGGATCGGCCAGGCTGTTGCCCTGGGCCTCGAGCTGCGTCGCCAGGCCGCCATCGAGTACGACGCCGCCGTGGAGCGCGAGGAGCGGCGCCAGCGGGTTGTCGGCGGGCGGGCTGGTCTCGGGCGGGCCCGCACCGGCCCGGGCGTGGTCCATTCAGCCGGCGCCGCCGATGTCCAGCGCGTAGGCCTCCCAGACCAGGTCCGCCCCGTGGGAGCGATGGCGGGTGAGTCGGCTCATCAGCCGCTGCACGTCTTCGCGCAGTTCGTCGAGGTCGGCCGTCTCCGGGAGCGGCCCGGTGAACCGAACCGCGGCGTCCCCGATGGCGCGCGTGAGCGGCGGGTGCTCTTCGCGGAGCCGGCGCGCCTTGCCCTGCACATGGGGCGCGATCTCCTCCATCTCGTCGTAGAGACCGCCGGCGCCCTCCGTCTCCGCCACGTGCTCCGCGAACGCGTCGCGCAGCGCGGCCAGTCGTGCCGCCACGGCCTCCCGCCACGGCTCTGCGTCACGGCTGGGAGACGAGATCGCGTCCTCCAGCGCCACGAGCGCGTCCCGCAGCTCGCGCCGCCGTCGGGCCGCGGCTTCCAGCGCCTGGGTCGCCTGGTGCTCCTGGTTCACGGGGATCGCCTCCGGGTCGCGGGCTGTGGTCCGCTCATGGTAGGCCCGGTCAGGGTTCCCGGCGCGGTCGCACGCCGATCGGCCCGATCACCTCGCGCCACGCCCGCGTGAGGGCCCGGAACTCGTCGGCCGGGATCCGGTCGACGGCGACGACGGCCGCGGCGGTCTCGGCCGCGCACTCCGCGACCACGCGGCGGAGGGCCGGGTCCGGCAGGGCCGCGAGCGCGGCGAGGGCTGCATTCCGCGCCCCGGCCGCCGCCGCCAGGGCCACCACGTCGCGCTCGTTCGCGAACGCCCGGTCGCGGGCGCGCCGCGCAGCGGCGGGAGCCTTCCTGGCCCGCAGGTCGTATTCGAGCGCGGTGCGCCTGGCGGCTTCCAGCCGCGCCGCCTCGTCCGGTTCCAGCAGGCCGGCGCGCGCCACGATCGCCCGCACGATCTCCGCGCGCGGCCCGTACGCGCCGGTCGCGCAGATCTCGACGGCGCGCCGCCGCCGGCGACGCCCATCGAGGAAGTGGATGGCGGCCAGGATCCCGAACGCGCCGAGCAGGGCGACCCAGACGATCAGCTCGGAGGCGAGGTTGCGCGCCTGGTCAGCGGTCACGCGCGCAGTGTGGCGGACGCCGCGGGTCCGGGTGCTGTGGGAAGCGTCCCTGCCGGGCTTGGCGCGCCGGGAAGCTCGCCGGTCAGAGCCGCCGGGCGGCGTCGAATCGCTCGGCCTCGTTGGTCAGCCAGGCCAGGTCGTCTGGGGTGAGGACCAGGTCCGCGGCCGCAGCATTCTGCTCCAGCTGCTCCAGCGTGCGTGCGCCCGGGATCGCGGCCGTGTTCGGGTGGGCGATCACCCACGCCAGGGCAACCTGCGCGGGCGTAGCGCCGTGCACCGCCGCGATCTCGCGCACGGCTGCCAGCAGCGGTCGCGCGCGCCGCAGCGCATTGCTCCGGAACAGCGGGTTCATCCGGCGCGTGCCGGTGCGGTGCGCGGCCGGATCGTCGGCGGCAAGGAGGCCCTGGGCGAGCGGGCTGTAAGCGATCACCAGCCGGCCCCGCTCGGCGACGTACGGGACCAGGTCCCAGCGGGCCGTGGGGCTGGCCAGGCTGAATCGAACCTGGTTGGAGACGATCGGCCGGCGCAGCGCCGCCTCCAGCGCCCGCCAGCGCCCGAGGCCGTAGTTGCTCACCCCGACGTGGTGCGCGATCCCGGCATCGAGCACGCGCCGGAGACCCGCGGCCTGGGTGCTGGCCGGCACGATCGGGTTCGGCCAGTGCAGCTGGTAGAGGTCGATCGCTGCGACCTCCAGGCGATCCCGGCTGCCGGCAGCCCGCGACGCCACGATCGACGGCAGCGGCAGGATCGGCAGCAGCTTGGTGGCGACGAACGCGCCGGCCGCGAGATCCGGGCCCGCCGCCGCGAGGCCGCGGGCGATGATCCGCTCAGACTCGCCGAAGGCGTACATCTCCGCGGTGTCGATCAGCGTCACGCCCAGCTCCAGCGCGCGCCGAACCAGGGCGGGAGCCTGGTGGGCCGCGTACTCCGCCCCGTAGCCCCACTCGCGCGACCCGAACTGCCACGTGCCCAGGCCGATCGCGGAGACCCTGAAGCCGTCGATCTCGAGGTATCTCATGCCCGTCACCCTACTCCCGACGGGTGGGACGGGCACGCCGCCCCGACCGGGCACGCCGCCCCGACCGGACTCGCCGCCCCGGATGGGCGCCCGGGGTTCGCGTCAGTCGGCGTCGGTCCGCACGTATCGGCGGCCGATCAGGGCGAACGCCGGGAGCCTGTCCAGCCAGGCGGAGAGCGGTTGCGACGGGTGCCCCTCGCGGCCGGCGATGGCGAGCCGGGCGTTGGCCTCGTCGCCGCTGGGTCGTGCGTCAACGATCGCCAGGTCGATCGCGACCCGGCCGGGCACACCCTGGCCCAGGGTGGCGATCGCGTCGGCCGGTGGCGGCCCGACCTCGTACTCGGCACGAACCTCCGCCTCGGCGCGCCAGCGCGGCCGACGGAGCAGGATCCGAGCCCAGGTCGCGGCCACCTCCGGGGTCACGTGCCCATCGCCCGGCCGGGGAGCCGGCCCGACCTCAAGCCCACGGGCCCAGCGGGCGGCGCGGTGGAGCAGCGCGTACTCGTCCAGGTCGGCGAAGCGGGCCAGGTCGTCCGCGGGCGAGCCCTCGCCGAAGAGCGCCGCGATCGACGTGGCGAAGACGCCCGCAAGGTCGAGATCGATGCCCCGCACGGTCCGGTGGAAATAGACCTGCTGGTACATGAACAGGCGCGCCGTCAGGAACATCTCCAGGGCGCTCAGGCCCGACTCGTAGAGGGTCAGCCCGCGATCCGAGACAAAGGCGTAGCGCCGGAGCCGCTCCGCGTCCACCGGTCCGGCCGACACGCCGGTGAAGTAGGCGTCGCGCCGGACATAGTCCAGGTTGTCCACCGTGAAGACCCCCGAGAAGAGGGGTTGGAGCCAGCGGATCCAGAGCGGCATCGCCGCGTCGTCAAGGGGCGGTTTCGAGATGAGGAACGCGACCCAGGCAGGGTCGAGCGCCTCTCCCGACGCGATGGCGTCCCGCCCGGGCACGCCGCCGGGTGCGCGGCGAAGGCCCCGGATCAACGGCGCGAGCTCGCGCGTGACGATGAGCTGCGACAGGTCCTCGTGGGTGAGCGCCTTCGTCCCGGTGCGCCGCGCGTCGGCCGGCGCCGGGAAGTCCACCAGCACGTGCTCGTCGTAGAAGTGCGCGAACGGCCCGTGCCCCACGTCGTGGAGCAATCCCGCTACGCGGAGCGTTTCCACCACCAGGCCCTCGGACGGGATGGGCGCGCCGGTCCCGGAGGTCGCCAGAGACTCGGCGAGCGACGGGTAGAGCTGGCGCGCCCACAGCCCCGCCTCGTGCATCACGCCGAGGCCATGGGTGAACCGCGAGTGCTCCGCCGAGGGGAAGACCCAACGCGCGCTCTGGAGCTGGCTGATCCGGCGGAGGCGCTGCAGCCAGACCGTGTCGAGGAGGTCCTCCTCCGCGGTCTCCTCGTCCGACAGCCCGGCCGCCCGCGCCGCGGCCGGGGAGAGACGCTTGGTCAGCTCGATATAGCCGTGGATCGGGTCGCTGATGAGGTTGACGGCGGCGAAACGGGCCGGGCGCATGGCGGGATTGTGGCCCTTCGTGGTCACCCGCGTGGGTAACGTGCCGCCGCTCGGCGCACGCTGTCGGCAACCTCTCCGCGAAGCGCCTCGGGCGCCACGACCTCCACGTCCGCGCCCCAGCCCAGGATCCACGGCCGGATCTCCAGCGTGCCGGAGACCCGGGCGCGCCACGTCAGCGAGCCGTCGGCGTTCTTCGCCAGTGACTGGGTTGGGTGCCACGTGGTCTCTGCCACGCGCGAGGCGACCGAGCGATCGAAGCGCAGGACCACCTCCACCACCGCCTGGTCCGCGATGATCCCCCAGGCGCGGTCCAGGGCCGCCTCGATCTCGCCGTCGGGTGGCGGCTCGAACTGCACGGGGGTCATGGCCAGGGCGCGGATTCGCTCGAGCTTGAAGGTGCGCAGCCCGCCCTTCGTCTCGTCGAAGCCGATGAGGTAGAGCGCGTGGGTCTCCGCGGACGGCTCGATGAGGTAGGGCCGCACGCGGGCCGCCCGAGGCGCGCGCGCCGGATCGTAGGTGCTGGGGTCGTAGGTCAGCTCCACGACCCGTCGTTCTGCCCACGCCTGGGTGAGGAGCCGCAGGTTGCGGCTCCCGACGGGATCCAGCGGCCGGGCGGCCATCACGTCAAGGGTCCGCTGCACGTGGCGGCCCAGCACCGGCGGCAGGGCTTCGCCCAGCTTCTGGAACGCGGCCGCGAGGTCCGGATCGTGGGCGTCCGCGTAGCGCGCCATCAGGCGCGCTGCCAGGAAGACGGCCATCGCCTCCGCGCGGGTCAGCCGGAACGCCGGGAGGAACGCCTTGTCGGATATCCCCCAGCGACCGCCGTCGGCCCACAGCGGGATGTCGAGCTCGTCCTGCAGGGCCCGCAGGTCCCGGTAGGCATTCCGGCGGGACATCCCGACGAAGGCCGCGATCTGGTCTGGCGTGGCTCCCTCCGGATGCGTCTCCAGGTACGTGGTCACCCGGTAGAAGCGCGCCAGGCGGTCGCGCTTGCGGCCCACCGCGTCGGCGCCGGAGTCCCAGCGATCCATGCTCGTCGTCTCTCCCGTCAGCGTGCCGGCGCCACGATGGAGATCGAGCTTCCCCGCTCCGTCGCCGTCAGGCTCACTTCCAGTCGGCCCCGGATGGCGCCCGGTCGGAGCGTGAACCCCTCGCCTTCGATCCACGCGTCGGCGCGCCCGAGCTGGGCGTCCGTGAAGATCCAGTACTCGAGCTCGCCCTGCCAGCGGTGCAGGTCCGCGTCTCCTGCCAGCCAGCGGACCTGCGGGAACGCCCGCCGAAACGTGTCCCCGTTGATCGCGACCTGGCAGTGGCGCGCCCGCGCCCCTTCCACGTAGGCGAGCCCCAGCTCCTCCGCAGCCGACCGGGCCTCGGTATCGAGCGCCTCGCGCAGGACGGCGAGGTCAAGCGACTCGCCCTCGACGGCGGTGCCCGCAACCCGGCGCCAGGACTCACCGGGTTCTCGAAGCCAACCCTGCGTGGCGAGAAGGGCCGCGCCGCCCAGCCCGAGGGTCGGGACGCTCGTGACCTCCGCCGTCCAGCTGAAGTCGAGGCCCGCGCGCGCACCGCGGACGCGCGCGCCGCCGATCGGGCGCTGATCGATGGAGCCGCTGAGTGTCATCCCGAGGCGGGCGCTGCCGCCAGCGGTGATCGACGCGTCACAGGGGGGCGGCAGCTGCGTCGGGTCCGTCGGGCCGAACTGCGACGATCCGGCAGGCTTCCCGGCGAGTGCCAGGTCGTTTGCCACGGCGACGGATGCGACGAGCGTTGCCGTGATCAGCCCGACGCTCAGCCCGGCGCCAAGCGCCGTCTTCAATCGCGGGCCGCGCGGCGCGCCGGATCCCAGCACTCGCCGGGCCAGGCCGAGCGCCGAGAAGAGGGATGTCCCGAGGATCGCGAGGGCCCACGGGTAGCCCGCCTCGAGGGAGGGGAGCAGGGTCTGGAGCCCACGATCCGCGATCTGGCGCCACAGGCTGGCCAGCGCTGGGAGGAGGACGAGGCCGGTGCCCACGGCAAGCGCACCGATCAGCCGAAAGGCCTGCGGGCCGTGGGCGGCGGGCGGCCACGCCAGCGCCATCGACGCGATCCCGACCGGCAGGAGCAGCGCGACCCCAACGAGGAAGTCGGCCGGCCCGCCGGGCCGATAGGCCACCATGACGAGGAGGCTCGTGGCGGCCCACAGGGCGGTGAGACCCGCCGCGAGGAGCCGCATCTCGAAGACCCGGACGCGCACGCCCGGAGTCTAGCTGAGCGTTCGTCCGGGCGAAGCTCCCCGGCGGGGTCGGCCGCTCCGCTACACTCTGGCCGGTCCCATCAAGGAGGAGAATCTGCACACCATGCGAACCCCATTTCGCTTCGCGGCGGCGCTGGCGCTGACCGGCGCGCTGGTGGGCGCCTGTTCGGGCGCCGCGTCCCCGACGCCTGTGCCATCGCCCGCCCCATCCGTGGCACCCTCCGCGGCCCCCTCGATCGCCGCGACCCCGGCAGCCTCGCCCAGCGAGGCCGCGGTACTGAGTCCGTCGCCCGACCCGTGCGCTCCGGCGAACCTGAAGCTCGTGAAGGCCGGCGCGTTCACCGTCGGCACGGACAACCCGGCCTACCCGCCCTACTTCGCGCCCCGGGAAGGCGGCAACACGTCCCCGTGGGAAGGTGACTTCGTGGGCGATCCGACCACGGGTCAGGGCTTCGAGAGCGCCGTCGCCTACGCCGTCGCCGACAAGCTCGGCTTCGCGAAGGAGAAGGTCGCCTGGATCGCCGTCAAGTTCGACAACTCGTACGCCCCAGGACCGAAGGCGTTCGACGTCTACGTTGCCCAGGTCTCCTACAAGCCCGAGCGCGCCCAGACGGCCGACCTGTCGGACGGGTACTACTTCGTCAACCAGGCCGTCGTGACGCTCAAAAGCAGCCCGCTTGCCAAGGCCACCCGGATCAGCGAGCTGGCCGCCTACAAGTTCGGCGCCCAGGCCGGCACCACGAGCTACGACATGATCGTCAACACGATCAAGCCGACCAAGGACCCAGCCGTCTTCGACTCGAACGACGCCGCGATCACCGCGCTCAAGAACAAGCAGATCGACGGCATCGTCGTCGACCTGCCCACGGCGTTCTTCATGACGGCGGTGCAGCTCGACAACGGCGTCATCGTCGGGCAGTTCCCCGCGCCGACGGGCCCGGACGCCGAGCACTTCAGCATGGTCCTGGCCAAGGACAGCCCGCTGACCGGGTGCGTGAACCAGGCCCTGGCCGCGCTCAAGGCCGACGGGACCCTCGCCCAGATCACCAAGACCTGGCTGTCCGACAAGGCGAGCGCGCCCGCGTTCAAGCCGTAGCCGCTCGATCCGTAGCCGCTCGATCCGGATCGAGCCGACGTGACCTTCGGCGGCGGCCCGCTCGGCCACCCTGGCGATCTCATCCCTCTCCAGGGCCCGCGCGGGTCGCGGCTCGTTCGGGACCGCGACGCGCTGCGGTCCACGGCCGTTGCCCTCCTCAGCACGGTCATCGTCTTCGCCGCTCTCGGCCTGCTGGTCGTCAATGCGCCCGGCTGGGCAGCGGTCCAGCGCTCGTTCTTCAACGGAGCGGTCTTCGCCAAGTCGTTGCCCGCGATCGTCGGGGCGTTCTGGGTCAACGTCCAGCTCTTCCTGTTGGCCGAGGTCCTGATCCTCGTGCTCGGACTGGTCCTGGCCATTCTCCGCAGCCTGCCCGGGCCGGTCTTCTTCCCCGTGCGCCTGATGGCGATGATCTACACGGACATCTTCCGGGCGCTCCCGGGCGTCCTCGTCATCTACATCCTGGGCTTCGGCATGCCGGGCCTGGGCATCGAGGCAATCCCCAGGGAGCCGTTCTTCTGGGCGGTCGTGTCCCTGACCCTGATCTACAGCGCGTACGTCTCCGAGGTCTATCGCGCCGGGATCGAGTCGATCCATCCCTCCCAGGAGGCGGCGGCGCGTTCGCTGGGGCTCTCGCGGGTCCAGTCGCTGCGCTACGTGATCGTTCCGCAGGCGATCCGGCGCGTGATCCCGCCGCTCCTCAATGACTTCATCGGGCTCCAGAAGGACACCGTGCTGGTCTCCTACGTTGGCGTCGTCGAGATCTTCCGGCAGTCGTACATCAAGCAGGCTGCGAACTTCAACTTCACGCCCTACATCGCCACTGCGCTCGTCTTCCTGGTGGTCACGATCCCGCTCGCCCGCCTGACGGACGTGCTCGTGCAACGTGACCGGCGACGCGCCGCGACGAGCTCCCGGTGAGCGCCGCAGCTGCCGACCCGGATGAGGCGCGGGCCGCCGCGACGCCCGCGTTGCTGGTGGCGGGCCTGTACAAGTCATTCGGGCAGCTGGAGGTCCTGCGGGGAATCGACCTGGCGGTCGCCGAGCACGAGGTGGTCTGCCTGATCGGGGCTTCGGGGAGCGGGAAGTCGACCCTCCTGCGCTGCGTCAATCTCCTGGAACCCATTGATGCCGGTCGGATCGTCGTGGCCGGCGAGGAGATCACCGCACCCCGGGTTGACGTCAACCGGATCCGGCGCCGGATCGGGATCGTCTTCCAGGCCTTCAACCTCTTCCCCCATATGACCGTGCTCGACAACGTCACCCTGGCGCCCCGAAAAGTCCTCCACCTCCCGCGGGCCGAGGCGGCGGACCGCGCGCTGGCGCTCCTGGAGCGGTTCGGCCTGGCGGACAAGCGGGCCGAGTTCCCGGACCGGCTCTCGGGCGGCCAGCAGCAGCGGGTGGCGATCGTCCGGGCGCTCGCCATGGAGCCGGAGCTCCTGCTCCTCGACGAGGTGACCAGCGCGCTCGACCCGGAGCTCGTGGCGGAAGTCCTCGCGGTGATCCGGCAGCTGGCGCGAGGCGGGATGACGATGCTGATCGCCACCCACGAGATGGGTTTCGCGCGCGATATCGCCAACCGGGTCTGCTTCCTGGACGCCGGCCGGATCCTGGAGGAGGGACCGCCCGAGCAGATCTTCCGCGCGCCGCGTGCCGAGCGCACCCAGCGCTTCCTCCAGCGCGTGATGGAGGCAGGGCGGCTGTAAGCCGGCGAGCTCCGCGTCAGGGCGTGCCGGCCTCCCCGGGCTCGCCGAGCGGGCGACGCGCTACCGCCACTCGTTGTGCTCGGGCCGAGGGTCCGCGTCTGGCATCGGGCCCAGGGGCGTTATCGGATCCATCGGAGTGGGCTCCGAGAGCGTGAAGTCCGCGGCCAGCGCCAGCCCCTCGGCCGCCGTGGCGATCAGGTCGCGCCCGCGTCGCTTCGCGACGAAGCAGGCCCGGTCCGCGGCCAGCAGGATCTCCGCGTTCGTCGCGCCGTCAGCGGGGTAGGTCGCGACGCCGATGGATGCGCTGATCGGCGAGCGCCCGCCGTGCCCGGTCCAGTTGACCGGGAGGGCTCGGAGCGCCCCGCGGATCCGGCCCGCGAGGGCCATCGCACCGGCGGGATCCGGAGTGGCAACGATGACGGCGAACTCGTCCCCGCCGTAGCGGAAGACGCGATCCGAGTCGCGGCTGGCATCCGTGATCGTCCGCGCGATCCGGCGAAGGAGCTCGGTGCCCGCCTCGTGGCCCATCGTCTCGTTGACCTCCTTGAAGTTGTCCAGGTCCAGCATCAGGAGCCCGAAGCAATCGTCCGGCCTCGCAGCCTGCTCCAGCCAGCCGCGGAACGTGCCCGCGTTGAGCAGGCCCGTGACCTGGTCGGTCTGGGCCTCGATCTCCTTGACCCGGAACGCGGCGGCATTGCGGAGCGCGATCGAGACCTGGCCGACGAAGAGCTGGGCCAGCTCGAAGTCGTCCTCGTTGAACCGCTTCTCCGTCCCGAGGCGTTCCATGGAGACCACGCCCAACGCTCCGTCCGGGCCTCGAAGCGGGACGCAGATGAGGCTTCCTTCCAGCGGTCCGGTCGTCGTGAACTGGCGTATCCGGCGGTCGGCCAGCTCGTCGCGGACCAGCTGGGGCTCGCCATGGGCCAGCACCCACGTCGCAAGCCCTTCCTCGCCAGGTTCCCACGGCTCGAGGTAGGCGGCCGCGTGCGTGCCCTTGGCGAGGACCGGTCGCAGCGTCCCGGTCTCTGGGTCCAGGAGCTCGATCGAGATCGTGTCCAACGGGACAAGGGCGCCGAGGCGGTCGGCTACCTGCTCCAGGATCGCCCGCGCGTCGAACGTACCAAGGATCGACTCGGTGATCGCCAGCAGCGCCCGCTGGCTGGCCAGTCGTCGCTCCAGCTGCGTCGACTGGGCCCGCAGGCGATCGGTAGTCTCCGCGTTCGCCATTGCCTGCGTGGCCAGGCTGGCGTAGATGACGAGGAGGCGCAGGTCGTCATCCGAGAACTGCCGCAGGCCCAGCTTCGAGAGCACGATCACGCCAAGGACCTCGTCCTCGTAGACCAGGGGCGCAAGGAGCATCGATTCAGGCAGCTCGCTGTCCGTGCCGGGTATGGTCATGGCCCGCGGGTCATGGGCCGCGTCCCCCAGGTTCTGGGGCAGCCTGTGCTGGGCGACCCAGCCGGTGATTCCCTGGCCGATCCGGGTGCGGAGCAGATCCGGCGTCTCGTCCTTGAACTCGCCGACGAGGCCCCGCATGGCCACGGGGACCAGCCAGCCGTCCTGGCGGAGCCGGTAGACGCGGACGTTGTGGAACGCGATCAGGGTCTCGAGCTCGTTCGAGATGGCGGCCCCGATCTCCTGCTCGGTCGTCAGTCGGGAGAGCCGCGCACCGAGCTGCTGGATCGACTGCAGCTGCGCCGCCCAGGTGGCCATCCGCGTGAAGGTCTGGGCGTTCCTGGTTGCCGCTGCCGCGTGCGCCGCGAACGCCGCCAGGGCCTGGAGCTCCTCCGGGTCCCAGGCATGGGGTCGGTCGTGGTACAGCGTGAGGAGGCCGAGCAGGCTGTCGCCATCGATGAGCGGCGCGGCGCACAGGGTGTCGAAGCCCTCCTGGACCACCCAGGCCCGAAGCGCCTGCGCTCGCGGGTCGTCGCGGTAGCGCACCGCGAAGAGCGGACGCAGCTCCTCCGCCGCCTCGGCGGGCAGCCATGGCATTCGAAGGTCCCGCACCGCGGCGAGATAGCCGGCCGAGAGCCCGCGGCTCACCGTCGCGGTGATCCCGCCGTCGGGCCCGTTCAGGGAGACGGCCGCGCGCTCCGCCCCGAAGAGGACGCGGGCATGGTCCACCGTCGCGGCGAGGATCTGGTCAAGGTCGACCTCGCCGCCGATGTCGATCGCGATCCGGCGCAACGCTTCGGCGCGGTGAAGCTGGATTGCCGACTCGTCCCGGAGCCGGCTGGCATGCACCGCCACGCCGAGCGTGCGGGCGACCGCGGCTACGAACGTGGCCCGCTCCCGGGGGGCAGGACCGCCCTCGTCCGCCACGAGCAGGACCCCCCAGGGGCCGCCGGCGCCACCGCGTATCGCGGCTGCCACGCGACATCCGAGCAGGCTCCCGGAGCCGGCGAGCCAGTCCGCGCCCACCTGCGCCGTCTCGGCGACCGGGCCCTGTGCGCGCAGGGCGCGCGCAGGGAGGCCCTGCGATTCCGCGAGCGATCCCAGTCGGTCCGCCCCGACGCCCCGGGCCGCTCGCGTGACCAGCCGCCCGTCGCGGTGCTCGAGGATCGCCACCAGGTCGTGGCCGGCTCGGTCGTGCAGGAGCTCGATCGCGGCCCGCATGACCACGTCCGGGTCGGCGTCCCCAACGACAAGGTCCGCCAGGTGCGCGAGGATGGCAACGTCGAGGCTGGTCCGCGCCGGCGCCTCGTGGACGGCTCGCGACGCGACGATGCGCCGCACGACCGTCAGCGGGCCGACCGGCACGCGCGCCGCTGGGCGCGTCCGAAGCTCCACCACGTCGGCTCCGATGGACGGGGCCACCGGACGGGTGGAAGCCCCGCCGAGATTCCGGCGCCCGTGGGCCGGTTCCAGCCTGCTCTCAGCCTCGGCGAGGAACTGCTGGAGGTCGCCGAGGCGGTAGCGGCGATCGCCGCGCTGGTTGATGCGGTAGAAACGGAGGCGCCCCTGGTCGCTCCAGGCCCGGATCGTGTTGGGATGCACGCCAAGAAGGCGCGCCGCCTTGGCGACCGAGAGCGTGGCGTCCGCGGGACGCCGGGCGAGTGTCATGGCCAGCTCGAGCCTGCTCCGATGGAGGATTCGTGAAGACGGGGCGAGTTTCGCCGACCTTACATTTCTTGCCAATAGGAGAAAGGTCATGAACACCGGCTGGGTCGTGGCCCGACCCGATCGCGGCCTCCGGGATCGAGTGCTCAGCGCCGCGAGGTCACGTGGATGTAGAGCAGCGTCGCTCCCACGGCCGCCAGCCCGATCGCCGCCACGCCAGCCACCGCGAAGAGCGGATCGCCGACCAGGCCGGGCGCCGTCGGGCTGGTCCGCACGTCACCGCCAGCGGGGCTTGCCACCGGGTCGGCCGCGAACACGGACGCGGCACCCAGGACGAGCACGGCCAGCAGGCAGACGGCCGCCCCGAGGCAGCGACGAAGCCTGCCGCCGCGTCGCCTCACGCCGCCGCGCCGCCTCACGTGGCCGCGCCCACCACGAGGGCCCAGCCGAACCCGGCGACCAGCAGGGCGAGGCCTCCCGCCAGGGCAACGGCGGCCGCGATCGGGCGCGCACGTGCCCCGTCCGCGAGGACGCGCATCGCCTCCTCCCGCTCGAGCGTGCAGACCACGAGTGGCCGGCCGGTCCCGCGCGTCATCTGGACCCCGCCATCGGTGCCGATCACCGGCACGCCCAGGACCGACGCGTGCTCGACGGAGGAGAGCTGCTCGATCCGCAGTCGGACGGGCGTCTCCGGCGGCAGCCGCGCCGCGAGCTGGTCCGCGACCTCGGCCGCGATCCCGACCGATTCCCGAACCAGCGTCACGAGGCCCTCGTCGAGCGCCTCGGCATCCACGCCGACCTCGTCGAGGCCCTCGCGGAGGCGAAACGGGACCACCCGGCGCTGTTCATCGAGGAGGTGCCACCCGCCCCGGAGTCGGGCCTCGACACGCCGGCGGCGGAAGATGACGGGGCGATCATGCTCGTCCGGGAACTCGTCGTCCGCATCCAGGCGCCCGTCGATCCGAACGTAGCGTCGGGTTCCCGCGGAGGCCAGGCCCAGGGCGGCGGCGAGGGTCACGACCGGTGTCACGGCCAGCAGACGGCCCACGCGGACGCGCGGCCCGTACGACCGGAGGAGAAGCGTGCCGATCGCGATCGCGATGATTCCGGCGGCGATCACGGACAGGGGAGTCACGGGCGGGGATGGTAGCAGCGCCACGGGCGGTCGTCGCCGCGGGCGGCCGTCGCGGCCGGCCTCCCTCGGGCGGCCGTCGTCGTCGCCGGCCTCGGTGCGCCCCGGCCTTGGGACTGCGAGCGGCGGGCGCGAAACGACCCGGAGGAACCTCCGCGTCGCGTGGACCTCGGCCGTGAAGCCTCCGCCGTTAGCGAGCTCATGACCCCTCCGGGTCGCCACCAACCCTACGGGTCGCAACCGGACCGGTCAACGGCCGTCATCCACATTTGCCGGTTGTCCCGGCTCCGGTTATCCACACGCCGTCCACAGCCGGACGTCCGAGCCTCAGGCCAGCGCGTGCCCCGTGGCTGGATCGAGCGCCGAGACCAGGCCGCCGTAGCTCGCCAGGACCAGGCGCCCGCCGACGAGCTCGGCCTCGGCCACGACATCGGAGTGCCCGACGCGCCAGCGGACTTCGCCGTCCTCCTCGAGCGCGAACGTCTCGATCTCCGCCTGGACCAGGACGTGCGGGAGGCGCGACGAGCCCAGGACGGCCAGGACCGGCGAACCGGACCGATGCACCCAGCGCAGATCCCCGGTCCGGGCAGCCAGTCCGTATGTCATGAATCCGTACTTCACGACCAGGAGGCCGGCGCCGTCCCAGGCCACGCCGGCGGGCGCGTCGAAGATCGGCGAAGCGAGGCGCGCGGCCCACGCCCCCGCCGGGCCATCGGCGCGGAGCTCGGCGCGGCAGAGTCGCTCGAAACCGGCACCGGCGCGGCCCCCGTACTCGAAGAGCTCGCCGCCGGCCTCGGACAGGGCAAAGACGGCATCGCCGCCCCCGGACCCGGCCCAGCGATAGCGGACCCGGATGCCGCCCGGGTACCCGACGACGGCCTGGCCCGGCTCGCCGGTCACCTCCCGGGTGCCGCAAGGCCGCCTGGTGGCGGACCCGGGACGGAGACGTGCCGCCCCGGCGCTTCGACCTGTCCGGCCGGTACGCCCGCCCGCGGACCCGCCGTGGGGATCTCGGAAATCTCCGCGACGGTCGCGTTCGTGAGCGCCCGCAGTGCCGCTGGAGAGACCGGGAAGACCGAGCGGTCGTGGCCCGCCGCAGCCCAAACCTCCGGATAGCGGCCGAGGTCCGGGTCCATCACGACCCGAACCGGCTGCAAGTGGCCAAGGGGTGGGATTCCGCCGATCGAGAAGCCGGTCAGCTCCCGGGCCTCGCGCGCCGTGGCGCGCCGAACGCCCGGCTCGCCGGTCACGGCAGACAGGAGTGCGATGCTCACCCGGTTCGTCCCGGCCGCCAGGCAGATGATGGGTTCGAGCCCGCCGTCGCCGCGGGGTGCGACGAACACCAGCGACTTCACGATCTGCGCCTGGCCCACGCCGAGCGCGCGCGCCGCGTCGGCCGCCGTGTGCGTCGTGTCGTCGAGCCGGTGGATCTCGAGGTGCACGCCCCTTCGGGCAGCCGCGTCCAGGACCCGGCGAACAGCCGGATCGAGGTCGCCGGGGTCGGTGGGCGCTCGCGGATCGACGGGATCGGGCACGCACGCGAGTCTAGCATCGGGCGCGCCGGCTTCCCTCGGCTGCGTCTCGGGCGCGGGGGCCCGAACCCGCTACGATTCGGGCCGTGCGCGCGGTCCTCTTCGATTGGGATGGAACCCTCGTCGATACGCTCCCATTCATGTTCGCCGCAACGGAGCTCGTCATGGCGGAGCGCGGCGTGACGGTCAGTTGGGACGACTATCGGCGCCACTTCTCGCCCGACTGGCGCCTCCTCTACCGCCGGTTCCACCTGCCGGAAGAGGCGATCGAGTCGGTCGGCGACCGCTGGTGGGCGCTCTACCGGGGTCGCGACGAGGCCGCCCTTCTGCCGGGCGCCGCGGAGGCGCTCCGGCGTCTCGCCGGCGCGGGCCTGGCGCTGGGGATCGTCACGGCCGGCCGCCGCGACAGCGTGGAACCCCAGCTCGAGCGTCACGGGCTCGCCGGGCTCCTGCGCGCCCGCGTCTTCGGCGACGACCCGTACGAGCAGAAGCCGGGTCCGGCCGGCCTCCGCCACGCCCTGGACCTGCTGGGCCTGGCCGACTCGGCCGCGGAGACCGCCTATGTCGGAGATGCGCTCGACGACATGCGGCTGGCGGTGGCGGTCGGTGCGCGCGGCATCGGGATCCGGACTGTCCTCGCCACTGACGTCGAGCTGCGCGACGCGGGCGCGAGCGACGTGGTGGACTCCGTGGCCGCGTGGGTCGCGGGTCTCCTGGGCTGAGCGCATCGCGGCGCCCGGGTGTAGATTTCCGGTGCCGGTGGGAGCCCGGCGCAATCGAAGATTGGGACAGGGGAGCGCCTCGGGGCGCTGAGAGTGCGGGCCAACCGCAGACCCTCGGAACCTGATCCGGGTCATGCCGGCGAAGGGAGTCCAGTTCAACGCCTCCGTCCCCCCACCCGACGGAGGCGTTCCGATTCTCCATCCCGGTTCCGGCCACGCCCGGCACGCGATCCTCGTCGGCGACGGCGACGTGCCCGCGCGCGCCGCGCTCGACGCCGCCTGGCCAGGCTGGGCCGCCGACGCGGACCTTGTCATCGCGGCAGACGGCGGCGCGCGGAAGGCCGATCGGGTGGGCTTCGTGCCCCAGCTCGTCGTGGGCGACGGCGATTCGCTCGGCGAGTCCGGGCTGGCCGAGGTCCGCGCCGCGGGGATCCCGCTGGAGCTCGCCGCCGCCACCAAGGACGAATCGGACCTGGAGCTGGCGGTCCTCGCGGCCGTGGCGCGCGGCGCCGGGCGCCTCACGATCCTCGGCGCGATGGGGGGCCCCCGCTTCGACCACGCTCTCGCGAACGCGTGGCTGCTTGCACATCCCATGCTGGACGGGCGACCGGTGGTGCTCCTCGACGCCAGGACACGGGTCCGGCTGCTCTCCGCGCGCGCAGCAGGTGGTGCCGCGGCCGCGCGGCCGGCGGAGGCGATCCTTGCCGGTGCCCCGGGCGACCTGGTCTCGCTCTTCCCGTTCGGGGCGGACGCAGAGGGAGTCATCACCGACGGGCTCGCCTATCCGCTCCAGGACGAGCCGCTCCGCGCCGGACCTGCCCGAGGGCTCTCCAACGTCCGCACGGGCACGGAGGCACGCGTCTCCATCCGGTCCGGCCGCCTGCTCATCGTCGAGACCCGCGACACGGAAGGTGCGTCCCGATGACCGGCCTTCCCCCAGGACCCGTGACCGCTCCCGCCCCGCTCGATCGCAGCTGGCGCACCATCGACATCGTCGTCGTGGCCGTGATCGCGGCCGCGTTCGGCGTCGTCATGGCCGGCTTCAACGTCGTATACCAGGCCGTGGGCGGCGCGGCCGGCTCGCCCCTGAACGTGCTGTACGGGATCTGGCTCCTCCCGGCCGTGGTCGCCCCGGTGATCGTGCGCAAGCCCGGTGCGGCGCTGTTCGCGGAGCTCGTGGCCGCGAGCCTGTCCGTGCTGCTGGTCAGCCAATGGGGCCCGGACGCCATCCTGTCCGGCTTCCTCCAGGGACTCGGCGCCGAGCTCGTGTTCGCCCTGTTCCGGTACCGCCGGTACGATGTGCTCGCAATCGCGCTCGCAAGCGTTGCGTCCGCGGCGATGGCCTTCGTGCACGATTGGCTGCTCTACTACCAGGGTCTGGCGGCCGACGTGCTTGCGATCACCGGCATCGCGATGCTGATCTCTGCCGCGGTGGTGATGCCCGCCGTGACCGTGGCGGTCGTCGGAGCGCTCCGGCGCGCCGGAGCGCTCCAGGGGTTCCCCGCCTGACCGCGCTCGCCTCCGGGGCGGTCCGCGCGCGGGGCCTGGGCTACACCCACGCAGGAGCCGACGTGCCGGCGCTTGCGGGAGTTGACCTGGACCTCGTGCCCGGCGAATGCCTGCTCGTCCTGGGCCCGTCGGGTTCCGGCAAGACGACGCTCGCGCTCGCGCTGGCCGGCCTCCTCGACGTGCGGGCCGGCGGCCGCCCGTCCGGCGAGGTCGCCGTGGGCGGTCCGGTGGGCGTCGTGTTCCAGCGCCCGGGCGACCAGGTGGTGATGGAGCGCGTCGAGGACGACGTTGCGTTCGGGTTGGAGCGCGTCGGACGGCCGCGCGAGGCGATGCGCCGCGAAGTGTCGAGCGCGCTCGCCGGCGTGGGGCTGGCGGGCTTCGAGCGGCGCCGGTCAATGACGCTCTCGGGCGGCGAGCAGCAGCGCCTGGCCCTTGCCGGGGCGATCGCGCCGGCGCCGCCCATCCTGGTGCTGGATGAGCCCACCGCGAACCTGGACCCGTCCGGCGCGCGGACGTTCATCGACCGGCTTGCCTCCCTCCGCGCCAACCGCACGACGATCGTGCTCGTTGAGCACCGGGTGGAGCTGGCCTGGAAGCTGGCGGACCGGGTCCTTGTGCTCGGTCCGGACGGGCGGCCGGTGGCCCTCGGGACCCCGGACGCGGTCGTGTCTTCCGTCGGGCCGGCGCTCGTCGCGGCGGGGATCTGGCTGCCTCCGGAGATCGATGCGCGCCTCGGGGTCGTGGCGCCGTCGCCGTTACCCGCCGAGGAAGCGACCGGGAGCGCGGTTGTCACCGCCGAGGGCGCCTCGTACGCGTACGGGGACGCGCCGCCCGCGGTCGACGACGTGAGCGTGGTGGTCCGGGCGGGCGAGCGGGTTGCCCTGGTTGGTCCGAACGGCGGTGGCAAGTCCACCCTGGGGCGCCTGCTGGTCGGCCTCCTGCGGCCGTCGACAGGGCGCGTCCGCCTGGGGGGCGATCGACCGGACCGTCTCTCCGCCGCGGCCCTCGCCCGCCGGGCCGGCTACCTGTTCCAGGACCCGGAACAGCAGTTCCTGGCCGGGACGGTGCTCGACGAGGTGCTGCTGGGTCTGCGACCCGACGAGCGAGCCCGTGCCGACCCCCTGATGGATGCGCTGGGCCTCCCCCTGGATCGCTTCGCGGCGCGCAGCCCGTACGCGCTGTCCGGTGGGGAACAGCGACGCCTCTCGCTCGCGTGCGTGCTCATCCGGCGCCCCGGGCTCCTCATCCTCGACGAGCCCACCTACGGCCAGGACCGGACGACTTACCGCGGACTGCTCGACGCGCTCCACGCGCATCTCGGCACGGGCACCGCCGTCATCGTCGCCACCCACGACGAGCGGCTGATGGCTGACCTTGGCGGCCGCTGCCTGCGGATGGAGGGCGGAGCGGTGGAGGCGGTGGCGTGATCATCGCGCCGGAGATCGGCGACCGCCAGCTGGACAGCCCGCTGGGCCGGGCGAGCCCGCTCGTGAAGCTTGGGGTTGGCCTGGTGTGGCTGGGCTTCCTCCTGGTCGCGGTGGATCCCCGGCCGGCCGTCGTCCTGATCCTGGCCAGCGCGGCCGGCTGCCTCGGGCTCGGTCGGGTGCCGCTCCGCCAGTTCGCCCGGGCCTGGGTCCCGTTCGTCGCCGCGGCACTGGGCGTGCTGCTGGTCAACACGGCCCTGGGGGCCGCCAACCTGGACCCAGCGAACCCGACCCTCCTGCGCGTCGGCCCGCTCCGGGTCACGGGGGCAGCGCTCGCCGTCGGGGTCGCGCTGGGCCTGCGCGTTCTCGCCGTCGCAGCGGTCGGCGTGGCGTTCGCGCTCACCACCGAGGCGACCCGCCTGGCGGACGCCCTGGTCCAGCAGGCTCGCGTCCCCGAGCGCTTCGCGGCCGGCGCGTTGGCCGCGCACCAGGCGGTGCCCCGCCTCGCGCTGGACCTCGCGACCCTCCGCCAGGCGCGGCGCATCCGGGGCCTGCGGGGCGACATGCACCCGCGGCTTCTGCTGGCCCTGCTGATCCTGGCCGTCCGACGTGCGGGGCGCGTGGCGCTCGCCATGGACGCGCGCGGGTTCGCTCGCGGGACCCGGCCGAGCCGGTACCGGGTGGTCGCCTGGTCGTCGGCGGACCTGGTCGTGGGGGCGGCCGGCCTGGGCGCGCTCGCGCTCGCCGCGCTGTCTCTCGCCATCCCGGCGCCGGGATGAACCGCGCCCACGACCGCGCTGGGGTAGTCTGGGGGGTGCCATGACCCAGATGCCTGCCGTCGGCGATCCGGCCCCCGCGATCGCCCTTCCCGACGAATCGGGCACGTTCCACCGCCTCGCTGACCGGCACGGCGCATGGACCGTCGTCTACTTCTACCCCGAGGACGGCACTTCGGGCTGCACGACCGAGGCCTGCGAGTTCCGCGACAGCTTCGCGAGCATCCGCGCCGAAGGGGCCGAGGTCTGGGGTATCAGCCCGGACGATGCTCACAGCCACGCGGAGTTCCGGGCGAAGCTCGAGTTGCCCTTCACGCTCCTGTCCGACGACGGTGCCCGGGTGACCACGGCATACGGTGCCTGGGTCGAGAGGACGAAGGAGGGTCGGACGTTCATGCGCACCCAGCGCTCCACGTTCCTGGTTGGCCCCGACGGCCGCATCGCGCATGCCTGGCCGGCCGTGACTCCGGAAGGCCACGCAGCCGAGGTGCGCTCGGTGCTGGCGGCGGCGAAAGCGCAGGCCGCGAGCTGACCTCGCGTGGACGAGAGTCGCCCGCGCCCGCCGCTCGCGTACGCGGGCGCCTGCGCCGTTCAATGACGCCGGATCCGCCGGCCGACGGGGCGGTCGTCGCGCCGCACGCCTGGCGAGCTGCGCGGTTCATGGTCATCGTGGCGCACCCGGATGACGCCGACTTCGGCCCGGCCTCCACGGCCTCGAGATGGATCGACAGCGGTTCCGTGGGTCGGCTCATCTGCTGCACGAGCGGCGACCAGGGCGGTGAGGATGCTGCGCTCGGCCCGTTGGAGCTCGCGGCCACGCGCGAGGCCGAGCAGCGCCGGGCGGCGGCCGTCGTCGGCTACGACGATGTCCGGTTTCTCCACCAGCCGGATGGGGCGCTCGCCAACGAGCTGCCGCTCCGTGAGCTGTTGGTCCGCGAGATCCGCGAGTTCCGGCCGGACGCGGTCCTGACCCACGATCCGGAGGTCCTCTTCTACCGCGGCGCCGGAATCAACCACGCGGACCACCGGGCGGCGGGGATCGCGGCCGTCGACGCCGTCTACCCGGCGGCCCGCAACGCGATGGCATTCCCGCACCTCGCGCGTGCAGGGTTCGCCCCGCACCGGGTCCGCAGGCTCTACCTCTTCTGGCCAGGCCAGCCCACGGCCTGGGTCGAGGTTGGGGCCACGATCGACCGCAAGATCGCGGCGCTGCGCTGCCACCCCAGCCAGTTCACGCTCGACGGTCCCTTCGAGCAGCGGATCCGCGACTGGGCTGCCGAAGAGGGCATCGCGATCGGCGCAGCGGCGGCAGAGGCGTTCCGCCTGATCGTCATCGACGACGATGAAGACCAGGCGCAGCTCCCGGAATAGGCCTCAGGGGGCGTCTACGAGGAGCGGCCGCACGCGGCCCCACGCGTTCCAGAGCTCGGCGAGCGGCTCCGCCCGGCGGCCCAGCATATCCACCATCTCACCCATCGTCAGGCCGCCGGCGGTCTCGGCGAGATAGCGCCCCGCGTCCACCCGCACGTCGCGGAAGAGCGCCGGCATCTCCGCCTCGGTCGGCCAGCGCCGAACCCGCATCGGGTCCTCGCCGGCGTACCCGAGCGCCAGCGAGAGGTCGCGCTGGCTGGGCAGGCGTCCGTCCGCGAAGCCACCCTGGCCGTCGAAGCGGTACCCGAGCGCGGCCATGGCCGAGGCAATCTCGCGGCACTCGGACGGCGTGTAGGGGCCCCAGAACACGTGGTCGTTCGGGAACGAGAGCGCCGACGCATCGATTGCCCGGGCCACGATGGCGTCGACGAGGTCAGACACCAGGAGCTGCCAGCGGCTCTGCTCGTCGGAATCGCTGCCGGCAAGCCGCTCCACGATCGAGCGCATCGTCGCCCGGTCGCCTCGGAGGAGACGCAGGATCGCGACGTCGGCGCCGGCGGCTGCCGGCATGTCCGGGGTGGCCTCGTCGCCCGGAGCCGACTGCGGCTGCGTAGTCGCGGCCGCGAGCTCGGGAGCGACCAACCCGAGACGCTCGGCCTCCTCGCAGCTGGCCAGGTCGATCCGCGTGGCCCGGCACGCTTCGGCCGCGTGCTCGCTGCGGATCCGGGCGACATCAGCGTCCAGCCCCGCCTTGTCGGCTGCCCGGAGCAGCTCCACCTCGACGCCAGCCTCGCGCGACAGCACCAGCGCTGCTTCCCGGCTGCGTGCGTTGATCCGGTTGATCTCGCGCAGCCAGCCCGCCGCTGCCGCCTCGACGGCCGCCCGTTCCCGGCCTGCGAGCCGGCTGCGCCGGAACTGCGCCTGGGCTTCGTCCTTCGCCGCGCGAATTGCGCGCGGATCCACGGTCGCCGCCGCCCCGTCGCGGCGTCTCGCGTGCTCGTCATAGCCACGCCGCGCCTCGCGTGCCCGTGCCTGGGCCGCTCCCGCCACCGCGGCCATGCGATCCGCGTGGGCGCAGGCCTCGTCCGCGACCGTGCGCTGTGCCGCGCACGGATCCAGCGGCTCGGCGTGGGCGGTGCCGGGCCCACTCCCGAAGGCGGGGGCGAGGGCCGAACCGAGCTCGCGGGCCGGCTCCCGTCTCGCGGGACCGAACGGCCGTTCGGTCGCCCGAGCCTCCGGCGCGAACACGTCGTCGCGCCCATGCACGAGCTCCGATGCCCGGAGCGGCGTGGCGAGGGTCGCGGCGCGCCCCCCGAACGGACCGGCGGCGACCGTGACGCGGACCTCGCGCTGGGCGGCGGGGCGTGCCCGGATGGCTTCGATCAGGGCACCACCGGCGAGTGCACCAAACGCGAGGCCACAGGCCAGGAAGACGAACTCGCTGGGACTCACTGGGCGTTCCTCGAGCTGCACCATGTTGCCGGCCTGCGATCGGCGGGGGACGCGGCCGCAGGTCGAGCGTAGCTGCGCCGTGGCGGCGCGTCAATTCGTCTCGGCGCGCCCTGTGGGGCGCCGAGACGCGGCCCGGTCCGACGGGGCCCAGCGGCCGGCGTCCGAGCGCGTCCGGCCCACCGTCGCGCGGGCACGTGCGTGCACTCATGCGCATCGTCGTGTAGATTCCGGCGCGTCGATCCCGCGGCCGTCGGCCGGCGCGTTCGCCGCGCCGCTCCCGCGCCCCCGAGCTCCGGCAGCCGCAGGTACGAACGAGGCGACCGCATCGTGGCCATCGACCCCAACCAGGAATTCCTCGTCCAGCCGGTGGACGCGTCGTGGCTCCAGTGCAACATCGAGTGCCAGGAAGCCTGCCCGGTTGGGACGAACTGCCGCGGCTACCTCAACCTTGCCGCCGAGGGCCGGTTCGAGGAGGGCTACCTCCTGTCGCGTGAGCCCAACCCGGTTGCCGCCATGTGCGCGTATGTCTGCTCGGCGCCGTGCGAGCGCGCCTGTCGGCGCGGCGACATCGACCGGCCACTCGCGATCCGGGCGATGAAGCGGTTCCTGGTCGAGTGGCACGAAGCGTCCGGCATCCCGGACGTCATCCCGCAGATCACGCTGCGCGACGAGCGCGTGGCGGTGGTGGGCGCCGGGCCGGCGGGCATCGCGGTCGCCCGGGAGCTCGCGGTCAAGGGGTACCGCGTGACCGTCTTCGACAGCCTCCCGTTCGCCGGCGGCACGATGCTCATCGGCGTCCCCGCCTTCCGGCTGCCGCGCGAGGCGATCGAGATGGACGTCCGGCTCGTGGAGCGGCTGGGGGTCACATTCAAGTACAACACGAAGATCGGGCCGGACATCAGCTTCGAGACGCTCCTGCGCGACTTCGACGGGATCGCCATCTGCGCCGGCGCGATGGATGCCGTTGGCCTGGACATCCCCGGTGCAGAGCTGGCCGGCGTGCAGTACGGCGTGGACTTCATGAAGAAGGCCAACCTGGGTGAGCCCCTCGAGGTCGGCCGCAACGTCGTGGTGGTCGGTGGCGGCTACACCGCGATGGACTGCTCGCGGACCAGCCTTCGCCACGGCGCCGAGAACGTGACCATCGCCTACCGCCGCACGCGCTCGGAGCTTGTTGTGGACGAGGAGGAGCTGGGCGAGACGGAGCGCGAGGGCGTCCGGATGGAGTTCCTCGTCAGCCCGATCGAGCTGCTGGGTGAGGCCGGGAAGCTGACGGGCGTCCGCTTCATCCGGAACAAGCTCGGCGAGCCTGACGCGTCCGGCCGCCGCTCACCGGTGCCGATCCCGGGCTCGGAGTTCGTGGTCCCCGCCGACACCGTGATCCCGGCCGTCTCGCAGGCCGCTGACCTCAGCTTCCTGCCCGTGGAGGCGACCTTCGCGGTCGCTCGCGGCCGCCTCAAGGTGGACCCCGCGACGTACGCCACGAACGTGCGCGGGGTCTTTGCCGCCGGCGACTTCGTGACCGGCCCGGCGACCCTCATCGAGGCCGCCGGCCACGGCAAGAAGTGCGCCTACGCGATCGACCGCTACCTGGGCGGGCGAGCTGACGTCACGGTGGCCGCCAACGTGAAGATCACCTCGTCGTGGCGCCACGACATGCCGGAGTACTACGACGTGCTGCCGCGCCAGCACATCCCGATGCTGCCGGTCGAGGCGCGGATGGCGTCCCGCGAGCCGGACGTCAACTTCACGACGGGCGTGGAGCTGGGCTACAGCGCCACCCACGCGGTCGCCGAGTCCACGCGTTGCCTCATGTGCAACTACAACATCTGGTTCGATCCGTTCCGGTGCGTCCTGTGCGGCGCCTGTGCCGACGTCTGCCCCGAGGGTGTCATCCACATGATCGATGTCAACCAGATGAAATCCGAAGGGTTCCTGCCGGAGCTCGAAGAGGCCTACGGCTGGGAGCAGGGTGCTGCGATGATCCTTGACGAGGAGCGTTGCATCCGCTGCGCCCTGTGCGTCAAGCGGTGCCCGTTCGACGCCATTACGATGGAGCGGTTCGAGCTCCAGGAGATTTCGACGGACGGTCGGCTCTACAAGGAGTCGTACCGGGATGCGCAGCTTGCCGGCACGCCCGGCGTCGCAGGAGGAGCCAGGTGAGTTTCCTGGAGCGGGTGGATCAGACGATCCGGCGGAGCCCCGTCTTCCGGTCCATCTTCCGCAACCCGTACCCCAACGACGAGCGGTCGCGGGCGTACGCGGTGATGAACAACGTCTTCCTGCACCTGCACCCGGTTCGCGTGCGCCAGCACGCTGTGAAGTTCGCCTACACGTTCTGCCTGGGCGGACTGTCCTTCTTCCTCTTCCTCGTGCTGACCGTGACCGGCGTCTACCTGATGTTCTTCTACGCCCCGTCGGCGACCCAGGCCTACTCGGACATCCTGCGGATCCAGTCCGAAGTGCCGTTCGGGCTCCTGACCCGGAACATCCACCGGTGGGCGGCGCACCTGATGGTCTTCTTCGTCTTCCTCCACATGATGCGGGTCTTCTACCACGGCGCCTACAAGCCACCCCGCGAGTTCAACTGGGTGGTTGGCGTGGTCCTGCTCTTCCTGACGCTGTTCCTCAGCTTCACCGGCTACCTGCTGCCGTGGGACCAGATCGCGTACTGGGCCATCACCATCGGCTCCAACATGGCCGGCTACGCGCCGCTCTTCAACACCCCGTCGAAGATCCTGCTCCTGGCCGGGCTGGAGGTCAGCGGCAACACGCTCCTGCGCTTCTACGTCCTCCACATCATGGTGTTCCCGCTCGTGGCGGCGGTCTTCCTGGCGGTGCACTTCTGGCGCATCCGCAAGGACGGCGGCATCAGCGGGCCGCTATGAACGACCCATGCTTGCGTTGTCGCCTCCGCTCCCTCGCTCAGGCACCTCGGGGTGCGCTCGCTCCGGTGCTCGGCTCCACCTTGGCCTGGGCCGCCCCTAGCGGCCCGCGGGAGCGATAGATGACGGACCAGAAAGCGCCACCCGAGCGGCGGGTCGTCCTCCCCGTCGACCCCACCCGCCGAACGGAGATCGACAAGCAGCGCGTGCCCATGTCGGCGCGCCCGTATCGCCTGCTCGCGCTGGTCAAGCAGGACGCCGTGGTCCGGGTCCAGAAGGAACCGGACGACACGGTCATGACCTGGCCGCACCTGCTCTCGATCGAGTTCCTGGCGGCCGTCTTCATGAGCGTCTTCATCCTGTTCATGGGCCTCTTCGTGAACGCCCCGCTGGAGGAGCTGGCCAACCCGAACGTGACGCCCGAGGTCGCGAAGGCGCCGTGGTACTTCCTGGGCCTGCAGGAGCTGTTGGCCTACTTCCACCCGACCGTAGCGGGTGCGCTCGTGCCCCTCTTCGTGCTTGTCGGCGCGGCGCTCATCCCGTTCCTGGATCGCGAGAACATCCGCGCCAATCGCCCGTCGGAACGCAAGACCGCGGTGGTGCTCTTCACGATCTTCTGCGGATTTGGCCTCGTACTGACGTTCCTCGGCATCTTCTTCCGCGGTCCCGGGTATGCGTTCACGCTGCCCTGGATCAACGGCTTCCACTTCAGCCTGTGAGCGTCCCGTGAGCAACTACCACGTTGAGCCCGCCAGCAAGCCCCAGGCCCTCACGAGCGAGGCGCTCAAGTCGATGCGCACGGAGGCCCCCAAGGGTCTCTCGCGACGGCAGCTCCTCCGGACATCGCTTGGCGCGGGGGTCGGCCTGTGGCTCCTCGAGGTATCCGCGGGCACCCTGGGGTTCCTCTGGCCCAACCTGTCCGGCGGCTTCGGCGGCAAGGTGGAGATCGGGAAGCTCCAGGACATCAAGAACACGAACTCCGCGCTCCCGATCGCGGACGGCTTCCCCGCCTACTACCAGGAGGCCCGCTCCTTCATCATGCTCGTGGATCCCACCCGCCAGGCATTCATCCCCGGCGAGGACCGTTCCGGCGACGGCACGGCGCTCAACGTCCGCGCCCTCTACCAGCGCTGCCCCCACCTGGGCTGCAAGCCGAACCCGTGCCTGAAGAGCTTCTGGCTCGAATGCCCATGCCACGGCTCGCGCTACGACCGGCTGGGGACGAAGGTCAAGGAGCTGGGGCCCGCGCCGCGCTCCATGGACCGGTTCGCCGTGATCGTGCAGGCCGACGGGAAGCTGGTCCTCGACACCAGCAAGATCACCCTTGGACCCCTGCCCGTGGCGCTCGGCCAGCCCGGCCTCATCCCGTCGAAGAGCCCGACCGGCTGCATCTGAGCGACGGATGACCACGACCCGAGGATCCCGATGACCGACTCGCCCGGCCAGCGCCCGGCGGAGCGTCTGCCCGTCGCGCGTGAGCCGTCAGAGGTCGCTGCGGCGACCGGGGTCGCTGCGGCGACCGGGGTCGCGTCGCCGACCGAGCGGTTCATTGCGCACCCGAGCGCACACAAGGCCGGCCTGACGCCGGAACGCGCCGCGAAGATCGTCACCCAGAGTTCCAGCGCCCGCTGGGTCGCCTTCCTCGCCGTCTCGCTGGTCGCGATATTCGTGATGGTCTACTACTTCTATGAGGTGGGCGTGCCGGGGGTGGCCAATTCCAGCCGCCTCGAGAAGGAGGTTGCGGTCCAGCAGGTCACCGACGTCGGACGGGGTTACAAGCTCTTCGAGGCGAACTGCGCGCGCTGCCACGGCGCCCAGGGGCAGGGCGGGATCGGGCCGGTCCTCAACGACCAGGCGAAGCTTCTCACCCACCTGACGCCGAAGTACCTGACCACGGTCCTCACGGTCGGGGGCCGCTACGTGTGCGGCGACGCGGCTTCCGTGATGCCCGCCTGGCTGGAGCCCAACGGCCCGCTCAACTACCGCGAGGTGGAGGAGCTGGTCGCGTTCGTCCGCGCGCCCTCGACGCTGGCGTACGACGGGATCGACCCGGCGACCGGCCTCACGACGACGCTGCACGGCTGGCGCGACCCGACGTTCGCGCCGGCCCCGAACTCGACGCCGGTCCCCAACTGCTGGAAGGACGCCTTCGCGTCCCCGTCGGCCGCCCCGAGCCCGGGCGCGAGCGGCGCGCCGAGCGCGGCGCCACCCGGCAGCCCGGCCGCGTCACCTGGCGCGTCGGGTGGCCCGATCGGGACGGTCCTGGAGCTCACGGCCTCCGGAATCCAGTTTGACAAGGCCGACCTGGCCGCCCCGGCCGGCGTCCCGTTCCAGATCAAGTTCACGAACAACGATGCGGGGATCCCCCACAACGTCGCGATTCACAAGGACTCGCCGACCGGCGAGGTGGTCTGGCAGGGCGAGATCTTCAACGGAACCGACACCCGGACCTACAACGTCCCGGCGCTCCCCGCCGGCACGTACGGCTTCGCCTGCACGGTCCACCCGAACATGACGGGGACGCTCACGGTCAAGTAGCGGGGGCGCGGCCGGCGGGCGGGAGGTCCCGCGGTCGCTTGCACGGAGGACAGATGGCGGAACAGGCGCTCGGTCCAGGCGGCACGCTGGCTCGCAGGCGGGCCTTCTTCGGGCTGCTCGACGCGAACGGCTGGGGCTGGGCGGGCGTGAAGGCCGCCGTCTGGTTCGTCCTCATCATCATGCTCATGGCGTACCTCCCCGACCGGGCGCTCTACGCCACCGTGCAGAGCACCATCGACCTCGGGGTCTCACTCAAGGTCTTCAATCCCGCCCTCGATCTCACCCCGATCAGCTTCTGCCCGGCTTCCAACCGGACCGTGCCGTGCCCCGCTCCCGCGGGGACGGTGCTGCCCTGGGAGCCCAGCCCCGCGGAGCTGCTCCTGCCGGCCGCCCGCACGGACGCGGCGATCGTGGGAGCCGGCCTCCAGACGCTCCTTGTGGGCGGCACGGACGGGACAACGGCCCAGGGGAGCGTCTTCGCCACGGTGATCCACCCCGACGGCAACTTCGACCCCTGGAGCCAGGGCGCTGCGCTGCCGGCGCCGAGGGCCGGCGCGGCGGCCGTCTTCTTCTCCGGGTCGGCGTACGTGATCGGCGGGGTCAACCCTGGCGGCCAGCCCACCGACACGGTCTTTGCGGGGACGCCGGACGCGTCCACGGGCACGATCACCGCCTGGACGGAGTCCACGGACCTGAAGCTGCCCGCGCCGCGTGCCGGCGCTGCGGTGGTAGTCGCCGGCGACGGCATCTTCCTGATCGGCGGCATGGACGCGAACGGACCCGTTGACACTGTCTGGAAGGCCACGCTCGATGCGAAGAGCGGCAAGCTGAAGGCGTGGGCACCCAACGCGTCGCTCGCCTCGTTCGATGCGGCCGGGGCCGTGCAGCCGGCTCCGCGGGTCCACGCGGCGGCGGCGCTCATCGGCCAGAACCTGTTCGTGTGGGGCGGCGAGGACGCCGCGGGCCCGACCACGCAGATCCTCCGCGGCGAGGTCTCCACGGCCAGGGAGACGCTTGGCCAGGTCACCCGGTGGGCCCGCCCGCCCGCCGCGTCCGCAGCGCAGCAGAACCTTCCGGCCGCCCACGCGGGCGCCTTCGGCTGGGTGGCAAACAGCAACCTCTACTACGCCGGCGGCGAGGGCGCCAACGGCGAGGTGGTCTGGGCGATCCCGGATGCGGCGGGCAACATCCCGGGCTGGAGGCACCTGGCCGCCAGTGATCTCCCGCCGGACCTCCAGCTTCGCGAGGCTTCCCCGATCGTCTCGGGCTCCCACGCATTCCTCGTCGGCGGCCTGACGAAGGATGGCCCCACCGCCGGGACGGCGCGCGCGGACCTCGCGCCGAAGCTGCCGTTCTTCCAACTCGGCCTCTTCTACATCGTGGTCCCGGCGATGGGCATCCAGGGCGAGGTCGGCCAGCAGCTCTCCTACCTCGCGGCGGCAGGCGTGGCAACCGGCAACTTCGTGCTCCTGCTGCTGATCGGCTACGCGTTCAACCACAAGGAGCGAACGCGGGCCTTCCTGCACGGCCTGCGCAACCGACGTCGTCGGTCCGCCTGAGTCGCCTCCCGGTTGGCCTGCGACGCCCGGTCAGCCGGGCCGGGTGGCCCTCGCCGGGCTCACGCCCCCAGGTCGCCCTCGCCGGGCGCCAGCGGTCCGCGTTTGACGTCCAGCCCGACATGGGCCCAGGCGTTCATGCCGCCGGCCACGCTGGACACGTCGGCCCAGCCGTTGCGGAGCAGGAACGCGGTCACGGCAGCCGAGCGGCTCCCGCTCTGGCAGACGACGTGGACCGGGCGGTCACGGGGAAGCTCCTCGAACCGGAGCAGGAACGTCGAGGTCGGGTAGAGGACCGCCCCAGGCACCCGGACGGCCGCGAACTCGTGCCGCTCGCGCACGTCCAGCAGCAGCGGCGTCGCCATCCCGGTGGGCCCGTGGTTCGCGGCCCTCCGGGCCGCGTCGACGTCGACCACGCTCACCGTCGGGACCGTGACCCGGGGCTGCATCAGGCCGACTTCCGGGGCAGGGGGAGGATCCCGATCGCGACCGGCGCGCCCCGGAACCGGCCGGCCGGCCCGGCGATGTCGTGCGGCGGCACGGCCGCCGCGCCGGCGTCCCCGGTCGCGGCACCGGGCGGGCCCGCGCAGAGCGCCTCGATGCGTGCCAGCCGATCGTCCACGTCGACGAGGAGCGTCGGGAAGTCAATCCATTCGGTCCCGCCGTCCGGCCCGGCCGGGCCGGACGGCGTCTCGACCGCGACCGCGGCGGAGGCCGCGGCGGTGGCCAGCCGCTCGCGGGCGCCCCGGAGATTCGTCCGGACGCCCAGCGGGTTTCCGCGCGCCGCGTGGACGTACGCCGCCGCGAGCTTGATGATCCCGCTCAGGAGCGCGCGCTCCGCCGGGTCGTCGGTACCCATCCAGGCCGGTTCCAGCTCCTCGTGGGCCAGGTACCAGGCGCCGCGGCCGTAGGCGTCGAGGCCCCGTTCCACGGCCGCCCTGCGGACCTCCCTCGGCAGCGGCCGGTGCGCCTTCGCCCGGCCCCGCTCCATGACGCGCCCGGACGTGACCGCCGCGATGGGCGCGCCAGCGGACCCGGGTCCCGCCGCGGTTCCCGGTCGACCCGCGCCGAGGCCCGTCACGAGAGCTCGATGAGCGGTCGCCGGGCGCCGAAGCCCGACGTGAGGCCGTGCCAGAAGTGGACCTCATCCTCGCCGAGCTGCCAGCAGAGCCACACCTGGCGCCCGTTCACGAGCGCGGGGAAGTCCACCAGGCCGCCCTCGATATCGCGGAGCTGCACGCTCCACGCGTCCAGGCGGGCGACCGCCGCCTCCATCTGGTCAATCACCGCGCGGATCCGCGCATCGAGGACGCGGGGGGAATTGGACGCCGCCGAACCGGGTGCGCCGCCCGCCCCTTCGCCCAGCGCCTCGTCGACGAGCGTTCGTCCGTCGCCCGGCGCCTCCGCACGACGACGGGCCACGACCAGGCGATCCCGCAGCATGATCAGCTCCAGGCGCTGGGAGCGGAGCTGCTCCAGCACGCGCCGGACCTCGGGGAGGCGCGCGTTCGCGCGGTCGATGTCGTAGAAGTCGGTCACGCCGCGATCATACCGGGAGACCGCCTGAAGCTCGTCACCAGGCGGGGAGCAGCTGCCGGTCCAGCCACTCCGCCGGCTCCAGGCGCGGCCGAATCAGCGCCGCGCGCCCGCCGCGGACCGCGACCTCTGCCGGGATCGGATGGCTCAGGAAGAGCGGCATCGACTCCGTGAACCCGTACGCCCCGGTGTCGAGCACGGCGACGAGGTCGCCCACCGCCGGGGAAGGCAGCGTCGCGTTGGCTGCGAAGATGTCCAGCCCGGAGCACAGCGGCCCCGCGATCGTGACCGGCCACGACCGGGCCGTCCTGGGGTCTGCGCCCAGGACCCGCACCCGGTGTTCCTGCCCGACGAGCGCGGGACGCAGGAGGTGGTGCACGCCCCCGTCGAGGATCGCGACCTCGGCTTCGCCGACGCGCTTGCGATCGACGACCCGCGCGACATACGCACCGGCTGCCCCGACGAGATAGCGGCCGGGCTCCAGGAGCAGCCGAAGGTCGCGCATGCCCGGCGTCGTGGCCCAGTCCGCGGTGAGGGCGCCCAGGCGCCGGCCGAAGCCGCGCACGTCCAGCGACTCCTCGTGCGGTTCGTACGGGATGCCCAGTCCGCCACCTGCGTCGACCAGGCGGAGCGGGACCGCGGCGTGCGCGGCCACCGCCCGTGCCAGCTGAACCGTCTCGTCCACGTGGGCCACCAGGCGCCCCGCGTCGAGCACGTTCGACGCCCCGAACCGGTGGATCCCGAGCAGCTCGAGATGCCGCGACCGTGCCGCCGATCGCGCCGCGGTCCGCAGGTCGGGCTCGTCCATGCCGAACTTGCCGGCCCCATCGTCGCCGACCAGCCGGACCCGCTCACGTCCGTCGGCCGTGCTCACCGAGGCGCGCAGGAGGATTGGGACTCGCCGGCTCGCGTCCGCGGCGATCCGCTCCAGGCGGCCGAGCTCACCCGGCGATTCGACCGTGATCGCCCGGACGCCGGCTGCGACTGCGTCGTGCAACTCTGCGTCTCGCTTGCCAGGACCCGTGACGACGATACGATCCGCCGGAATCCCTGCCCGGCGCGCGGTGGCGAGCTCCCCGCCCGAGGCGACGTCCGCGCCGAGCCCGAGGGATCCGAGGTGGGCCACGATCGCGAGCGCCGGGTTCGCCTTGACCGCGTAGGCGATCTCCACGCTCGTTGGCAATGCGGCCCGGAGGGCTTCGACCTGGCGTTCGATCACGTCGAGGTCGTAGACGTAGAGCGGGGTGCCGAACCGCACAGCCAGGTCGGCGGCGTCGAGCCCACCCAGCCGGTCGCCGCGCAGGACCTCGTTGCGGGCCGGCGGCCGACCACGCCGCGGGGCGCCGGTGCCCGGGAGCGGCGACGTCATCGGAGCGCCTCCTCCAGCGCGACGCGGGCGTCGGTTCGCGCGTCGCGGTGCTTCACGATGAGGGCAACCTGCGCGCCCAGCCCGTGCTGCGCCGCGAACGAGCCTGGAAGCGCGCGGTTCCCCGGCACCACCACCGCGCCCGGCGGCACGCAGAGTGGGGCATCCGGCGTCCCGGCCAGGATGCGCTCGCCGACGAGGTCGTAGAGGCGCGACGTCCCGGTCAGCGTGACCCCCGCCCCCAGGACCGCGCCCCGCCCCACCAGCACGCCGTCCAGCAGGAGACAGCCAGCGCCGACGAAGGCGTCGTCCTCGACGATCACGGGGCGTGCCCCTGCGGGCTCCAGGACGCCGCCCACGATGACTCCCGCGGCAAGGTGGACGCGCGCGCCAACCTGGGCGCACGACCCGACCAGGACGTGCGAGTCGATCATCGTGTCCGCCCCGACCCACGCGCCGACGTTGACGTATGACGGCGGCATCACGACGACACCCGGCTCGAGGTGCGCGCCGGCGCGGATGGAGGTCCCGCCGGGCACGATGCGCCACGGGCTCCCGGCCGCCACCGCTGCCCGGGCGTCCGGCGAGCCGGCGACGTCCTTCGGCGGCAGGCCCACGCGGTCCATGAACCCGAACGCCTCGTCGGCCGACCACGGCCGGGTGGTGCGGTCTGCGAACAGCGCGAGGATCGCGCCCCGAACTTCGGGCAGGGGCGCCCAGCCGTCCGGCGCAGCAGGGTCGGGCGCGGCCGCCCGGAGCCGGCCTGTCTCGAGCGCCGCGATGATCTCGTCCGCCTTCGCTGCCGTCGCCGCGTCCGGCCCCGAAGCGGTGCCCGCGTTCATGCGGCCCCCTCGATCGCGATCGCGGAATCTGGCACCGCCCGGCCGCCGGGGAGCTCCAGCAGCCCGAGCGAGCGGAGCTCGCGTGCCAGTCGCTCGCGGGCGTCATCGTCCAGCGGCAGGAGCGGCCGCCGAACTGCATCGGTGGCCAGCCCCATGAGCGCGAGTGCCGCCTTCACCGGGACCGGGTTCGGGGCGCCCCGGAAGTTCGCCAGCATGAGCGGCAGCCACCGCTCGTGGATTCGGCGAGCGCGCTCCCAGTCGCCGGCCTGGGCGGCCGCGCAGAGCGCGACCATCTCGCCGGGGATCTCGTTCGATGCGACGGAGATGACGCCGTTCCCGCCCAGCGCGAGGATCGGCAGGGTCCAGGCGTCGTCGCCCGCAAGGACGGCCACGTCCCGCGGCCGCTCCCGGCAGATCCGGGCGATCTGCTCCAGGTTCCCGGAAGCTTCCTTGACGGCCACGATCCGCGGATGCGCAGCCAGGCGAAGGAACGTGTCGGCGTCCAGGTTGGTGCCGGTCCGCGACGGCACGTTGTAGACGACCACGGGCAGGCCGCCCTCGTCGGCGACGGCCCGGAAGTGGCTCTCCAGCATCCGCTGGTCCGGCCGGTTGTAATAGGGCGCCACGACGAGGGCCGCGTCCGCGCCGAGCTCGGCGGCCCGGCGGGTGGCCCGGATCGTCGCGTCCGTGTCGTTCGTGCCGGTGCCCGCCACGATCGTCACGCGGCGGCGCGAGGGGCGGGTTGCGGCGATCTCGACGCTGACCGCGATGAGGCGCTCGCGTTCTGCCTGGCGCAGGGTCGGCGCCTCGCCGGTGGTCCCGCACGGGACCAGGCCGTCGATCCCGGAGAGGACCTGCCAGGTCACGAGGCGACGGAAGGCGGCCTCGTCGAGCGCCCCGTCGGGCGTGAAGGGTGTCACCAGGGCGGTGAAGGCGCCCCTGAGGGCGGGACGGGCGCGGCTCGGGCTTGGGGCGCGGCCGGGGTTGCGGGCGATCGGGGTCATCGGGCAGTTCCTTTCGAGGGGTGGGGGGGAGGAAGCCGGGTCGGGCGAAGCCGGCGTCGCCGGCAGCGGGTCGGCGGGCAGGGGTGCTCGGAGCGGGGTCACGGCGTCAGCTCGCAGCGGCCACCTCGATGCGATCCCCGGTGTCGAGGACGGCCTCGAACCGGTGGAGGCCGGCCGGCCGGGATTCGACGAAAAGCCACTCGGCCGCCGCCACGACGCCCGCGGCGCACGCGCTCCGGTCCCGGGCGGTGAGCGTCAGCTCGATCGTCTCGCCCGGGCCGTCGAAGCCGACGAGGTGCCGGCCCGGGTTCGTACCCGCCCGGACCGCGACGACTTCGAGCGCTCCCAGCTCTGCGGGGCCGTTCGTGGGCGACGACACGTGATCGCGCGCCGGGTCGGCCGCGAGGATGCGCCGGGCGAGGTCGCGGGCCGTGCCGGACGGTCGATCCACCTTCCCGTGCCGGTGCCACTCCACCACGTACGGCTCGTAACCCGCGAGGCGCGCGGCCTGCTCCGCGGCGAGCTGGACAAGCCGGCCGAAGATGAGCGCGCCGGGGCTGAAGTTGGAGGCGGCGACGGCAGCCGCACCGCGCGCGCGGAGCAGCGCGGCGACCTCGTGCCGGTCGGTCTCCCACGCGGTGGTGGCGATCGCGAACCGGCGAACGCCACCGCCGACCGCAGCCGCCACGTTGGCGAGCACTGCGTCGCCGCGCGAGGCGTCGACCACCACGTCGACTCCCGCGAAGATGCCGGGGTCATGCGCGCCGGCAACCGGTCGCCCGGCCACCCGGGCGGCCACGCCGTGCGCCGCGAGGGCGTCCGCGACCGCCCGTCCGAATGGGCCATCGCCCAGGATCAGTGCCTGCATCGTCGTGTCCTCCGCGTCGGTGGGTGTGACGCGGGGTCCGTCGAGGGTGGGAGGGCCGGATCGCCGCCGGGCGAATCAAGAAGCCGCGGTCACCGTCGGTGTCCGCGGCCCTCGGAGCCTCCGTTCCCTGGAAGCCCCCGGTCGTCGTCTGCGCGCGCCGTCAGAGCCCCAGGGCCCGTGCCTCCCGGCAGGGCCGCCAGGGCTTCTTCTCCGGCTCGGACGAGAAGAGGTGCCAGCGCATGGCGCGGACCATACCTCGTGGTGGCCAACTCGCGCAACCATTTCCTGGCGATTGCCGCGCCCTGCCTTCGGTGGCGCACACCAACGGCCGCCGAGCCGGGTATCGTCTACCCGCGTGGGCCCGTAGCTCAGCGGCAGAGCGAGGGACTTTTAATCCCTGCGTCGTGGGTTCGAACCCCACCGGGCTCACCATCAACGCCCCGCGGCGGTGATCAGGAGGATGACGCGGCCCAGAGCACGAATGCCGCAACCCGATCCAGCACGTCGTCGAGCACGGCGGCCAGCCCGTGACCGACGCGCGGATACGCGACGAGCTCCGCGGCCGGGAGCCGTTCGGTGACGGCCCGTTGCAGCAGCGCCGGCCGCGCGAACGGGTCCGAGGTCCCGGTCAGCAGGATCACCGGGCAGGTGAGCCGCGGCCAGTGCGCGGTCCGCGCCTCCCACTCGTCCGGGCGCCCGGGTGGATGCAGCGGGTACGAGAGCAGGACCAGCGCAAGCGGCGGCCGCCCCGCCTCGCACGCGTCGGCAGCGGCGAGGCTCGCGACGCGTCCGCCGAAAGAATGGCCGCCCACGGCGAGCCGCAGCGCGATCGCGTTGGCCGCCTCGTCGCCCGCGGGCCTGCCTGCGGGGCCGCCTGCGGGGCCGCCCGTGGGGCCGCCCGCCAGCAGCGCCGCGAAGCGCGGGACGGCCCGCTCCGCGCAGCCCTTCGGGAGGTCAATCGCGCGGGCGTCGATCCCGCGCGATCGGAGGCCGTCGACGTGCGGCTTCATGCTGACCGCCGATCCGGACGCCCCGTGGCCGAGCATGAGGATCGGGGCGCCCGGCTCCGGTTGCATGGACGGCACGATAGCGCGCTGGACCGCGGAGACGCGTCCATCTACTCGCGAAGGCGGCCGCCGTGGAAGACGCCCCGTCTGGTCGCCTGGATGAGCGGGCCGAACCCGGCGGCGCCGCGTTCATCGGCCGGCTTGATGGGTATCAGGTCCAGTGATGGAATCCGGGGCACCCACGCTCATTTCGCCGGCCAATCCGCGTTTCGCCGGCGAACCCGTGCTCACGAACCCGGATTCCATCAGCCGGCCTGATGAACCCCGCGTGGAAGACCGCGTGGGGCGCCGCGTGCTCCGGCGCGAGCGGCGACGCCGCCTCCTGCGCGAGCGGCGGGACGGCGCGACCGCCAGCGCCGCCGGGACCGGTGCGAGCCGTCGCTCGGCCGGCCGACCGTCAGACCGCTTCCTCGAGCGCCTCGGCGAACTGGCTGTTGTAGAGGTCGGCGTAGAAGCCGTTCTGCGCCAGCAGCTCCTCGTGCGTGCCCTTCTCGATGATCCGGCCGTGGTTCATGACGAGGATCGTATCGGCGTCGCGGATCGTCGAGAGGCGATGGGCGATCACGAAGCTGGTCCGGCCCTTCATGAGCTTCGCCATCGCCCGCTGGATCAGGACCTCGGTCCGCGTGTCGACGGAGCTCGTGGCCTCGTCCAGGATGAGGATCGGCGGATCGACCAGGAACGCGCGCGCGATGGTGAGGAGCTGCCGTTCGCCCTGCGAGACATTCGAGGCGTCGTCGTCCAGGATGGTGTCGTAGCCGGCGGCCAGCGTTCGTACGAAGTGGTCAACGTGGGCCGCCCGGGCCGCGTCGAGGATCGCCTCCTCCGAGATGCTGTCGGCGCCGTAGGCGATGTTCTCGCGGATCGTGCCCTTGAACAGCCAGGCGTCCTGGAGGACCATCCCGAACGTCCGTCGGAGGTCGTTGCGGGTCACCTCGCGGGTATCGATCCCGTCCACCGTGATCCGGCCGCCGTCGATCTCGTAGAAGCGCATGAGCAGGTTCACGAGCGTCGTCTTGCCGGCGCCGGTCGGGCCCACGATGGCGACCGTCTGGCCCGGCTCCACGACGAGGTCCAGGTCCTCGATGAGCGGCGTCTCCGGCTCGTAGCGGAACGAGACGTCGTCGAGCACCACCCGGCCAATGACGTTGCGCAGGGGCCGTGGAGTAGCGGTGTCGGGCGCTTCCTCGGCCTCATCGAGGAGCTCGAAGACACGCTCGGCCGACGCGACCGCCGACTGCAGCACGTTCATGATGCTGGCCGCCTGGACGATGGGCATCGTGAACTGGCGGGAGTACTGGATGAAGGCTTGGACGTCGCCCAACGACATCTGGCCGTTTGCCACGCGCACGCCGCCGATCACGCAGATCGCCACGTAGTTCAGGTTGGCGATGAAGTTCATCGAGGGCTGGATGATCCCGGAGATGAACTGCGCCCGGTAGCTGGCCTGGAAGAGCCGCTGGTTTTCGCGGTCGAACGTCTCCAGGGCCTCATCTCGGTGGCCGAAGACCTTGACGATGTTGTGTCCGGTGTGCATCTCCTCGACGTGCCCGTTGAGCGCACCGGTCGACTGCCACTGGGCCGCGAACTGCTTCTGCGATCGGCGCGCGATCAGGATCGTCAGGATGATCGAGAGCGGGATTGTCAGCAGCGCGATGACGGCAAGGAGCGGGCTGATCCAGAACATCATGATCAGCACGCCGATGATCGTGAAGAGCGACGTGATGAGCTGAGTCAGGCTCTGCTGGAGCGTCTGCGAGATGTTGTCGATGTCGTTCGTCACGCGGCTCAGGATGTCGCCGCGCGGGTGGCTGTCGAAATAGCGGAGCGGCAGGCGCGCGAGCTTCTCATCCACCTGGCGGCGCATCCGGTACACGGTCCGCTGGGTGGCGCCGGCCATGATGTAGGCCTGCATCCAGCTGAAGACGGAGCTCAGCAGGTAGACCCCGAGCAGCACGAGGAGAATGTTCCCCAGCGCGCCGAAGTCGATGCCGACGCCGGGCGTGACGTGCATGCTCGACAGCATGTCGGCCATCCGATCCTGGCCCTGCGCCCGAAGCGCCGCGACCGCCTGGTCCACGCTGATCCCGACCGGGAGCTTCTTGCCCACGACGCCCTCGAACAGGACGTTCGTGGCATTCCCGAGGAGCTTCGGTCCGATCACCGCGAACGTCACGCTGACAATCGCGAGGAGCATGACGAAGACGATCTGGCGCCTCTCCGGGCGCAGCTCGCCGAGCAGGCGCCGGAACGAGCCCCGGAAGTCCTTGGACTTCTCGGCCGGCATCATGGCGCCCATGTGGGGTGGGCCGCCCCCGAAGCCGCCCGGTCGCCTCGGCGGTCGCGCCGGGCCGCCCATGCTGGCCGGAGCGCCTGAGCCAGGGCGCGGGCCGGGCCCGGTCTGCTGGCTCATGCGACCTCCGCCGCGCTCAGCTGCGAGAACACGATCTCGCGGTAGGTCGGGCACGTTTCCATGAGCTCCGCGTGGGTGCCGATCCCCACGACCATCCCGTCGTCCATCACGACGATCCGGTCGGCCGTCATGATCGTCCCGACGCGCTGCGCGACGATGATCACCGTGGCCGAGTCGAGCTCCTGCCGGAGCGCCGCGCGGAGCATCGAATCCGTCTTGAAGTCCAGCGCCGAGAAGCTGTCGTCGAAGATGTAGACCTCGGGCCGCTTGGCGAGCGCGCGTGCGATCGCGAGGCGCTGGCGCTGGCCGCCCGAGACGTTCGACCCACCCTGGGTGATGGGCGCCGCCAGGCCCTCCGGCATCTCCGTGACGAACTCGCGCGCCTGGGCCACGTCGAGCGCGTGCCCCACCTCATCGTCGGTCGCGTCCGGGTCGCCGTAGCGCACGTTGCTCGCCACCGTCCCGTTGAACAGGAACGCCTGCTGGGGGACGACGCCGACCTTCTGCCACAGGTCCTCCTGGCGCATGTCTCGGACGTCCACTCCGTCCACCAGGACGCTGCCCGAGGTGACGTCGTAGAAGCGCGGGATCAGGTTGATCAGCGTGGACTTGCCGCTCCCGGTGCTGCCCACGATCGCCGTTGTCTCACCGGGTCCGGCAGAGAACGAGATGCCCCGCAGGACCGGATCCTCCGCGCCGGGGTAGCGGAACTCGACGTCGCGGAACTCCACGAACCCGTGGGCCGCGCTGGGGGCCGCAGGGTCTGCCGGATCGGCGACGGATGGCGCGGTCTCCAGGACTTCCTGGATCCGCCCGGCCGAGACGGCC
>Ga0209048_10000565_pt1 | contig 39245 bp, 42 predicted proteins | sample FrelakmetCRP12CR_FD_187146 | JGI IMG/M metagenome (GOLD analysis project Ga0209048, IMG submission 187146) | Freshwater lake sediment microbial communities from the University of Notre Dame, USA, for methane emissions studies - CRP12 CR (SPAdes)... | ecosystem: Environmental > Aquatic >...
AGCGCCACCCAGCGTCTGTGCCTCACCGAGCCCCCCTAGGAATTTGCGGATCTGGATCTGCTTGTGGATCTGCCCGACACCGTATGCCGTTGCCGGGGGAGTCTGCCCGCGACTGGAACGTGTTTCAAGGAGCAGACCCGAGAACCTCGTCCCCCAGGTCGATCCCGTAGAGCTCGGCCGAGTTCCGGCGCAAGATCCGGTCGCGGTCCTCGTCGCTCATCTCGGCCGTGTGCTCGGCGAGGAGCGCCTGCGATCCCGGCCAGGTGGAGTCCGAGTGGGGGTGGTCGTTCGCCCACAGGAGCCGCTCGGTGTTCACCAGGTCGAGCATCCGGAACGCCACGAGGTCGTCCTGGAAGGTCAGATAGACGTGCTCGCGGAAGTACTGCGACGGCAGGCGGGCGAGGTCACCCGAGCCGAGCCAGTTCCGGTGCCGGCGGAACGCGTGGTCGGCCCGGTACATCCAGTGCGGGGCCCACCCCGCGTCGGCCTCCACGCACACGATGCGCAGTCGGGGGTGACGGTCGAAGACCCCTCCGAAGATGAGCGTGCCGATCAGGTCCTGGTTGCCGCGGATGATGCCGAGGAAGCTGTTCATCTTCGGCCCCCGGTAGGCGTCGCTGGCGATCCCGCCGGCCCCCCCGGTGAGGATGTGGAACGACACGGGCAGGCCGATGTCGACCGCGGCCTCCCAGAACGAGTCATAGACCGGGTCGTCGTAATCGGCGACGGCCGGGATGCCCGGGAGCATCACGCCGCGCAGCCCGAGCGCGCGGATCGACTCGAGGTCGGTGATCGCCTCCTCGGGACTGCGCATCGCGGTCTGGCCCACCCCGACGAGGCGCTCCGGGGAGTACGCGCACCAATCGGACAGCCACCGGTTGTATGCGTCGAAGCAGGCCTTCTTGTAGTCGAAGTCGGGGTTGTTGCAGAGCAGCATCCCGACCGACGGGTACAGCACCTCGGAGGCGACTCCGTCACGGTCCTGCTCGAGGAGGCGCGCCGCCGCGTCGTACCCCCCGGGGTGCAGCTCCTCCCAACGCCGACCCTGCGAGTACCCGAGCTCTTCGGCCGGCACGCCGGCCCCGGCGATCATCGAGAACGGGACGTGGCCCTGGTACGCGCTGCCGGGGTCGGTGATCATCGTCGCGCCCATGTCTTCGAGGTGGACGAGCTTCGGGGCGCGCTCGGCGAACGCGGGATCGATGTCGGCGTACGCCTCCGGGGGCTCGGTCACGTGCGAGTCAGCCGAGATCGTGAGACCGACCGCCGTCGTCATGGTGCTTCACCGAGCAGGACGCCCAACGCCTGACCGACCTCGGCGACGGTCCCGCGCCCCTCGTGCTCCCAGGTCCCGGCGTAGTGCCAGCCCTCGACGACTCGCACCTCGCCCCCCTTCACGTAGAGGACGCGGCCGGTCGCCGAGCAGGCCTCCGTCGCGAGCCACGCGACCACGGGCGAGACGTTGGCCGGATGGAACGTGTCGAACACGGCTGGATCATCGGGCGCTCGCACCAGGTCGGCGATGCCCGCGACCTCCTCGGTCATGCGCGTGCGCGCTACGGGGACGATGGCGTTGATCCGGACGCCGTAGCGACCGAGCTCCTCGGCGAGGATGACCGTCATTGCGGCGATGCCCGCTTTCGCAGCGCCGTAGTTGCTCTGGCCGACCGCGCCGATCAACCCCGACGTGGACGACACGTTCACCACCGAGGCGCGAACTTCGTCACCGGCCTTCGCACAGTCACGCCAGTGGCCGGCTGCGACGCGCGTCGTCGAGAACGTGGAACGCAGGTGGCCGCGGATGACCGAGTCCCACTCCTCATCGGTCATGTTGACGAACATCCGGTCGCGCAGGATTCCCGCGTTGTTCACGAGCACGTCGAGTCGGCCCCAGGTGCCGAGGGCCAGACCGATCGCGGCCTGAGCGCCTTCGGTCGTCGCGACGTCATGATCGCTGGTGAGCACGTCGGCCCCCGCCGAGCTCAGCTCCTCGGCGATGGCGGCAACGACGGAAGGATCGCTGCCGGTACCGTCGCGCTCGGCCCCGGTGTCGTTGACCACGATGCGCGCGCCCTCGGCCGCGAACAGCCGAGCGTGCTCACGCCCCATACCCCGCCCGGCACCGGTGATCACCGCGACGCGTCCCTCGAGTGAGTGCATGATGCAAGCCTAGGGTTGTGCGGTGAGCCGCATTCGAGACGCCGCGCCGGGGGGACCGAAGTACGCCGGTGAGGTCACCGACGAAGCGCCGGTCGGCAGCACGATCGGCGACGTGAGCCCGCGTCGCACGCCGGTCCGCGTTCCGGCGTCGCGGTACATCTCACCGGAGTGGGCGCAACTCGAGGCCGAGCGTCTGTGGCCCCACGTCTGGCAGCTCGCGTGCACGCTCGACCACGTGCGAGAGGCGGGTGACTGGTTCGAGTACACGTGCGGACCGCTCTCGGTGCTGATCGTGCGAGGCGACGATTCCGAGCTTCGGGCGTTCCAGAACGTGTGTCTACATCGCGGCAACGAGCTGTGCAACGGCTCGGGCACCGGAATGGACGAGATCCGGTGCGTGTACCACCGCTGGTGTTGGGGTCTCGACGGCCGCTTGCGCGAGGTGCCGTCGCGCAGGGGCTTCGGTGTCCTGAAGAACGACGAGTACATGCTCAACTCCGTGCAGGTCGGCTCGTGGGGTCCGCTCGTCTTCGTGAACCTGGATGTGACCGCCGAGCCGCTCGCCGACTTCCTCGCGCCGGTCGTCGCCGAGACCGCGTGGCTACGCACCGAGGAGTACGCGGGCCAGGCGATCGTCACGATCCCCCTGCCCTGCAACTGGAAGACCGGCATCGACGCGTTCAGCGAGACGTACCACGTGCAGGGGATCCACCGACAGATGATCCCCTCGACCGACGACGTCAACGGTCCTCAGCAGGTGTGGGACCGCCACGGGGGCCTCAACCAGCCGTACGGGATCCCGAGTCCGCGCCTGCGCGATGGCGCGACCGACCAGGAGATCTGGGAATCGTTCGTGGCCACGCAGGGCGAGCGCGTCGGGCAGCCGGGGCGCGAGGACGCCGGCCCCGTGCCCGATCGCCGCGTCGGCGAGTCCGTGCGGGCGATGCTCGCCCGGCTCATCCGCGACAAGGGGGCGGCCGCAGGGATCGACCTCGGTGCATTCGACGACGCGCAGATCACCGACCTGCACCAGTACAACTGCTTCCCGAACATCTCTCCGGTGTTCCTGGTCGAGAGCCTGGCCGTCGTACGGACCCGCCCCGGGGTCACCCCCGACGACTGCCTCCTCGATCTCCTCTTCCTCAAGCGCTCGGCACCCGACGCGCCGCGGTCGCGACCCGTGGACGTCGCGATGGACGCCCAGAGCGCCGATGTCGGCACGGTCTTCAACCAGGACATCGCGAACCTCCAACGGGCCCAGCGCGGATTGCACCAACCGGGGTTCACGCACCTCACCCTGTCGCGCGAAGAGATGCGGATCGAGAACCTCCACCGCAACCTCGAGCGCTACCTCGGCATCGAACCGTCCCAAATCACGGGAGGGTGATCGCCGCCGGTTGAGCTGGATCAGCTCTCGTGCACCAGCGAGACGTGTACGGAGTCGCGCCCAGGGAGCGAGCGGGCCAACAGCGCGATCCCCTCGTCGAGGGTGTCAAGGGTGACGACGTCGCCGACGAGCACCGATCGGTCGAACCGACCCGACGCGACCAGGTCGACGGCGACGCGCATCGACGCGGGCGTGAATCCTGCCCCGCCGACGAGCGTGAGCTGACGCAGCACGATCAGGTCGGTGAGGAGCCCCTCGACCGGCTGGAAATGCTTGAGCCCGGCGAGCAGCACCGTGCCGCGGTTCCGCACGAGCGCGACGGCGAGTGGGATCGTCGCGGTCGCGACGGCGGCGAGATCCATCACCACGTCGGCCATGTGCCCGCCGGTGATCTCGCCGAGACGCGCCACGGGGTCCTCGGTCTCCACATCGATCGTGACGTCGGCCCCGAGCGCGCGGGCCGCCTCGAGACGACCGGCGTCTCTCCGGGTGCCGGTGACGACGACGCACGTGGCGCCGGCGGCCCGAGCCGCGACCAGGCACGCCAGGCCTTGGTGGCCCGGTCCCTGCACGACCACGGTGTCGCCGAGCTTCACGCCCGATCGCTGAACCCAGTAGACCGCGTTCGCCATCGGCTCGAACATCGTGAGCTCTTCGGCCGGGATGTCGTTCGGGAGACGGTGCACGTTCGTGCGCGCCAACAATGCCATCCGCTCCGCATAACCACCCCAACACCCGCTCTCGCGCTCGAGCCCGAGGGTGTACCCGTAGACGTGCATCCCAGAGCACTCGGGGTCACCGGATCGGCACGCCGCGCACGTTCCGCAACGAAGGATCTCGTCGACGCAGACCCGGTCGCCTTCGACAACGCCCCACGCCCCGGCGGCGTCCGCGGTGATCGCGTCGATGCGCCCGACGATCTCGTGACCGGGCACCACCGGGAACGTCTCCCCGGGGACGCCGACGCCCCCGTGGAGCTGGGCAAGGTCGCTGCCGCAGAGCCCTACCGCCTCGACCCGGAGCACGGCCCCACCCGCCGGCGGCTCGGGCGCCGCGAGCTCGCGCACGTCCCACTTGCCGTCGCCGGTGAATACGCCGGCTCGCACGGTTGCCCCCATCACGCCACCTCCATCGGGCCTGGCATCAGGTCTGACATCAGGTTCAGCCGATCACTTCGCCGTCGCGGCGCACGGCCATCCAGTGGTACGGCGACTCTGCGTCGCCAGCCGCGGCGGCGACCTTCACGTCGTCGGGCATCTCGCCCATCGCGTCCTGCTGCTCGCGCAGACGGGCATAGGTGTGATCGACGGTGCCCGCGCGCGCGTAGTGGTAGACCATCGCCGCGCGTCGACCGTCGGACACATTGTCCGACGAACAGTGCATCAGATGGCTGTCGAACACGAGGAGGTCGCCGACCTCCATCAGCACGCGAATCGCGTCGGAGAAGTCCGTGTCGACGATCTCGGTGTACCCGAGGTTGGCGTCGGGGCGCCGGTCGGGAACGTGCTCATGGACGGGTTCGGTGTGCGAGCCCGGGAGCACCGAGAGCGGACCATTCGTCGGCGTCGCCGCGGTCACCGCGAGCCAGATCCCGACCTGATCGGCGGGCTCGAAGGGGAAGTACAGCGAGTCCTGGTGCCAGGGCTGACCGATCGCGCCGGGGTTCTTGAAGATGAACTGTGAGAGGAAGCAGTCGACGTCCGGGCCGAGCAGGTCGCCGAGCACCGCGACGAGCCGCTCATCACGTGAGAACGGCCCGAACACCGGGTCCCAGTCGTGGACGATGAAGACCTTGGAGACGCGGTCTTCGGGTTCGCGCGCGTGCGGCCATGGGTTGCGCTCGCGGTCGACGAGCGAATGGCGAATTGACTCACCGGCAGCGTCTTTGCGACACAGCTCGACGGCACGCTCGTGCATCGTCGTGCACGTCGCCTCGTCGGCGAACTTCGGGAGGATGAAGTAACCGTTCTGCTCCCACGACATGCGCTGGTCGTCGGTGATTGCTGCGGTGCCCACGCTTCACTCCCCCGTACACTGCCGAGCGGGGGGATCATGGCACTTCGACGACTACTCGACCGGCGCATGCTCGACGGGTACCCGGACTGCGGACGCCGGGGCTGCGGACGCCCGGGCTGCGGACGCCGGAACTGCGGCCAATTGACTGCGGGCGCCTGAGCATGCAAGCCGTGCGGAACACCGAACGCGGCATCGAGGTCGTCCAGGTCGACGAACCCGTCGACGGTCCAGCCGGTGCGGGCCAGGTTGTTCAAGTCCGCAGCGCGGGCATCTGCGGTTCGGACCTGCACCTCCTCAGCTTCGGTCCGATGCCGGTGACGCTCGGCCACGAGTTCGCGGGCGTCCTCGACGACGGTACGCCGGTCGCGGTCGACCCGAACGTGCCGTGCGGCGAGTGCGACCAGTGCCTCGGAGGGTCGACGCACCGTTGCCGGACCGGAGCGCAGCGCGTCCTCGGTGTCGGGGCCGACGGCGGGATGGCCGATGCCGTCGTCGCTCGTGCCGCGTCGCTCGTGCCGCTCCCCGACGGCTTGCGACTCGAAGACGCATGCCTCGTGGAGCCACTCGGCGTCGCGGCCCACGGCGTGCGCCTGGCGGGCCTCACCGGTGGCGAGCGTGTCGCCGTCGTCGGCGCGGGAAGCATCGGCCTCGCCGCCGTTGCCGCCTCGCGGCCGGTTGCCGGTGATCTCGACCTCGTCGCACGCCACGACGCCCAACGCGCTGCGGGTGAGCGCCTCGGCGCCGGCAACGTCAACGGTGAGTACGATGTGGTGTTCGAATGCGCAGGAACCGAGCCCGCGCTCGTGACCGCCGTCGAACTGTGCCGACCCGGCGGACTCGTGCTCTTCCTGTCCACCCCGTGGACGTCGATCCCGATGCCGGGGTTTGCCGCCTCGATGCAGGAGCTCGGCTTCCGGTGGTCGTTCACCTACGGACGGCACGAGCACGGGAGCGACCTGGGTGACGCGGCTGCGCTGCTCGCCGCCACGCCAGAGATCGCCGACACGCTCGTCACACACCGCTTCCCACTCGAGGATGCAGCCGAGGCATTCCGCGTCGCGGCCGATCGTGCGTCCGGGGCCATCAAGGTCGTCCTCGAGCCGGGTGCATGATCGACCTCGGCTTGCACGGCGGGCGGGCGCTCGTGACGGGTGCGGGTGCGGGGATCGGGCAGGCGATCGCGCTGTGGCTGGCGCGCGCCGGTTGTGACGTCGCCCTCGCCGACAAGGATGCCTCAGGGCTGCACGCGACCGCCGGCGCGGTGGCCGAGGCGGGCCGGCACTGCATCCTGATCACCGTCGACCTGCGCGAGGCTGGCGCGCCCGCGCGGCTCGTCGAGCAGGTCGTCGCTGAACTCGGCGGGCTCGACGTGGCCGTGAACAATGTGGGCATGCTCGGCGGGCGCCCGCCCGCGCCGTTCCTCGAGCAGGACGATGCGTACATCCACGACGTCGTGGCCCAGAACCTGCTGCTGACCGCAGCGTGCTGCCGAGCCGAGGCCCAAGCAATGGTCGCCGCCGCCACCCCCGGGGTGATCCTGAACGTGAGCTCGGGCGAGACGACGCGGCCGGCACTCGATCTCGCGGCGTACGGCGCGGCGAAGGCCGGCGTGAACCACCTGACCCAGACACTCGCCGCCGAGCTCGGTCCTCACGGCATCCGGGTCAACGCGATCGCGCCGGGCACCACGCTCACGACCGAAGTGCGCGCGGCCCTGACGGACGAATACGTCGATGCTCTGACGGCGTCGATCCCGCTCCAACGGATCAACGAGCCCGATGACCTCGCCCGACTCGCAGTCGCACTCGCGTCGGACCTCGGACGCGGCGTCACCGGACAGCTCGTGCTCGCCGACAACGGTGCGCACCTCTCCCGAAATCGACCGCTGCGGCCAACGGAGTAGCGTCCGCGTCATGGGCCGCTTCACCGACAAGGTCGCGGTCGTGACCGGCGCCGCGTCAGGCGTCGGGGCCGCGAGCGCGCGTCGGCTCTCCGAGGAAGGGGCTCGGGTCGTGGTCCTCGACATCGACGAACGCGGCGCCGAGGTCGCCGAACAGGTCGGCGGCCGCTTCGTACGTTTCGACGTCGGTGACGGCGAAGCATGGGTCGAGCTCGCGGCGGATCTGCGCGCCGACGGTGGCGTCCACCTCGCACACCTCAACGCCGGGATCCTGGCTGCACGCGAGCCGCAGGCATTCCTCGAAACCCCGGTCGAGCGCTATCGCGAGATGATCGGCGTGAACCTCTACGGCGTGCTGTTGGGCATCCACGCACTCGCCCCGGCGATCCTCGACGGCGGTGGAGGCGCCATCGTCGCGACTGCTTCGCTCGCCGGGCTGCTCCCCTATGGCGGAGACCCGGTCTATGCCGCCACCAAGCACGGCGTCATCGGCCTCGTCACGAGCGTTGCACCGCAGCTCGGGCGCGCCGGGGTGCGCGTGCATGCGATCTGTCCCGGCGGCATCGACACGCCGATGGTCACCGACCGCCAGAAGACCGAGCTCACCGGGCGTAGCCGCGCCATGCTCGACCCGTCCGAAGTGGCCGCGGCCGTGGCTGCACTCCTCGCGAGCGACGACAGCGGCATCGTGCAGACCATCAGCAAGGAGGGCGGCGTGCGCGCCGTGAACATCTCGACGACCCTCGGATGAGCGAGGCGCCGGGCGGCTCGACCAGACGCTCACCTGGACGTCCGACCAAGGCGGTGTGCGTCGTGCGTGGACCCCTTGCGGCCGGGGCCCTGCCCGACGAGCCGGGCCTCGAGGCGTTCGCGATCCATCTGCCCTGCGCCGACGAGCCGGCCGAGCATCCCCCTGACGTCGCGGCCGTCGCGATGGCCTGGCTCGATGGCCCGCCCGATCCGACGGCGCCGCGACGTTGGTTCCCCGAGGCACACGTCGATGCCTACCTGGTCGAGGAGCACGTACGCGTCGACTACAGGCGTGACTGGCCCGACGGCGTCGAGTCCCCGGGGGTTCGCCGCATCTCGTTCGTGCGGGCCGCGCCCGGCGTGAGCCGCAGCGAGATGGCTCGACACTGGTGTGACGTGCACTGGCCGATCGCGCGGGTGCACCACCCCGGGCTCTGGCGGTACGTGCAGAACGTGGTCCTGGAACCAATCACCCCGGGCGCGCCGGCAGTCGACGGCATCGCCGAGCTGCACTTCCGGACGATCGCCGACCTGCGTGACCGCTTCTATGACTCCGACGAAGGCCGCCAGGTCGTTGCCGACGACGTCCGCGCGTTCCTGGATCGCGGCGCCGGCTGGAGAGTGCTCGCACGCGAGACCTGGCTGCGTTCCTGAGCCGCTCGCACCTCCCGCTCTAGGCTCTCGTGCCGTGCCGTTGCCACCCGACGCCCACTCGACGTACGACGCGACCGACCCGGTCGAAGATGCACCGCGGGCCGCGAAGCACGCACTCGTGCGCGAGGTGAAGCGACTCATCGAGCTCACGGCGCACCTCGACGTTGCCGACGTCGAGCTCGACGCCGTGAACGCCGTCACGGCCGCGGTGCGGCATGCCGCCGACCAGCTCGAGCCGCTCCCGAGCCTCCACGCCAAGGGTGGCCTCGGCGCAGTCGGTGGTCACGACGGCGCGCTGTTGGAGCGCAGTGGCATCGCCGGCCGGTCGAACCCATTGGCGGCGCCGCTGCAATGGGAGCTGCACAACGACCGCGCGGTCGGTTGGGCGGTGTACTCCCCCGCCTACGAGGGCCCGATGGGACATGTGCATGGCGGCTTCGTCGCGGCAGCATTCGACGACCTGCTCGGCACGGCGCAGACGATCTCCGGCCTGGCCGGCTTCACCGGCACGCTCACCGTGAAGATGCTGCGCCCGACGCCGCTCAACCGGCGCATCGACTACGAGGCCGGGATCGACCGCGTCGACGGACGCAAGATCTACGTGTGGGGCACCTCGGCCTGCGACGGTGAGCGGCTCGCCGAAGCGTCGATCGTCTTCATCGCTCCCAAGGACGGAAACCGTCCTCGTTGATCTGGCCGACCGAGTTGCGCTGGCCCACTGACCGGGCTCGCCCACCGGCCTCGTTCGACCGGCTGGCGGACCGCGAGCGTCGCGATCAGCTCCCGGGCAACGAGATGTTAGGCAACGAGATCCCCGACGCGTAGCACTTCACCGCAGCCAGCGAGAACGTGCCTGCGGCCTTGATGTAGTCGCCCGTGAGCAGATCCTGGGGCTTGCCGCCGTCCGCGATGTCCTGGAGTGCCGACGCCAAGGTCTTCGTGGCCTGCTTCACCTTGCCCGTCGCCTTGCTCGCGAGCTTCCGTAGCTCTTTCGCTGCCTTGGCCGCGGTGGACTTGTTCACGTTGCCGCTCACGTCGGGCAGGTTGAAGTTCTTGAGTGCCTTGCAGAACCTCGAAGTCTTGGCCGGGGCGCTCGCGCCCGCGGGGGCGGCGACGGCGCCAACTCCCAGCACGAGTGCTGCGGTCACGAGGAGTGGGGCGATCCTGCGCATCTCAAGGCTCCAGTCGAGGCGGGCGACAACCGGGTAGACCGGGTCACGCTAGCCCGGGTTCCCGGCTACTTCGCCGCGGGTCGCCATCTCGGGATGCCGATGTCATCGGCGGCCTTGGTGAAGAACACCTCGACGGGCATACCGATCGTCACGGCCTCGACGTCACTGTCGGGGATGTCGCCCATGATTCGCGGACCCTCCTCGAGGTCGATCATCGCGATCACGTAGGGGAGTGCGTCACGGAACGGCTTCATCCCGAACTGTCGGATCACGGTGAAGGTGTGCACGGTGCCCCGCCCCGAGCACTCGAGCCACGCAGGATCACCCGCGCACGCCGTGCAGAGCGCCCGCGGGTACCACTGACGATGCCCGCAGGAGGGGCACTCCTGGATCAGCAGCCGCCCGTCGGCCGCGGCCTGCCAGTACTCCGCGTTCACGAAGTCGGGCTTGGGCAGTGGCTTCGCCCACTCCTCGCCTGCTTGCACTTCGTGGGTCGTCATGAGGGTGCGTCCTTCCCGAGGATCGCGACACCGATGCAGCTGAGCCAGCCGCCGGAACCGGCCGCGAGGGCGACGTTGCAGTCGGGCACCTGGGCCTCGCCGCCCTGGCCCCGGAGCTGGCGAGCCGCTTCGATGATCAAGAAGATGCCCCGCATGCCGGGGTGGCACGACGACAGGCCACCGCCGTCGGTGTTGAGCGGCCATTTCCCGCCACGCTTGAGGTGGCCCTCGGCGACGAAACGGCCGCCTTCACCCTTGGGCACGAACCCGAGGCTCTCCAGCAGGATGAGGCACGTGATCGTGAACGAGTCGTAGAACATGAGCATGTCGACGTCGTCGTGGGTCAGACCGGCCTGACCGAAGGCGATCGGAGCGGCCTGCGCGCCGGCCGACGAGGTGAAGTCGGGCTGCTGCGAGACGTTCCAGTGCGTCTGTGCGCCGGCCGCGCCGAGCACGTACACCGGCGGCTGCGCCAGGTCCTTGGCGCGTTCCGCCGTCGTCATGATGAACGCGCCACCGCCGTCGGTGATCGCACAGCAGTCGAGCTTGTGCAGCGGGTCGGCGACCATCCGGCTCGTCACGACGTCGTCGACGGTGATCGGCTCACGGTAGATGGCGTTCGGGTTGAGCGACGCGAATTCGCGCACTCCCACGGCGATTTCCGCAAGTTGCTCGGACGTGGTCCCGAACTCGTACATGTGGCGCTGCGCGTGCATAGCGTACGAGCCGACCAGCGAGTTGCCGTACGGCACCTCGTACTGCACGGGCCCGGCAACCCGCTGTCCGGCCCGCTGGAACCCGCCGGTGCCCAGGCTACGACCCATCCGAGAGAGCTGGTCGGAACCGTAGGTCACGAGCGCGGTGTCGCACGCGCCGTCGCGGATCGCGCTGGCTAGATGCTGGACATGGAACTCGAAGGAGGAGCCTCCGGTCATCGTACCGTCGACGTAGCGGTGGGAGATGCGCAGGTACTCGGCCATGGTCACGGCGTCGTCGACCATCATCCCGCCACCACCACCGGCGTTGACGTACCCGTCGATCTCGGACTTCGCGATCCCCGAGTCCGCGATGGCGCGCTGGGCGGCGAGCACGTGGTGCTGGACGCCATCGAGATGCGGGGCCTTGGGGTAGTCGGACAAGCCGATGCCCACGATGACGGGCGTTCGATCTGCAATTGAGGGCATGGGCTGCTGGCTTCCCTTCTGCGAGTGCGTCAGTCAATCAGCCTGCCAGCCGGCTGCGCCACACGGCGGTCGACGGCACCACTCGGCGCCGTATGCTCGCTCCCCATGAAGCTGGGATTGCAGTTCGGGTACTGGACCGCACAGCCGCGCCCGGCGCGCGATCTCGTCGCGGCGGCGACGTCGGCCGAGGACCTCGGGTTCGACTCGATCTGGACCGGTGAGTCGTGGAGCTCGGACGCCTTCTCCCCGCTCGCCGCGGTCGCAGCCGCGACCTCGAAGGTCAAACTGTGCACCGGGATCGCCCAGATCTCCGCCCGCACGCCGACGGCAATGGCGATGCACGCGATGACGCTCGACGGCCTCTCCGAAGGGCGTGCGTGCCTCGGGATCGGCGTCAGCGGCCCCCAGGTCGTCGAAGGCTGGTACGGGCGCCCCTTCTCCAAGCCGCTCGCCCGCACACGCGAGTACATCCAGATCGTGCGCGACGCGATCGCCCGCGCCGAGCCGGTGACCAGCGACGGCGAGCACTACCCGCTCCCCTACCGAGGCGACGGGGCGCTCGGACTCGGGAAGCCGCTGAAGATGATCACCCACCCGCTGCGCCGGGAGATCCCGATCTTCCTCGGTGCCGAGGGCCCGAAGAACGTCGCGCTCGCCGCCGAGATCGCCGACGGCTGGGTACCGCTCTACTACTCGCCGTACCGGACCGACGTCTACGAGGCCGACCTCGACGCGCTGAAGCCGGGCTTCGAGATCGCGGTCAACGTCTTCGTGAACGTGAACGACGACGTCAGCGAAGCGCTGTGGCCGGTGAAGGCCACGCTCGGCTTCTACATCGGCGGCATGGGCGCCAAGACCAAGAACTTCCACACCGAGCTCATGGCTCGGATGGGCTTCGAGGAAGAGGCCCACCACATCCAGGACCTCTTCTTCGAGAACAAGCGCGACGAGGCGATCCGGGCGGTCCCCGACGCGTTCGCCGACGAGATCTCGCTGGTCGGACCCAAGGACCGGATCGCCGAGCGACTCGACGCGTGGCGCGCGACGCCGGTCACGACGATGCTCATCGGTGGGAGCGACGAGCCGACGATGCGCCTCCTGGCCGACCTCACGCGCTGACCGGCTTCCGACGGGGCCTCACGTCCTCACCTACATTGAGGACGATGGAGTTCAACCTCGCCGATCTCTTCGAGAACGCCGCGGATCACTTCGCCGAGCGTGAGTACCTCGTCTGCGACGGGAAGCGCCGCACCTACGCGGACATGGAGGAGCGAGCGAACCGCCTCGCCCATCACCTGGCCGAGCACGGTGTCGGTCCCGGCGATCACGTCGGGATCTACGCCCAGAACTCGGTCGAGTGGGTCGAGACCCTTTGGGCCGTCTTCAAGCTGCGCGCGGTCTGGGTGAACATCAACTACCGCTATGTCCAGGACGAGCTCGCGTACCTCTTCGACAACGCGGACCTCCGAGCGCTCGTCTACCAGCGTGAGTACGCGCCGCGCGTGCGCGGCGTCCTCGACCGCCTGCCCCTCCTCACCCACTCGATCGTCATCGACGATCGTTCGGGCGCCGACATCAAAGGTCTGAACTCGGTCGACTACGAGGCGGCCATGGCGAGCGGCTCGCCCGAGCGTGACTTCGGACCGCGCTCGCCCGACGATCGCTACATCCTCTACACCGGCGGCACCACCGGCATGCCCAAGGGCGTCGTCTGGCGCCACGAGGACGTCTTCTTCGCGCTGGGAGGCGGGATCGACCCCGTCCAGAACACGCGCATCGACCGCCCCGAGGCGATGGCCGAGAAGGGACTCGCGAATCCAGCCCAGGTCGTGATGATGCCGATCGCTCCCCTCATGCACGGCGCCACGCAGTGGGGCGTCATGGGCGGCAGCTTCGTCGGCAACAAGATCGTGCTGGTCCCCCAGTTCGAGCCACGCCGCATCTTCGAGCTCATCGCCGAGGAAGGCGTGCACGCGATCATGATCACGGGCGACGCCATGGCGCGCCCGCTCCTCGAGGCGCTCGACGATCCTGTTGTCGCCGAGCTCGACCTGTCGTCGTGGGCGGCCATGTCGAGCACTGCCGCACTGTTCTCGCCCTCGGTCAAGGAAGCACTCATGGAGCGCCGCCCGAGCCTCATCCTGACCGAAGCGATCGGAAGCTCCGAGAGTGGCTCGAACGGCTACACCATGGTCCAGAAGGGCAAGACCGCGATGAAGGGCGGCCCGACGGTCACTCCGATCATGGACACCGTCGTCCTCGACGAGTCGCTCGAGATCGTGCCCGTCGGATCGGACGTGATCGGGAAGGTCGCGCGTCGGGGCAACATCCCACTCGAGTACTACAAGGACCCGGTGAAGACCGCCGAGACGTTCGTGACCGACAAGGCCGGAGTGCGCTACGCGATGCCCGGCGACTTCGCGACCTATGAGCCAGACGGGACCATCACGCTCCTGGGGCGCGGGTCGGTCTCGATCAACTCGGGCGGCGAGAAGATCTACCCGGAGGAGGTCGAGGGCGCGGTCAAGGGCCACCCCGACGTCTACGACTGCGTCGTCGTCGGGGTCCCCGACGAGCGCTGGGGCCAACGCGTGGCCGCGGTCGTGCAGGCACGGGATGACGCGAGCCGACCGACCGTCGAGTCGATCCAGGAGCACTGCCGCACGCACATCGCCGGGTACAAGCTGCCCCGTGAGCTGCACTTCGTCGACGCGATCGTGCGCTCACCGAGCGGCAAGCCCGACTACCGCTGGGCCAAGGACATCGCGACCACCGTCGCGACGAGCGAGAACAACTAGGAGCGACAGATGAAGACCCGCGTGACCGAGATGTTCGGACTCGACCTGCCGATCTTCGCGTTCAGCCACTGTCGCGACGTCGTCGCCGCGGTGAGCAAGGCCGGCGGCATGGGTGTGCTCGGCGCGCTCGCGTTCACCCCGGAACAGCTCGAGATTGAGCTGGCCTGGATCGACGAGCACGTCGACGGGAAGCCCTACGGCGTGGATGTGGTCATGCCCGCGAACTACGCGGGCAAGGGTGGCGACCTCGACCCCGACCACATGGACGAGCAGCTCGCGGCGATGATCCCACAGGAGCACAAGGACTTCATCGAGCGCGTCCTCGCCGAGCACGACGTGCCGCCGCTACCTGCCGACGAGGACGCCGGGAGTGGCCTGCTCGGCTGGACCTACGAAGGTGCCCGCCCCCAGGTCGACGTCGCGTTCGCGCACCCGATCAAGCTGCTGGTGAACGCGCTCGGACCGCCGCCGCCGGACATCATCGAGGAGGCGCACGCGCACGGCGTGAAGGTCGCCGCACTCGTCGGCACCGTCGCGCAGGCCGAGCGCCAGGTGAACCAGGGCGTCGACATGATCATGGCCCAGGGCTACGAGGCCGGTGGCCACACCGGTGATGTCGGCGTGATGATCCTCGTGCCCGAGGTCGTCGACGCAGTCGGCGAACGCGTCCCGGTGCTCGCCGCGGGCGGTGTCGGCAGCGGACGCCAGATGGCCGCGTCGATCGCCCTCGGCGCCGAGGGCGTCTGGACCGGCTCGATCTGGCTCACCACCGCCGAGAGCGACATGTCGCCCGCGGTCACCGAGAAGCTCCTGGCGGCCGGCTCGCGTGACACCGTCCGCTCGCGGGTCATCTCGGGCAAGCCCGCCCGTCAGCTCCGCACCGCCTGGACCGACGCGTGGGAGCGCGAGGACTCCCCGGGATATCTCCCGATGCCACTGCAGTACATGGCAACATCGGACGCGACGCGCCGGATCGCCAAGTACCAGGTGCAGGAGCTCCAGGGCATGCCCGTCGGCCAGATCGTCGGGCGCATGAACGAGGTCCGACCCGTGCGCGATGTGGTGTTCGACCTCGTCGAGGAGTTCGTCGAGGCAACCGAGCGACTCGATCGTCTTCGAGACGAGTAGCGACCAGGCCCACCGGGGCGAACATCGCCGTGGCCGCGAGGGGCTGCGAACCGCGCTCGATCCCATGGCTCAGCCGGATCGCGTGCCATGCTCCGCGTATGGCGCTCTCCCCTGCCCTCGAGGAGTACCTCGCCCCGATCAACGCGATGAACGCGCCCGGGATCGACACGATGCCGATCGCCACCGCGCGCGAGCTCGGGAACGCCGGTGCCGCGCTCGGCGCCGGACCCCCCGCCCCGGTCGTCGAAGTCTTCGACCGCCCGATCCCCGGTCCCGCCGGCGACATCCCCGTGCGCGTCTACGTGCCCGGCGGCGCGGCACCGTTCCCGGTCGTCGCGTACTTCCACGGCGGCGGCTTCGTGCTCGGCACCATCGAGACACACGACTGCATCGCGCGGCGACTGTGCCGGGCCTCGAACGCACTGATCGTGAGCGTGGAGTACCGCCTCGCCCCCGAGCACCGCTTCCCGGCCGCGCTCGACGACTGCATGGCCGCGACCCACTGGCTCGCGGACCACGCGGGCGAGCTGCGCGGTGATCGGGCACGGATCGCGGTGGCCGGCGACAGCGCCGGAGGCAATCTCGCCGCCGCCGTCGCGCTGGCGTCGAGGGCCGAGGACGGCCCTGGCCTCTCGGCCCAGGTCTTGCTCTACCCGGTCATCGACGCGGCGTGCGCGACACCCTCGTTCGTGCAGAACGCCGAGGGATACCTGCTCTCGGCCGCCGCGATGCGGTGGTTCTGGGCGGAGTACCTCGGCCCCGATGGTGACCCCGACAGTGGGTACGCGTCGGTCCTGCGCGCCCCCGACCTCGCCGGCCTACCTCCGGCGCTCGTGATCACCGCCGAGTTCGACCCGTTGCGTGACGAGGGCGAGGCCTACGCCGAGCACCTCGGGGAAGCGGGCAACGACGTCACGATGCATCGCTTCGACGGCATGATCCACGGCTTCGCCGGCATGGATGCACTCGTCGACGAAGCCGACACCGCCATCGCCGAGGTCGGTGCGTTTCTCCGCACCCACCTCGCCTGAACCTGTTCCTGCGCGGGCGACTACAGGCGTTGCAGGACGCTGGCGGTCCCGAGGCTGCCGCCGCAGCACATGGTGACGAAGGCGAGCTCGCCGTCGGTGCGCTCCAGCTCGTGCAACGCGGTAGTGATCAGACGGGATCCGGTGGACCCGACCGGGTGGCCGAGCGCGATCGCGCCGCCGTTGACGTTCACACGATCGAGGTCGGGTTTGTGCACCTGGGCCCAGGAGAGCACCACCGTTGCGAACGCCTCGTTGATCTCGAAGACGTCGAAGTCGGCCATGGTCATGCCCGAGCGGGCGAGCATCTTGGTGGTCGCGTCGACGGGACCGTCGAGGAGGTAGTACGGGTCGGTGCCGGTGACGAGCTGGTGCAGGAGCTTGGCGCGGGGCTTGAGGCCGAGCTCGTTGGCCTTGTCCTCGCTCATCCAGAGCACCGCGGCCGCGCCATCGGAGATCTGGGATGAGGTGCCGGCGGTGTGCTTGTAGCCCTCCACGACCGGCTTGAGCTTCGCGAGGCCCTCCATCGTCGTGTCCCGCAGGCCCTGGTCGCGCGAGATGACCTGCGTCTCAGCGGTGGGCTGGCCATCATCGCCCAGCACCGGCGTCTCGATCGGTGCGACCTCACGCTCGAAACGGCCCTCGTCCCATGCCTGCTTCGCCTTGCGCTGGGAGTGGAACCCCCACTCGTCGAGGTCCTCGCGCGTGATGCCCCGATTGTCGGCGATGCGCTCCGCCGCACCGAACTGGCCGTTCGGCGGGTCGTCCCACGGCCACGGATCGGTCTTGTAGTGCCCGGGACCGTTGATCACGTTCGAACCCAACGCGACGTGGCTCATCTGCTCCACCCCACACGCGATGCCGACATCGATGCCTCCCGCAGCGATCAATCCGGCGATGAGGTGGTTGGCCTGCTGGGCCGAGCCGCACTGCGCGTCGACCGTGGTGCACGCGGTCTGGTACGGGAGGCGGTCCTGTCCGGCGCTGAGCCACGCGTTGCGGGTCACATTGGAGCCCTGCTCCCCGGCCTGGGTGACACAGCCCCCGATCGCCTCGTCGACCAGCATCGGGTCGATGCCGGCGCGCTCGATCACCGACAGCTGCGCATGACGCAACGTCTCCGTCGCCTTCAACCCCGACAACCAACCATTCCGACGTCCGATCGGCGTCCGGACCGCTTCGACGATCACCGGCTGGGGCATGCGTGGGGCCTCCCGTTGAGGGCTGAGTGACGACGGCGCGAACTGGCGAGATGCCGGATCTGGCGTGGCACTTCCGGGCATGAGTTTAGGATCGCCGCTCACTCCCATGACCAGTTCGGACACCACCCCCATGACCTTCCCCGACGGGGACCTCCCCGATGCGATCGTCGCGTCCCGGCGCGCCGGTGCCGCAGCCCGGGTCCTCATCGGCAACCTCGTCGGGAGTCGGGCATCGGCCGCCGACCTCGAAGCTGCCGCGGCCGCGATCGAAGCGATCAACGAGCGACTCGCGCCGCACGCCGTCACCACCCGGTTCGCCAACGACGAGGTGCTACGAGTCGGACCGGCCGGCACCCCGGCGATCTTCGAGCACCATCCGTTCGTCGGACCGTCGAACCCGCTCGCGCCACCGATGTCGCTCCAGCGCGGCCCGTCGGGCGCGGTTGGCACCGCCACGTACGACCACCGGCACGAGGGGATGCCCGGGATCGTCCACGGCGGCGTCCTTGCCGCGGCCTTCGACCTCGTGCTCGCCGCGGCCGCGGCGGCCGCCGCGAAGCGCCCGGCACCCACCGGGACGCTGACCATTCGCTACCGGCGCCCCACCCCCCTGCACGTGCCGCTCCGCTTCGAGGCCCATGTCACTCGCACCGGTGGTCGAACCCTCCAGGTCACCGGGACCGTGTCCGATGGCGACGGCGTCACCGCCGAGGCCGACGCTGTGTTCGTGATGGCCCGGACGGAAGCGATCCCGGCGTTCGGGAACGGCGACGCGTGAGCGGGCGCGCGTTGCCCCGTACCCATGATCCCCGCACGGGGGGACCGCTCGCAGGCGTGCGCGTCGTCGAGCTCGTCGGGCTCGGCCCGGGACCGTTCTGCGGCATGTTGCTCGCCGACCTCGGTGCCGAGGTCCTCACCGTGGATCGAGCCGACGCGGCGCGCGCGGTCGACCGCTCACGACCGGCGACGAGCGCGATGACCCGATCGAAGCACGCGATCGGTCTCGACCTCAAGCATCCCGACGGTGTGGAGACGTTCCTGCGGCTCTGCGACCGCGCCGACGCCGCGTTCGAGGTGTTCCGCCCCGGAGTCGCCGAGCGCCTCGGCATCGGACCCGACGTCGCGTGCGCCCGCAACCCACGCCTCGTGTACGGGCGACTCACCGGATATGGCCAGAGCGGCCCGCTCGCCGACCGGGCCGGGCACGACATCGACTACCTGGCGATCGCCGGGGCGCTCGAGCCACTCGGACGAGCCGACCAGCCACCGACGCCGCCGATCAACGTGCTCGCCGACTTCGCGGGCGGCGGCATGCTGCTCGCGTATGGGATCCTCGCCGCCCTGCTCGCGCGCGAGCGCACGGGCGAAGGCCAGGTCGTCGACGCCGCGATGGTCGACGGCGCCGCGACGATGCTCACACCTTTCTACGCGGCGCGGGCATCCGGCTTCTGGGGGGAACGCGGCACGAACATGCTCGACACCGGCGCACCCTGGTACGACTCGTACGAGACGAGCGACAGTCGCTGGCTGGCGATCGGCGCGATCGAGCCGCAGTTCTACGCGCAGCTCCTCACCGGGCTCGGGCTCGACGGTGCGCAGCTGCCCGAACAGCACGACCGCAACGGGTGGCCGGTGTTGCGCGAGCGCTTCGCCGCGATCATCGCGACGCGCACGCGCGATGAGTGGGAGCGGCACTTCGCCACCCTCGATGCCTGCGTCGCCCCCGCGCTGAGTCCACTCGAGGCTCCGGGTCACCCGCACAACATCGCCCGCGACTCATTCCTCGAGATCCGGGGGGTACCCCAACCCGCACCCGCGCCCCGCTTCTCCGACACGCCCACACCGACCCCGCTGCCCCCCGAGCACCCCGGCGAGCAGACCCCGACTGTCCTCGCCGACTGGGGCCTCCCCGCCGACGAGATCAGACGCCTCGTCGACGACGGCACACTCGTCTGATGCTGACCGCGACACCACCGAGGGAGCCTTGATCATGCCCATCCCCGAGCAGCGCGACCTCGAGGCGGCGCGCGACATCGTGGCCGGCTGGCTCGCACGCCGGCTCCCGGGCGCGTCCGACGTCGAGGTCGGCCCGATCAGCGGTCCGGCGTTCACGGGATTCTCCAACGAGACGCTGCTCTTCGACGCCTCGTGGTTGCCGGCCGACGCCAGCGAGCGCGTCACCGAAGCGCTCGTGCTGCGCGTCGAACCGACCGTGCACACCGTGTTCATGGAGGCTGACTTCGAGTCGCAGTACCGGGTGATGCAGACGCTGGGCGAGCGCAGCGAAGTCCCGGTGCCGACCATGAAGTGGTTCGAGCACGACACCAGCATCCTCGGTGCCGCGTTCTTCGTGATGGGTGCAGTCGACGGCCGAGCCCCCACCGACACGCCGCCCTACACCCAGGGTGGCTGGGTGCTCGAGGAGACCACCCCGGCCCAACGGCGCACCCTCGTCGAGAGCGGTCTCGACGCGCTGGTCGCGGTGCATGCCGTCGACTGGAAGGACCTCGGCTTCGAGTACCTCGACAAGCCGCAGTACGGCCGGCTCGGCTTCGAACAGCAGCTGCGGTACTACGAGGCCTCGTTCGCGTGGGCCAGCCCGGGTCGAGAGCCGCCGCCCGTCGCGCAGGCGGCCCTCGACTGGGTACGCGCCCACGCCCCGAGGACCGATCCGGAGATCACCCTCTGCTGGGGCGACGCGCGCATCAACAACCAGCTCTTCGATGCCGACTGCCATGTGGCGGCCGTCCTCGACTGGGAGATGGTCACCCTCGCCGACCCGATGATGGACCTCGGGTGGTGGCTCTTCCTCGACCGCCACTTCCACGAAGGGATGCCGGCTCCGCGCATGGATGGCTTCCCGACACGCGAGGAGATGGTGGCCCGCTACGAACAGACCAGCAGCCGGGCTGCACGCGACCTCGAGTTCTACGAGGTCTTCGGTGGCGTGCGCTTCGCCGTGGTGATGATGCGCCTGGGTGCGCTCCTCGTCGACTTCGAGCTCCTGCCCGCCGACACCGACATGGCCGTCAACAACGCGGTCACCCGCGTGCTCGCCGACATGCTCGACCTGCCGTCGCCAGGACCCGCGCCCGAAGCGACCTGGTGAGCAACGCGCTCGGCGTTGCCGTCGTCGACACGATGGTGGCGCTGCCACCCGCGCCTGGTGACGAATCGTGGCGCGAGCAGCTCCGGCCGCTGCTCAAGGACCGCGAATCGCTGGAAGGCTTCGCGCACCCCGCGTCGTACATGTTCAAGAACCTCCCCGATGCCCGCTTCGCCGAGGACCCAATCGCGGCGGTGCTGTCCGAGATGGACCGCTTCGACGTGGAGCACGCGCTCGTCGGGGTCTCGGCCGCGCACGAGCCCGGCCTCCGGGCGCTCGGCGCGCATCGTGATCGCCTGTCGGGAACGGTCGAGGTCGACCCCAACCGCGCCGCGGCGTCGGTACGCGAGCTCCGGCACTCGGTCCAGGACTGGGGAGTCGTCGCCGCCGCGTGCTTCGGTGCCGGCACCTTCCCGCAGCGGGCCTACGACGACCCCGCGTGGTTCCCCATCTATGCGGCGTGCGTGGAGCTCGGGATCCCCATCCTGCTCACCGTCGGGATCCCCGGCCCGCGAGTGCCGTTCGCACCCCAGCGCGTCGAGTGCCTCGACGTCGTCTGCTACGAGTTCCCCGAGCTGACGGTGGTGATGCGCCACGGTGGGGAGCCGTGGGCCGACCTCGCGGTGAAGCTCATGCTCAAGTGGCCCGGCCTCTACTACTCCACCAGCGCGTTCGCTCCGAAGTACTACCCACGCGCGATCGTCGACTACGCCAACACCCGAGGGGCCGAGAAGATCCTCTTCGCCGGGTACTTCCCGATGGGCCTCTCGTACGACACCATCTTCGAGCAGCTCCCGGACGTGGAGTTCCGCGATCACGTCTGGTCGAAGTTCCTGAGCGAGAACGCCCGGCGGGTCTTCAACCTCGCCTAGACGAGCGCTCAGGACGATCCGGATGGCACCGGCTGGCGAGACACCTTCGCATCATCGCCGCGACGCCCACCAGTCACCTGGTGTTGAGGTTGCGGCAACCTTTCGGTGGGTAGGTTCGGCGATCCGCGGACGGGAGAAGAAAAGGGCCCAATGTCCGAACCTACGCCGACCGAACCGACGCCGACCAGCGACTCGATCGCTCCGCCCCCGTTCGGGGGGAGGACCGGACACCACACGATCGACTACTTCCTGCGGAACGTCCAGCAGCAGCTCGTACTCCTCACCGGGCAGGCCGACTTCAAGGCCAGCGTGATGATCACCGCGTCGTCGATCGTCGTGAGCCTCGTGGCCACCCGGATCGATGACGACGCGCTCGGCATCGCAAGCGTCGTCCTGTGCAGCTTCGTCCTGGTCGCCTTGCTCGCCTCGGTCGTGGCCGTCTTCCCGAAGTTCCGGCGACACCCGCACGGTGGGCCGGGCATGGAGGAGCTGCCCGCGAACTTCAACGTCGTGTTCTTCGGGCACTACTCGCAGATCTCCAAGGAGCGGTTCCTGGACGAGATGTCCGCCGTCGCGAGCGACGATGCCACGCTGTACCGGACGATCGCCGCGGACATCTACGACCAGGGCGTCTACCTCATCGACCAGAAGTACCGGTACCTACGCGTCTCGTACGGGGCGTTCCTGATCGGATTCGTCCTCGGCCCGCTCGTCTACGCGGTCGGCGTCGGTGTGGGCTAGGACGCTGTTGGATAGTGCGTTTTGGGGCGATCGCGCGACGTCGTGACCAGCACTTTCACTGTCACAGATTGCGCGAATCGACTGCTTCATCAGTCTCCCAGCCGCACCCGGGCGCCCGGTCGATCGGCCAATCGCGCGTCGGTGAGAGCGTCCACTGCGGCGCGCGACGCTCCAGGTAGGCGAGGACCCCTTCCTGGGCGTCCGCGCGACCCATCACGATGCGGTGGTACTCGGTCTCGAGCCGATCCGTCTCTGCGGCAGTGAGCGGTGGGTCGGACCACAGGATGCGCTTGCTCAGCGCGACCGACAGTGGGGCGGTGTTCAGAGCGATGTCATGGGCGATCCCGAGCGCTGCGTCGAGCACCTCCTCGCCCGGCAGTGCCCGGCTCGCGATGCCCATCGCCACGGCTTCCTCGGCGCTGAAGTGCCGACCGGTGAGGAGCAGCTCGGTCGCGTGGGCGAAGCCGGCGACCCGGGGAAGGGTCCAGTGGGAGTGCGCGTCGGGGAGCACGCCGCGCCGCACCTGCACGATGCCGTACTTGGCCCCGGTTGCCATCAGGCGCATGTCGCAGTGCAGCGCGAGCGTCATCCCGATCCCGATCGCGTGCCCGTTCATCGCCGCGATGACCGGCTTGCGGATCTCCCATGCCGTCGGGCGCACCGGCGACGACGTGAACGCACGCCGGGCGTGATGCGGCGGTCGACCGTGCTCCTCTCTCGGCGCGGCGAAGGTCTCGCCACCGCCCCCGAGGTCGGCCCCCGCGCAGAAGGCGTCTCCGGCACCCGTGACCACCACGGCCCGCACGTCGTCGTCGGTGTCACAGTGGGCATAGGCGCGCCCCAGCGAGTCCCCCATCACGCCGGTGAACGCATTGCGCTGCTCGGGACGATTGAGCGTGATCACCCCAACGCGATCGTGCACCTCGAACGTCAGGTCTCGATATTCGGCCGAGCGCGTCATTTCGCTAGTCTGCCCGCATGTCACCAGTAGCGGTGGGCGCACGCCTGCAGTGCTCCACGTGCGGGACCGAGATCATCGTGGTCAAGGCGACCGACGGTGACATCGCATGTTGCGGCGAGGCGATGTCGCCGCGGGAGGCATCCTGATGGCAAACCTGCTGGGCAAGCGCTACCAGTGCGGCGAGTGCGAGGCGACGGTCCTCGTCACGAAGGCGGGCGACGGCGAGCTGGCCTGCCACGGGCAGCCGATGGAAGTTGCCCAGGCGAAGCCGTTGCCCTCGTCGGACTGACCGGCCGGTCCGTGGGCGTCGTCGAGCTCGACGCCCGACTGCTCGCGGCGGGGCCGGCGGCCCTCGACGCTGCCCTCGCCGACGTCCTCGGCGGGCCCGTCCTCGCCTACGTCGAGGGGGTCTCGGCGGCGACCGCACCCGAGACCGTCTCGTACCTGCGCCGAATCCCCGCACTCACCCTGGCCACCGGTCCCCGCGCCGAGGCAGCCTCCTTCGACCTCATCACGAACGATCCCGCGACGTCGGACCGCTGGCGGCGAGCCTTCCTCCGCTCACCCCACGCCGCCGTCACCGCGGCGCTGCTCCTGCGCGACCCCCCGTCGGACGTCTGGACGGGACTCGTCGCCGAGTCGGCCTCGTACTCGATGCTGCTCGCGAGCCCGGAGTTCGCGGCATGGCGAGCGTCGACACCGACGCGACCGGCCCCGGATCCCAACGCGCCCCGGGTCCGGGTCGAGCACGACGGTCCCGTCACCGTCGTCACGCTGACCCGCCCCACCCGCCACAACGCCGTGGACGCCCGCCTGCGCGACGAGCTCTGCGCCGCGCTCGGCGCGGCCGCGGCCCAGCCGGGCCCGGTGGTGCTCCGGGGCGACGGGCCCTCGTTCTGCTCCGGCGGCGACCTCGACACGTTCGGGTCGTTCCCCGACCCCGCCGCCGCGCACCTCGTGCGCCTCGGCCGGTCGATCGCGTGGCGCACGCATCTCCTTGCGTCGCGCCTCGTCGTCGGGCTCCACGGCGCCTGCCTCGGTGCCGGGATCGAGCTCGCCGCCTTCGCCACACGCGTCGTCGCGGCCGACGACGCAGTGATCGGCCTCCCCGAGCTCGCCCTGGGACTCATCCCGGGCTCCGGCGGGACCGTGTCGATCGCACGGCGCGCCGGCCCCCGTCGAGTCCTCGAGCTCCTGCTGACCGACGGTACGATCCCGGCCACCACCGCTCGCAAGTGGGGCCTGGTGGACGAGGTGGTTCCCCGCGCGCACCTCGACGCGCGGTTGCTCGAGGTCGCGGAGTCGCTCGCATGAACATTGCAATGCTGCTCGAGATGGCGGCCGACGGTCTCGGCGATCGCGTCGCGTTCGGACCCCGCGACGGCGGCATGACGTTCTCGACGCTGCGCGACCGAGCGATTGCGATCGCGGCGCGGCTCGACGCCAGCGAGCGCCACACACTGGCGTTGGTCTCCGAGACCGGTCCGGTCGTGCCCGCTGCCCTCTTCGGGGCGGCCTGGGCCGGCGCAGCGTACGCGCCGGTCAACTACCGCCTTCCGGACTCGGCGCGCGTCGAACTGTTGCACCGGCTCCGGCCGGTCGAAGTGGCCGACGAGTCCTGGCTCGACCTCGCGCCCACACCCGGCCGCCCGTTCCCTGATGCACCCGAGCGCCCCGCGGTCCTCTTGTTCACGAGCGGGACCTCCGCCGAGCCGAAGGCGGCCGTGCTCGAACACCGCCAGCTCCTCGCCTACCAGTTCAACACCATGGAGTTCGCGTCAGCCGGCGACGATGAAGCGGTGCTCCTGGCGGTGCCCCCGTTCCACATCGCCGGCGTCACCGCGGTGCTGACGAGCACCTACGCCGGCCGCCGGATCGTCGCGCTCCCCCGCTTCGATGCCCACGAATGGTTGCGAGTCGCGCGCACAGAAGCGATCACACACGCGTTCCTCGTCCCCACGATGCTGGCACGCATCGTCGCCGCGCTCGAAGACGACCCTGACGGCGCACCGGCCACACTGCGGCACCTCTCGTACGGAGGGGCCCGCCTCCCCGCACCGGTGCTCGAGCGCGCGCTCCGCCTCCTGCCCACGACGGGCTTCGTCAATGCCTACGGGCTGACCGAGACGAGCAGCACCGTGACCGTCCTGGGACCCGACGACCATCGCCGCGCGTTCGAGAGCGCCGATCCTGCGGTGCGGGCCCGGCTCGCTTCCGCAGGTCGACCCGTCCCCGGCATCGAGGTTCGCGTCGTCGACGACGCGGGGATCGAGTGCAGCCACGGCGAGACGGGAGAGATCCTCGTCCGCGGCGACCAGGTGTCGGGCGAGTATGTCGGACTCGGCTCCATCCGCAACGATGACGGCTGGCTTCGAACCCGTGACCGCGGGCGCGTCGATGCCGGCGGCTACGTATTCATCGAGGGTCGCGGCGATGACACCATCATCCGGGGTGGCGAGAACATCGCGCCGGCCGAGATCGAGGACGCGCTGCTCGAGCATCCGGCCGTGAGCTCGGCTGCGGCCGTTGGCGTTCCCGACGAGGAGTGGGGTGAACGAGTGGGAGCAATGGTCTCGCTGCGCCCCGGGGCTTGCGTCGACGCCGATGCGCTGCGCGCCTGGGTTCGTGAGCGGCTCGGCTCCCTCAAGACGCCCGATGTCGTCGCCGTGCGCGACGAGCTGCCCCACACCGCGACCGGGAAGATCCTGCGCCGTCAGATCCGCGCCGAGCTCGCGGGCTGAGTGCCGCACGGGCTGACGGGCTGCTTGACTCGTCGACTGATGGACCCGCTCGATCACGCGGTCTCTCGCCGCGCGTTCCTCGCCGGGGCCCGGATGATCGGAGGGAGCGTCGCGTTCGCACCGGCGCTGCGCCTCGACGCCGACGCCGCTCACCCGGGACTCCTCGACAAGGGCTCCCTGCCGTTCCCCGCGTGTGCTGGGACCGCGACGTCGAGGTGATCTCCTACGTCTCTGCCGAGAAGGGCCATTGGTGCGAGTCGCTGAACCTCCATGCCACGGCGCCGATCCTGCTCGGATTCAACGGTGCGACGTCTGCGCGCCAGCTGGAGACCCACTCCGACGTCGCGATCGTCGCCGAAGCGATGCCGGTGCTGGTCAGGATGTTCTCGTGACGGACGGCCCCTCCCGGTTCACCCGCCGGCGCTTCCTCTCCGGTGCGCTCGCCACCGGTGGCGCCATCGCGTTGGCCGGCGGCGGCCCCGGTCTCGCCCGCGCCACGGTCGCCCGACGTCGGGGCGTGCCTGACCCGGAAGCCTTCGTCTTCACCCGCTGGGCAAGCGACCCATTCACGCACGGCTCGTACTCCTTCATCGGCGTGGGCGGGAGCAACGACGACCGGCGTGTCCTGGGCAAGGCACTCGGCGACGATCACGTCGACCGGGTGTTCTTCGCGGGCGAGGCGACGTCCACCGCGCACGCGGCGACAGTGCACGGGGCGTTCGAGTCTGGCCTGCGTGCCGCTCGGGAAGTGGACGACGAGGCCGACGACGCTGCGACGATCGCGGTCGTCGGCGCGGGAGTCGCCGGGCTCACGGCGGCCCGGCATCTCCGTGACCTCGGATACACGGTGGTCGTGCTCGAGGCCCGCGACCGCATCGGCGGACGCGTCTGGACCGACCGCAGCATCGGGCACCCGGTGGACCTGGGCGCCGGCTGGATCGAGGGTACCGACGGGAACCCGCTCACGCCCCTCGCTCGGCGCGCCGGGGTCCGGACCGAGGTGACCCATTACGACAACGAAACCACCTACGGGCCCGACGGAACCGCGCTCAGCCCCGCGCAGGTACGAAGGTTCGGGCGCGACTTCCGGTACTTCATGAGCGAGATCGAGGACCCTCGCGAGAAGCTCGACCGGGACATCTCGCTCGGCGCCGCGATCGACGGCATCGTCGCGCGCGACGGCGACTGGACGCCCGACGAGTTGCGTGACCTCGACTACTCGTTGAACACCGAGCTCGAGCACGAGTACGCCGGCGACGTGCACGACCTCTCGTTGTTCTGGTGGGACTCGGGAACCGACTTCGACGGCCCCGACGTGCTGTTCCCCGAAACGGGGTACGAATGGTTGCCCAAGATGCTCGCCCACGGTCTTGACGTCCGGCTCGGCCACGTGGTGCAGCGCATCGAGTCGAGCCCCGCGGGTGTGAACCTCATGACCGACCACGGCCCGTTCGCGGTCGCGCAGGCGGTGGTGACCCTGCCCCTCGGCGCGCTCAAGGCCGGTGATGTCGAGTTCGTGCCCCCGCTCCCCGCCGACAAGCAGCGCGCGATGTCGCAGCTGCGCATGGGCGTGCTCGACCGGCTGTGGCTGAGGTTCCCCCGAGTGTTCTGGGACGCCGACGCGGATCTGCTCGGGTACGTCTCGCCCACCAAGGGTCGGTGGTGCGAGTGGTACAACCTCGCGAAGCACACCGGTGAGCCCATTCTCCTCGGCTTCAACGCGGCCACACACGCACGCGAGCTCGAGTTGCGCTCCGACGCCGACGTCCTCGCCGAGGCGATGGCGGTGCTGCGGACGATCTACTCGTGAGTCAGGACTGAAGCGGCCAGTCCGGGGTCGGGACAACTGTCGTGGGCATCTCGGGGGGCGGGCCGAGTGCAACCGCGATCTTCGAGAAGCCCATGAACAGCGCGACGCCGGCCGCGAGCTCGACGAGCTCCCCCGAGTCGAAGTGCTCCAACACCTCGGCACGGTCGGAATCGGTCAACGCGCCGGGATCACGCAGGAAGTGGTCGGTGAATCGAATCGCGACCTTCTCGCGCTCGGTGAGCTCGTCGGCCGACGCGTAGTCGTCGTCGATGCGAGCGACCCGGTCCTCGGTGAGCCCGTCTGCGACTGCGCCTTCGAAGCGGACGCTCCGGCAATACGCGCAGTCGGTGACCCGTGCGTTGCGGAGCCGGGCGACTTCCTTGATCGACTGCGGCAATCGACCGTGGCTCCAGAGCGTGCCGTAGAGCCGGAGGAAGCCAACGAGGGCCTCGGGCTGCTCGGCCAGCACGCTCCCGCTGATCGCGTCGTCGTCGGCCACACGGCTCAGGGTAGCGGGGTGTCGAGTGCAGCCGGATCCACGACCGTCAGACTTCTCGGACCCTCGACACCGAGCACCAGCCGGAATCGGATGAAGCCGTCGAACAGCGCCAGTGCTTCGGTGATCGCGACGACCTCGGGTAGCGCGAAGTGCGCGCGGAGCTCGTCACGCACCGCGCCCTTGATGCCCTGCGGATCGATGACGAACTGCTCGGCGAAGGCGAGGGCGGCGCGGTGCGCGTCGGTGAACTGCTCCGACGTCGGCCACTGCGCGAGCTCGGTGACCATCTCCTCGGTGAGCCCGGGCTCGCCGGCGAGAGCACCGCTCGTCGCCGGCTCGTACCGCACGTGGAGCTCGGACGCACAGCCGAGCAGCTGGGCGACCCGCAGCCGACACAGCTCGAGCACCACCGGATCGACGAGCCGGTCTCGCCAGAACACCGCGTAGAACTCTCGGAACGGCCCGTACAGATCGGGACGGAGCCCGAACGCGTGGTCGAAGCCGGTCGCGTTCGCAGGCAGCCCACCGGCCTGCTCAGGAATCCAGGTACCCACCGTCAGGAGTTCATGCTCAGAGGCCCATGAAGCTGCCGCCGTCGCACACGATCGTCTGCCCGGTGACGTATCCCGCATCATCGCTCGCGAGGAACCGGGCCACGGCGCCGATATCGTGCTCGGGGTCGCCGATCCGACCAAGCGACGTGCGCGCCTCGATGCGCTCCTTGAGGACCGGATTGCGCTCGAATGCCAACGCGAGCGCCGGCGTCTCCGCCACAGGAGCGATGCAGTTGACCGTGATCCCGTGCTGGCCCCACTCACGCGACAGGCTCTTCGCCATCGCCCGCTGGGCCGCCTTCACCGGGGAGTAGATCGGGATGTTGACGCTGCCCTCGACGCCCGACGGTGACGTGATGAGGATCAGTCGACCGCGTGCACCCGCCGCCCGCAGGTGCGGGAACGCGAGCACGGCGCTGTAGTAGGAACCCCAAACCGCAGTGCGCGAGTTCTGTTGCCACAGCTCCGCGCTCAGCTCCTCGAGTCGGTGTGGCGTCCCCCCACGGAACGCGTTGTGCACCATGATCTCCAGAGAACCGAACTGCTGCGCCGTCTCGTCGATGCAGTGCGCCATCGACTCCCGATTCGTGACATCGGTGACGATGCACACTGCGCTCTGGCCGCGCTCGCGAATCGCCGCGGCCACCGGCTCACCCGTCTCCGCTCGCCGCGCCGCGATCGCGACGTTGGCACCCCCGGCGGCGAGCGCGCGGGCGATCCCCTCGCCGACACCCTGGCCGGCGCCGGTCACGATCGCGGTGCGCCCCGCGAGCGGCTCGGCCGACACGCTCATGGCGCCATCCAGACGCCACCGTCAGCGCACAACGTGGCGCCGGTGAGTGCATGCGAAGCGTCGCCGGCGAGGAACACGGCGACCGGACCCAGGTCGAGCGCCGCGTCGCCGGGTCCGCCCAGCGCGGGCGGCGCGAGTGACACATCGACGCTCGCGACGCCGATCGGGACGTGCTCGGGCGCAGGCGCAAGGCAGTTGACGGTAACGCCGTCTGGTCCCCACTGCCGGGCTGCCGACTTGGCGAGCAGACGGATGCCCTCGACCGCGGTCGTGTAGGGCACGAGTCGCGCAGCTCCCGACATCGAGACAGTGGGCGTCACGAAGACGAATCGCCCACCTCGGCCCCGCATCTGCTCGAAGCCCAGTTGCAGGGTATGGATGGCCGCCACCATCGCCACCTCCCACACCGCGTCCCAGCGGGCGTCGTCGACCTGCTCGAAGTCGATCGCCTCGAACGCGATCTCTGGGATCGCGGCGTGCACGACGATGTCGACCGGTCCACCGAGCGTCGCGGCGGCGGCTGCGAACGCGGCCTCGGCCGATGGTCGGGCGTGAAGCGCGTCGCTCGGCACCTCCGCGACGGCCGCTCCGGCCGACCTGAGGGCCAGCGCGAGGCCGGACGCGAGGGGAAGCTCGGCGCCGGTCACCACGGCGTTCTTCCCGTCCAAGGTCAGGCTCACGGCGGCGAACCTAACATTCGCCGCGATGCGGAGCGCGAGCGTGCAGGACGACCTCGAGATCCGCGCGCTGATCGCCGACATCCTCGACGCGGTCGCGCGTGGCGACGCCGACGCGTGGGCGCGGTGCTGGACGCACGATGGCGTGTGGGTGATCCCCGGGTACGGCGAGCTCGCAGGCGCCGGGGCCGTCGCCCGGTTCGCGGAGCTGCGCGGCGCGTACGAGCTCTGTATCCAGGCACTGCTCTCGGGACGCGCCGACGTCGACGGTGACATCGCGACGGGTCGCTGGTACTTCCGCGAGCTGCAGCGCACGCCGGATGGCGCGGGAACCGAGCTGTTCGGCTGCTATGACGACAAGTATCGGCGCACCCCTGAAGGCTGGCGGTTCGCGCGGCGGCGATTCTGGGTCCTCTATCGCGGTTCGGTCGCACTCGACGGCATCGTGCACCGGCCGCCGCCACCCCGCTGAGCGCCCTACCGCTCGAGCCCCCGGCCCGTGTCAGCCCGTGCTCACGGGCAACGACGTGATGCCGTTGATGAAGTTCGAGCCGAGTCTGCGCACCGGGCCGGCCGGCGCGAGTGCAGGCATCCGAGCGAGGATCTCTTCGAACATCACCCGGGCCTCGAGGCGCGCCAGGCTCGCGCCGAGGCAGAAGTGCGGACCGCCCGCGCCGAACGCCACGTGGTCGTTCGGGGCGCGGGCCACGTCGAAGTGGTCGGCGCCCGAGAACGCGCGCTCGTCTCGGTTGGCGGAGGTGTACCAGAGCACGATCTTGTCGCCGGCGCGGACGGACTCGCCTCCGAGCAGCACATCGTGTGCCGCAGTGCGCCGGAAGTGCATCACCGGCGTCACCCACCGGAGCATCTCCTCGATCGCCGTCGGAAGCAGCGCCGGATCGCCCTGGACGCGCGCCCGCTCCTCGGGATGGTCGAAGAGCGCCAACATCCCGCCGGTGATGAGGTTCCGGGTCGTCTCGCTCCCGGCGTTCATCAGCAACATGAAGAAGAAGTCGGTCTCGATCGGTGTGAGCGCCTCGCCGTCGACGTCGGCCGCCAGGATTCGGCTCAGCAGATCGTCGCCAGGGTTCGCGATCCGCTCTTGGGCCAGCGCGTCGACGTAGGCGAACATCTCGGTGATCGCGGCCCGGGCGTCCTCGACCGTGTAGCCGCGTTCGGGGTCCCCCACGCTCATCATCACCTCGGTGAGCGCGAACACGCGGTGGCGGTCTTCTTGGGGAACGCCGACGAGCTCGGCGATCACCCGGAGCGGGAGTTCGACCGAAACGTCGCTCACCAGATCGAACTCGCCCCGGGCCTGTGCCGCGTCGAGGAGCTTGACGACGATCTCCCGCACCCTGGGCTCGAGCACCGTGACCTGGCGGGGCGTGAAGCCACGGTTGACGATCTTGCGCAGCTTCGTGTGGCGGGGAGGGTCGATGTTGATGAGCAGGTGATCGTCACCGACCGCGTCGTCGGGATCCTGGATGAACACCCGGGGCGCCGAGGTGAACGTCGTCGCGTCGCGCGACACCCGAACAACGTCGTCGAAGCGAGTGAGCGCCCAGAACCCGGGGCCGTCGGGCTCAGGGAGGAAGCACACCGGCGACTCGTCTCGAAGTCGCCGGAACAGCTCGTGCGGCGGCCCGTCGGCGAACAGGCCCAGATCAAAGAAGTTCGGATCGAAGCGGTCGACTTGCGTCACAGCTCGCATTGGACGTCGAGCTTCAACACCTGGGTGAGCCGCCCGAAGCCGAGGAAGTCCGCGATGCAGATCGTGAGATCAAGGACATCCGGGTCGGAGAAGTGCGAGCGCAAACGCGCCATGAACTCGTCGTCGATGGACAGGTGGTCCAGCGCGAACAGCTCGGCAAACTCGATCGCGACCCGCTCGGCCTCGGAGTACTCGTCGTGATTTCGATGATCCGAAACGTGCGCGTAGAGCTCCTCGGTGACCCCGTGTTCCCGCAACTGCGGGATGCGCCAACCCAGTCAGATGGGGCAGTCGTTGATCTGCGCAATTCGCATCCGAACCGCTTCCCGCACCCGCGGTGGCAGCTTGCTCTCCTGGTACACCGCGGCCGAGAGCGCCGCGACCGGCCCCCCGAGCTCGGGACGCAGACCCCAGACGCGCATGATCTCGGGTTGCTCGTCGGGCCCGGTGCTCGGCGGCAGATCGAGACGTGCCATCACGCGTCCTTCGTCTCAGGGGCTGGCGAATGGGGTGCCGCGCCAGGTTGTGGTCGTTGCAGCGTAGCGGCGCCCCCCGCGACCGCGTCGCCCATCGCCGCACCCAACGCCTCTCCCACGGCGTCGCGCATCGAGACATCGACGAAGGCGCCCCGCGGCTCCTCCAGGCATCTGCTCACCGCGAGGGCGGCGTGCATCCCGGCCAGGGGATCCGCCGAGGCGTCACCGACGAAGACCGGCGCGTCGGGACCGCCTGCGGCGACCGCGAGCCCGCCCGCCACGGCGGCGTCGTCGCCGAACGCCACGCGGTCTCGCCACTCGCCTGCGTAGCCGTACCCGGTGATCGACGCCCACACCAGGCCCTGCTCGTGCACCCGCCGCTCGAGCTCGAAGCCGAGACGCTCGATCGCCCGCGGGCGGGCGGCCGTGACCACGACGTCAGCCGCGCCCAGGAGCATCGCGAGCTCGCCGCGCCCGTCGGCCCGGTCGAGGTCGAGCGTGACCTGTTCCTTGCCGTCGTTGAGCAAGCGCCAGAACGCAGGATCGCCAGCGCGCGCACCATCCGCGCGCCCGGTGAGCTCGACCTTCACGACCCGCGCACCGCGTGCGCCAAGGAGGCGTGTGCACAACGGTCCGGCCCAGAGCGCGGCGAGGTCGAGCACGAGGGGGGCGCGCCCGGTCCGGTCGGCGGAACCCGCATCGGCACGAGTGATCGTGACGGCCTGTGCGAGACCGGGGCCGGGCGGTGCCAGGGCCTCGGCCGCGGGGATGCCCAGGAGTTGCGCCCGCTCGACTGCGGCCCTCCCGCTGGTGTTGGCGAGGTGCGTGGCGACCGCGTCCCAGGGTGGTCCGTCCCATTCATGGCCCATCCATGCCGCGAGCAGCTCGACGTCACTGCGCCGGGCGAGGTTCAGGGCCGCCCACGCGCGGTCGCCCGCGCGCAGCAGCCGGCACGTGCCCCCGGCCGAGATCGTGCCCTGCGCCTCGATGCCGAGGATCGCGCCGCGCTCGCGCAGCAGCGCCGGCCCGTCGACGCCGAGGCGCTCTCCGAGCCACGCGGCCCCAGCATCGAGCGCCCCGGACGCGCCGTCGATGCCCAGCACGGTCCTCCTCATGACCGCGGCGAGCGCCTAGTGGAAGACCTCGCCGCCGTTCACGTCGAGCGCCTGACCGGTGATCACACTCGACATGTCCGAAGCGAAGAACACCGCGGCGTTCGCACAGTCGTCGTCGGGGGGGATCTCGCCGAGCGTGATCTGTGACGCGATCTCGTCGTAGGAGTCCTGCACCGACTTGCCGGTCTGGTGCTCCATCATCTTGAAGTATCCCTCGACCGACGGACCCCACATCCACCCGGGAACGATCGAGTTCACGCGGATCTTGTGCGGCCCCAGCTCCTTGGCGAGCACCTGGGCCGCGGTCATGAGCGCGCCTTTTGAGGTCGCGTAGCCGCCCTGGAGCGGCAGCACCTTGCGGATGATCATCGAGTTGACGAAGACGATCGAACCGCCACCTTGCTCCTTCATGGTCGGGATCACCGACTTGGTGAGCTGCAGGCTCCCGAAGAGGTTGACGTCCATGACCTGGCGCCAGGCCGCGAGATCGACGTCCTCGAAGAGCTGGAAGACGTCGGGCGCGAACGCGTTGTGCACCAGCACGTCGATGCCGCCGAAGGCATCGACGCAGGCCTTGGCGAGTCCGTCGCACTGAGTCTGATCGGTGATGTCGGTGCGCGCGGACACGGCGCGTCGCCCGAGCGCCTCGACCTGGTTCTTCACCTCCTCGAGGTACGACTCGGTGCGTGCGCCCAACGCGACGTCGGCCCCTTCGCGTGCGAACGCGAGCGCGATCTCCTTGCCGAGCCCGGGACCCACTCCCGACACGATGCAGCGCTTGTCCTTCAGGAGCATGTCGTTCCCCTTCCCTCCACGGTGTCTGAATCGTCGCGCGTTGCGTCTATGAGAAGCGTCTCAGTTGAACGTTCGGCCGCAGTTGACGTCGAGAGTCTGGCCGGTGACGACCCTCGAGAGGTCGGATGCGAAGAAGAGCACCGCCGGGGCGATCTCCTCCGGGCTCGCGAGGTGCCGCAGAGGGTTCTGGGCTGCGACCTCGTCGGCGACGGCTTCGGGGGTGATCCCGCGCTCATTGGCGATCCAGTCGAAGTACTCGTCGAGCGAGCCCCCGCGTATGTGCCCGGGAGCGACGCAGTTCACCCGGATCTTGTACGGTCCGAGCTCCTCTGCGAGCACGTGTGACGCGGTCGTGAGCGCGCGCTTCGATGCCGCGTAGCCGCCAAGGAGTGGGATCGGGTTGCGGACCGAGAGCGTCGTGATCATCACGATCGATCCGCCACCTGCGGCGCGCAGGTGGGGCACTGCAGCCTGACTCAACGACAGGGTGCCGAACACGTTCACGTCGATCGGCTGGCGCCACCGGGCCGGGTCGAATCCGTGGAACGGGAGATGCCAGTCCTCCTCGGCAAACGCGTTGTTCACGAGCACGTCGAGGCGCCCGAGCTCGGTCGCGGCCGCTTCGACCAAGCGCTGGCACTGGTCGGGATCGGTGATGTCGGTCGATATCCCGACGGCGCGACGCCCGAGGGCCTCGACCGCTTCGGCGACGGGCTGCCACGAGGACGTATGACGAGCGCCGAGCACGAGGTCCGCTCCCGCACGGGCCAGCTCGAGCGCGATCGCCCTGCCCATCCCCGGCCCGATCCCCGAGACGATCGCGACCCGTCCGTCGAGGAGGCCGGTCTCCATGCGCTGGCTCCTCCTCGCCTTCTTGTTCCCGCCGCGTTGTTCCCGCCGCGGCCGGCCTTGCCGGGCCTGACAGGAACGTGTTCTACTCGATCCCCGTGGAGTTCAACCTGGCCGACCTCTTCGAGATCGTCGCCGACACCGTCCCGAACCGCTTGGCGTTGATCGCGGGAGACACCCGGCGCACCTACGCTGAGCTCGACCAGCGGGCCAACCGCCTGGCGCATCATCTCCTCGACGCCGGCATCGAGCCGGGCGAGCACGTCGCGCTGTACTCGTGGAACCGCGCCGAGTGGCTCGAAGCCGAGCTCGGGATCTACAAGGCCCGGGCAGCCGTGATCAACGTGAACTATCGCTATGTCGCCGACGAGCTCCGCCACATCCTCGAGAACTCCGATGCGGCAGCCGTGATCTTCGAGCAGGCTTTCGCACCGCTCGTCGCCGAGGTCCGGGCCGAGTGCCCGCACCTGCGCCACTTCATCGTGATCGACGATGCGACGCCTCCCGACGGGACCGAAGGTGCGGCAGCTGCCCGTGCGGTCTCCGAGCTGGGTGCGGTCGCGTACGAAGACGCCCTCGCCGCTGCCTCGCCGGCGCGTGACTTCGGTCCGCGCTCTCCCGATGACCTCTACATCCTCTACACGGGGGGCACGACCGGCATGCCCAAGGGTGTGCTCTGGCGCCAGGAGGACATCTTCTTCGCCGCGCTCGGCGGCGGCGGCTTCGGCATGGCGCCCATCGCCACACCCGAGGAGCTGGCCGAACGCGTGAAGCCCGCCGCGGAGGTGACGGTCGGGATCGTGAACGCGCCGATGATGCACGGTGGCGGCCAATGGACGACGTTCATCAGCTTCTTCGGCGGCAACACGACCGTGCTCAACACCGCGCACCACTACAGCGGCGAGGAAGTGCTGCGCATGGCCGAGCGCGAAGGCGTCCACTCGATCATGGTCGTGGGCGACGCGATGGCTCGCCCGATCGCCGACGCGCTCGCAGACCCCGACGCGACCTATGACCTTCCGAACCTGATGACCATTGGCTCGGGCGGGGCGATCATGTCGAAGGCGGTGAAGGAGGAGCTGCGGACGCGTCTGTCCGGGGCGTTCATCGCCGACTCGTTCGGGGCCTCCGAGACGGGTGCGGCCGGGACGGTGATGGACTTCGACGGTCCGGCGGCCGGCCCGAAGTTCACGATCAGCGACGTGGTGAACGTGCTCGGTGACGACCTGCGACCGGTGAAGCCGGGTTCGGGTGACGTCGGCCTTCTCGCCCGGCGCGGGCATATCCCCCTCGGGTACTTCAAGGACGAGGCCAAGACGGCCGCGACGTTCGTCGTCGACCCCGACGGGGTGCGGTGGGTCGTCCCCGGCGACTTCGCCACGATCAACATCGACGGGACGCTCGCGCTCTTGGGCCGCGGCTCGGTCTGCATCAACACCGGTGGCGAGAAGGTCTACGTCGAGGAGGTCGAGGCCGTGCTCAAGGCTCACCCGCAGGTGTTCGACGCCGTGGTCGTCGGTGTCCCCGACGAACGCTTCGTCGAACGGGTCGCGGCGATCGTCACGCCCCGCGACCGTGCCGAGCCGAGCCTCGACGAGCTCGCCGAGTTCTGTAGCACGCGCCTGGCGCGCTACAAGGTGCCGCGCCAGCTGCACCTGACCGACGACATCCCGCGCACCCCCGTGGGCAAGCCCGACTACCGCTGGGCCAAGCGCCTCGCGACCGATTCCCCAGAGAGCGAGTAGAGATCGATGGAAGACGCGCCGACCCTGGGCTTCTGGAAGATCGCCGAGGCCAACCCCGACCACCTCGCCCTCGTCGACCCGGACGAGCGCGAGATCTCCGCCGGCGAGCTGCTGGCGTCGTGCAACCAGCTGGTGCACGGCCTGCGCGCGCTCGGCCTCGAGGAGGGTGACGCAGTGGCGATGCTGCTCCCGAACCGGGCCGAGGTGTTCGAGCTGTTCCTCGCGGTGACTCAAGCGGGTCTCTACCTCGTCCCGATCAACTGGCACCTTGTGGGACCGGAGATCGCGTACATCGTGGCCGACTGCGAGGCCAAGGCGTTCGTCGCCGACGCCCGCTTCGCCGAGACCGCGATCGCCGCCGCCGACGAGATCGGCTTCCCGGCCGAGGGTCGCTTCGCCGTCGCCGGGGACATCCCGGGCTTTCGCGCCTACGACGAGCTCAAGTCCGGTCAGCCGACCACCGCGCCCGCGCACCGCAGCACCGGCATGGTGATGAACTACACGTCGGGCACGACCGGCAAGCCCAAGGGCGTCCGTCGCAAGCTGCCGGGCGTCGACCCGGAGGCCGGTGGCAACGGGTTCGGCGGAATGCTCTTCATGTTCGGCCTCCAACCGTTCGACGACAACGTGCACATCGTCGGCTCACCGCTGTACCACACTGCCGTGCTCGTGTTCGCAGGCTCGGCGATCCACATCGGGCACACGCTCGTCGTGATGGACAAGTGGACGCCGCAGCAGATGCTGCACTTGATCGACAAGTACAAGGTGACGAACACACACATGGTGCCGACCCAGTTCGTACGACTGCTCGGTGTGCCCGAGGACGAGCGAGCGAAGTACGACGTGTCGTCACTGCGTCACATGGTGCATGCCGCCGCGCCGTGCCCACCCGATGTGAAGCACCAGATGATCGAGTGGTGGGGTCCGGTCGTCGACGAGTACTACGCGGCGAGCGAAGGGGGCGGCACGATCGTGTTCGCCCCCGAATGGCTCGAGCATCCGGGCACGGTGGGACGGGCGTGGCCGATCTCGGAGGTCGTGATCCTCGACGACGACGGGAACGAGCTCCCGTCCGGTGAGATCGGCACCGTCTACATGCACATGATGACGGGCAACTTCGAGTACTTCAAGGACAAGGAGAAGACCGACAAGTCGCGTCAGGGGAAGTACTTCACGGTCGGCGATGTCGGCTTCCTCGATCCCGACGGCTGGCTGTTCCTGTCGGACCGCAAGATCGACATGATCATCTCGGGTGGCGCCAACATCTACCCGGCCGAGATCGAGAGCGAGCTGATCATGCACCCGAAGGTCGCCGACGTCGCGGTCTTCGGCATCCCCCACCCCGACTGGGGTGAGGAGGTCAAGGCCGTCGTCGAGCCGATCGAAGGTGTCGACGGCAACGACGAGCTCGAGGCCGAGATCCTCGCATGGTCGACCGAGCGGCTCGCCAAGTTCAAGCGGCCACGCTCGATCGACTTCACCACCGAGATGCCCCGCGACCCCAACGGCAAGCTCTACAAGCGCAAGCTGCGCGACCCGTACTGGGAGAACACGGAGCGGGCGATCTGAGCGACCGATCCGAGCCGCCGGTTGTCCACTCGCCTCCCGGGACAGACCACTGGGCCGAGTACGCCGTGGCCGGGTTCACCTGGTGGCCGGACCTGGGGCTCGCGGTGTCGGTCGCGCCCCGGGGCGACCGACTGGTCAAGGGCTCGTTCCCACTCACCGGGTCGGCCAGCTTCGTCACCGCCCACAACCCCGGTGGACCGTTGATCGACGCGGCCGAGAACAGCCGCCGCCACCGTGCCCTGCTCGAGGACGTGGCGCAGCACCGCTGGCCCTGGCTTCCCGCCGTCGGCGGCGACCCGGCCGGCTCGCACACCGAGGACGGCGTGCTCCTCCTCGACGCGGACCCCGC
>Ga0209048_10000566_pt1 | contig 39127 bp, 37 predicted proteins | sample FrelakmetCRP12CR_FD_187146 | JGI IMG/M metagenome (GOLD analysis project Ga0209048, IMG submission 187146) | Freshwater lake sediment microbial communities from the University of Notre Dame, USA, for methane emissions studies - CRP12 CR (SPAdes)... | ecosystem: Environmental > Aquatic >...
CGAGCCGTACTCGAGCGTCGGTAGCACGGGCGGTGTGTTCGGCACCTTGCAGTTCAGCTCCGATCAACGGCTGACGCTGGTGACGGCGGGGGACGACAAGGTCGTCGCGCTCATCGGGGCCGCGGCCTGGCGGCGTCGCGTCGACCCTCCCGGCGGAACCGGGGGTCGCGTCTCGCTCCGGGGTCTGTCTCCATCGGGCTCAGCGTCGAGGGTGTGAGCGAAATGGAGACAACGCCAAGAGCGAGGGCGGAGGGTGCTGCCAGCGCCCCACCCGCCGACCGACCGCCCCGGCGACGCGTGGAGGTGGTGTCGAGAGAAGTGCCGGACGGCTCTGGTTCATTCGTGTCATCTGGTGGACAAGGGGGTTGTAGGAGCGCACCGAGCACTCCCTGGTCCGGGGAGGTGTCATGGAACGGCACGCGGGAGACGGCAACAGGGTCGATGGCCAGCGTCGGGGTCCTCGGGGTCCTCGGGGATGTCGGGGTCACCGGAGCTGTCGGGCGGTGTGGATCGTCGCGCCGGTCGCGGCGTTCGTCCTGCTCGCCGGGGCCTGCGGTTCGAGCGGGACCGAGACGACCACCGCCTCGACCGTGTCGCCGTCGAGCGTCGAGACCACGACGACCACCGCGCCGCCAACGACGACGACCGCCACCGCGGTGGCTCCGGCGCCGAGTGGCGCCAAGCCCACGTGCGCGGAGGTCGATGCGTTCATTGCCCAGTTGTCCCCGTCGGATCGGGCGATGCTGGCCCGGGCGGAGTTCATGTACGTGGGTCGTGGGCCGTCTGGTGGGGATACCTGGCGTGTGTACACCCAGGTGGACGTGACGAAGCCGGCACTGACGCCGGAGATCGCGGTGTACTACGACTGGTCGCCGGCCACCGGTCTGTCCTCCCCGGTGGTGGTGACGTCGTTCGCCGAGCGCGATGCGCTGGTGGACCTGGGCACCGTGAACGTCGTGGTCGGGATGCAGTGCCGCGAGTGACAGCCGACGGCAACGGGGAGCGCTCAGCGTCTGTCGGCGCGGGCGACCACAGCGGCCGCAGCGCGCCCGGCACGACGCCCGAAGTAGGTGCCGTCGCCGAGCGAGATGCCGCTGGCGTAGCCGTGCGCGGCGATGCCCGACGTGGTGCGCCCCGCGGCGTAGAGCCCGGTGATGGGCTCGGCGTCGGGCGTGAGCACGTGACCGTCGATATCGGTGTGCAGTCCGCCGAGGGTGAACGTGGCGTAGAACGAACCCGGGTTCTCCACCCGGAAGTCGAACGCACCGAGCGGCCCGGTGAGCGGCCGCAGGTACTCGGCCGCCTTGTGGAACTGCGGATCCTCGCCGTCGGCCGCATAGCGGTTGTAGAGCTCGAGGGTCGACTCGAGCGAGCCCGGCGGCAGGCCGATCTCGGCTTCGAGTTCGGCCGGGGTCTCGCACACCCAGGTCGCGTGCAGTCCGGCCCGGGTGGGCTGGTACAGCTCCTCGTCGACGACGAGGAATGCCTGGCCGTCTTCGTGGAAGAGAGCCTCCTGGCCGATGCGGCCGTAGTAGGTGTCCTCGTTGATGAAGCGCTGACCGCGAGCGTTCACGAGGATCCCGGCGACCAGCGAGCGGGGCGGGGTGACGGGCAGGGCGACCTCACCCGAGTCCATGCGGATGGTGGTGGCACCTACGGCCTGGGCCATGCGGATGGCCCGGCCGTCGTCGAGATCGGTGCCGAGCTTGAGCTCGCAGCGGGCGAGCTGCGGGCTGTGGCGGGCGACCATGTCGGTGTTGTTGATGAAGCCACCCGCACACAGCACGACCCCGCCGCGGGCCCGCACGGCCAGGTCTCGGCCCTCGCTCCGGGCGACCAGGCCGAGCACCCGCCGGTCATCATCCACGACGAGGTGGAGGGCCCTGGTGTCGTAACGCACCCGGGCCGGGCAGCGTTCGACCGCGGCCAGCAGACACTCCATGAGGAAGGCCCCCGCGGCGTTGGTGTGGCGGGGCTTGTGACCACGGGGGGCAGGCCGGGCGATCTGGTCGAAGGGCCAGGCGTCCTCGCCGCCGGTGTACACGAGGCCCTCCTCGCCCGGCGGCTCCATGCCCGGCTCGGGGTAGAACTCGGCCAGGAAGGGCACGCGCTGTTCCACCAGCCAGTGGTAGTGGGCGACGCTGTCGTCGCAGTACACCCGCACCTTGGCCTCGTCGGGCTCGGGGCCCGAGGCGGCCATGAGGAACGCGTACATGTCCTCGACCGAGTCCTCGAAGCCCGCCCCGATCTGCACCGGGGTGCCGCCGCCCAGGTAGATCAGACCGCCGGCCATGGCCGACGTGCCGCCCCCGGCCCCGGCACCCTCCAGCACCAGCACGTCCGCACCGGCCGCGGCCGCGTCGAGCGCGGCGGAGGCACCGGCGGCACCGAGGCCCACGACGACGACGTCCGCGTCGAGGTCCCAGGTGGCGATCTCGCTCGCCCGGCGGGGTTCGGTGGTGTCGTGTCGAGGGTCGCCCATGAGTTCGGGAACATAGCGGCTCGGCCGACCGGGGCGCGCCGACGGGGTGCGTGCTACAAGAGCGCGATGACTCCCCAGCCGACCCCTGAAGCCACGGTCGACCCCGAGCTCGACCCCAACCGGTTCGAGGTGCACCGCGCCGAGTTGGCCCCGGGGTTCTCCATCGCCTACGTGCGTGAGGGCGTCGGCGGCGTGCCGCTGCTCCTGCTGCACGGCTACCCGGAGACCAAGCGGATCTGGTGGCGCAACGTCCAGCCGCTGGCCGACGCCGGCTTCGAGGTGATCGTCCCCGACCTGCGTGGCTGCGGCGACTCCGACCTGGCGCCCGACGACTTCTACGATCCCGCTGCCTACGCCGTCGACGCCCACGCCCTGGTGCACGGCGTGCTCGGGCACGAGCGGTGCGTCGCCGCGGCCGGCGACGTCGGTGGCGTGGCCATGATCGACCTGGCTCTGCGCTATCCGGGGTTCGTCCCCCGCATGTGCGTGTTCAACACCGTGGCGCCCGACCTGCCGGAGCTGTACACCGCGGCCGGTGTGGCGCCCGACCCGCCCCGCGGCCATCGCATGGCGTCGGACTACTTCGTTCGCCAGGGGGAGGACGCCGAGGGACTCATCGCCGAGCTCGACACCCCCGAGCGGCGGCGGGCCTACATCGCCGACTTCTACGGCCATCGTTTCTGGGCGTCACCGGGCACGTTCACGCCCGAAGCGGTGGCGTTCATGACCGAGCCCTTCGGCGACGCCTCGAAGCTGCGGGCCAGCTGGGGGCCCTACGAGATCGCGGCCGGGAAGCGGGGCTTGTCGGACATCCCTCGGATGTTCGAGCAGGTGCCGGTGCCGACGCTGGTGCTCTACGGGCCGGATGACCACGTCGTCTTCCCGACGTTCCCCGACAAGTGCGCGCTGGCGTTCACGGAGTGCATCGGGCCGTTCGTGGTGCGCGGCGCCGGGCACTTCCTGCAGTGGGAGCAGGCCGACGTGCTCAACCGCGCCCTCGCCGCCTTCCTCCGCTAGGTCGCCTCAGCGCACCTTCGAGATCACTTCGTCGGCGAACCAGTTGAGGGCGCCGATCTTCTGCTCGAGGGTCTCGGTGTCCTGTTCCATCTGATAGGCGTTGCGGAACCCGATGATCACATCGGTGACGCCCAGCTCCTCGAGTCGGCGCACGCCGTCGGGGCTGTAGCCGTCGAGCGAGATGGCGTGGATCTCGAACGGCTCGCCCTCGCGTCCGTACTCGCGGCGCAGGTCGTGGAGCCGCTTCAACATGTCGGGCAGCTTGTCCGCATCGCTCCCCGCGTGCATCCAGCCGTCGCACAGGCGTGCCGCCCGGCGCAGCGCGGCATCGGCGTGGCCACCGATGAGGATCGGCAGCTTCTCGGTGGGCGTGGGGCAGATCTTGATCGACGGGATGTCGTAGAACTCGCCGTGGTACTCGGTGTAGCCACCCGCGGTGAGGGCCTGGATGATCTCGATCATCTCGTCCATGCGGCGGCCCCGGGCCTTCCACTCCTGGCCCAGCACCTCGTAGTCCTCCGGCCACGGGCTGAGGCCCACACCGAACCCGAACCGGTTGTCGGTCAGGACCGCCACCGAGGCGGCCTGCTTGGCGACGAGCACGGGGTTGCGGATGGGCAGCTTCACCACGAAGGTCGTGAAGCGCAGTCGCTCGGTGACCACGCCCATCGCCGGGATGAGACTGAACGGCTCGATGAACGGCTTGTCCTCGAGGAACTCGCGCTGTCCGTCAGGGGTGTACGGGTACGTCGAGTCGGACACCTCGGGGTACAGGATGCTGTCGGGGATGACGAAGCTGTCGAACCCGGCGGCTTCGGCGGCCTGGGCGAGGGGCAGGTAGAAGGCGGGATTCGTCATCGATTCGGCGTACGAGAAGCGCATGGGCGGCACCCTATTGCGCGACGTCGTCCGGCGCCGTCCGGAGGGGCCCGTGCTCGAGGTGGGGGAGCACGTAGCGGGCGAAGAGGTCGCACTCGTCGAGGTGCGGGTAGCCCGACAGCACGAACGCCTCGATGCCGAGGGCGCGATAGGCGTTGATCTTGGCCAGCACCTGATCGGGGTCGCCGACGATCGCGGCACCGCACCCGCTACGGGCTCTACCGATGCCGGTCCAGAGGTTGGGTTCGACGTACCCGTCGTCCTCGGCCGCGGCCCGCAGTTCGGCCTGGCGGCGCACCCCGGCCGACCCGCTGTCGAGCGAGCGCTCGCGGATGCGTCGGCCCTCGGCGTCGTCGAGCCGGCTCACCAGCCGGGCGGCGGCGGCACGCGCCTCGCTTTCGCTCTCGCGCACGATGACGTGACACCGGTACCCGAACCTGAGGGTGCGCCCGACGCGCTCGGCGCGGGCGCGGAGGTCGTCGACTGTCGCGGCCACGACCGGAAGGACGTCCGGCCACATCAGGTACACGTCGGCGGCCTGCGCCGCGACCTCGCGGGCGGGCTCGGACAACCCCCCGAAGTAGAACCTCGGGCTCCGGCCGGAGACCGTGCGGACCGACGGGGGCTCGAGCTCGAGGTCGATGAACTCGCCGTGGTGCTCGACCGCTCGGCCGTCGAGCAGGGCCCGCAGCACCTCCATCACCTCGAGGGTGCGGGCGTAGCGCGGCGAGGCGTCCAGGGTCTCACCGGGTAGCTCGCTCGAGATGACGTTCACATCGAGACGGCCGCCGAGCATGCGATCGAGGCTGGCCAGTTGGCGGGCGAGCTGGGGCACCCACATCTCACCGCCGCGGACGGCCAGGAGCAGCTTGATCTGCTCGAGGGAGGGCGCCACCCCTGCGGCGAAGGTGGTGCCGTCGATGCCCAGCGCGTAGCCCGACGGCAACAGCACGCTGTCGTAGCGGTGGCGGTCGGCCGCGAGCACGATGTCACGGCAGTGGTCCCACGAACTGCGCAGGGAGAGGTCGGGCACGCCGAGCAGCTCGTAATCGTCGTCGCACAACGCGGAGAACCAGGCCACCTCGACCGGCGCCCTGGTCACGGCAGCATCGCTCCTTCTGATGCCTCGATGATGCGGTAGCAGTCGTGGCGGTCGAGGTGCACCTGGGTGGCCCGGGTCGCGGCCGCGATGCGCTCGGGGGACTGGCTCCCCACGATCGCGACGGGCCGTACCGGGTGGGCGAGCACGAAGGCCAGCGCGATCGTGGACCGGTCCACGCCCTCACGGCCGGCCAGCCCGTCGAGCACAGCCAACAGCGCCGGGCGGACTCCGTCGTTGCCTCCTCCTCCTCCTCCTCCCGTCAGGCGGCCTCCGGCCAGTGGGCTCCAGGCCAGCACGGTGATGCCATCACGGAGGCAGCGGTCGAACGTGCCGTCGCGCAGCGGGTCGAGGTGGGCGGCGGAATACTCGGGCTGCGTCGTGGCCAGCGGCGCGGTGAGGAAGGCGTCGAGCACGTCGTGCTGGGCCACCGTGACGTTGGAGAGGCCGACCTCGCGGATCTTGCCCTCGTCGCGGAGCTCGTCGAGGGTGGTGGCGACCTCCGCGGGGTGAGCGAAAAGGTCGGGCCGGTGCACCTGGTAGAGGTCGATCACGTCGACGTCCAGCCGGCGCAGCGAGGCCTCGCACGCACGACGGAGCGCCGTCGGTGACGAGTCGTAGGGCACGGGCGGGCGGATGCCACCCTTGGTGGCCAGCACCAACTGGTCGCGCAGGCCGGGGGACTCGCGCAGCACCCGACCCAGCAGCTCCTCGACCGCACCGAACCCGGCGCCGCCCCAGTCGAGTCCGTACACGTCGGCGGTGTCGACCAACCGCATCCCCGAGCCGAGGGCCGCATCGAGCACGGCGCGGGCCTTGTTCACGTCGGCGTGGGTGAAGCGCCAACAACCGAAGGCGAGCGGCCCCGAGGTCAGCCCCGACCGGCCGATCGGTCGGGCGCGGGCGTCGACGAGGTTCGAGCCGGGCGCGCCGGTCGGAGGGTTCTCGGCCATGCAGCTACGTACACTACGGCGACCATGGGTGACGACGTCCGGTACGGCATCATCGGCTCGGGGATGATGGGCATCGAGCACCTGCTCAACATCGCCGCGGTCGACGGCGCCCGCGTGACCGCCATCGCCGATCCCGATGCCCAGTCACGGGAGATCGCCCTCGCCTTCGCCGGGGATGACGTCGCCGGTATCGCCGCGTTCGAGCACCACGGCGATCTGCTGTCGTCCGGGCTGTGTGACGCCGTCGTCGTGGCCACACCCAACATGACCCACGTCGACGTGCTGCTCGACGTGCTCGGCACGGACCACCACGTGCTCGTCGAGAAACCGTTGTGCACCACCGTCGAGGACTGCCGTCGGGTCATCGATGCCGCCGTCGGTCACGACGGCATCATCTGGGTCGGCCTCGAGTACCGGTACATGCCGCCGGTCTCGCGCCTCGTCGACGAGGTGCGGGCGGGAACCGTCGGCCGGGTGCGCATGGTCGCGATCCGTGAGCACCGGTTCCCGTTCCTCCCGAAGGTGGGTGACTGGAACCGGTTCAACCGCAACACGGGCGGCACCCTGGTGGAGAAGTGCTGCCACTTCTTCGACCTGATGAACCACATAACCCAGGCCGACCCGGTTCGGGTGCTGGCCTCGGGCGGGCAGGACGTGAACCACCTCGACGAGGCCTATGACGGCGAGGTGCCCGACATCTTCGACAATGCCTTCGTCGTCGTCGACTACGACGACGGCGCTCGTGCCCTGCTCGACCTGTGCATGTTCGCCGAGGCCAGCGAGCACCAGGAAGAGCTGTCGGTCGTGGGCGATCGGGGAAAGGTCGAGGCGTTCCTGCCGGGCGCCGAGGTGCGGGTCGGTCGGCGTGACGGTGGGCGCCGGGGGGTACGCAGCGAGGTCGTGCACGACGACCGGGTGCGCTACGAGGGCTTCCACCACGGCTCGAGCTACCTCGAGCACGTCGACTTCGTGACCGCCGTCCGCGAGGGCGGCCGTCCGGCCGTCGGGCTCGAGCAGGGCCTCCTGTCCGTGGCCATGGGCGTCGCGGCCCACCGCTCCATCGACGAGGGTCGGCCGGTCGCGCTCGACGAGGTGCTCGGCCGGTGACGCCGGCCCGAGGCTGGATCGCCCGTCTCCGTGGTTCGACCCCTCCTCCGGCGGTGCCTGCCTCCGCCGCGTTGACCACCCCGAAGGAGCGGGCGCTCGAGGCATGGCGCGCCCTGTGCGATCAGTGCCTCGCCACCGACCGGCGTGGCACCCTGCACGTCCTGGACGGCCCTCGGAGCGGGGGTGCCGCGGTGTGGCCGGTGAGCCAGGTGCTCGGCGCAGCCCTGGCCGTCGATCGGCTCGAGCCGGGTACCGGCCGACTCGACGGACTGTTCGAGACCCTCGAGCGCTACCGGGTGGGCGATGCGTACGCGCCCTACCCGGGCGATCGCGACCTCTACTACGACGACAACGCGTGGATCGGTCTCGATCTCGCGCAGTGGCACCTCCAGGGGGGCGCCCCCGCATCCCTGCCCAGCGCTCGCCGGGTGCTCGGGGTGCTGGCCGAGGGGGAGGCGCCCGGAGGCGGCGTGCGGTGGAAGCGGGGACCGGGCTCATCGCTCAACACCTGCTCGACGGGGCCCGCCGTGGAGCTCGCCCTCCGCGTGCACCTGCTCACGGGTGACGCCGATGCGCTCGAGTTCGCCCGGCGCAACGACGCCTTCCTGCACTCGGTGCTGCGCCGGGACGACGGGTTGTTCGCCGATCACGTCGAGCGCGACGGCCGGGTCGACGCCACGGTGTGGACCTACAACCAGGGGACACCCGTCGGTGCCGACGTGCTCTGGTGGCGGGCGACGGAGGAGCGTTCGTACCTCGACCGGGCTCGCGCGACCGCGATCGCCGCCCTCGACGCGTTCAGCGCCGACGGGCTCTGGGGGCAGCCGGCGGCGTTCAACGGCGTGTTCGGCCGCAACGTGCTCGCGCTCGGCGCGGTCGAGCCGATGCCAGGGCTACTCGACGTCCTCGACGGCTACCTCGATCGGGCGTGGACCGAGGCGCGCGACGAGCGCACCGGGCTGCTGCTCGGCGGCGGCATCGGGCGCTACGACGGGGGTGGCACCATCGACCACGCGGCGCTGGTGCAGCTCTACGCGCTTCGCGCGTGGGAGCCGGCCTGGCTCGCCGACGCCTGTTGAAACGTCGTTCTCGGCATGGTTTGCATTGCCCTGGCGACGGGATTCATGCCAGGTTCGGGTAGGGGCGGGACGGTTTGGGGGAGGATGGGCACATGGGCACGATCTTTTTCACCGGGTTCCCCGGCTTCCTCGGCGTCGAGTTGCTCCCTCGGGTGCTCGAGCGCGAGCCGGATGCCACCGCGGTCTGCCTGGTGCAGGGCAAGTTCGCCCGGCTGGCGCAGCAGAGGGCCGACGAGCTGGTGGCAGCCGAACCCGCGCTGGGGGGTCGCATCCGCCTCGTCGAGGGCGACATCACCGTGCCCGGCCTCGGCCTCGCCGACCCTGCCGCGGTGGCTCGCGACCTGACCGAGCTGTGGCACCTCGCGGCCGTGTACGACCTGAGCGTCAGCCGCCCGGTCGGGATGCGCATCAACGTCGACGGCACCCGCCACGTGCTCGACTTCGCCGAGCAGGCGACCGACCTCCGTCGCTTCCAGTACGTGAGCACGTGCTACGTCAGCGGTCGTTACGCGGGGCCCTTCGCCGAGGACGACCTCGACGTCGGTCAGAGCTTCAACAACTACTACGAGGAGACCAAGTTCCTCGCCGAGCTCGATGTGCGGGCGCGTGCCGCGGGCGGCCTGCCCACCTCGATCTACCGGCCCTCTGTGGTGGTTGGCGATGCCACCACGGGGGAGACGCAGAAGTACGACGGTCCCTACTACGCACTGCAGTGGCTGTTGCGCCAGCCCCGCGCGCTGGCCTTCCTGCCCGTCACCGGCGACCCCGCCGCGTTCCGCTTCAACCTGGTGCCTCGGGACTTCGTGGTGGATGCCATCGCGGCCCTCGGTGGCCACGAGGGCGCCACCGGTCGCACCTACGCGCTGGCCGACCCGCACCCGCTCACCGTCGACGAGCTGTACACGGCCATGGCGGCGGCGACCGGGCGGAGGGTCGTGCGCATCCCCCTGACGAGGCGCCTGGCCACCTGGGCCATCGAACGGGTGCCGGGGGTGTACCCCCTGATGCGCATTCCGGCCAGCGCGGTCGACTACCTCACCCACCCCACTCACTACCTCACCACGAATGCGTCGGCCGACCTCGCCGGCTTCGGCATCACCTGTCCGCCGCTGCGCTCGTACCTGCCGGTTCTGGTGGACTTCATGCGGTCGCACCCGGACGTGTCGGCTGCAGCAATGATCTGACAATCGGGTACGGTTCGGACAGAATCTAACGATCCGTCAGATTTTCCCGGGGGAGGCCACGCGCACCATGCTCGACTACCTGATCAAGGGCGGCACCGTCGTCGACGGCACCGGTCGGCCGGCGATCCAAGCCGACGTCGGCATCCGCGATGGCCGCACCGTGGCGGTCGGCGCGATCGACGAGGCCGCGACGACCACCCTCGATGCCGCCGGTCTCATCGTGACCCCGGGCTTCATCGATCCCCACACCCACTACGACGCCCAGCTCTTCTGGGATCCGACGGCGTCGCCGTCGAACATCCACGGCGTCACCACGATCATCGCGGGCAACTGCGGCTTCACGCTGGCGCCTCTGCGGGCCCAGGACGCGGACTACACCCGCCGCATGATGGCCAAGGTCGAGGGCATGCCTCTCGCCGCCCTCGAGAACGGCGTCGCCTGGGGCTGGGAGACCTTCGCCGAGTACCTCGGCCGGCTCGAGGGCAACGTCGGCGTCAACGCCGGCTTCCTGGTCGGTCATTGCGCCATCCGCCGCTACGTGATGGGCACGTCCTCCGACGGTCCGGCCACGCCCGAGCAGATCGACGCCATGGTGGCCGAGCTGCGCAAGGCCATCGAGGCGGGGGGGATGGGGTTCTCCACCACCCTGTCGCGCACCCACAACGACGGCGACGGCAAGCCTGTGGCGTCGCGGTCCGCCACCCGCGAGGAGCTGCTGGCCCTGTGCGCCGAGGTCGGCCGTCACGAAGGCACGACCCTCGAAGGGATAGTCGACGGGTGCCTCGACTCGTTCTCCGACGACGAGATCGACCTGTTGGCGTCGATGTCGGCCACCGCACGGCGCCCGATCAACTGGAACGTGCTCACGGTCGACTCGGCCCGCCCCGACCAACCCGGGCACCAGCTCTCTGCCGCCGACCGGGCGGCCGAGCTCGGTGGACGCATCGTCGCGCTCACCATGCCCGTGCAGGTGCCGATGAACATGAGCTTCCGCACGTTCTGCGCGCTCAACCTGCTCCCCGACTGGGGTGCGATCCTCGGGTTGCCCGTGTCGGAGCGGATCGAGAAGCTGCGCGATCCCGAGACCCGGCGGTTCATGACCGAGCGGGCCAGGAGCCCCGAAGCGGGCGTCTTCGCCCGCCTCGCCGACTGGGGCAACTACGTCATCGGCGACACCTACTCGGCCGCGAACGACGGCCTGAAGGGCCGGGTCGTGCGCGACATCGCCGCCGAGCAGGGCAAGGAGCCCTTCGACGCCCTGGTCGATCTCGTGATCAACGACGATCTGCGCACCATCCTGTGGCCCATCCCGCCTGACGGCGATCCGGGGTCGTGGGCACTGCGCAAAGAGGTCTGGGACGACCCTCGCTCGATGCTCGGCGGTTCCGACGCCGGTGCCCACCTCGACCGCATGGACGGTTCGCCGTACACGACCCGGTTCCTCGGTGACTGCCTGCGCGGGCGCCAGCTCGAGACCCTCGAGCGGGCCGTGCAGATGCTCACCGACGAGCCCGCCCAGCTTTTCGGTCTCAAGAACCGCGGCCGCATTGCCGAGGGGTACTTCGCCGACATCGTCGTGCTCGATCCCGAGACGGTGGGGGCCGACCACGCCGAACTGGTCAACGACCTACCCGGGGGCACCGCCCGGCTCATCTCCGCGGCGAAGGGCATCGTGCGGGTCCTGGTCAACGGCGTGGAGACAGTGAAGGAGAACGAGGCCACCGGTGTGTTGCCCGGTGCCGTGCTCAAGGCCGGCCGCGACACCGATACCGTGCTCACGGGCTGATCCCCGCGCGCCGCCACGGTCGCCGTGCGGGTCGCTCGCGGGGTGGGCCGGGTGTGCGAGGCTGCCGGGGTGTTCGGGATCGCCAAGCCCTGCCGTCACCACCTCGGCCCTGTGCTGCACCGCCAGTGGATGAGCCATCTGTGCGGACTGTGCCTGACCCTGCGTGACGACCACGGCCAGACCGCGAGGGCCACGACGAACGTCGACGCGGTGGTCCTGTCGGTACTGGTCGAGGCCCAGTCCGAGCACCGGCTGACCCGCTCCGAGGCAAGCCCGTGCCCGCTGCGGGGCATGCGCCCCGCGATCGTCGTCGAGCCGGCCACGACGGCGCCCCGTCACGCGGCGGCGGTGTCGCTCACGATGGCCGCGACCAAGCTCGTCGACCACGCCGCCGACCACGACGGTCTCGTGGGCCGCGTTCCTGTCACTGCCCGGCGCGTGGGTCGTCGCTGGGCGAGCGAGGGCCACGACACGGGCCGGGAGGTCGGATTCGACACGAGCATCCTGCTCGCCGCCGTCGCCGAGTCGACCCGACGCGAGGAGGCCACCGGCCTCGGGTTCGACGCCTGGGTCGCGCCCACCGAGGACGCCGCGGCGGCCGCCTGCCGGCACACGGCGGTGCTCGCCGGTCGTCCCGGCAACGTCGAGGCCCTCGACGACCTGGGCCGCATGTTCGGGCGCCTCACCTACCTGCTCGATGCTGTGCGCGACGAGCAGGACGACCTCCGTCACCGCCGGTTCAACGCGTTGGTGGCCGCGTTCCCGCACCCCGCCGAGCGCCCGGTGTCGGCCCGAGCGCTGTTCCGCGACGCGCACGCCCGACTGACGGCGGCGTTCGACCGCCTCGACCTCGTCGACGGCGAGCTGGCCCGCGCGGTGCTGGTCGAGCAGCTGTGGCGCGTGGGTGCCCACGAACTGGCGCTCGACGGCCGCCGTCACCAGGCCTGCGAGGCCCACGCCCACCGTCACGGTGACCGCGCCCACCGGTCGCGACCGTGGCGGGCCGTGGCCCAGGTCGGCGCCGCGACCGTGGCTGCCCTGGGACTCTCGCTGGGCATCTTCGGCCACGACGACCCGGCCGCGCCCGGCGAAGAAGGGGTGCCGGGCCAGAAGCGGCGGGGCCTCGGCGACGATGCGACCGATTCCGCGGTCGATTCGGCGTGCGACTTCTGCGACTGCGCCTGCTGCACGTGTTGCGCCTGCGACTCGTGCGGCGATTGCGGCGACTGCGACTGCGACTGCTGACTCGCCGGGACCGGCGGGACCAGTCAGCCCCGTCGGGCGCCCTTGGGTGCGGAGGGCCGGCCACGTCGCCCTGCCGGGCCGCTCTGGCCCGAGCGCTTGGCCGGCTTGCCGTTGCGGGTGGATTTGCCCTGACCGGCGGGCTTGCGACCCGCCGGGGCGCCGGGGCGACCGGGCTTGCCGCCCCGCCGCTGGTCGGGTCGGCCGCCGGCCTTGCGATGGCCGCCGGGACGGCCTTCGGGGCGCGGCGAATCGGCCTCGGTGCGGGGCCGGCGGGGGGCGTGCGCGGGCGCGTCGGCGAGCGCGGTCTCGTGATCGGGATCGACGAGCTCCTGGCGCAGGCCGAGCGCCTTTTGCATCTTGCGCACCGGGCCTCGCTGCTCGCTCGTGACCAGGCTGATCACCACTCCGGCGGCGCCGGCGCGGGCCGTGCGGCCGGAGCGGTGGACGTAGTCCTTGTGATCGGCCGGCGGGTCGAAGTGAACGACGCAGGCCACGCCATCGACGTGGATGCCGCGGGCCGCCACGTCGGTGGCCACCAGCGCGTGCACCCGGCCGGTGTGGAACTCCTGCAGGGCCCGGTCGCGTTGGGACTGGCTCCGGTTGCCGTGCAGCACCGCGGTGTCGAGGCCCCGTTGGCCGAGTTGGCGGGCCAGCCGGTCGGCGCCGTGCTTGGTGCGGGTGAACACGACCGTGGGCCCGGCGCGGTTCACGACGTCGGCGGTTACCTCGAGGCGCCCCTCGCGGGTGACCGACCAGAAGTGGTGCTCGGCCACGGCCGCGTGCTCGTCGATCGGCGTCTCGAGCTCGTGGCGGGCAGGGTTGTGCTGATAGCGGCGGATGAGGGTGTCGACGTCGCCGTCGAGCGTGGCCGAGAACAACAGGGTCTGGCGGGTGTCGGGGGTGCGGTCGAGCAGGCGACGCACCTCGGGCAGGAAGCCCATGTCGGCGAGGCGGTCGGCCTCGTCGAGCACGGCCACCTGCACCTCGTCGAGGTGGATCGACTTGCGCTGGACGAGGTCGGCCAGTCGCCCGGGACAGGCCACGGCGATGTCGACGCCCCGGCGCAGGTCACGGAGTTGGTGGTCGAACCCGACGCCGCCGTAGAAGGTGGTGATGCGCAACCGCTGGCTGGCGGTGAGCCACTCGAGCTCACGCGCCACCTGCGCGGCCAACTCACGCGTGGGCACGAGCACCAGCCCGGTGGGGTGGTGGGGCCGGGCCCGGTCGACGCTGAGCGCAAGCGGGATGCCGAAGGCGAGGGTCTTGCCCGAGCCGGTGGGGGCGCGGCCGCACAGATCGCGCCCGGCGATGGCATCGGGCAGGGTGGCGACCTGTATAGGGAACGGATCGGTGATGCCGCGAGCAGCGATGGCCGCGGCGACGGGGGTGGGGACGCCGAGATCGGCGAACGAGGGGGGCACGGAAGGCTCCTGACTGGGCGCGCCGGATGGGCGCTCAGGCGGAGGAAGGCAGCCCGCCAAGGGGGAAACCGATCGGGCGCTCGGCACCGGCCACGAATGGCCCACGCTTGCCTCCAGCGCCCCAGTCGACCGGGGTAGACCGGACAACCCTACCGGGTACGGGCGCGGAACCCACCCATGGTCGCCCGGGAGGGCCCGAGTTCACCTGCTCGTCACCAACTGCTCACCACAGCATGCTTCTGCTCGCGGGAGTGTGCAGGTACGGTGAGGACAGCGCCGGCGGACCGCCGGAGCACGACCGAGGAGGCATCGTGGGCGACACCGAAGGCGGGTCCCGCGAGACTCAGGCAGCAGCCACCAAACGGCCGACCGGCCCTGCGGAGGTCCTCAACCCCCAACGGGTGCTGCTCAGCCTGCGTTCGCTCTTCACCCCGTCGCCTCCTTCGCCCTCCCGCGCCCCCGAGGTGCCGGTGTCGCCACCCGGCACCGGGATCGAACCGCCGGCGCCTCTGGAGCGCACCGGTGAGCCCATCGCCGTCGACCGCACCTTCGCCTTCGTCGACATCACCGGGTTCACCCTCTACACCGACCGCCTCGGCGAGCACGCCGCGGTCGACCTTCTCACCCGGTTCCGGGGCATCACGCGCGACGTGGTCGCCCGCCGCGGCACCCGCATCGACAAGTGGCTGGGCGATGGCGTCATGCTCGTCAGCACCCGGCCGGCCACGCTCGTCGCCACCGCGGCCGAGATCGTCGAGCGCTGCGCCGCGCTCGACCTCGACACCCACGCCGGCGTCGCCGGTGGGTCGGTGCTGCTGTTCGAGGGCGAGGACTACGTCGGTCGACCGGTCAACCTGGCGGCGCGGCTGTGTGAGGCGGCCGAGCCTCGAGAGCTGCTCGTCGCAGGGTCCATCGACACCCTGCCCGACTGGGTCCGCGTCGTGGGCTCGGTGGTCGTACACGTCGAGGGCGTCGGCGACGTGACGGAGGTGCGCAGCCTGCGGGTCAGCGACGAAGCCGCCGAGCGGATGCGCGCCGGGCCCGGCCCGACCCTGGTCGAGGCCGAGCGCGACGGCGGCGGCGCCGCGGCTTGATCTCGTCGGGCTGACCTCGTCGGGTCGACCTCGTCTCCGGCGGTGGGCGCGCGACTACCGTTGTCGCAACGAATCGCGGCAGACGATGGTGGAGGTCCGGGTCCATGGGACTGGCGAACCTGATCAGCGCGGTGGCGGGCGACGACCTTCCGGTCGCCTTCGAGGCCTACGACGGCAGTCGCATCGGGCCTCCCGACCCGACGACGACCGTCATCGTGCGCTCACCCGATGCGCTGAGCCGCATCCTCACCCGGCCGGGCGAACTCGGTCTGTCGCGCGCCTACGTGGCGGGCGACATCGACGTCGAGGGCGACATCTTCGCCCTGCTCGCGCTCCGTGACCGGGTGCGTAACGTGCGGGTGTCGCCGGCCGAGTGGTGGGACCTGGCCCGACAGGTCGGCCCTGCGAGCGTGCACCGGCTCCCGCCGCCCCCCGAAGAGGCACGCCAGCGCGGGCGTCGGCACAGTCGAGCGCGCGACGCGTCGTCGATCACCCATCACTACGACGTGTCGAACGACTTCTACCGCTTGGTGCTCGGGCCCTCGCTCACCTACTCGTGTGCGGTGTTCGCCAACCCCGCCGACTCGCTCGAGGACGCTCAGGTCAACAAGTACGAACTGATCAGTCGCAAGCTGGGGCTCGAGCCCGGCATGAGACTGCTCGACGTGGGCTGCGGCTGGGGCGGCATGCTCCTGCATGCGGCGTCGCACCACGGGGTCAGAGGGGTCGGGGTGACGATCTCGCCGGCGCAGGCCCAAATGGCCTGCCGACGAGTGGCCGAGGCCGGTCTGGCCGACCGGGTCGAGATCCGGTTGCAGGACTACCGCGACATCGACGACGGGCCCTTCGACGCCATCAGCTCGATCGGCATGTTCGAGCACGTCGGGCGCTCGAAGCTGGCCGTCTACGTCGAGCGGCTCTTCGACCTGATGCGCCCCGGTGGGCGACTGCTCAACCACGCCATCGGGCGTCCGGGGTACCCGCAGCCGCGCACGGCCCACGGCCGGGCCATGGCGCTGGCTCGGCGGGTCTCGACCGCGGCCGGCGCCCGTTGGCCGTCGCGCATCGACAGCGCCTTCATGGAGCGCTACGTCTTCCCCGACGGCGAACTGCACGAGTTGGGCACGGTGGTGTCGATGCTGCACGAGTCCGGATTCGAGGTGCGCCACGTCGAAGGACTCCGCGAGCACTACGCGCTCACGCTGCGCCGCTGGATCGCCAACCTCGAACGGCGTTGGGACGACGCCGTGGCCGAGGTCGGTGGCGGTCGGGCTCGGGTGTGGCGGCTCTACATGGCCGCCTCGGCGCTCGGCTTCGAGGGCGGCGACCTGCAATTGCACCAGGTGCTCGCAGTGCGTCCGGACGTTGGGCGCAGCGGCCTGCCCCTGCGCCCGACGTTCGAGGCCGTGCCCCTCGCCCGCACCAACGGGAGCGGGCTGGTCGGCGTCTCGAGGTGAGCGCGGTCGGCGATCTCACCACGCGGTGCCCCGAACCGGAGCTGATGGAGCAACCGGAGCAGGCGCGCGCCTACGCCGCGGCCGACTTCGCCGCGCCGCACGACGCCTTCGCCCGGTTGTGCGCCGAGCGCTTCCCCGAGCTGAGCGGGGCCGCGGTGACGGTGGCCGATCTCGGGTGCGGTCCCGCTGACGTCACGGTGCGGGTGGCACGCCGGTTCGCGGCCGCGAGGGTCGTCGGGGTCGATGCCGGGCCGGTCATGTTGGGGCTGGCGCGCGAGCGGCTCGTCGTCGAGGGGCTGATCGATCGGATCGCCCTGGTCCGGGCGCATCTGCCAGATCCCGACGCACTGCATCCCCTCGCCGCCGATCTCGTGGTCTCCAACAGCCTGTTGCACCACCTTGCCGACCCCGCCGTGCTCTGGTCGTCCGTCGCCTGCGCCGGACGAGTCGGGGCCGCCGTGTTCGTGATGGACCTGCTCCGCCCGACCGACGGCCGCGCAGTCGACGCTCTGGTGGCTCGCTACGCGGCCCGCGAGCCCGATGTGCTGGTGACCGACTTCCGCAACTCGCTGCGGGCGGCATACCGGCCCGGCGAGGTGCGCGACCAGCTTCGCCGGGCGGGCCTGGTCGCGCTCGAGGTGCAGCAGGTGAGCGACCGCCATCTCGTGGTGTCGGGTCGGCTTCCCGGGTGACCCCGGCCTCGAGGGGCCGCCCCGTAGCATGACCGGGATGTCCCCCGAGCCACCTACCGACCGTCCGGGCCTCGACGGACTGCCGTCGATGGCCGACGAGCCCGTGGTGTGGGACGCCGCTCAGCGTCGGTTCGTGCCCGCGGCCCGATCGACGCCACCGTCCGGGGGGGCGGACAATTCGCCCGGCGAGGCCCACGGGGCACCGCGACACGTGGTGGTGACCCCGCCCGGAACGCCGGCCTCGATCGCGCCGCGGCCGGCCGCCCGAGCCGCCGCGCCGGTGATAGCGCCTTCGCCGCCGCCCCGTGGCCGCGGACCGGCCCGGCCTGCGGTTCCGGCGCCCCCCGGCCGGGGTGCCCGCACGTCACGCCGCCGCTGGGTCAAGGTCGCGGTGGCCGCCCTGATCCTCGTGGCCCTGGTGCCGGTGGCCATGTTCTTCTTCGGGTGGTGGCAGTTCAGCCGCATCTCGACCGTGAACGTGGGCAAGGTCCTGTCCGCCTCGACGCCGGGCGGCACCAACTACCTCATCGTCGGCACCGACACCCGCGACGGCATCAAGGCCGGCGATCCCAACGCCGGAGCCTTCCTGGGTGGCGAGAGCCCGACCGGCAGCCGCACCGACACGATCATGGTGCTGCGGGTCGAGGGATCGAAGACCGCGCTGCTCTCGATCCCGCGCGACCTGTGGGTCAAGAATCCGAAGACCGGCGAGATGGGCCGGATCAACGCCACGTTCGCGTCCGGCCCCGACGTGTTGATCCAGTCCGTGCAGAGCCTGGGCATCCCCGTGCAGCACTACATGGAGATCAACTTCGTCAGCTTCGCCAAGCTCGTCGACGCGGTCGGGGGCATCACCATCGACTTCCCCAATCCCGCACGCGACACCCACTCCGGCCTTGCCGTGGAGAAGAGCGGCAAGGTGCGCCTCGACGGCACCCAGGCGCTCGCCTACGTGCGGTCCCGCTACTACGAGGAGTTGGTCGACGGCACGTGGCGCACCGACCCCACTGCCGACCTCGGGCGCGTGCAGCGTCAGCGGGCCTTCCTCAAGGCCCTCTTCTCGACGATCACCGGTACCCGCAACCCCCTGACCCTGATCGACACCGCGGGGGCTCTGGGCGGAGGACTGCGCATCGACAACAAGCTCACCTACTTCGAGGCGCTGGGTCTGGCCTGGCACCTGCGCGGCTTCGACCCCGAGTCGCTGACGCTCCCGGTGACACCTCGAACCACGTCGGGGGGAGCGGCGGTGCTCGACCTGAAGAAGGCGGAGGCGGCGCCGCTGCTGCAGCGGTTCTCGAGTTGAGCCCGCGGGCGGCCGGACGGCGTTACCGCTAGCGTCGGGCGATGATCGTTCCCGGCGCGTCGCGCCCGGTCACCGAGGCCGAATGCGAGGCCTTCGCGGTCGACGGCTTCGTCTGCCTGCGAGGGTTGCTCCCCCCGGACGTCGTCGAGGCCATGGCCGGCCCGGTGGCCACGGTCGTCGGTGGCTCGGCCGGCGCCGACCTGACCGCGATGGCCGAGACCCTCGGCGGCGGCGCTGACCCGGCTCCGAGGGGGCGCTTCTACGCCGGCGTCGACCACTGGCGCGACGACGACGCCTTCCGCTCGTTCGCCATCGAGTCGGCTTTGCCCGGCGTGGCCGCCGCGCTCTTGAGGTCCGACGCGGTCTGGCTCTACGAGGACTCGGTGCTGGTCAAGCAGCCGGGCACCGCCGAACCGACCGCCTTCCACACCGACGCCTCCTACTTCCACGTGGTGGGCGAGCAGGCGTGCACCGCATGGGTGCCACTCGACCCGGTCACCCTCGACACCGGATCGCTGATCTTCGTGCGGGGTTCGCACCGATGGCCGCAGGAGTTCCGGCCCAACCTGTTCGTCACGCGCGACTCGATCCCCGGCACGATCGGGGACGAGGTGCCCGACCTCGAGCACGGGGGCCACGACCTCGTGTCGTTCGATCTCGAGCCCGGGGACCTGACGGTGCACCACTACCGCACGCTGCACGGCGCGCGGGGCAACGCCTCCACCACGACATCGCGCCGGGCGATCTCGGTTCGCTACTGCGGCGATGACGTCCGCTACCGGTTCCGTCTCGGAGCGCCGCGCAAGGCCCATCATCGCGAGGTCGCCGACGGCGACCCGTTCGGCGGGCCCGACTGCCCCAAGGTGTGGCCTCCGGGGTAGGCGGCCCGTCAGGCCGAGGGTGGCCACTCCTGGCTCATGATGTGCTCGATCCACCAGGCCGGGGCACCGTCGAGCAGCGTGTTGATGTTTGAGTAGTCCTTCCAGAGGACGAACTTTCCGTCGCGGATCTCCTGCACCGACACGAAGGGCAGGGCGACGACCTCGCCGGTGCCGAAGTGCCAGGTCTCGGTGTGCTCGGTCACGACGGTGTCGCCGTCGACGACGATGCGGTGGATCTCGTGGTCGAAGTGGTCGATCGGACCGAAGCCGATCTCGAGCCGGGCAGCGATCTGGGCCGGCCCGGTCGCGCCGCCGTCGTCGACGGGTACGTCGGTGTAGAAGCCATCGTCGGCGAACAGCGCGCCGACAGCTGCGGTGTCCTTGCGGTAGAGCGCGTCCCACAGGGTGTGTACGAGCGCCAAGTTCTCTTCTCGGGTTCCCATGGGCTCGCAGCCTTGCCGCGGTCGGCCAGCCTGTCGAGCGGGCCGAGTACGCTCCGGGCGATGACTGCGGAGCCACGGGCGGAACCGACCGCACGTCGGCTAGAGCATCACCCGCGCCGCACGGCTCGTCGGGCGGTCGTGGCCGCGGGCCTCGCCGCCGTTGGCGCGCTCTGCTTCGCGCTCGTGCGCATCGCGCTCATCGACGTACCACCGGCTGACCAACCGTCGGCGAGCAATGTGTTCGTCACGCTCTACGAGCCGCCACCCGGCCACCTCGAAGCGGCCATCAACATCTCCGACGGTCAGGCCTGGGCCGCGCTCGGCGCCGATCCGACCGCCTCCCATCCCGAGCGGTTCAAGGACGGCCCTGCCGAGCTCGTCTACCGGGCCCAGCGCCCGCTCTACGGCTGGCTGATCTGGGGGCTCTCGCTCGGCCAGCGGGGTGGTGTCGCCCCCGCGCTGCTGGCCCTGACGTGTGTGAGCATCGGAGCCCTGGCCGCCGGCGCCGTCGTGCTGGCCGATCGCCTCGGACGGAACCCGACCTTTGCTCCCTTCGCCGTGTTGATGCCGGGGGCGATGCTGTCCGTCGTGATCGTCTGCCCCGAGGCCTTGTCGGTCGCGCTGGCCCTGTTCGGTGTCGCCGCCTGGCTCGGCTCGCGCCGCGCCCGTCCCCTCGCCGTGCTCTTGTTGACCCTCGCCGTCCTGGGGCGCGAGACCCTCGTGCTCGTGCCGATGACGCTCGCCGTGCACCAGTTCCTCCTCGAGCCCCGTGACGACCGCCGCTCGTGGCGCGACGTGGTCGACCTCGCTCCTCTCGCGGTGCCCGCGCTCGTCTACGGCGCCTGGGTCGTGTCGCTGCGCGCGCGCCACGGCGTGTGGCCCTCCGACGCCGCGTCCCTCGAGCGGTTGGCGACGCCCTTCCACGGGTGGGCGCAGGCGCTGCCCCGACTCGAACTCGCCCGCACCGGCTCCTTCGTGCTCGCGGCCGTCCTCCTGATCGCCGCCTTCGTCCGTGCGCCGCGATCGGTCGCTTCGTGGATAGCGGCCGCCTTCGCGCTCTCCACCATCGTGATGGGCGAGAACGTGCTGGCTACCGAGTCCTACCGACCCTTGCTGGCGATGTACGTGTTCGCCTTCATCGCCGTGCTGCCCCGGGCCGCGGTGCTCGATGCCGCGCCCGCCGGGGTGGGGGAGGCTTCGCCGTCTGTGCCACAGTGACGACATGGCACCCACCGGACGGCTGGCCGTGCTCGGCGGCACCCACCTGCTGTCCGGTGCCTGGGCGGCGGCCGCCACCCCACTCGACCTCGAGGTGCCAGGCCGGCACGGACCCACGCTGGTGCCCATGGCGCAGCTCGACGACGTGGTCCTCCTGCAACGCCACCACGGCAGCCGCGATCCCGGGCGCTCGGTCCCGGCCCACCTCATCGACCACGGAGCCAACATGGCCGCGTTGGTCGAGGCCGGTTGCGACCGCCTCCTGGCGGTGGGGTCGGTCGGCGCCCTGTCGGCCGATTGGCCGATCGGCACCGTCGTGGCACCCGACGACTTCTTCGCCCCGACGGTGACCCCGTCGTTCTTCGACGACCTGCGGGGTCACACCGTGCCCGGCTTCGCCACCCGATGGCGGGCCGAGGTGATCGATGCCTGGCGTGCCGCCGGCGTCAGCCCGATCGTCGACGGTGGGGTCTACGCCCAGACGCTCGGACCCCGGTTCGAGACGCCAGCCGAGGTGCGGTTCCTCGCGATGGTGGCCGACCTGGTCGGCATGACCGTAGCGGCCGAGTGCGTGCTCGCCCGCGAGGCCGGGCTCGACTACGCCGCGGTGTGCATGGTGGACAACCTCGCCAACGGCATCGGCGGGCAGCAGCTCACGGTGGAGGCTTTCGAGGCACAGGCGGCCGAAGGCGACGCGGTGCTCGCCCGCGTGCTCGAGCGCATCGTCCCGGTGCTGGCTCGGCGATGAGCCTGGCCGTCGTCGGGGCCGTGCTCGACGATGCCGTGGTGGGGCTCCGGGCCGTCGACGGGCTCATCGCCGCGTTGGGGCCCGACGTGGTGGCACAGCCCGGCGACGACGTGCTCGACGCGGCGGGTTTGACCCTGGCGCCCGGCATGGTCAACGCCCACACCCACGCGGCGATGAGCCTGTTCCGCGGGTACGGCGACGACCTGCCGCTGCAGACCTGGTTGCAGGAGCGCATCTGGCCCGCAGAGGCCAAGCTCACCGAGGACGACGTCTACTGGGGCACCCGGCTCGCCTGCCTGGAGATGATCCGGTCGGGCACCACCCGCTTCGTCGACATGTACTGGTTCGGCACCGCCGTCGCTCGTGCCGCGATCGATGCCGGATTGCGAGCGGCGGTGAGCGCGGTGCTGCTCGACGGCGGCCTCGATGCGCCGAAGACCAGACGGATGTCGCTACGCGACGACGCGTCGCGGTCGCTCGACGAGCTCATCGGCCTCGACCCGCTCATCGAGCCCATGCTCGGGCCCCACGCGATCTACACCGTGAGTGAAGAGTCGCTCGCGTGGGTCGGGCGCACCGCACGGGAGCGGGGCGTGGGTGTGCACATCCACCTCTCGGAGACCCGTCACGAGGTCGACGACTGCATCGTGGCCTCGGGGGTTCGCCCCACGATGCTGCTGTCTCGCTGCGGTGTGCTGGGCCCGCGCACGATCGTCGCCCACGGCTGCTGGCTCGATCCCGACGAGATCGAGGTGCTTGCCGCGACGGACACGACGATCGCCACGCTGCCGGTGTCGAACATGAAGCTCGCGGTCGGCCGGAACCTTCCCTACCGCGAGGCCCACGCCGCCGGGGTGCGCCTCGGACTCGGCACCGATGGTGCCGGCTCGAACAACGGCCTCGACATGTTCCAGGATGTCAAAGTGCTCGCACTGCACCACAAGTTCCACGCCGACGACCCGTCGGTTCTCCCCGCTCCTGAGGCGCTCGCCGTCGCGCGCGGCCAACGCTCGCCCGTGCTCGCCGCCGGGATGCTGGCCGTCGGCGCGCCCGCGGACTTCCTGCTGTTGCGCACCGACGAGCCTGAGCTCACCCCCGGCGACCTCACCGCCAACCTCGTCTACGCTGCCACCGGTCACGTGGTCGACACGACGGTGGTCGCCGGCCGGGTGCTCATGCGGGGCCGGCAGGTCGACGGTGCCAGGGAGGTCGTCGCCGAGGCCCGTGATCGCGCGGCCCAGCTCACCGGCGCGTGAGCCGGCACCGTCACGAAGGCTCAGTGGCCGACGGCGAAAACTCGGTGGCCCGACACGACACCGTCGTGCAGGTCGAGCACGCCCATGGTGGGGCGGGGCTGGCGGCGGCGCTGCGTCGGTGAGCCGGGGTTGAAGAGCAGCATCCCGTCGTCGGTCAGATAGTCCGTCGGCTCGTGGCTGTGGCCGAAGATCACGACGTCGGCGCTGGGGAACCACCGACGCAGTCTCGTCTCGCGTCCGGAACTGAGGCCACTGTCGTGCACCATCGCGACCCTCACCCCGCCGAGCTCGAGCTCGATCCGCTCAGGGAGGATGCCGCGCAGGTCGTGATCGTTGTTGCCCAACACCGCGTGGACCGGAGCGAACAGCGCGAGCTCGGTGAGCAGCTCTTCGGTGAGCACGTCGCCCGCGTGCAGGACGACGTCGGCCCGTTCGATCTCGTGCCACGCGTCGCGAGGGAGCGTGTGCGCTCCCGGTCGGACATGGGTGTCGGAGAGCACCGCGACGTGCACCGCGGGCGGCGTGCTCACCGGACGGGCGACTCGGGAGCCAGCCACCGCGTGAACCATCCCGCCGCGGCCTCGCTGCCGACCCCGAAGTACTCCTGGTAGACGTCGAAGTGGCCGCACGGCAGCTCGAGCAACTCGTGGGGCACCCGGATGACGGCAGCCGCGTGGCGCACACCGTCGAACGGCGAGAGCACGTCGTCGCGGGCCCCGATGACGAGGGTCGGTGCCTGGATGTGGGGGGCGTGCTCGATGGGGCGGTAGGCGAAGAGGCGGGCGATCGACCGGAGCGTGACCTCGTTGCGCCAGGTGGGTGCGGTCGCGGCGAGGCGGGTGAAGAACGGGTGGGCCGCGGGGTCGGGGGACAGGGCGCCGCCGCCCTCGGGGTCGTCGGTCACGACCGGGATCGTCAACGGGTCGGCGCCGCGGCGGACCCGCTCGTCGTCGGCGGCGAGCAGCTCGAGCAGTTCAACCGGCGCGTCGTCGACCCCGGAAGCGATGTAGGGCACCTGGGCCACGACGGCACGGACCCGCTCGTCGGTGGCGGCCAGCACCAGTGCGTGCCCACCGCTGAAGCTGGTGCCCCACACGCCGATGCGTCCGGCGTCGAGGCCTTCGATGCCGGCCACCCACGAGATGGCGTCCCGATAGGCCCGCAGCTGACGTTCGGGGTTGACCTCCTGGCGCGGTGTGCCACCGCTCCCCCCGAAGCAGGGGTGGTCGAACACCACGACCGCGAAGCCGGCGTCGACGAACACCTCCGCGTACCGGGGCAGTTCCATCTCCTTGACGGCCGAGAAGCCGTGAGCCATGACCACGACGGGTGCCGGCGGTGCGGACCCGGGATCGGCGCGGTAGAGCCAGCCGGCGAGGGGCAGGTTGTCCGACACGATCGTGACGTCCTGGCGTGTCGGGCTCACCGCCCCGATGGTACTCAGCCCGAGCGCTGGTCCGGGGGGTGCGGAAGGGCCGACAGGTGAGATCCCTGGACGGGGGTGGCCGGCCGGGCCACGAGGTCGATGGTGCGGTACGTGCCGTCGAGCAGTCCGGTGGCCTCCTGTTCGGGCACCGGGCGGCTGAAGAGGAAGCCCTGGCCTATGTCGCAGCCGGCCTGGCGGAGGTGGGTGAGTTCGTCGAGGGTTTCGATCCCCTCCGCGACGACCTGGATGCCGAGGTGGTGTCCGAGGCCGATGATGGCGTCGACGATGGCCGTGTCGGCGGGGTCATGGGGGAGGCCGTCGACGAAGGACCGATCGATCTTCAGCTCGTCGATCGGGAGGTGCTTCAGCCGGCTCAGCGAGGAGTAGCCGGTGCCGAAGTCGTCGATCGAGAGCCGCACGCCGAGCAGGGCGAGCGCGTCGAGCCCGTGGGCGCCGGCCTCGAGGTCGGTCATCACCGCGCCTTCGGTGATCTCGATCTCGAGGGCGTCGGCCGGCAACTGCTCCTCGCTCAGCACGCGCCCCACGAGGCCGGCGACATCGCCCTGTCCGAAGTGGATCGGCGAGATGTTCACGCTCACGCGCAGGCGGTGGTGACCCAGCGAGCGCCAGTTCCTCGCCGCGGCTGCGCCCGTGCGCAACACCCATTCGGTGAGGGGAACGATCAGCGAGGTCTCTTCGGCGATGGGGATGAACCGGACCGGCCCGAGCAGGCCCAGCGTCGGGTGATTCCACCGAACGAGCGCCTCGAAGCCGATCACCTGGCCCGAGCGGAGGTCGATCTCGGGCTGGTAGTGCAGCACGAACTGCCCCTGCTCCAACGCTCGGTGCAGGTCGGTGCGGAGCCGCAGGAGGTCCGAGGTCTCCTCGTTGAGCGCGCTCGTGTGGAACAGGCACCGGTTCGCGCCCTCGCGCTTGGCCTGGCGCATCGCGGTGGTGGCGTTGGCGACGAAAAGGGCCGGGTCGTCCGTGTCGCCCGGGTGCAGGGAGAGCCCACCGCTGGCGGTGAGGTAGACCTGTTCGCCGGCCACGGTGAACGGGCGACGGAGGCAGTCGAGCAACCGGTCGGCAGCCAAGGCCGCGACCGCCGGCCCGTTGACATCGGGGACGAGCACGGCGAACTCGTCGCCGGCCAGGCGGGCGACGGTGTCGACATCGTCGAGGGCCCGACCGAGCCTCGTGCCCGCCTCGCGAAGCAGCTCGTCGCCGGCGGCGGGTCCGAAGGCCTCGTTGACCGACGCGAAGTTGTCGAGACCTACGACCACGAGCGCCACCCCCCGCCGGTCGGCCGAGGTGAGGGCCCGCTCGACCCGGTCGCCGAGCAACACCCGGTTGGGCAGATCGGTCAGCTCGTCGTGGGTGGCGAGGTGGTCGAGGCGATCCTCGGCCTCGCGGCGTTCGGCCAGATCCTCGTGGATGGCGACGTAGTGGGTGACGCGATCGAGGTCGTCCCGGATGGGGGTGATGGTCTGGCGGATCAGGTAGAGCGAGCCGTCCTTGTGCCGGTCGAGCAGTTCGCCCCTCCACGGCTTGCCGCTCGCCATGGCCGCGTACATCGCGGTGTAGACGTCGGGCGCGGTGAGCCCTGAGGACAGCACCGCCGGCGTCGCGCCCAGCACCTCGTCCTCGGTGTAGCCGCTCAGCTCGACGAAGGCCCGGTTGACCCACGTGATGACGTGGTCGGCGTCGGTGATGAACATCGCGTTGGCGGCCGCGGACGTTGCGGCCGCCTGCAGCCGCAAGCGCTCCTGATCGCGGGCCACGCCGAAGGCCACGCTCAGGCGCGCCGCGAGGGTCTCGAGCTGTCCGACCACCGTCGGGCCAAGGTCGCTCGCGTGGCGGCCGTACACGGCGAGCACACCGCCCGCCTCGAGGCCAGGCGGCTCCTCGCCGGTGTGCACGGGCAGGCACAGGGTCACCTCGATGTCGTGGTCGGCCGCGCGCTGGTGCCATGGCGCGAAGGTGTCGCTGGTGCGTTCGACGCGCACCGGCTGTCCCGAGCGCAGCGTCAGGCCGGCTGGGCCCCGTCCCTCGGGCGTGTCGTCCCACCGGACCATCACACCGTCGAGGTAGTCGGCGGCGGGCCCGGACGAGCTGAGGATGCTCACGCCGCCATCGGCGTCGGCGGCGGCCACCGCCGCGAGACGCAGCTCGAGGGCATCGACCACCCCTTCGCACACCAGCTGCATCGCCTCGACCGCGGTGCCGCCTCGGAGCAGGAGCTGGTCGACCCGGTGTCCGATCGAACGGGCCACGCTCGCCCGGGTGGCCTCGGTGTGGTCGACCGCCACCACGAGCAGCAGCGAGCGGTCGTCGCGCTCGAGCGTCTGCACGGTGATGTCGACGAAGTGCAACCCGCCGTCGCGGGTGAGCAGTCGCCACTCGTACCCCGACCGCCGGGCCTGGAGCGCGGCCCCCGCGCGTTCACGGACGCCGGGCTCGTACAGGTCGAGCGCGCTCATGGCCAGCATCTCCTTGCGCGTGTACCCGGTGAGCTCGAGCGCACGGGAGTTCACGTCGAGGATGGCCAGCGAGCCACGGTCGCACACCCACATGGGTTCGGGCCCGGCGTCGAACACGGCGCGGTTCTCGGCGGCCCGCTCGACCACGCGACCCTCCGCCCGTTCGATTCCACGAGCTTCTCGGGTGAGCACTACGGCGATGGCCACGGCGCCGCCGAGCACGATCGCCAGATCGCGGGCGGCTACGGCGAGGTCGTCGCCGTCGCCGCGGACCCACCCCGGAACCTCGACCGCCAGGAGCACCGCGACGGCGACGACCGCGTAGATGGCGGCCACGTACGCCGCTCGTCTCGACAACCGGTGGCCGGGGTTCCCCGCCCCTGCAGCGCGCATGGTGCCATCGTGGGCCGATCGTCGCGGTCCGCCTAGGGTCGTTCGGACCACAACCCCGTGCGTCAAGATGCAGGTCAGATGGCCTTTTCGGGCCCTGACGACGGATTCCGTCGTCTCAGAGCTCGATATCGAGCAGTTTGATCAGTTCTATCGCCTCCAACGGGCCGAAGTACTCGTCACGATTCGGCGTGAAGAAGTGGTAGCCGGGGATGTGGAGACGATCATGGGTGACGTTGCCGTCCGCGTCGGCGAAGGCCATCTCGGTCACCTCGAACGTGCCCAGCTCCACGGACAACCACTCGCCACCGATGATCACCCGGCTGATGCGGTTGAGGGGGATCGTGGTCATCGTGCTCCTCTCGGGTCGGCGTTCGACCGCTCCGACCCTAGGGCGTTGGGCCCGCCCCCCGCTACGCTGCTGCGGCGATGGCGATCCTCGTCGACCAGGCGATCTGGCGCTGGCGTGACCGGTATTGGGCCCACCTCGTGAGCGATCACAGCCTCGACGAGCTGCACGCGTTCGCCGACGCCCTCGGTGTGCCGCGCCGGGCCTTCCAGGGCGACCACTACGACATCCCCGACTGGTTGCGCGACGACGCCGTCGAGCTCGGCGCCGTCGAGGTCGACGCGCGGGTGCTGGTGAGGCGCCTGCGAGCCGCCGGACTGCGCCGCGGGGCCCGGCCGCCCCGGTGACCGACCCGCGAGGCCGGCCCGGCGCCGACGACACCATCACCCCACTCTGGCTGTCGCACCACTACCCGGAGGCGTACGACCGCTGCGTGGTGATCGGTCGCCGCCACGTCTGCCGGCGCTGCCTCGTGCTCTACCCGCTGGCGTTCGCGGTCATGGCCCTGTCGCTCGCCGGCGCCCACTGGCCGAGCGGGTGGGACCCGTGGTTGCTGATCCTGTTGCCGCTGCCCGCGGTCGTGGAGTTCCTGCTCGAGCACGTGGGCGTGTTCTCGTACCGCGCCGGGCGGCAGGTGGCGGTCACCGTGCTCCTCGCGGTCGGGCTCGGCCGGGGCTTCGCGCTGTACGTCCACCGGCCGACCAGCCCGTTGTTCTGGGCGGTCGTGATCGGGTATTCGGCCGTGTGCCTCGCCGCCGTCGTCTGGTCGGCGAGCGTCAGTCCGCCACGTGAACGATGAGCTTGCCGGTGTTGGTGCCGTCGAACAGCTTGTGCATGGCCGCGGGCGTGGCCTCGAGGCCCTCGACGATGTCGACGCGGTGGAGGATCTTCCCCTCGGCGACCCAAACCGCCAGGTCGAGAGCGGCCTCGGCGAAGCGGTCGAGGTAGTCGAGCACCAGGAAGCCCTCCATCCGGGCCCGCTGGATCACGAGATTCATGAGGTTGCGCGGTCCGGGCTGCTCCTCGGCCGTGTCGTAGGACGAGATCGAGCCGCACAGCACCACCCGGGCCTTGAGCGCCAGGTGGTCGAGGGCCGCCTCGAGGATGGCGCCCCCCACGTTGTCGAAGAAGACGTCGATCCCGTCGGGGCAGAGCGTGCCGATGCGGGCGGCGACATCCTCGGTGCGGTAGTTGATGGCGGCGTCGAACCCGAGCTCGTCGACCAGCCAGCGGCACTTGTCCTCGGTGCCGGCGATGCCGATCACCCGGCAGCCCTTGAGCTTGGCGATCTGGCCCACGATCGAGCCGGTGGCGCCGGCGGCGCCGGAGACGAGGACGGTGTCGCCCGGAACGGGGCGACCCACGTCGAGCAGCCCGAAGTAGGCGGTGATGCCGGTGCCGCCGTAGATGCTCAACGCGTCGGCCGGCTCGATGCCCTCGGGGAGCACGTTGCCGGGTTGGTCACCCCCCACCACGGCGTAGTCCTGCCACCCGAGCATGCCCATGACGGTGGCACCCACGGGGAACTCCTCGGAACGGGACTCGACGACGACCCCGAGACCGGCGCTGCGGACCGGGTCGCCGAGTGCGATGGCCGGCAGGTAGGAGTCGCGCTCGACCCAGATCCGGATCGTGGGGTCGAGCGAGAGGTAGCGCACCCGCACGACCGCTTCACCATCGGCGGGTGCGGGCACGGCGCTGTCGACCAGTTCGAAGCAGTCGTCGGTGATCGGCCCCTGTGGGCGCCGGCGCAGCAGGATCTGGCGGTTGCTCCCGGACATCGTCATGGTCCCCCTCGGTCGGTTGTGGCGCCCGACCCTATCCGGCGCGACCGGGAGATCAGGCCCAGTGGGTGTGCTCACCCACAGCGCCGAAGCCGAGAGCCTGGTACATGGCCGCGGCCTCGGGTGTCGGCTGGAGGATGGCCGGGCGGTCCGGCTCGGTGGCCAGCGCGGCGAGCGTCATCGCCCGTGCGTAGCCCCGGCCCCGGTGATTGGCGAGTGTGCCCACCCCGTAGACGCCCACGACCGACGCGAACCGGTAGGCCATCGCCACCGCCACGATCTGGCCCTCGGTCCGGCCGGCGAGGACGTGCATGGCGGGGTCGTCGAGGATGCCGGGATGATGGATGTCGAACGGGGCGACCGGGTGACGCACGGCGAAGGCCCGCACGGTGGCCGACTCCCACGGGGCCAGGTCGGCGGCGGACCGCACAGGTGTGATCTCGAGACCCGTGGGGGGATCGGCAGGCAGCGGGCCCGGCTGCCGGCCGTACCAGGGGAGCGTGGCCCGAGGGGCGAGGCCGAGGGAACGCAGGTCGAGCTCGCCGAACGAGTCGCACACCGCCAGGTGGGTGCCGGCCGGGTCGTCGAGGTGCACGAGCAACTCGGCGTGCATCTCTCCGGGCTCACGCTCGCGGCGTCGGGAGATGGCCGTGTAGAAGATGCTGGGGGCGGGAGTGGCGCAGGTCCACCACTGCTCGGTCGTCCGCGGGTGCAGGCCGAGCGCGCGCACCGACGAGTCGTGCCACGCGGCCACGTTGGAGGCCGCGGCGTGCACAAGCTCCTCGCTGGTCGTGGGCCGGCCGATGGTCACCGGTTCAGCATGGCGCGGGCGGGCCGTCCGCGTGGGCGATGATGCTGGCCATGGTCCCCGACGATGGCCCGGCGTACGACGTCGTGGGCGACGTGTCGGCGCGCGGAGAGGTCGCGTCGCTCGCCGAGCGCCACGTCGAGCGGTCGTGCGCGCTCGACCCGGTGCTGGCGACGTCGCTCGGCGTGTCCGGATTCGACGACCGCCTGACCGACTACTCGCCCGACGGTGTCGAGGCCCGGGCCGAGATCCAGCGTGACACGTTGGTCGCGCTCGCATCGATCGAGGCGACGTCGGCGGCCGAGCGCGTCGCCGCCTCGCTCCTCACCGAACGCCTCGACACCGCGCTGGTGGCGATCGACGCCGGCGAGCACCTCCGCTGCGTGCGCAATCTCGCCAGCCCGCTGCAGTCCATCCGTCAGGTCTTCGACCTGATGCCCCGGACCTCGCCCACCGATTGGGAGCTCGTCGCCCGCCGGATGGAGGCTGTGCCGACCGCCGTGAGGGGATTGCGGGCGTCGTTGGCCGAGGGGCTCGACCGGCAGCTGGTGGCGGCCCGCCGCCAGGCGCTGGAGGCCGCGGCCCAGGCCGAGACGTGGGGCGGCGTCCGGGGTGGGCCGGGCTTCTTCGAACAACTGGCCGACGCGTCCGACGCGATCGACGGCCTCTCGCCGGCGCTGCGCACCACGCTCGACGAAGCCGGCGTGGCCGCGTCGATGGCCTACGCCGATGTGGCCCGGTGGCTCCGCGAGGAGTACGCGCCCTTCGCCGACGAGCGCGACGCGGTCGGGCGCGATCGCTACGCCGCGTACGCTCGGGCCGCGCTCGGTGCCGACCTCGACCTCGACGACACCTACCGGTGGGGGTGGGACGAGCTGGCGAGGATCGAGGCGGACATGGTCGCGGTCTGCGCCGAGATCCGCCCGGGTGCGTCGATCGCCGAGACGATCGACTGGCTCGAGACCGACAGCGCGCTGGTGATCGAGGGCGATGATGCCCTGCGCGGCTGGTTGCAGCACCTGATGGATGACGCCATCGAGCGTCTCGACGGCCGGCACTTCGACATCCCGCCTCCCGTTCGGAGGGTCGAAGCCATGATCGCCCCGCCCGGGGGCGCGGCAGCCATGTACTACACCGGGCCCTCGGAGGACTTCAGCCGACCCGGGCGGACGTGGTACCCGACGTTGGGCAAGACCCGCTTCCCCCTCTGGGGCGAGGTCTCGATCGCCTACCACGAAGGTGTGCCCGGCCATCACCTGCAGGTAGGTCAGGTGCGCTTCCGGCGCGATCGCCTCGACCGCTTCCAGCGGTCGACCTGGGTAGCGGGGCACGGGGAGGGATGGGCCCTCTACGCCGAGCGGCTGATGGACGAGCTGGGTTTCCTCGACCGTCCCGAGTATCGCCTCGGGTTCCTTCGGGCCCAGGCGATGCGGGCCGTGCGGGTCATCGTCGACCTCGGCATGCACCTCGAGCTCTCGCTCCCCCCCGAGCAGGCGTTCCATCCCGGCGAGCGTTGGACACCCGAGCTCGGCCAGGGCTTCGTCGACGAGCGGTCCCGGTTCCCGCGCGACTTCATGGCCAGCGAGATCGTGCGCTACCTGGGTTGGCCGGCCCAGGCCATCAGCTACAAGGTGGGGGAACGGGTCTGGCTCGAGGGCAGGGAGGCCGCCCGGTCACGCCTGGGTGCGGGGTTCGACCAGCGGTCGTTCCACGCGGCTGCGCTCGACCTCGGGCCGCTCGGACTCGACCTGCTCCGCGACGAGCTCGGCCGCCTCGGTGAGCTCCCGGTCGACCGACGACCGCCGGGGTCGCGCACGTAGGCTGGCGGCCATGGCGCTCACCATCGGCAACAGCAGCGGCACCGGCAGCGATAGCGATTCCAGCAGCGACAGCGATTCCGGGGCGGTCGACGCCGCGGTGGTCCGCCCGGTGATCGAGGCGATCGACCCCCGCACGGGCACGGTGATCGGCGCGGTGCCCGACCAGGGCCCCGACGAGGTCGCCTTCGCGGTGGCCCGGGCCCGCGGCGCATTCGGGGGATGGCGCGTCCTCTCCTACCGAGACCGCACCGAGCACCTCCTGGCGGTTCGCGATCACCTCCTCGACCGGGTCGACGAGGTGATCGACACCGTCGTGCGCGAGACCGGCAAGCTGCCGGCCGAGGCGGTCTTCGCCGAGATGCTCACCGCGTGCGAGACCATGCAGTACTACGCGCGCCACGGCGAGAAGGCGCTGCGCCCCCAGAAGGCGAGCGCGGGGCTGATGGGTCACAAGCGAGCGGTTCGACACTTCGAGCCCCTCGGCGTCATCGCGGTGATCAGTCCTTGGAACTACCCGTTCATCCTCTCGATGACGCCGGTGATCACCGCGCTGTTCGCCGGCAATGCCGTGGTGCTCAAGCCCTCCGAGGTGACGCCGCTCACCGGGCTCCTCATCGGCGACCTGTTCGCTTCGGCCGGGGGCCATCCCGATCTCGTGCAGGTGGTCACCGGCGGCGGAGGCACGGGCGACGCCCTCGTGCGCTCCGGTGTGCAGAAGGTGTGTTTCACCGGCTCCGTTCGCACCGGCAAGCGAGTCATGGCCGCCGCGTCCGACACCCTCACTCCGGTGCTGCTCGAGCTGGGTGGCAAGGACCCGATGATCGTGTGCGCCGACGCCGACCTCGACCGGGCCGCGTCGGGGGCCGTGTGGGGAGCGTTCCAGAACTCCGGTCAGACCTGCATGTCGGTCGAGCGGGTGTACGTCGCCGACGAGGTCTACGACGCGTTCGTCGACAAGGTCGTGACCCGCACCCGGGCCGTGCGCCAGGGCACGGGCGACGGCCACGACATCGGGTCGATGACGTTCCCTCCCCAGCTCGAAACCGTCGAGCGCCATGTGGGGGAGGCGCTCGACAAGGGCGCCCGGGTCCTCGTCGGCGGGCGTCGGGTGCCCGACCGGCCCGGCCTGTGGTTCGAGCCCACCGTGCTGGTCGACGTCGACCACTCCATGGCGGTGATGCGGGACGAGACGTTCGGACCCGTGCTGCCCATCATGCGCGTGCGTGACGAGCGCGAGGCGCTCGAGCTCGCCAACGACTCGCCCTACGGGCTCAACTCCTCCGTCTGGACCGGCGACGAAGCCAGGGGCGAGGAGCTCGCCGCTCGGCTCGAGGCCGGCAACGTCTGCGTCAACGACGTCATCGTGTCCTACGCCGCACCCGATCTGCCCTTCGGTGGGGTGAAGGAGTCGGGTATCGGGCGGGTGCACGGCCCCGAGGGACTCCGTGAGTTCAGCGTGGCCAAGTCGGTCATGCACGACCGCCTCGGCCTCGCCCGTGAAGCCTGGTGGTTCCCCATGCCGAGGTTGCTGGGGGGCAGCGCGAAGCGCTTCATGCGCCTACGCTACCGTCGGGGCCTCGGCGCCAAGCTGCGGGCCCTGATCCCCTAGGTCGGCATGTGCTGGGGCTCGTCCTCGGCCCGGTTCGACGCCACGCTGCACACGACCCCGCGGTGCAGGCACAGGTCGACTTGACTGGTCAGCTCGTGCTCGTCCCACGCGTTGAAGAAGTCGGCGTGCACGGTGTAGGACGGCCCGGACGCGAGGGAGAGCTCGTGGCCCTCACCGCTCACCGGATAGCGGACGCTCAGGGTGAGTTGCGGGATCACGACGGGATGATCACGCGGGCAGCGACCGTCGATGCTGCGGGCCACGTGCGAACGATGGTCGGCGGCGTCGAGGTGCTTGCCGTCCCAGCAGTCCGCGAACGTCATCCGGGCCCGTAGCGGCGCATCGGGTGGGCAGGTCGGGGGAGCGGTCTGCAGGTCCGAGGAACTGCCGCAGGTCCACGCCGCATCCTCGATGGGCTGGGGTCCCTGGGCCATCGAGTCGCCGGCGATCATCATCAGTCCGGCGGGGATGGTGGCGAGGGTGGTCGGATCGACGCCGGGTGCCGGCCGATAGTAGGCGACGACGCCGAGGGGAGTCACCGGCTCGCCGTGGTCGAGGAGGCTGGGCGCCCAGTAGGCCGCGGTGTCGAGGCGCTGGTTGCACGTCGTGGGCCCGCCGACGAGCGAGTCGACCGTCGACGACGCGTCCGTGGTGCGGTTGCCGAAGAAGTCGTGGCGGTGCGACATGCCCGTCATGTTGGGGTGCACGATCGGGTCGTTCGGGCCGCTGTGGCTGTACGCGCACTTCACGACGAACTGGGCCACCGTGCCCTGCGGGCCGGTGTGGATCGTTGGGGTGCCGGTCGGGAACGGGTCGGCGGTGGCGGACCCGTTGCGGCCGGCGACCGCCATCGTCACCGCGGTGGCGGCGATGACGGCCAGCACGGCCGCAACCAGCAGGAGGGGGTGCCGCCTCACTCGTCGGTCGGCTTCGACGGCAGCGGGATGGCGGCGAGGTCGATCGCCACGGGCAGGCCGACGGCGGGCCGTGCCGGGGCCGTCGTCGCATCGGGCATGTTGGCCTGTGGTTTGGGCACCGGCATGGCCTTGTAGTCACCGGCCGGGGGCCGGGTGGTGGCGATCAGGTTCACCAGGTCGAGGGAGCCTGCGGCCGGGTCGCCGGTCGGGGTGCCGGTGCACGGCGCCACCTGCTCGATGGCGGTAGGGGCCGATGTCGTGAACGTGTTGTCGGCGAAGCAGTTCCCGAGCTGGGCCGGCCCCTGACCGGACAGGTCGCCGAAGGCCAGGTCGGCCAGTCCCGAGTCGGACACCACGTTGCCGATCACCTTGTTGTCGGCGGAGGGCCACAGCACCGTGCCGGCCGACTTCGGCTTGGGGGTCGGGTCCTGCTTCTGCTCCGAGCAGGGCCGCTCCATCTGGGCCGATGTCGGCACCTGGTCGTTGGCGTCGCTCTCGGGGAACGGCACCAGGCCGATGCCGGTTCGCTCGTGGTGGTACACGAGGTTGCGCTCGATGTCGTTCTGCCTACCTCCGGGCACGAGGATGCCGTTGCTCATGGCGAGCAGGGCGACGTCGATGGCCGGGGTGTCGGGCTGGTTGTTGTCGTACACGACGTTGCCGATGATCGTGGTCTTGCGCTCGGGGTAGCACTGCTCGTAGCTGCCCGAATTGGGCACGATCCCGGCCCGGTTGTGGCGGAACACGGAACTGACGATCACGAGGTTGCCGCCGGAGTTGGTGCCCGAGTAGCCGAGGCCGTTGTACTCCGAGACCGAGTCGGTCACCACGGCGTCGCACGGTTGGCACTGGCCGACGTAGATCCCGGCGTCGGGACTGCCCGACGCGTAGAGGTGATCGAACTGGCCCTTGACCGAATCGAAGGCGTACACGCCGTAGTTGCCCGTGCGCGAAGACGTCAGGTACGACCCGCGGTACCCCTCGGCGCCGGTCCAGAAGAAGCCGTTGCCGGTGTAGTTGCGGGCCGTCATGTTCTCGATGGCGACGCCCTTCGCGCCGAGCACTTTGATCCCGTTGTCCCGCGTGAACTCGCCGTCGAGGACGACCTCGTTGCGGTCGGTGCCGCGGATGTCGAGGTAGTCGGTCGTGACGTTGACCGCTTCGTGGTAGATGCCGGGCGAGACCAGGACGAGATCTCCGGGCTTGGCCTTGTCGACCGCGGCCTGGATGGACGCCTGGTCGCCGGGCACTTTGATGGTCTTCCCCGACGGCTGGCCGGACTCGACGTCGGCCGAGCCCGAGCTGGTGCTGCCGCAGGCCGCGGTGAGCAGGGCCAGGACGGCGATCAGGGCCGCGAGCCCGCGGCGGGGTGCGCGGTGGGGCATGGGTCCCCTCTTCGTCGATGGATCGTTCGGGTGGTCGGGTGAGGTCGCGGGGATGCGGCTCATGGTGCCTTCACGACCTGGACGGTGCCGAACATGCCCTTGTCGGCGGTGCCGTGCAGCGAGCAGCAGTAGTGGTAGGTGCCGGTCTTGTCGAAGGTGTTGCTGTACGTCGTACCCGGCTCGAGCGGCGTCGGCTGCCCGTCCCAGCCCAACTTGTCGACCACGATGATGTTGTGGTCGTTGCGGCCGTCGTTGGTCCAGGTGACCGTCGATCCGGCCGTGACGGTGATCTCCTGGGGCTTGAAGTTGTTGTCCACCGTCGAGATCTCGACGGCGCCGGACTGCATCGGCGCGATCGTGGCCGAGCTGGTGCCGTCGCCGCCGCCGCTGCTGCCGCAGCCGGCCACGATGGTGGCTGAGCCGAGGAGGATGGCGAGGCCGGCCAGCCCGGCCGCCCCCACGCGAGCGGCTCCTCGTGGTTGATGCCTGAGCGTGCCCACCGGAGTGCTGGTCCCCTTTCGGCGCCGCGGCGCGTAGAGTCTTTCGTTACGCAGGAGCGTCGACCGTAACACTCGAATCGACGCGCTCGGCGCGCGGGACGGTAGCTTTCTCCCGTGGCGACTCCATCGGCCGCGCGACCTGAGCCGGCGAACCGGCGCGGCCGCGCGACCCAGGAGCGGATCGAGACCGCGGCCCAGCTCCTCTTCGTCGAGCACGGTCTCGACTTCACCCTCGAAGACGTCGCCCGCGCCGCTCGCACCACCCGCATGACGGTCTACCGCCATGTCGGAACGCGCGAGGAGCTCGTGACCACCCTGGTGCTCGAGGCCCAGGACCGGCTGGGCGAAGGCCTCGAGCTCATCCTCGACGGGCAGGAGCCGTTCGCCGATCGCCTGGTCGAAGCCATGGTGTACGTGGTGACCGCGGCCCGGTCGACGCCGGTGGGGCGGGCACTGGCCCTGGGTGCGGCCGCGCCGACGGGCCGGTGGCGGGCCGTCGACCCCGAAGGCCGCGTGCTCACCGACATCCTCGAGTTCCTGCGGCCGCGCCTGGTGGAGGCGAGCCGCGACGTGCCGTTGCGCGGTGACGTCGACACCACGCTCGCGTGGCTGCTGCGCCAGGTGCAGCTCTACCTGCTCGTGCCGCCGGCGTACGGTGACGACGCGGAGGTGTTGCGCCAGGAGGTGCGCACCTTCGTGGTGCCCGCGGTGCTCGCCGAGCCGGAGCCGGCGGGTGCGGCCGTCACTCCGACACCAGCAAGAGCACGTGGTCGGGCTTGGTGACCGCCGCCTCGAGCACTTCGTAGGCGTTCTCGACCACGGGGATGAGGTCCTGGTTCCGTCGGAACCGAGCCCGGTCGAGCGCCCGCAGGCGGGCGAGGGCGGTCTCGACGTCGTCCTGGCTCAGCCACCCCTTGTGGCCGAGGGTGAAGTGGAGCGCGAGGCGCGAGGCCAGCTCGGGCGTGCCGTGGGCCTCGGCCAACAGCTGCAGCTCGCGGCCCCAGGCCAGACGCCGCGCCTCGGCCGGTGACCACCCCAGGTCGGGAAGGCGCCGCTTGATGAGGTCGGGCCAGTGGAACGCGGGCGTCGGGATCAGGTAGCCGGCCATGAGGATCCGGTACCAGTCGACTACGTGGCCCTCGTCGAGGCCCGCCTCCCAGTCCTCGGGGGTGGCGGTGTGCAACAACTCGATGTAGCCGCGCATCACCGGGTCGTCGCTGTGCCACAGCCGGGTGGCGCGGGCCCGAAGCTGCACGAAGCCCTCGGGCGTGGAGAGGGCGGCGAACAGCTCGGTGAACTCCCGATGGAAGTCCACGGGCTCGAGCATGTAGGCGCGACCGGTCAGGCCCATGAACGTCCATCCTGGCCGCTCCCGGGCACGCTACCGCGGACCTCGGGGCCCGACGCCGGCGGGCCGCTCAGCGCCTCGACCAGCGCGTCGATCACCGGGGCCAGCGGCGGGGTGGGCGCGGCCTCGATGGAGTCCATGGTGCAGAAAGCCTCGGTGCCGTGCGCGCGGCCCTGCAGCGTGATGAGCACCGAGCACGAGGGGCCGCCCTCGAACCGAACGATGGTCTCGATGATGCCCTCCTGGCGATCGAAGTAGGCGATGTGGCCGAGCCTCGCCGCGGCGTCGAACAGCGCGAGGTAGGCCTCGTCGGGCGGAGCGTCGAGCACGAGCGAGTCACCGCCGAGCGAGCTCGCGTCGACGCCCGCTGCGTCCTCGTCACGGGACGCCGGGGCATTGGCTCGTGCGGATGGCGCCACGCGCACGATCCCGTCGTCGTCGGCCATCTGCTTCAGCACGCGGTAGGCCTCGGTGAGTTGGGCCGTGCGGTCGTTCGCGCCCGGCCCGGCGATGTCGGGGTGGTGGGTGCGCACGAGTCGACGGAACGCGGCACGGACCGCGTCGAGGTCGGCGCCGGGGCTCAGGCCGAGCGCCGCCAGCGCCTCAGCAGTGTCCACGCGGGGCTCCGGTCATCCGCCGGTCGAGGTGCCGACGGCCTTGGTGGCGACGACCTGGCCGCTCGGGCCCACGGCCACCAGGAGCACGGTGTGGACGCTGCCGTCGCACGGGATGGAGAGGTCGAAGGTGCCCGTGGGCGGGGCTGTCCCCGCCGGACGCTCGTCGACCGCGAAGGCCACGGTCTCGACGTTGACGGTGGTGTAGCTCGCCGTGACCGTCGCCGGACCGGCGCTGCACGTGACCGTCGCCGGCAGCTCGAACCGGGCGATCTGGGGTTGTGTGCCCCCGACGGTGGTCGGGCTCGCCGTCGACGGCGAGCCCGACGCGCTGGTGGGCGGGGCCGGGG
>Ga0209048_10000567_pt1 | contig 39108 bp, 32 predicted proteins | sample FrelakmetCRP12CR_FD_187146 | JGI IMG/M metagenome (GOLD analysis project Ga0209048, IMG submission 187146) | Freshwater lake sediment microbial communities from the University of Notre Dame, USA, for methane emissions studies - CRP12 CR (SPAdes)... | ecosystem: Environmental > Aquatic >...
GCTCGGATGACCTCGAGATCGCCGCTGGAGAGAACGCGGAAGAAATCGAGTACCAGCTGCTCCTGCGGTGTGCGCGCGTTAACCACGGGTCACCCCTGCTTCGCCTGATCGAGCTCGGCAAACGCCTCGCGCGCGATGCGCGTGCTGTCGATGCCGGCCGGCACGCCGCAGTACACTCCAGCTCGGCAAGACGTTGTTGATCCATACCTGGCGATGCCATCGAACCCCCGCTGGTCGGCTGTGTGAAACCCATAAGTATAGCCAGAGCCTGCCCTGCCTCCTGATCTTTAATGGCCGGCCACCCGATTGCAAGTAGCCGCGGAAGGACCTTAAAGGCAATGACGCTGTGGGATAAACAACAGTGCGCTCTCAATTGAATCAACCCGGGGCCGATGATGTATACATTGAACGAAGTAAGGCCCCCGCGCGACTATTGCCGCGCGTTCTATTTATAGCTAGAGAGGGCCGTACCGGGGAAATTGTCGACAAAACGCAACGGTGCTCGCGCACGCGCTTTGGACCTAGAAAGAACATTGGGGGAGTTGGGATGTCTAAAAAATTACTGCCATGGATGATACTTTCGGCAAACGCGGGCCGCTGTCGCTCCGCGGTGGGTTCGGTCGCAGCGGTCGTCGCTTCGACGCTCATCGGATCGGCCGCCTTCGCCGATGCGGTGCTGGAGGAAATTGTCGTCACTGCCGAGAAGCGCACCGAGAACATCCAGAATGTGCCGATCGCCATCACGGCGTTTAGCGCTGATATGTTGCGGAGCCGCAATCTGGTCGACATTCGCTCGCTTAGCAATTTGACATCGGGCGTCAACTTCGATTCGGGTGCGCCATTCTCCGGCGATCGCTCGGTGCTGTCGGCATCGATACGCGGCATCGGGCAAGACGACTTCGCGTTCAACATGAATCCGGGCGTGGGCGTCTATCTGGACGGCGTGTATCTCGCCCGCACGATCGGTGCGAACCTGAATCTGCTTGACGTGGAGCGCGTCGAGATCCTTAAAGGTCCGCAGGGAACGCTGTTCGGGGCGAACACCATCGGCGGCGCGATCAGCGTCGTCACCCATACGCCCGGGGACACCGCGAGCTTCATCGCCAACGCCACGGGAGGGCAATACAACCGGCTTGACGTGGGGTTCACCACCGACATCCCACTCATCTCGGATACCCTGCTGAGCACGCTCACCGTTTCCTCGCAGAAACAGACTGGCTGGGTGAATGTCCTCCCCTACCCGGCGAGCTCGCCGTATGGACAGACACCGTTCGTCGTCGATTCGCAGACCGCGTATCCGAAGTCCGGCTACACGACGGGCAGCACCTACGGCGGAACCAACGTGCAGAACGCTAGAGGAAAGATCTTGTGGAAGGCCTCCGACAAGCTGACGCTCACATTCGCTGCCGACTGGACCTACGAAGATCAGACCGCGCTGCCATACACCGTGCTCGGCACGTACAGCGGTAACCTGAACGCGTCCACGTTTTCCACCCTTTACAACCTCTGCATCAGCAACAATGCCGCATCGCTGCCGGGGGCCATCGGCGCGACCGGCGGGCCGCCACCGTTCGTACAGCCGATCAATTCCTTTTTTGCGAGCATGTGCAGCCGGCCCCGGGCGCACGTTCCGGGGATATCGGTCGGCGGCGCACCGTTGCTCGGCGCCGGGTACGTCGGCGGGCCTGCGGGGCCGTACAATGCGGCGAACGTTGCGGCCGGGCTGCCGTACCTCGGCTCAAATTCGCCGCGGCTGTGGTGGGGCGCGGGAGCGGTGAACACCGGCAACCTCAATTCCACGTACGCGAACGGGCCCGACTTTGCGCAAAACACAGCTTTCGGCGGATCGATCACCGGGGCCTACCAGCTCAATGATGAGATCTTGCTGAAGTCCATCACCGGCTACCGGCAGATCAAATGGAACATCGGTACCGATCTCGACGGCACGCCGGCAACGATACAGGAAGTCACCGATGCTCAGCACCAGTGGCAGGTGTCGCAGGAGTTTCAGGCACTCGGCAAGGCTCTCGACAACAAGCTCAACTACGTGGCCGGGCTGTACTACTTCAAGGAATCCGGCTACGTGCATGACTACGTCCCGTTCGAGTCGATTCTTTACGTCTACGACATTTCGAACGACGTCGAGAACGTGAACTACGCGGCTTTCATCCACGCCGACTATCAGCTCACGGATGCCTGGGGTTTTACCGCCGGCGGACGCTACACCAACGTGCAGACCTACTTCCTCGGGGGTCAGAGCGATCTCAACAACTTCCCGGTCGGTGTTGGCAACTTCCCGATCGGTAATACCACCGTCACGCGCTACTTCCCCGCCATTCCGGACAGCCAGGCCTGGCACATCTTCGATCCCACGGTGGGCGTGCAATACCACTTCAACCCTGACGTCATGGCCTACACGAGCTGGGGCAAGGGCTTCAAGGCGGGCGGCTGGACCACGCGCCTATCGGCGGTGATCACGGATCCCACGGCTGCAAGATACGAGCCCGAGTACTCGAAGACCTGGGAACTGGGCCTCAAATCCGAATGGCTGGATCACCGTCTGCTGGCAAACGCCGCGGTCTACTACACGCAATACGACGGCATCCAGCTCAACGTGCAGAAGGGTATCTCGCCGGTATACACCAATGCCGGCGACGCCAAGATCAAGGGCGCGGAGCTCGATGTGCATGCGCTCGTCGGCACCGGCCTGCTGATTAACGTGTTGGCCGACTACATCGATGCGTACTACACGTCCGTGATCCCGACTGCGAACTTCCCGCAGTACGCTCTGCCCGACGGCTCGACGGTGTGTCCCGCCGGACCTCCCATCTGCGCGGTGAAGTGGGTGGGGGTCAGCGCCACGGACGCCAAGCTGCCGAAGACGCCGAAGTACACGGCCACGTTCGCTCCGCAATACGACTACAAGCTCGCGAACAGCGCCACGTTGCGCCTGGTCGGCGCGTTCACGTACAGGGCGGAGCTATATAACGATTCGCTGAACACGCCGCAGCTGCGGCGGCCGCCCACTCGCAACCTCGACTCTTCGCTCCACTACATCTCGGCGGATGCGCGCTACGACTTCGCGGTCGGCGGCCAGAACTTGACGGACGATCGCTATGTCACGGCTGGCTCGCCCAATTACGGAGCCGGCGAGGTCGGTGGTTACTACAATCAACCGCGAACGTGGTATGTCACGGTCACAGCCAAGTTGCGGTAATTTGGCCCGGCTACCCCGGACGCAACCGGACGGATCGGCAATATTCTGGCGGCCCTACCCCAACGCGACCCTGGGGTAGGGCCTTCCCTGTTATCACGCTTGGCGAGGATTCACTATGGCAACGGCACAAACAGACATTCAATCGAGTGCTTCCTTCATTCAACGCGACTATTCGGCAGCGGCGAAGCGCGCGCTGGCAAGAGAGCCCGCGATCTTCATCAACAACGAATGGGTGCGCTCGACGCACAGCAAGACGCTTGCGGTGGAAGATCCGTCGGTGGGCCGGGAGATCTCGAGCATCGTGGACGCATCCGATGCGGATGTCGACCGTGCGGTCGGCGCGGCTAGGGCAGCGTTCGATGATGGCCGCTGGTCGAATCTTCCGCCCAACAAGCGCGAGCGCATCATCAACAAGCTCGCGGACTTGATCGAAGCGCATGCCGCGGAATTCGCCGAGCTCGAAGCCATCGACAACGGCAAGCCGGTGAGCATGGCGGGCGCGATCGACGTTCCCGGCGCGGTCGACATGCTGCGTTACATGGCGGGCTGGGCATCGAAGATCGGCGGCGAACTGATCGAGCCGCAAGGAGTGCCACGCGGCAAGATGTTCAGCTACGTGACTCGTGAGCCTGTCGGCGTCGCGGCGCAGATCATTCCGTGGAATTTCCCGCTGCTGATGGCCACGCTCAAGATCGCGCCGGCGCTCACGGTCGGTTGCACTCTGGTCCTCAAGCCCGCCGAGCAGACTTCGCTGACCGCGCTGCGCCTCGCCGATTTCGTGGCCGAAGCAGGTTTTCCGCCGGGCGTCATCAATGTGATCACGGGCAACGGCCATACGGCCGGTGATCGCCTGGTGAAACATCCCCAAGTCGACAAGATCGCCTTCACCGGGTCCACGGAAGTGGGCAAGCTCATCAACCGCAACGCCACTGATACGATGAAACGCGTCACGCTCGAACTCGGCGGCAAGTCGCCGGTGGTCGTGATGCCCGATGTCAACGTCGACGAAGTGGCGGCCGGCGCGGCCGGCGCCATTTTCTTCAATTCCGGTCAGGTTTGTATCGCCGGCTCCCGCCTGTTCGCGCACCGCTCCATCTTCGACCGTGTAATCGAGGGCGTCGCGGCCGCGTCGGCGTTTTGGAAGCCGCGCCCTTCGCTCGACCCGCAGGCGCACATGGGCCCGCTGGTCTCGAAAGAGCAGATGGACCGCGTCATGGGTTACATCGAGGCGGGCAAACGCGATGGTGCGTCAGTCGCGGTAGGAGGCGATAGCGCTGCGGCCAACGGCTACTACGTCAATCCGACCGTGCTGGTCAATGTGAAGCCCAGCATGAGTGTGGTCCGCGATGAAATCTTTGGGCCCGTCGTGGTGGCGCAGCGCTTCGATGACCTCGACGAGGTCGCGAAAGCGGCCAACGACACCTGCTACGGCCTGGGCGCCGGTATCTGGACCAAGGATCTGTCCGCCATGCACCGGCTCGCCGCCAAGATCAAGGCCGGCACGGTCTGGGGCAACTGCCACGCGGTCATCGATCCGGCGCTACCCTTTGGCGGCTACAAGCAGTCGGGCATCGGGCGCGAACAGGGGCGGCAAGGCGTCGAGGCTTACACTGAAATGAAGACCGTCATCATTCAGCTCTAGGTACATCGGGCCGGCGCCGCTCATTGGGCGGGTCTGGCTGGAGATCAAGGTAATGTCCGCACCATCGCGAGGCGCCGTTCCGTCGCTCGAATCACTCCTGAACGGCGTCGACGGCATCGTTGAATTCCTGCGCAATCAACAAGCGGGCCCGAACGTCTATCCGGGCGTACCCGCCGAGTACACGAACTGGCGGGATGAACAGCACGCCTGGCAGCAAAGCTGCGTCCTGTTCAACCAGTCCTACCACATGGCCGAACTGATGGTGGAGGGGCCCGACGCGCTCGCGTTTCTCAACGGGCTCGGCATCAACAGTTTCAAGGGCTTTGCTCCGGACAAGGCCAAGCAGTTCGTGCCCTGCAACCATGATGGCTACGTCATCGGCGATGTGATCCTGTTCTACCTGGCGGAAAACCAGTTCAATCTGGTCGGTCGTGCACCCGTACTCAACTGGGTGCTGTTCAACGCCGAGATCAGCGGCCGCCGGGTGACGTGCAGCTACGACGAACGCACGGTGGCGCGTCCGGATCCGCAAAACCGGCGTCACTACCGCTATCAATTGCAGGGACCGAATGCCTCGAAGGTGCTCGAATCGGCAACCGGCCGCCCCGCGCCCGACCTCAAATTCTTCAACATGTGTGGCCTGGGGATCGCCGGCCGCGCGGTGCGCGCGTTGCGGCACGGAATGGCCGGGCAGCCGGGATTCGAATTGATGGGCCCGTGGGCCGACGGCCCCGCAATTCACGCGGCCCTGGTCGAGGCGGGCAAGGCGCACGGCTTAAAGCTGGTCGGCGGGCGCTGCTATTCCTCGAATACGCTGGAATCGGGCTGGATACCCTCGCCGCTTCCCGCCGTTTACATCGGCGAGAAAATGAAACCCTACCGCGAATGGCTGACGGTGAATCACTACGAGGCCAAGGCCTCCATCGGCGGGAGTTTCGTCTCCGGCAATGTGGAGGATTATTACCTCACGCCCTGGGAGCTGGGTTACGGACTCTTCGTCAAATTCGACCATGAATTCATCGGCCGCGCAGCGCTGGAAAAGATGGCCGCAGGACCGCATCGCAGGAAGGTCACGCTGGCCCTCGACAATGTGTCGGTGACCGACGCGCTGTTTACGATGTTTGATGAGGGACTGCGCGCCAAATTCATCGAGTTCCCGAGCGCCGTATATTCCATGCATCCCTTCGATCGGGTGACGGTGGACGGTAAACTCGTCGGCGTATCCACCTGGATCGGCTACAGCGCCAACGAAGGCAAGATGCTCACCTTGGCGATAGTCGACGAGCGCTGCTCGGCGCCGGGCACCGCGGTGACCCTCGTGTGGGGCGAGCCCGGAGGCGGTACGACCAAACCTACGGTCGAGCGCCACAAGCAGGTGGAGATCAAGGCCGTGGTATCGCCGGTGCCGTACTCGAAGGTAGCCCGCACCGCGTACGCCGACAGCTGGCGCAACAAGTCCGCTTGACCCTGCTCACGCACACTCTGTCGCTCGCACCTTGAGCGCCAGCAGCGCCGCCGCTGACAGCAGCGAGCCCATGGCCATCATGGTGGCGACGGCCTGCAATCCGAATCCCGCCTGGAACAGATAGCCCGCGAGAATGGGCGCCAGGACCGCGCCCGCGCGGCCCACGCCGATCGCGAAGCCGGCGCCCGTCGCGCGTACATGCGTCGGAAAGACCCTGGCGAACAGCAAATAATACCCCCCTATCGCCGAGTTGATGAACACGCCGGCGACCGCCACCGTGCTCGAGAGCGACGCGAGGCCATGCGCGCCGCGCCCGAACCAAACGACCATCGCCGATGAACCGATCAGCGTGACGACGGTCAGCGCCTTCAGTGCGACGCGCGTTGCAATCAGCCCGAAGATCACGACTCCTGCGGCACCCCCCACATTCACCCAGGTCAATACGCCGGCCGCCGCCTTGGGCGCAAAGCCCATGTCGACGACCAATTTCGGCACCCACTTGATGATGAAGTAGAAGCTGGTGACATGCGCGAAATAACCCAACGTGATAAGTACCGTCGCAGAGATCAAGCCCGGTTTGAAGATATCCATCACCGAGCGTTGCGCCGATTCCACGGTGTCCGGGGTCAGCGCTGCCATCGACTCGTGACCGAAACGCGTCAGGATCCGGTTTATGGTCTGCAATGCGCCCGGCTTGCGACGGCGGTCCAGGAAGGCCACGGATTCGGGCAGCAGGAACCATGCGATGGGAATGAAGGCCGCAGTGACCCAGCCGCCGAAGATGAATACATCGTGCCACGTGCCGCCGGCCAGCAATCTCTGCACGACTATGCCGCCGAACACTCCACCGAGCGGATAACCGATCACCATCAAGGCCACGGCAAGGCTGCGCCAGCGCTGGCTGGATAATTCCGCAGCGGCTGCACTGATCGAAGCCAACATACCGCCGATCCCAAGACCGGTGAGCAACCGCCAGGCCAGCAGCGTCGGGACGGCCTCTGCGCGGCTGGCGCCGAACATGCCGACGGACATCGCAAGGAGACAACCGAGGATGGTCGGGCGCCGCCCGATCTTGTCGGCCACCCCGCCGAGCAGCACGGAGCCCAACCCCATGCCCACCAATTCCATCGAGAGAACCCAGCCGAGAGTGGCCCTGTCCACCCCCCAGTCCGTCGCAATACCGGGCGAAGCAAAGCTGATCGACAGGACGTCGAAACCGTCCAACGCGTTGAGCCCCACGGTGACGACAACCGCCAGCCATTGGCTCACGCTCATGGCGCCGTGATCGATGATCGATTTCGGGTCCTTACGGCGATGCATTCGGCGCCTGCAACCCCAGCGATTCACGCGCCTTGGATCTCACAAAGTGTCGCAGCGAATCGAGCTGCGCCTCGCTCAACTCCGCATATTGGGGCATTCCTCGGCTGACGAGAGATCCGTCGCGGACGATCGCCGCAAAATCCGTCGCCGACAACAGAACCGGCGAAGCGCGCAGGTCGGGTGCGTTCCCGCCCGCAACCACACCCGTGCCGTGACACAGCACGCAACGCACATATTCGCGCGAGCCTGCCTCGACCAGTGCCGGATCGATCTTGAACTCCGGCGCCGCGAGCGGCTTCGCAAAGGAAGGCGCCGGGGTGGGCGGCAGAGGGGCTTTTCCATCCAGCGTAAACGTCAGCAGGCGCCTTGGGTAACCGCGCGATGCCCAACCCCAGCGCGCCGACACCGACCCGAAGGCGGCCGTGGCCCCATTCAGCGGGCCTGAGGTGATCGTCACGTACTGACGCGCGTTCCAGCTGTAGGTGATCGGCACGCCCGTGACCGCTACTCCGGCATTGAACGACCATAGATCCTTGCCACGGTCGGCCGAGTAAGCATGAAGATGCCCGTCGGCGCGTCCCTGGATGACCAAATTTCCAGCAGTAGCCAGGGTACCTCCCTCGGATATGCCCGGAGTTTCGATCGACCATGCTTCTTTTTGTGTAACCGGATTCCACGCCTTGAGAATGCTCTTTCCGGCATCCGCCGGCACATCGGAATTACCGGGCGTAAAACCCGCAAACTCCGGCGTCAGCAGTTTGGGTTCCCAATGGTGCTTGTCGACGCCCTCGTCCCCGAACGGGAATGCCATTTCCAGGGTGGGCACATACACCAGTCCCGTCAGTGGGCTGTATGATTGCGGCGTCCAATGGTGTACGGCCTGGAAGCTGGGCCACAGCAGCACGTTCTGGTCCCGATAGCGCGCGCCGGGGGTTTCCACCGGGCGCCCGGTCGACAGATCCACCCGTTCAGCCCAGGTAACCCTGCCCAATTTCTCCGCTGAGATCAGCCGGCCGTCGTTGCGGTCGATCACATAGAAGAAGCCGTTCTTCGCGGCATGCAGTATCACCCGGTGCGGACGTCCCTGGAGATTCAGGGTTGCCAGTGTCATGTCGGTGGCCGAGTCATAGTCCCACGCATCGCCAGGCGTCGTTTGATAGTGCCACACATAACGGCCGGTATCGGCGTCGAGGGCCACGACCGACGCGGTGTACAGATTGTCGCCGCCCTGAGGACTGCGGATCTTCCAGTTTGATGGGCCGGCGTTGCCGGTACCCAAATACAGGCGATTGAGTTCCGGGTCGAACGTCATCGAGTTCCACACATTGCCGCCGCCGCCGAGCTTCCACCACTCGCCCGTCCAGGTCTTCGCAGCCCGGTCCATGATCTCATCGGATGCCGCTCCGTCCTTGCTGCCAGGTTTCCCCGGCACCACGTAGAAGCGCCAGATCTGTCTGCCGGTCTCGGCGTCATAGGCGCTCACGTAGCCCCGAACCGGCGAGAAATCTCCTCCCGCATTGCCAATCACGATCTTGCCGCTGAATGCCCGCGGCGCTCCGGATATGAACGCCCCGTTTGCAGGGTCCAGAGTCTGCACGCTCCAAACCAGTTTGCCGGTAGCCGCAGTCAGCGCCAGCAATCGCCCGTCCTGTGTCCCGACGTAGACCTTGTCCTTCCAAAGCGCCAATCCGCGGATACCCCAGCCTGTCCGCAGCTTCCGCCCCGAGCTTTCAGGCACTTTCGGATCGTAGCGCCATAACAATCGGCCGTCCGTGGCGCGGATCGCGTGCACAATGCTGTAGCCGGCAGCCAGATAGATGACACCGCCCGCTTCCACGGGCGCCGTGATCGAATTCGTCACGTCGAGATCCACGACCCAAGCCAATCCCAGCCGCGCGACAGTGGAGTCATTGATTTGATTCAAGGGGCTGAAGCGCGACTCGCTGAAGGTCCGGCCGTAGGCAGGCCAGTCCGTCCCGTCGGCTTCGTTTGCCAACTCGGCGTTGTCGACAGCCTTCGTCCCGTGCGCGCAAGCCTGCATTCCCGGCAGTGCCGAGAACAGGGCGGCAGCCAGGAGCATTGACCGGCGACATGCAATCATGCGCCTCCACCTTCGTCGCGGCGCGCGAAATCGCGTTGATTTTTCGCATAGTCGATGAAATAGTCGAGCGCAGCGGGATTCCTCAACGCCGCGCGGTTGGCTGCCTTGTCCGGATCTACGCCCATGAGAATTCGCCGCACCGGCACCTCGAGCTTCTTGCCTGTGAGCGTGTAAGGTATATCGAGCACCTGGTAGATCTTGTCCGGCACGTGGCGCGGAGAGTAATCGCGGCGAAGTTGCTCGCCCATGCGCCGGGTGAGTGACTCATCGAGCAGCCGCTCGCCCCGCAGCTTCACGAACAGAGGCATGAAGAATTTACCGCCCGGCAGATCCAGATTGACGATCAGCGCGTCGTCGATCTCCTCGAGCAGGGCGAGCGAGCGGTAAATCTCCGCGGTTCCGATGCGGATACCATGCCGGTTGAGGGTGGAATCCGACCGACCCAGCACGTACACGCCGCCACGCCGATTGAACCGAACGAAATCCCCGTGGCGCCAGATGCCGGGATAGACGTCGAAGTAACTCTCGCGGTAGCGCTGGTCGTTTGGATCGTCCCAGAATTTCACCGGCATCGACGGCATCGGTTGTGTGATGACCATCTCGCCCACCTCATCGACGATCTCCCGCCCCTGCTGGTCGAAGGCAAAGGTCGCGCATCCCAGCGCGCGCGCTTGGATCTCACCCGCGTACACCGGCAGCAACGACACCCCACCCACGAACCCCGTACAGCAATCGGTGCCGCCGCTTCCGGATGCCACCCATAGGTCCGCGTTGACGTTCTCGTACAGCCATTGCATGCACTCGGCGCTGACCGGCGAGCCGGCCAGCGTCACCGACTCGAGCCGACTCAAGTCGAATCGCTGTTTGGGGACAACGCCGGCTTTGCGCAGCAACTCGATGTAGGCGGGACTGGTGCCGAACAGCGTCGCGCCCGATTCCTCGATGACTTTCCACAGTGCATCCGGGCCAGGGTATGCCGGGTTGCCGTCATAGAGAACGGGTATGACGTCCGCGGCGAGTGAGCTCAATAGAAAGTTCCACACCATCCACGAGGTGGCCGTGAAAAAAAACAGCGGTTGGCCGCGCGTTGCCTCGTAGTTGAAATGCAGATGCTTCAGGTGTTCGAGCAGAATGCCCCCATGCCCGTGAACAATCGCCTTCGGGAGTCCCGTAGTTCCAGAGGAAAACAGGATCCACAACGGATGGTCGAATGCCACCTGCTCGCATGAAAAATCCGCGGGAGCGATCCGCGGTTGGTCCATCAGCTCGTCCCAGCACCTTACATCGGCGGAGCGGGGCATCCACTGCTTGTCTTGCCCGGCGTAAGGCACATGAATCGCAAGCTGAACCGTATCCAGCCCCTTCAGAATATCGCGCAGTTCGGCGGTGCGGTCGTAGCGCTTCCCGCCATACTGGTAAGCATCGACGAAAAAAAAGACCTTGGGCGCCAATTGCCTGAAGCGCTCCAACACGCCCTTGGTGCCGAAGTCGGGGCCGCAGCAGCTCCAGATGGCGCCAATGCTGGCGGTTGCGAGAGTTGCGATCGCCGCCTGAGGCGCATTGGGCAAAACCGCCGCGACGCGATCACCGGGCCGAACGCCCATTCGGCGCATTTGCGTCGCCAGGATGCGCACCTGGTCGCCAAGCGTAGCCCAGCTCATCCGCTGCAGGGATTCGCCCTCGCGCATGCTCATGATGGCCGTCGCCTCGGGACGCTCGCGCGCGAGGATATGGCCCGCATAATTGAGCCGCGCCCCCGGGAACCACTCCGCGCCCGGCATGCTCCGCCGCCCAAGCACCCTCTCGAAAGGCGCCGACGCCTCAATGCCGAAATAATCCCAGATCGAGCGCCAGAACGATTCCAGATCGGTGACGGACCAGCGCCACAGCGCATCGTAGCTTTCCAGGCGAAGTCCTCGATGCTCCTTTAGCCACCGCATGTAGCGCAGCACTTGCGAGCGCTCCCGCCGGGCCTTGCTCGGCGTCCATAACAGGTCACCTTCGCGAATTATCGTCACCGCATCACTCCTTCCCGCACATCGGACGGCATTGGGGACACGCTTTCAAGGAGATCGCCAAGGCGCCGCAGCACATGTTCGGGGCGCCGTAAGCCGGTCTGACGCTCCCACTCCTCTCGGGCAGTCACTCCCGTAGTCACGGCGAAGGACTTCGCGCCACCACGTCGCGCCATGATGATCTCGACCGATGGGTCGTCGCCGACGATACCTAGGTCGCAGAGCCGCAACCCCAATCGGCGCGCCACGAATCGCAGCGCGTGCATTGAAGGCTTGCCGGTCAGTATCATTGGCGCCCGGGTCACACGCCGGATGGCGCCGACGATCGCATACGAGTAGCCCATCGCTCGGCCCTGTTTGGTGGCGAAAAATGGCACATCGGAAGCTACGTAAAGCTGCGCTCCGGCCCAGATCGCATGACAGGCGACTTCGATGGCCTGCATCGTGCACTCCGGATACCAGCCGACGTACACTGCCTGGACATCGCGTTCGCCATGCTGGCCCACCTGAACCGTTTCGATTCGCGCATCCCGCAGAGCCTGACCAACCCCAGGGCTGCCGAGGACCAGCGCGCGCTGCACGCCGGCGCGCACCATCAGGTCCGCCGCGACGCTGGACGGAGTGAGCATGCATTCGTCGCGCACCGGCAGACCTGCGCTGCGCAATCTCGCGGCCTGCTCCGCCGGCGGATAAGCGCTGCCATTGGTCAATACCACATAGGGAACGGCCCGCCGCGCAAGTTCGGTGAGCAGTTCCGCTGCGCCCGGCAGGATTTCATAAGCGCCCAAGGACCGGTCGCTCAACAGGAGCGTGCCGTCCAGATCGAATACCAGCCCGAGCAGACGCGGTGGCGCGGCAGCTTTCTCAGCCCTGCTCACAATACTGCCCCTGCACGGTCGTCCGCAGTAGAGCGCGCCGCATGGCGGCGAAGTTCCAGCCTCATTCCCGGCTTGTCGATCGCGATGTACTCGAGGTCGCTGCGCTCGCTAAGTCTTCGGATGAGATCGAGGACAGGACTTACCGTCGGACTGTAGTGTCGCCGGGCGGGGCCGGCCGCCACCATCGCATCGACCTGGCCCACCGGCATCGTGGCACGCAGCAGAAATTCCTCATCGCTCAACCGCAGACCAATGCGCCGCCGCAACTCTTCGACGCTCGCCATCTCAGGCTCGGCGCGCAGCTCTCGCGTGCGCGGCAGCGACTCGATGCGGTCCATCACGTGAGCGTCTATCGGCACCGTCGGCCGGCCGAATCGGCCGATCGCGTAGCGGATCGCTTCGTCAGGGATGACTTTGTAACGCTCCTTATTCATCACATTCATCACCGCCAACGTCATGAGGATTTGCGCGAACGGGGTCATGACGATGGGCCACCCGAGTTCCTCGCGGACCCGGCCCAGCTCTTCGATCACCGCTCCCTCGAGGTGCGACAATCGGGCCTCGGCGAGCTGGCGGCGCGTGGTGCCGACCATGCCGCCCGGCAGCTGATGCTTAAGGTAGCGGGCATCGAAAGCCTGGGGAGAGCCCGCGGGCAAACCCTCCGCCTCGGCCAACTCAGTGAAGTACTGGTTGACACGACCCAGCGCCTCGTCATCGACGGCCACGCGATGTCCCAGCGCCCGAAGATTCGCGACCACGCGTCCCGAATGCGGGTTCGAGGTCCCGTCTGCGGCGGCGCCGGAAGCACACTGCAGCGCCGACACACCAAGGTCCGGTGCGTCCATATAGGTGTGTTCGGCAAGCCCGATGGTGCAGTGGGAATGGAGTTCCAGGGGCTTGCCGCCCATCACCGCCTTGATCGCCGGAATCAGGGTTTGCGCCCGCGAGGGCTTGAGCAGCCCGCCCGGGTCCTTGATATAGAGCGCGTCGATGAACGGACACGCCGCGAGCGCGCGCGCGCGCTCGATGAAGTGGGCGTCGTCATGGATGGGGCTGATGGTGAATACCAGTGCCACTATGACGTAATCGCCGCCGCCCTCCTTCACCATGCGTGCGCAGGCCATGTTCGATTCCGCATCGTTCATGGGATCCGCAAGGCAGAAGCGCCGGATGCCGTTGCGCGCCAGCGTCCCGAACGCAAGCGCCATGAAATCCGGGCTTGCGGTCTCCCAGGAGATGAATCGAAAACCGGTCGACATGAACTGCAACGGCGTGCGCGGCGTCGCGGCCGCCATGAGCCGGATCCGCTCCCACGGGTCTTCCTTCTTGTATCGCGCCGCCACACCCATGTGCGTGGAGGTCGTGAAGTCGATGGCGCGGAAGCCGACACGGTCCATCACCTCGGCGATGCCAAGCGTCCTCGCCGTATCCAACCCTAAGGCCGCCCACAGGCACTGGTTGCCATCTCGGAGGGAGGTCTCGACCAATTGAACGTCAGCCATGTGAGGCACCGGCCTTGTCTTGCTCGTAGAGGTCCGGACGGCGCGCATACAACCTTTCCACGAAGCGCGTGTCCACACCCCCCGCTCGAAATTCCGGATCGTCCAGCGCGGCCTCGAGGAAGCCGAGATTGTTCTTAACTCCGCTGATGTGCGTCGCGGCGATTGCGCCTCGCAGCCGCGCCAACGCAGTCGCGCGATCCGGACCCGACGCGATGATCTTAGCGATCAGCGAATCATAGAAAGGCGGAATGCTGGATCCCGCCACGATGTGAGAATCCACGCGAATACCCTCGCCAGAGGGCCATGACACGTCGCGGACACGTCCCGGACTTGGGCGGAAATCGTTGCGATAGTCCTCGGCGTTGACCCGACATTCGATGGCACATCCCATTATTCGAACCTCGGATTGTCGCAGCCGCAGTCCGCTTCCGTCCGCGATTGCGATCTGCTCGGCGATCAGATCGATGCCGGTGACGGCCTCGGTCACCGGATGCTCGACCTGAATGCGCGCGTTCATCTCGAGAAAATAGAAAGCCTGGCGCTGCGTGTCGACCATGAATTCGACAGTTCCGGCGCCGCGATACGCAAGTCGTTCCGCGAAGCGCACGGCGGCTTGCCGCAGCGAATCGCGCAGCCCCGCTGCCAGGCCCGGAGCCGGCGTCTCCTCGATGAGTTTTTGGTAGCGGCGCTGCACCGAGCAATCGCGCTCACCCAGTTGAACGACTCGCCCCTCGCCGTCGCCCAGAACCTGCACTTCGACATGCCGACCGCGGTCAATGAAATGCTCCAGATAGACGCGCGCGTCGCCGAATGCGGCCCCCGCCTCCGCTGCGGCCAAGTCGAGCAGCTCCGGCAGGTCTTCGAGGTGCTCGACCAGCTTCAAGCCGCGACCTCCACCACCACCGACCGCCTTGATGAGCAGAGGTGCCGCAATCCTCCGCGCCAGAATCTGCGCCTCCGCACGCGAATTCGCCGCGCCACCGGGCACTACCGGTACGTTGGCCGCTTCCGCTTCGGCACGCGCCCGCAGTTTGTCGCCAATCGCGACGAGCTGATCCGCCGTCGGTCCGATAAAAACAACGCCCGCGGCCGCGCACAACTGCGGCAAGATCGCGCGCTCGGACAAAAAGCCGTATCCAGGATGAATTGCATCCGCACCAGTGGCGATGGCGGCGTGGACGATGGCCGCGGCATTCAGGTAGCTATCCGCGGACTTTGCCGAACCAATGCACACGACACGATCGGCCTGTCGTGCCGGTTCGCCGTCGCGGTCGGCTGAAGAGACTGCCAGCACCACCTCGATATCGAGGGTGCGGCAACTTCTGATGATACGCGCGGCGATTTCTCCGCGATTGGCAATCAGGATTCTGCGAATGGCCATGAATCAGGTGTCCTTGCGCACCCGCATCAGGACCTGGCCAAACTCCACCAGTGTCTCGTCAGCGGGCAGGATCTCCGTGATTACCCCCTTGGCACCGGCGCGCACCGTGTTCATGAGCTTCATGACTTCGATGATGGCGATGACGCTGTCCTCGTCCACCGCCGAGCCGATTTCCACGAATGGCGCGGATCCTGGCTTTGGCGCCCGGTAAAATGTGCCGAGCATCGGCGATATGATATCCGTGAGGTTCGCGTCGAGGGGTCCCGCGGCAGCGGACGTCGCGGCAGTCTGCGCGATTGATGCGTCCGAACGCGAAGCGGCCGTGGCCTCCGCGTCCAATGGACCGGATTGCATGTTGCTCCGAGCAACTGCGCCAGATGCGCCGGCACGGCGCAGCGTCAATTTGACGCCGTCTATCTCAAGGCTCAGCTCGTCAAACTTCGACTGTTCGACCAACCGCATGATTTCTGCGACATCTGCGGCGGTCAAGGTCACCGTCGTCCTCCAAAAATGCTCATAACGTGCAGCAACGGGTCGGTGACCCGCGTGACCTCAGCCTTCTGATCGTCCTTGTTCGACCAAACCGTCTCGGGCCGACTCTGCAGCAGCAAGATCCGCTGCGTGTGCCGGTCGATGGCCCACTCGATATCCTGCGGCCGGCCGTAGTGGCGTTCCACCTGTCTGCCGATGGCGCGCAGCGAGTCCAGCTCCTGGTCGGAAAGGCAGGGTTCCCGGCGCAGAGACTCCTCGACAGGAAGCTCCTCGACGCCGCCAACCGGCGATTGTGCATGGCGGATGGCCTTGTCCGAGATATCGCGCACCGAGATTTCGCCGGTGATTTTCGCCACTACCCAGCGGTCCGGAGTCACTTCACCGCCGACCAGCGCCGAACCGAGCCCCCACGCCCCCTCGATGGCAATTACAGATCGATCCCCGCTGATCGGACTGCGCGTGAACATTACACCGGCCGTGCGCGCATCAACCATGGTCTGCACCACAACCGCCATGGCCACTGTCGATTCCGCAATCCCGTGCCGCAATCGATAGCTCAATGACTCGAGTGAATACAGGCTGGCCCAACAACTGCGGATCTTGCGGATCACTGAATCGGCCTGTGTGACCCAAAGGTAGGTGTCCTGAAGGCCGGCGAAGCTCGCGTCCGCAGCATCCTCGGTCGTAGCGGACGATCTCACCGCGACGGCCGGCGGGGACCCCCCGCTCAGGCGGTCATAAGCATCGCGGATCTCCTGGAGCAGATCCGCCGGCAGAGGCGCATCCTCGATGCGCGTGCGCAGCTCCCGCGACACGGCCCCCATCTCTTCCAAGTCATCCGCAGCGAGTCCCTCGATGCGCGCCCGTAGCGGTGAGCGCCGTTCCAAGGCGTCGATAAAACCCTCAAACGCCTCGGTGCGCACGACGAAGCCCGGCGGCACATTGATGCCGGCTCGATGCAGCTCGCCCAGGCTTCCACCTTTGCCGCCCACTTTGGGGCGGTCGTCGAGACCGATATCCCGAAACCAACTGATGTACTGCGCCACGATCACGGTTTGTCACCAAAAATCAGTGCAACAATGTGACAATGCCCCGTCCACCGTCGACGCGAATCCGCTGGCCATCCTTGATCTTCGAGGTGGCATTGCCGGTGCCCACCACGGCCGGCAGCCCATACTCGCGCGCGACGATGGCGGCGTGGCTCATGGAGCCGCCGATGTCGGACACTGCGGCGCGAATTTTCTGAAAGATTGGCGTCCAGGTCGGATTCGTGACACGGCAGACGAGAATATCCCCCTGCTGCAAACGCGAGAGCTCTTCAACCGACTTCACGATGCGTGCGATCCCTTCCACCACCCCTGAGGAAGCGGCAAAGCCGCGCACTTCGTTGCTGTCCGTGCCGGCACCAGCCGATAGCCAATTGTCGAGGCTCTCGCGCGTTATCCCCCACAGCATCACAATGGCGGGATCATCAATGACGTCCGGAATGGGCCCGAGCGCCGGAGGCGTTTCATGGCGGGCCCACTCGATGATCGCCGCCTTGCGCTCCGCGAGGATCGGCGGCCAGTAGCCAGGGCCGCGCGGATCGGAGCCGCTCGACCACGAGTTCATCAGATCGATGATCGCCGCCTCGAGCTCATAGTGTGTGAGATGGAATACGTCCTCGGCATTCGCGAAAAAACCGTGCGCGGCCAGCATTGCCCCGAAGCTACGGATCTTGTTGAAGAACAGGTTGGTGTACCAATGTTCGCAGTAGAACTTATGCCCTTCGACGTAGGGGAACACCCGGTGCGCCAGAGCGATCATCTGATCGTAGGCCGCGCGCTCCTCATCGCTGGCAAGAAGCTCACGATAGTCAGCAATCAGCTGGCTGCGCTCGTCGCGCAACCGTTCAACCTCACGATCCAGTGACTCGCCGGCGCGCACGCTGCGCGCGTAACCCGACAGCGCGGCGAACGGCATGGATAAATCGTCATTCCAACTGCGGTGATAGTGATAGAACCCATCGCCGACGTTGATGTTGAACCAGGGTTCGCGCGAAGTCTGCAGCTCCTCGAGCCAGCGGCGACCCGGTTCGCCTGACGCGCGCAGCGATCGCATAATGTCGTCGACTGAAGACCTCTCCAGAAAGTGCGCATCGACTTCAAGCTCGACAGCACAACGTGCGAGGCGCCGCAGTTCATCGTCGGGCCGGAATATCTCCGCATCCATTCCCGCCACCATCCGTGCGATGGTCTGGTCCGTTATCTCCGGAAACGCTTTTTTGCAGAACGCAAAAAATGTCAGGTAAGCGCCATAGCCCAGCAGCAGAAACTCGAAGTGATGGTGCCACATCCGGAAGTAGCCCTCGATCGCCTTCTGATATGTCACCAGCAAGTCGTGGTTCGAGGCAATACCACGGCCCGCGTGCACGTGTTCGAGCGGCTCGAACTCGGGCAATGCGGGGTCCGGCATGGCCTTTGCGTCCTCGATCAGCTTCAGCATCTTCTGTTTCCACTGCGCGTACAGCGATTCCCAATTCTCGTAGTAATAGAAGGCGCGCTTCTGAAACTCGGCGGTGCGGCGGGCGATCTCCTTAGGATCGGTAACCGCGTTGCCGCCGATGTATACCCGGCCGTTGATGATTCTGTGATCGATACCAAGCGTGGTCGGCAAACAATGCACCCGGGTATTCGCGGCGCCCAGCGCGCAATAGGCCGCCTCGGCCGTTACCATGTCGAATGCGGACATCGGCTCGGGAAAGTGCATGGAATTGTAGAACCAGAATTTCTCATCGTCGGCTTTCGAAAATTGAATATGATATGGATAGGCTGCCTGTGCCCTTTCGGTTCCCGGTATGACCTTCACCGAGCTAGGCAGCGGGAACTCCCGGGGCTTAAGCTGCGCATTCATAGTGCACTCCCGTTGCGATATGTATTAGCTGATGCAATGGCATACGCTATACCCTGAAGCCTTCGGCGTCATCCAGTATGAACCGGCCGTCAGCGATAGCCTGCAACCATCGACAGGTGCGAACAAAGCCGCCAAAGCAAAACAGATGCACTCCCGCGAAATCGCTGGTCTTTTCGCATCGCGCCTCAGCGAGCCCGCGAAGCACGCTCTCCGGACCATGATCGCCCAACAGTTTTGTGAACGCTTGAGGACGCGCGGTCAGTACCCGCATCGAGGCACCCGCACCGCAGCGCATGGCAAACTTGAAAAGCGTGCTGAGCTTGGTGCGACCTGCCAACCCGCCCACCACACATGCCTGCACCCCTGCCGATCGCAACTCGCGCACCCAATCGAGGAAAGGCCGCTGTTCAAAGAAAAATTGCGTCAACAAAGTCAGCTCCAAACCCGCTTGCTGCGCCATCCGCGCCTTGTCCAGTTCAGCACGCCGGATGTCCGCGAGTTCTACCTTGGGGTGCCCCTCGGGATGGCCTGCGATCGTGACACGTCTAATCCCATGCCGCTGCAGCGCGCCGTTGTGCATTAACTGCAGAACTTCCGTGTAAGGTCCCAGCGCCTGCGGGTAATCGCCCGAGATCAGCAGCACCTCATCGACTTGCGCGGCCTCCACAAAACCGTCGAACACGCGATCGGCGGTCGCCGCATCGGGCAGCAGTCGCACAGGTACATGTGGAACCGGCCTGAAGCCCGCGGCGCGCACCGCGCGACATGCCGCCTCAGTCTCGCGCCATTGCTGCTTCGGCAGATGACTGACAAAGAGGCTCTTGCCCGCCGGCAACAGGCTGCGACTCTCTTCAAGGTGCACTATATCGTGCACAGTGATCTCGATTGACGCTTCGCGCGCCAGCTGCGCAATGGCAGCTGCCACCGGCTCTTTCGCGGCCGAGACCGCGGTGCTACTTGCTGCCAGCGCCATGATTGGTGCCAATCAGCTCTGCCGCGTGCGCCAGCCCGAATGATAGCCCTCGCGTGCATCGCGAGCATAGGGCACCGGCGCCACTTTCACCCGCACATCGAGCTGTTTGTGCCGTTCGACCGTGGTTTTCTTCGTGCCACCGCCCTCTTCGCCCCACACCAGTGTGAGCACGTCGCCCACATTGATATTCGCATCCACGACACCCAGTGACAGCGCCGTGCGTTCGTTGTAGCTGTAGCCGCCGAACATCGAGAAACCTACGATTTTGCCGCCCATCATCACTCTGTCATACGAGGACGATGCGTAGTTGGCGATGGGTATATCGAGAAACTTGTAATTGTCGGTGCCCGGCATGAATAACGACGCGTAAATCTTCGCGCAATCCTCGCCGTTCCAAGCAAAGGTTACTTTCTTGCGATGCGGGTCCTTTGACTTCATTTCCAGCGCCTCGCGTCCGATGAAATCATGATCGAACTTTATGAACGGGCCGTAGCCCAATTCGTAGGGCGTCATGTAATAGTCTTCGATGTTCTTGGAGACGAAGCTTCCACCGATCGAACCGGTGCCTTCGTAACCGCCGGGCGGCAGCCATTCACGATACTTCTTCATCTTCTCGCCGCTATACACCGCCGGCAGGGGCGACGGAATCCATCCGGATTCCAGCGTATTGCTGGCATAGGCGCGCGAGCCCACCGGCACCAGGTCAAATTCGCGCCCCGCTTCCAGTATCGCCTCGCGTATCTCATCGCCCTCGGCATAGGGACCCCAAACCTCCAGTCCCGGAGCACCCGCCATGCCGTGACGAAGCGCGCGCACCTTGCGACCCTTTATGTTGATGGCATCCATGGTGAAGAACTTGACGTCGGGAAGCGGTCCGCCGTTGAGCTTTTCCAGCACTTTGGCGGCATTCGGCCCCTGCACCTGATAACGATAATGGCGCCGCGTAACCGCCTTGCCACGCGGATGCGAGGGCGAACGATCGTCGCGTATCATATCCACGTTGAAGCCGCCGGTCTCGCCGTGAAATTGAATCCAGTTCACCGACGGCGCACGGCCGACAAACAGCAGCTCGTCCTTGTCAAGATAGAACAGGATGCCATCGCCGATGACATAGCCGTCGTAGCTGACCGGCACCATCTGCTTGGCCTTGTTCACAGTAAAGTTATTGAAGCTGTTGATGGTCGTATACGACATGAGCCGCAAGGCATCAGGGCCCTTCACGGTCAGCTCCGCCATATGGTGAGTCTGGTCGAACAGCACGGCAGTCTCGCGCCAGGCGCGCTGCTCATCGCGCCAATTGTAGAACTCGCTGGGCACCACGGGATACACGTAGGCGCCGATATGCGAATTGCGCAGCATGTCCACCGTGTTGCCGCCGCTCTTCAACAGAGTTTCGAGATTTTGCTGACTCATGACGGTGATGTCCTCTTGTCTGATCCGATTGCTATTGAATTACCACGGTGCGCCAGAGATGATGGTGATTGCCACGATTGCTGAGGCGTAACATGGCTACACCGCCGCCAGCCGCAGTCGAATCAGATTGCCGCCCGCGACCTTTCGCAGCGGCGCTTCACGCTTCGCGGCCGCATGCAGATTGCGCTTGGCGAGATCCGAATGTTCGCGGGCCACATTTTCAGCGCGGGCGCTGGCGCCAGCCGCCACAGCTTCCAGAATCGCGCGATGCTGCGTCTGCGAGACGATCAGCGTCTGATGCGCATCGGCGAGAGCCGCTTGAGCCATCACGAAGGCGCTGGGCGAGGCAAACGGCAAGGCCACGATGCGCTCGACGGCGCGCGCCAGCACGGGGCTGCGCGCCAACCCCACGAGCAGAGAATGGTAGCGTTCATTCAGACGCACAAAATCCGAAAACTGCTCCACACCCACTCTACGGCGCTTGACGATCGCATCCATGGTGCCCACGCAGTCGCGCAGATCACTCAGTTCCGCATATGTTGGGCGCCGCTGGGCGGCGCGGCGCGCCGCTGCGCCTTCGAGCATGCCACGCACATCAATGGCGTCATACACATCGGCTTCGTCGAAAGCGCGCACGACAAAGCCGCCGGAACCGGAGGGTTCCAGCAACCCCTCCTCCGCGAGGCGCAATAATGCCGCTCGAATCGGCGTGCGCGACACACCGGTGCGCTCGACGAGCATCAATTCCGGCACGCGTTCGCCGGCACTTAACTCGCCATCGAGAATCAACTGGCGCACACGCAACTGCGCCTTGACGGTCTGGGCTGCGCGTGGATCCCCGTTGCGCATCAATCTAGTCATGGGTGTCTGCAATCTGGGCTCTGTGTATACGTTTCCTACAATTGTATACAATTATTCGGTTGGCATGTAAAGGCGATGTTGCCCGTGCGGTTCCCGGCCTAAAGCCGTTGCGCCGCGACCTCGCGCCCAATATGCTCCGCCTGGCGCAGCGCCAGGGCAACGATTGTAAGAGTGGGATTCGCAGCGCCGGCAGTGGTCTGCACGCTGCCGTCTGAAATAAACACGTTCGGCACCTCGTGCGTCCGCCCGTAGCCGTTGGTGACGCCCTGACCCGGGTCGTTACTCATGCGCGCGGTGCCCATCTGGTGCGTGGCGGGCGGTATGGTGCTCACCAACGTGCGTTTCGCGCCCGCCGCTTCGTATATCTTCTGCCCGCGCCCGGCCGCGTGAGCGCGCATGGCCAAATCGTTCGCGTGTGGATCGCAGTGGATATGCGCCACAGGCAAGCCGTAGGTGTCCTTGAGCGTCGTCGACAGCGTGATGCGATTATCGGCGCGCGGTAAGTCTTCGCCGTTGATGAGCATGCCTGCCATGTTGCGATAGTTGTCGATGACCGACGCGAAATCGCGCCCCCAACCGTAAGGCAGCCCGATGAGCGGGAGCGTCGGCAGGTCGAGCATTGCAAGTTCCAGGTGATAGCCGCCCGCGAAGCCGCGACGCGGATCGTGGATATTTTCGTCCTCCACGACGCCCGCCAGCACGGCGCCGCGCCAGAAGCTCACGGGTTGATCGAATATCCCAAAGACAAATCCCAAAACGTGATGGCAATAGTTGCGACCAACCTGGTCGGATCCGTTGGCCAGCCCGTGCTTGAAGCGTCCGGACTCTGAAAGCAGGAGCAGGCGCGCGGTCTCGATGGCGTTGCCGGCGATGCACACAATACGCGCGCGCTGGCGCTGCTCCACTCCCGCAGCGTCTCGATACACTACGCCGGTGGCGCGGCCAGCACTGTCATGCTCGATTCGTGTAACGAGGCATTCACTGCGCAGATCGAGCTTGCCACTGGCCTCGGCACGCGGAATCTCCGTATACAGCGTGCTCCACTTGGCGCCGGTCTTGCAGCCCTGAACGCAGAAGCCCTGCTGAATGCAAAGTCCCCGACCGTCGCGCGCGCGCGAATTAATCGCCAGATAGTTGGTGTGCACGCGTTTGTAACCCAGGCGCCGCGCGCCTGCATACATCACCTTGAAATTGTTCGACGCCGGCATGCCCGGATTGCCATTGCGGCGCGTGACTCCGAGCCGCTTCTCGGCCACCTGGTACCAACGTTTCAGCTCGGCGTACTCGATCGGCCAGTCGGCGAGCGAGGCCCCTGGTATATCGCCATACACAGTCCGCGCGCGCACCTCGTAGGATTGGAGGCGTGGTGTCGCCGCAGTCCAATGCACAGTCGTGCCGCCCACAGTGCGGCAGTGCCAAGCTGGCAGCGTCGGGGACGTTTTTACCGGATCCCAGGTGCCGCTCTGCGAGCGCGGCTCGAGCCAGGTGAGTTGCGCGAAGGCTTCACCCGGGTTTTGTGAAAAAGTTGCGAGCGATTGACGCTTGCCCGCCTCGAACAGCACAACCTTGAGGCCGCGACGAGTAAGTTCATTTGCCATGGTGCCGCCGCCGGCACCAGAACCGACGACGACGACAAGGTCCGAATCGTTGAGCTCAAAACGCGGCACGATTCGTTACCCCTACGAGGCCGGCATCGGGCCGCTGTCCGCTAACGGGACTTCGGGAAGCCACTTAAGATCGTTGAAGCCGCGCAGCAGGTAACCACCCTTTGAGAACGACTCACCCTGGAAACCAAAGTGCGCCCAGGCGATCGGGTTGTTATATAGCACCAGCAGGGTTTTCATCCGCACAGACTGGAAGAATGTGCCGGATTCGATGAACCTGAGGTGTTCTACCCGTTTGTCCTCGGGCATAAGAACAAAACCGTCGCCCAGACTCACCATGCCGGCCTTGAGATCTGTGCGCGCCTGCATTGAACCCGCCGCGTCGCCGTCAACGGCATTGACGACCAGGGCGTAGGCGGCATCATCAAGCGTGTCGTGTGGCGCGATCGTGCGGATCATGGCCAGCAGCGCCGCCGCCTCTGCCGAAGACAGCACGCGCAGCTCCACTGCCCAGGCGCGACCGGGCAGCAGCGCGGCGAGCGGACTGCCCAGAGCTATCACCCCGGTCAGCACCCCCACGCCGCGTACGAACGAGCGCCGCTCAGCGCTCTGCAACGAACTCGAATGCGTGGCGCGAGTGTTCACGTCCCACAAGGCTCTGCCAAGGCGAGCTGTTAGACTCTACCCATAGTGAACAAGAAACTGCTGTCCAGCGTACGCACCTGCAAGCGCCCATCGAGTAGAGTCGGCGGCGGTCCGGAGCACAAATTCTGATTCCTCAAGGTTGCGGCGGATGAAATACGAAACCAGGCTGATCTGGGTGCTGACCATCACGTTTGGCTTCGTGTTCTTCGACCGCAATGCCGCCAGCTTCCTGATGCCGTTCATTGCCAATGACCTGCATTTCAACAACAGCCAGGTCGGACTCGTGGCCTCGGCGCTGTCCTTTACCTGGGCGGTCGCCGCATTTCTGGGTGGCGCGTACTCCGATCGCACGGGCAACCGCAAAACTTTTCTGCTGATCACGGTGGTTGCATTTTCGCTGTGCTCGTTCGCTTCCGGACTTGCGGTTTCATTCGTGTCGCTGTTTGCGACTCGCCTGCTGATGGGCCTGTCCGAGGGCCCGATACTCCCGATCTCACAGTCGCTGGTGGCAATCGAATCCACGGCCGCCAAGCGTGGCAACAACATGGGGGTGATGCAGAACTTCGGCAGCAATCTGCTGGGATCGTTTGCGGCCCCGCTCGTCCTGGTGGCCGTCGCGTCGACCTACAGCTGGCGCTGGGCGTTCTTTCTGTCGGGTGTGCCGGGTCTCATCATGGCGCTGCTGATTGCCAAATATGTACGCCGGCCCGCCCCAACAATAACGCCGGCAGACCCGGCTGCAGACGCGCCCGCGCCGCTCGCTGAGCCGCATATGGGCCATGGAGAAATGCTGCAGCATAGAAACATGTGGCTGTGCATGCTAATCGCCATCTTCATGGTGGCGTGGATGGTGCTGGGATGGGCGTTTCTGCCGCTGTTCTACACAAAGGTCCGGCAGATCAGCAACGGCCAGATGAGCGTGCTGATGAGCGTGCTGGGGCTCTCGGCTGCCTTCTTCAGCTTCGTCGTGCCGGCGCTCTCGGACCGCTTCGGACGGCGCCCTGTCATCGTCATTTTCAATTTCATCGGATTGCTGGTTCCGCTCGCCGCGCTGTATTTCCAGGGTTCGCTTTTCGTGCTGGGCGCGCTGATTTTTGCCGGTTGGTCTGCGAGCGGGACCTTTCCGCTGTTCATGGGCACCGTGCCGTCGGAAACCATTCCAGCTCGCTACGTAGCGACCTCACTCGGCATCGTGGTGGGGCTGGGCGAGATATTGGGCGGCGTCGGTGCACCGGCAATCGCCGGCCGAGCCGCCGATCAGTATGGTCTGCAGGCGCCAGTGATTATGATGGCGGCCTGTGCGATCGTCGGCACCGTGCTGGCGTTGTTTCTGCGCGAGACAGCGCCGATCCGCCGCTCCGCGGCCGGCTAGGGGCGATTCAAATGCCCTTGACCCAACTAGAACACTATTTGGTGCTCACCAACGATCTCGACGGGACGCGCAATTTCTATCGCGACGCCCTCGGATTGCGCGAGGGCGCGCGGCCTCCGCTGGGGTTCCCGGGCTACTGGCTATACGTCGGCGATGTGCCCTGTATTCATATTGCCGAGTGGAATACCTACCGTGCGCATTCGATCGCGGCCGGCATCAGTGTTTCGACGCCGGCGCCGGGCACCGGGCCGCTCGATCATATTGCCTTCAATGCAGCGGACTTGGGCGGTGTGAAGGTCCGGCTCCTTGCGCATAAAATCGAATATTCAGTCAACGAGGTACCGAACGCCGGATTGACCCAGTTGTTCCTGAAGGATCCCAATGGGGTCAAGATCGAGATCAACGTCAGATGAATGAGCGCACCGGATCCGCTCCATCCCAGCCGATACTGGCTCGATAGAACTTGCTGAAGACCGCCTCGAAACCCGCGCCCAGTTCGATGAGTTCCACGTAACCGGGCAGCTGCGCCGTGGTGTCCATGTAGGCCACGCTGCCCCCGCTCGGCACGCCGGCGAGAAATACCAGATCATGGCCCTGCGCCTGATAGTGCGCCACGTCCCGATCGAAATTCGTCGTCGCGCGGCCCCAGTGATGAAATCCGTAACCGCGCTTCTCGATCCACTCGCGATACACCGACGGCTCCGCATCGTTGGGCTGAATGAGCTCGATATTCATATGCCCTGCGAAGCTCATGGCAAGCGACACATCGGCCTTGGAGTCTCGGCCCCGATACTTGGGGTTGGTGCCGCTGAAGTGATCGAGCAAAAACCAGGGACCCACTTTTAGCTTATCGATCCATAGCTTCATGGCCGCACGAATGTCGGGCACCAAGTAGCATATTTGTATGATTCCATCGTCCGGTTGACCAAATCCCACGAGACTCATGCTTGACCCCTATTGACTATTTATCGGCGGCGCCCTGCATTTGCGGCGGTTCATGGCATTCCACAAACAGCTGATTCCCGACTAAACTACTGAACGCACCGTCAGACTGCTCGACCATGAGCGAAGACGGCTGCGCCTTCTGAGGATCAATCATCGATCATGAGCGAACTTCTACTCCTATCGGGACTGCTGAGCGACGATACCCCGTGGTTAGACGTTGCTGGCCGCTTGTCGGCTACCTGCCCGGTACGCATTATCTCGTTCGCGAATTGCAGCTCGCTCGGCGAGATGGCGGAGCGAGTATTAGCCGAGGCACCGGAGCAGTTCGCGCTCGCCGGACATTCCATGGGCGGTCGAGTCGCGCTGGAGGTGTGGCGGCGCACGCCTGAGCGGATTACAGCCCTTGCGTTGCTCAATACCGGCGCCTTTCCACGCCGGCCCGAAGAAGTCACGAGCCGCGGTCGATTGGTCAAAATTGCCCGGGAGCAAGGCATGGCGGCACTGGCCGCCGTATGGCTGCCACCCATGATGGCGCGGACCGCCGCGACCTTTGAGGAGCGATCGGTCATGCAACGCCTGACGAACATGGTCGAAAGCCAAACACCGGAGAGTTTCGCAGCGCAAATCCAGGCGCTTCTCAGTCGACCGGATGCCGAGCCGCTGCTGCCGACCATTCGCGTACCTACGCTGCTGCTGAGCGGTTCAATGGATACGTGGTCTCCCGTCTCCCAACACGCATCCATGCAGCGCGTGATTCCCGGATCGATCCTGGTCGAGGTTGCCGATGCCGGACACATGGCGCCGATCGAGCAACCGGACGCTGTGGCAAACGCCCTGCGCGAGCACCTGGATCTAGGCCATCGCTCCCAAAAAGCCAGGTGAGGAGAAGGTTGATGCCAAAATCCACAAGACGCCTGGTCACGGGCCATGATACCCGCGGAAAATCAGTAGTTCTAACGGACGGTCCACTGCCGCAGCATCACTCGATGCGCGGCCCGGTGATCGGCGCCGACTTCCATGAGCTGTGGAGCGATGCCGATACGATTCCTGAACGGACCTCGGTCGCGGCCCGGGAGCCGAACGAGCGCCCATTTACCATCATGCCGGTGACGGGCCATCCGCTGCGGCTCCTGGACGTGTATCCGCTCAAGGATGGCGGCAAGCGGACCGTGATGCATCGGACGCGAACGCTGGATTCTGTGGTCGTGCAGTGGGGTACCGATCACGCCTGGGAGAATCGCTCGAGCGCGATTGCCCGCGCCGCGTTCTTCCACATCGATGCGCGTTTCAGCGAGGAAGTGCTGGCCAGGCTGCCGAAACCCCTGGTGCTCACCCGCTAGGGAAGATCCTGCCCGGCCTGGTGTCGATCACGTGGCTATGGTGCCGAGGAATTTCCACTCGCCGGGCAACGTCGTTGTGAACACCCAGCGCGGCGGATCGCGAGTGGTGTTCATGGGCGATGTCAGCCACCACCGGATCCAGCTCGTACGGCCGGACATCCCGTTCTTCGCCGACCAGAATCCCGCCGAAGCCTGCGCCGCGCGTTATTTCTCCTACGATTTTCTGTAGCGGATCCCGCAGAGGATTGGCTAGCCCGCAAGCCCGAGTGCCGCAATCGCATTGTCCTTCAAGATGAGGTCGTGGACCTCGGGTTTGAAACCGGCTTCACGGAAATCCTTGATCCACCGATCGGGTGCGATCAATGGGAAGTCCGATCCGAACAGCATCTTGCGCTTCAGTTGAGTATTCGCGTATTGCACCAACTGCGGCGGAAAATATTTGGGCGACCAGCCGGACAGATCGATATACACATTGGGTTTGTGCAAACACACCGACAGAGCCTCGTCCTGCCACGGCCAAGACGGATGCGCGATGATGATGGTCATGTCCGGAAAATCCGCCGCCACATCATCCACATGCATGGGATTCGAGTACTTCAGGCGCAACCCACCGCCGCCGCGCATGCCGGTGCCGATGCCTGAATGACCGCTGTGGAATATGGCGGGTAGTTTATGTTCGGCGATGACCTCGTAGAGCCCATACGCCATCCGGTCGTTCGGGAAGAATCCCTGCACTGTCGGATGGAACTTGAATCCTCTCACCGCGTTTTCGCTAATCAGTTGGCGAGCCTCGCGGACACCCATCTTGCCCTTGTGCGGATCGATGCTGGCAAACGCCACCATGATGTCGCTGTTCTCGCGCGCCGCATCGCACACCTCGGAGTTCGGAATACGCTTCGAGCCGAGTTCATGCTCCGAGTCCACCGTGAACATCACCAGGCCGATCTTGCGTTCGCGATAATAGGCGACGGTTTCGGCAATCGTGGGCCGCTTGCCAGCCTTGAAATATCTCGACGCCGCATCCTCGAATTCCTGCCAAATCTCGTCCGCTGCCTGCCGACAAGACACCTCCGCGTGCGTATGCACGTCGATCGCAATCAAATCGTCCACCTTCATTTCGATTCTCCGGTTCAGCCCGCTGCTCGCCAATCCTAGGCTACGGGCTGCTCGCTGTCAGGCCGCGTTCGGCGTGAATTAGACGTCATTTTGAGAGGCTCCGTGAAGGGCAGTTGCGCGAGGCGGTGGAGCAAGGCGAGCAAGTGCAGCCGCTCCTCCGGGCCAATTTGCGCGACGACGCGCGCCTCGTGCTGCGATTGCAGTTCCGCGGCACGCTGCAGCAATGCCCGGCCTCGCGCGGTTAGATTCAGCGAATAGCTGCGAGCATCGGACTCGGACTTGCGGCGCCGAATCAACGCACGGCCCTCAAGATCGGCGATCGTTGCGACAAAATTGGCTTTTTGAATTCCGAGCGCCTCGGACACGCAGGACTGAGTGGTTCCCGGGTTTTGATCGATCAACAGCAGCACCGCGAACTGCGCGGGCCGCAAAATCAGTGGCGCGAGCGCTTGACTAAAATCCGCAAAAATAACGCCCTGTGCCCGGCGCAGCGCGTAGCCGATGTCGCCGACAAGCGGTGTCATTTTCACGTCTCCGTGCCTCTCCTATTGCGGTCGCATCCGGTCGCTTGCTCGTTTTCCGGCAATCTAGCCTCACGGAGTGAAAGAAACTCGACGAAGAGCGACATGGGATTGGCTGCATCGGGCAGCGAGGCCAGCCAGCTGCCGCAGCAAGGCCATCCAGCCCTTAAATACCGTGTAGTCGCGGCGCGTAACCGCGCCAATTCCCCAACCTGGCATGTGTCGCGCTTAAGCCAGAAAACATAGTTGCGCCAGATGATTATCTGGTATAACTAAGTGCTCGTAAAGCGCAGGCTTGAAAGTACAATAAGATCTGTTCCCGTCGGTAATTGGGGCGAATGTCCGCAATGGGGGATTAAAACTAATGGCCCGTATCGAGTCGTTTTCCACGGCTGGCCTCGACCCACGCCATAAGCTCACATTCTGGAATGACCGCGCGAGCGAGAGTTTCTCTCCGCTCGTGTCCGAACCAGAGGACATACGGGTATTCAACGGCTCTATCGTGCGGGGTTCGCTCGGCGATTTGAGCGTCGCCGAAGTGTATTCCGATGCTCAGATCGTCCGGCATTCGCGCTCGCATGTGACGCGTACCAAGAGCGCGATATTCTTTCTGCATCTGCAATTGGAGGGCGAAAGCATCAGCCGGCAGGACGGGCGTGAATCTTTTCTGCAAGCCGGCGACTTTACCCTGTGCGACAGCACGCGCCGCTACGATATCGTATTCACCGGCGCGAACCGCATGCTGGTCCTCGGCATACCGAACACCGTCCTGCGTCGTCAAGTGGGTTGCCCCGAGTGCCTCGCCGCCATCCCGATGCAGGGCGGGCGCGGCGCCAGCGGGTTGATGTCGCAGCTCCTGCAAAAGTATTGGCGCGAATATCATCAAGGGCTCGATGAGCAAACCTGTAGCCGCGTCGCGGTTGCGATCCTCGACCTCATCGGTGCCGCCTATGCGGATCTGCCGCAGGCGCTCGCCGATCGATCCTCGCTGGGAACAGCACATCGAATCCGCATCATCAATTACATCGAGGCGCATCTGAGCGATCCGGATTTGACTCCAACGCGTATCGCCGAGGCTTGCAAGATGACCACGCGCTACTTGCATCACCTCTTTTCGGAACAAGAGGAGACCGTGGCCCGATATATTCTGCGCCGCCGGCTGGAGGCGTGCTCCCGCGCGCTGCAATCATCCGCTCAACGAGGCCGCACTGTCACCGCCATTGCATTCGACTACGGATTCAATAGTCCAACCCACTTCGGTCGCGTATTTCGCGCCAAGTTCAACGTGACGCCGCGCGAATATCGTCGCGACGGCGGCAGTGCAAGCTAACGTCGGCCGCCTGCGTCTTTGTCCTGATTGGCACGGTGAACGATATAGGCGCGGATGCTCTCCAGGTCCTGAGGTGTGATCTCGGTCTTGAAAGCCACCATGCCGCGGTCCGCGCGGCTGCCTTGACGCACGACCAAGTCCATCGCGGCGGCGTCCTTGATGGCGCTCGAGTAGCGCAGGTCCGGCAACACGCCCGATCCGGTGGCCGCATCGCCATGACAGGTTGAACAATAAGTGTGATAACGCACCTTGCCTGCCTCGACGGTGGCCGCGGACGCAGTATCGGGCGGCGGGTCAATAACGACGGGGGCGGCCTCCGGTAGCGGCGGCAACGCCTTGCTTGCACCCAGTTTGAACACGAGCACTCGCGGCAAGTTCGAGGCCGTGTGCGAAACGAGCGCCAGCTCGCCCGCGGCCAGACCAAAAGAACCGCCCCAGCCGACTTCTACTGCAACGTATTGTTCGCCGTCGACCTCGTAGGATATGGGTCCGGCGAGTACGCCAGCCTGTGTCTCGGCGGACCACAGGCGCTCCCCGGTGTCGGCTCGGTAGGCGACGAATTGGCCCATCCCCGTTCCTTGGAAGACGATGTTCCCCGCGGTCGACAAGACGCCGCCGTTCCAAGGATGGCCGAGTTCAACCCGCCAGACCTCTTTGCGGGCAACCGGATCCCAGGCCGCTAGATGGCCCTTCAGGCCACCCTCGATCTGCTGTTTGATCTTGGGATCTTGCGGCAGACTTCCGGAAGCGAATTCATCCCCGGTATTCCAAGCGAGTTCGCGACGCGGCAAATTCCGCTCAGGAGAAAATGGAAATGCCGCCTCCATAACAGGGAGGTACACCAGCTTGCTGACGGGACTGAACGACATCGGCTGCCAGGCGTGCGCGCCGCCGGGGCCGGGCATGGACACGAAGAGCTTGCCGCTCTCGCCGTAGCGCGCCAGGTGAACTTCGATCGGTCGGCCGGTTTTCGAATCGACCCCCGTCGCCCAGGTGGTCGTTGCGAAGGCGTCTGCGGATATCAGCTGCCCCGTGGCGCGGTCCAGCACGTAGAAAAACCCGTTCTTGGGCGCCTGCATGAGAACCGCTCGATCTGCGCCGCCGATCTTCAGATCGGCGAGTATCATCGGCGAGCAAGCATCGAAGTCCCACTCATCGCCGGGCGTCGTTTGATAGTGCCACACGTACTCCCCGGTATCAGCCTTCAACGCCACGATCGACGACAGATACAATGCATCGCCATGCAGCTTGCCGCGATTCCACACTCCATTTCCCACTCCGATGTAGACGAGGTTCAGCCGCGGGTCGTACACGATCGAATCCCATACCGGGCCGCCGCCGCCGAGTTTCCACCACTCGCCGCTCCAGGTCTTTGCCGCCCTTTGCAACGCGGGGCTTTCGAACGGCTTCGACGGATCTCCCGGAACCGTGTAAAACCGCCACACTTGCTTGCCGCTTTCGGCATCATAGGCGGTGACATAGCCGCGCACGCCCATCTCGCCGCCGCCGTTGCCGATAAGCACCATGCCTTTGACCACGCGCGGCGCTCCCGTGATGGTGTAGCGCCCGCCATCGGGGACAGTCTTGACTTCCCACACAGGTTTACCGGATGCCGCGTCCAGAGCAATCAGCCGGCCGTCGAGTGTCCCCAAGTAGACGCGGCCGCGCCACGCTGCGACGCCACGATTCACGACATCGCAGCACGCATTGATACCCGCCTGGCCCGGGACTTTTGGATCATATGTCCACAGCGGCACGCCGGTCTTCGCATCCAGCGCGAACACCTTGCTCCACGCGCTGGTCACATACATGACCCCATCGATGACCAGCGGGGTCGATTCCTGGCCGCGGTGCGCGCTGTCTAGATCGTAGAACCAGGCCAGCCCCAGCTGATTGACCGTGGCGGCGTTGATCTTCAGCAATGGACTGAAACGCTGTTCATCATAGGTTCGCCCGGAGCTCATCCAATTGCCTGGTTCGCTATTCGCCCCAAGGATGCGCGCATCGTCCACCGCTGCCGCAGGCTTCGGTGCCGGCGAGGAATCCGCGGCCTGGGACGGTGGCGGGGCCTGGTTACATGCCGCGAGCGCAAGTCCCAGTGAAGCCACAGCGGCGAGCCGAGACTTCATGTGATCGGAAAATCGTCGACGGCAGCTGGTACGCGGGCTTGCATGGCAACGTCGATCGGGTTAACAGTTGGAGTGGCTTTCAAGACCGATTCTCCCCGCCCTTGATAGAGGATACCGAGGTCGCATGAGGCACCACTGGCAAGGGCGGCTACTCGACGCATAATGAGCTTCGAATCGATCCAGAGGGAACGCCCGCCAGCGGGGCAACGAGCTAGCATAGAGGTCGGATTTTTTTGGAGGAAATGCGATGCGCGCCTATGAACTCGTCGCCGGAAGCCACTCTATCGATGGGCTGCGGCGCTGCGATCGCCCCGATCCCAAACCTGCCGCGACGCAAATCCTGATTCGCGTGCAAGCGGCGTCGCTGAATTACCGCGACCTGTTGATCGCCCGCGGCCAATATGGCGGCGGTACACTTACGGACAGCGTCATTCCGCTGTCCGATGGCGCGGGCGAGGTCATCGCCGTCGGATCGGCAGTCACCCGCTTTCGCGTCGGAGAGCGCGTCGCCGGCACATTTTTCCGCAATTGGATCGACGGTGCCCCGCCTCAACAGACTTTGATCTCGCTCGGCGCACCGCCCGCCGACGGCGTGCTCGCGGAATATGCGGTCTTCGCCGAGCAAGATGCGGTGCCGGTTCCCGCCCACTTGTCGGCACAGGCTGCTGCCACACTGCCCTGCGCGGCAGTGACGGCGTGGCGGGCGCTGTTCGACTTGGGTCGACTGGCACCGGGAGAATCGGTCCTGGTGATCGGTACCGGCGGCGTATCCATATTTGCGCTGCAATTTGCGCGGCTCGCCGGAGCGCGAGTGCTGGTGATCTCATCGAGCGATGAGAAGCTGGCTCGCGCAAAGACGCTTGGAGCCGACGGGTGCATCAACTACCGGACAAACCCCGATTGGGAGCGTGAAGTCTTGAAGCTCACCCACGGCCGCGGCGTCGACCATGTGTTGGAGGTCGGCGGATCCGACACGTTGAGCCGCTCGATCGCCTCGGTAGCGGTCGGCGGGCGAATCGCGTTGATCGGAGTTTTGACGGGGATCGGCGCCGCAGGCAGCCCCTACGGGCTGCTGCGCAAACAAGCGAGCTTGCACGGCGTTTTCGTCGGCTCGCGCGGGCATTTTGAACGCATGAATGCCGCTATCGCCGCCAATCGCCTCGAGCCGGTCGTCGATCGCACATTCGGCTTCGACGAAGCCGCCGCCGCGTACCGACATCTTGAGAGCGGAAAGCACTTCGGCAAAGTGGTGATCAGCATTTGAGCGCCGAATCGACAGTACGAGATGCTGTCTATTCGCTGCTGCGGGAATTCGGGTTGACCACGATTTTCGGCAATCCCGGATCCACCGAACTGCCGATGTACCGTGACTTTCCGCCGGACTTCCGCTACGTGCTCGGCCTGCAGGAGTCGGTGGTGGTTGCGATGGCCGATGGTTTCGCCCAGGCCCGCCGCGACGCCGCGCTCGTCAACTTGCACTCCGCCGCCGGCGTCGGTCACGCCATGGGCAGCCTGTTCACCGCTTATCGAAACCAAACCCCATTGGTGATTACCGCCGGCCAGCAGGCGCGCGCCCTACTGTCTCTTGAGCCCTTCCTCTTTTCCGAACAGGCGACCGAGCTGCCGAAGCCGTATGTCAAGTGGAGTTGTGAGCCAGCCATTGCCGCCGATGTGCCCGCAGCCATCGCGCGCGCTTATTACACCGCCATGCAACCACCGCGCGGCCCCACCTTCGTATCGATTCCGGTCGATGACTGGGATCGACCGTGTCTTGGGCTCGCGCCACGATCAGTCAGCCGCTGCAACGCGGGCGATCCGCAGTTCCTGGCCGGGGCTGCTGCCGCGCTCCGCGCCGCTCGCCGACCCGTCATCATCGTCGGCGCATCCGTGGCTCGCGACGATGCCTGGGACGAGACGATCGCGCTCGCCGAGGAGCATCAAGCTGCGGTATGGGTGAGCCCGATGTCGGCGCGCAATAGCTTTCCGGAGCGGCATCCGCTGTTCGCCGGATTCCTGCCCGCCAATCGTGCCGCGATCGTCGCCCGCCTCGACGGCTCCGATCTGATCCTTGTGCTCGGGGCGCCGGTCTTCACCTATCACGTCGAAGGCAGCGGGCCGCATATTCCAAACGGCGCCAGGTTGGTGCAGCTGACCGAGGATCCGGCCGCTGCGGCGTGGTGCCCCACGGGCACCTCAATCGTCACGAATTTGAAGCTGGGCATTGCTGCGTTACTGGGCTCCGCTCCGGCCGTTCGACGTACGCCGCCGGCAACGCCGCCACGCGCGCCTCGGCTGGCGCCCGATCGCTTGAACGATCGATACCTGATGCAACAAATCGCCGCTCTACGCCCGGCAAACTGCATCGTCGTCGAAGAGGCGTCGAGCAGCCGCGGCGCCATGCACGATCATTTACCGATGCTCGAACGCGACACATTCCATACCTGCGCGAGCGGCGGCTTGGGCCATGGTCTTCCTGCAGCAGTCGGCGTCGCCATGGCGCGGCCCATGAGCAAGGTCATCGGACTGCTCGGCGACGGCGCGGCCATGTATTCGATTCAAGGGCTTTGGACCGCGGCGGAGTTCGGGCTGCCCGTGGCCTTTATCATCGTCAATAATTCGAGTTACCGCGCGCTTGAGGACTTCGGCCGGCACTTCGGTATTGCCGCCCCACCCGGCCTGCGGCTGCCGCACCTCGATTTTTGTGCACTCGCGCAAAGTCAGGGAGTGCAAGCCGTGCGGGTCGAACGCTGCGAGGATCTCGATGCCGCGCTTGGCGAGGTATTCGCGGCCAGGGTGCCTATGCTGCTCGAAGTCCTCGTCAAGTGAAGGATTGCACCGGATCTGCACCGACCCCGCGATGCTGGCGCGTCAGTCCGCGAAGCCGAGCGTCCAGCCGCCATCGATGGAGATCTGCTGGCCGGTGACGTAGGCGGAGGCGGGCGAGGCCAGAAACAACGCCAGCCCCTTGATGTCTTCAGGAAAGCCCACGCGATGCATCGGGATTGTCTTGCTCATGGCTTGTTGAACGGCCGCTTGCTTTGCGTGGCCGCCGCCGATATTCGTGACAAAGAAACCCGGCGCAATCGCGTTAACCGTGATTTGGTCGGCCGCCAATTCCTGCGCGACCGAGCGCATCAGATGGGCGACACCGGCTTTGGCCGCCATGTAGGCGGCGCCAATGGCGGGTTCGCATTGATAAGCAGCCACGGAGGTCGTAACTATCATGCGACCCGATCGCTGCGGCCGCATGAGGCGCGCGCCGGCACGCAAGGTCGCGAATATGCCGTTCAGGTTGACGTCGATCACGTGATTCCAGCGCTCGTCGCTGTAGCGCTCGAGGGAACCGTCTGGACTGCGCGCGCGCTCGGATCCGGCCCATCCGCTGACGAAACCCGGGCCCGAGTCGATGCCTGCGTTCGCGAACACAACATCGAGACGGCCATGGGCGGCGCGTGCCGCGTCGAACGCGCGCTCGATGGCTTCGTGATCCCGCACGTCGACGCCTTCGCCGCGCACCGTGAAGCCGAGCGAGCGGAGTCGTCGCGTCTCGAAATCGATGTGCTCCGCATCGATGTCCAGCAATGTCACATTGGCGCCATTTTCAGCAAGTGCTTCGGCAAAGGCGAGGCCGAGGCCACTCGCTCCGCCGGTCACGATGACCCCGTAGCCGCTGACATTGAAAAGATTGCCGATTTTCAATTGTTCGCTCCTGCAGAACATGCAGCTAAATTCGCGCGCCGGATCCTACGTCCACGAGTATTTTCAGGCCCTCCTGGCGGCGCAGCCGTTCGAAACCGCGGTCCACTATATTCTCGAAGGGGATCGTTTCAACCCAGCCGTCCAGCGGGTAGCTGCCGGCCGCCATGGCCGCGATGACGCTCGGGAACGCGTGTGCAGATAACGCGACCCCCGTGAGGTTGACCTCGGGCATCAATAGATCGAATGGCGGCACCACAACGGGAACATGGTGGATCGCCACGACGACGGCGGTACCGTCGACGCGCGTGCCATGCAGCATCGCGTGAAACGCGGCCGGCACACCAGCGGCGTCCACCGACGCGTGCGCGCCGCGGCCGCCGGTCAAGTCGCGAATCGCTTCGACCGGATCGCAGGCAGTCGGATCGAGGACGCGCGCGCCGAGGCGCGCGAGCACTAAACGCCGCTGCGGCGATGGGTCCACGGCGATGACCTCGATACCCCGCTGCCGGAGCGTGAGACACACGCCGATTCCGATCGGACCGGCGCCATGAATTGCGGCGATCTGACCGGCCTCGAGCCGGCATCGGTTCGCGGTGTGCCAGGCGATCGCGAGCGGCTCGATGAGCGCGCCCTGCAGCGGCGTAATGCCGTGCGGCAGCCGGTGCGCCATCGAGCGGCGCACGACGGTGTACTCAGCCAGTCCGCCATCGCGGTTATAACCGTGAATCGCAAGCGCCGGGCAATGATTGTATTGACCGAAGGTGCACCAGAGGCAGTGGCCGCAGGTTTCGACCGGTTCGACTGCGACAAGATCGCCCGGCGCAAGATCCGCGACCGCGGCGCCACATGCGACGACTTCGCCGCAGAGTTCGTGGCCTAGGATCACGGGATTCTTGACCCCTGTGAGCGGGTGCGGCGTGAGACGGGTCGTTACCGGCCCGTCGTAGTATTCGTGCAGGTCGCTGCCGCAAATCCCGTTATAGAGCACTCGCAGCTTGACGTCGCCCGGACCCGGCTCCGGTTCGGGGACCGACTCGAGTCGCAAATCGCGGGGACCGTGATAAACCGCAGCGCGCATTGTTGGTGACATCCGCAAAACTGAAAGATACCATTAGCTCGGATAACGAGGTGTTCGAAACGTTGCTCTCACTAGTCGAGGCGAGACGAGACGCGCGACCCGCCGCACTCCCACGCGATCCACCTGCCCGGGGCTTCAGCCTCCAATTGACTTCCCGGATGGTCGCGAAGCTCCGCTTGGGCTCCAAAATCGGACATTGCATGTCCGGTCAAGTTTGAACTAATAAAGACCAATGCAAGTGCAACGGCGACTGCCGGGATCGCCCACGAAGCTTGTTTTTATATTATGTAATTTATAGGTATTTATTATAATATATTGATTTTATGATAAATTAACTGGTGGGACGGCTGGCCACCGAACTCTTGCTCTAAGTACCTGTTTTCACGGGTATTTGACTTCTGGGTTTCTGCAGATGCCCCCACCAATACCCCTTCGAAGTGTTGGCTGCTACGGGACGTCGTTGGACATCAAGTCCGCTCTGCATCCAAGTAGAGTTGCCAATCGAACCCTCCATAGCAACTCAAACACGATCGAGAACCGCGACTTCAGGCGGTGTCCGCATGTGCCGGCTGCGAATTGCCGTGAATGGATCGCATATTCAATTTCACGTGGCACAATGCAGGCAGTACGGTATAATGCCGTACATACTTCCAATTGGAGCTTTTCCATGGCTGCCGCCGCCCGCCTTGACCTGCGCCTGTCGACGAAAGACCGAGAACGGATTGACCGTGCCGCCGCGTTGGCCGGATTACCGCTGGCTGCATTCGTGCGGACGGCGGTATTGCGCGAGGCGGATAGAACGGTTGCGGCCGAGTGTGTGGCGACCCTCTCGCTTTCCGAGTCGAAGCGATTTTTAGCTGCGCTCGGAAAACCGTTTGCGCCAAACGCGGCGCTGCGGCAAGCACTGAAGCGCGGTGGCGAACTCGGCATTTGAAGTGACATTAACGGTCGAGGAACTGGATGCCAAGCGCCACGACCGCACTGGTTTTGACTGTGGCGAAGAGCCACTCAACCGCTACCTCAAGACGCTAGCCGCACAGCATCGCGTCAAAGGGATCGCAACCACTTTCGTGCTGGTCGACTCCGAGCGGCCATCCCGGATTCTGGGATATTACTGCCTGAGTGCCGCCTCCCTGGCCTTCGAGCGGTTGACTGACGCGGACCGTAAAGGTCTGCC
>Ga0209048_10000568_pt1 | contig 39090 bp, 35 predicted proteins | sample FrelakmetCRP12CR_FD_187146 | JGI IMG/M metagenome (GOLD analysis project Ga0209048, IMG submission 187146) | Freshwater lake sediment microbial communities from the University of Notre Dame, USA, for methane emissions studies - CRP12 CR (SPAdes)... | ecosystem: Environmental > Aquatic >...
CTTCTCGATGAACAGGTCGCGCTGCGGCACGTAGGCCTCGGGCTGGTAGTAGTCGTAGTAGCTGACGAAGTACTCGACCGCGTTCTTCGGGAAGAACTCTCGGAATTCGGCGTACAGCTGCGCGGCGAGCGTCTTGTTCGGCGCGAAGACGAGCGCCGGGCGCCCGACGCGGGCAATCACGTTGGCCATCGTGAAGGTCTTGCCCGAACCGGTGACGCCGAGCAGCGTCTGGAAGCTCAAGCCGTCGTTGATGCCCTCGACGAGCTGCGCAATGGCGGCCGGCTGGTCGCCCGCCGGGGGATAGGGCTGGTAAAGCTGGAACGGCGAACCGGGAAAGGTGACGAACTCGCCCGCGGACTGCGGCGCTGCCTCGACTTCATGAAGCCCGGCGGAGGCAAAGACGGTTTCGGACATCGGGGCACCTCGAGGCAGCGGGGCAAGACTAAAATCGATTCGTGTCCAGCTTGTGGCCGGTGGGAAGGCAACCCGCGAGCCTACCCGAGTCGCCACGTCCTTGCGCGTCTGCGTCCCCCTTTCACCGAAAGTCGTCCATGTCCTTGTTCTCCGCCGTCGAACTGGCACCTCGCGACCCCATCCTAGGCCTGAACGAGCAGTTCAATGCCGACACCAACCCGGCCAAGGTCAACCTGGGCGTCGGCGTCTACTTCGACGAGAACGGCAAGTTGCCGCTGCTGAAGTGCGTGGCCGAGGCCGAAGCACTGCTGCAGGCGACGCCGAAACCGCACGGCTACCTGCCGATCGATGGCATCGCCGCCTACGACAAGGCGGTGCAGGGCCTGGTATTCGGGGCCGAGAGTGCTGCAGTGGCCGACGGGCGGGTGGCCACCGTGCAGGCCCTGGGCGGCACCGGGGGGCTGAAGATCGGCGCCGACTTCCTTCGCCATCTGAACGCCGGCGCGCCGGTGCTGATCAGCGACCCGAGCTGGGAGAACCACCGCGCATTGTTCACCAACGCGGGCTTCGAGGTCCGGACCTACCCCTACTACGACGCTGCCGCGCAGGGCGTGGATTTCGCGAACATGCTGGCCGCGCTGAACACGGCCCCCGCAGGCACCATCGTCGTGCTGCATGCGTGCTGCCACAACCCGACCGGCTATGACCTCAGCGCGGAGCAGTGGGCCCAGGTCGTGCAAGTGGTCAGGGCGCGCGAGCTGGTGGCTTTTCTCGACATGGCCTACCAGGGCTTCGGACAGGGCATCGCCGAGGACGGCGCGGTGATCGCACAGTTCATGGCTGCCGGGATCGACTTCCTCGTCGCGACGAGCTTCAGCAAGAGTTTCTCGCTTTATGGCGAGCGGGTCGGCGCGCTCAGCGTCGTCTGCGACAGCCGCGATGAGGCGGCTCGAGTGCTCAGCCAGCTCAAGATCGTGATTCGCACGAACTACTCGAACCCGCCGACGCATGGCGCGCAGATCGTCGCGACGGTGCTGACGACACCCTCGCTGCGCCGCCTGTGGGAGGAAGAGCTGGCCGGCATGCGCATGCGGATCCGCCAGGTGCGGGTCGCGCTGCGGGATAAGCTGCTCGCGGCCGGCGTCTCGCGCGACCTGAGCTTCATCACCCGCCAGCAAGGCATGTTCAGCTACTCCAGCCTCAACCGCGAGCAGATGCAGCGCCTGCGCAGCGAGTTCGGCATCTATGGGGTCGACTCGGGCCGTATCTGCGTCGCCGCGCTGAACGACCACAACATCGGCGCGGTCGTACGCGCAATTGCCAGCGTGAGTCAAGCAGCACCGGTCAGTGCCTGAGCGCGGCGTCGCAAGCGACGGCGGAGCAGAGCGTATCGCCAAGGCGACAAGCGCGCGATTTCGCACCGATTTGCCGGACTGTTTCGGGTTTTCACTACCTCCTGTGTCAGCATCATGACAGCGCAGCGCCTAGAATGCTGCATTGCACAATCGGTCGCCGATCGTCGATGACGGACAGGAGGCGCGTGCGCGCAAGTTCGAACGAGCCGACCGACTCAGGAAGGAAGCCCGATGCTGTATCAGTTGTATGAGACCCAGCGCGCCCTGCTGAGCCCTTTCTCGGAGTTCGCCTACACCTCGGCCAAGCTGTACAGCCATCCGCTGTCGCCGTTCTCGCACACCCCGCTCGCGCCGCGCGTCTCGGCCGGCCTCGGCTTGATGCACCGTCTGGCCAAGGAGTACGAGAAGCCCGAGTTCAACATCCACTCGGTGAACGTCGACGGAGTCGACGTCGCGGTCCAACAGCGGGTGGCGCTCGCCAAACCGTTCTGCCGCCTGCTGCGCTTCAAACGATTCACCGACAACCAGGCGATGCTCGCCCAGATGAAGGACCAGCCGACCGTGCTGGTCGTTGCGCCGCTTTCGGGGCACCACTCCACGCTGCTGCGCGAAACCGTGCGCGCGCTGTTGCAGCACCACAAGGTCTTCATCACCGACTGGACGGATGCGCGCATGGTGCCCGCCGAAGCGGGGCCGTTCCACCTCGACGACTACGTGGCCTACGTGCAGGAGTTCATCCGCCACGTCGGCACCGACGTGAACGTGATCTCGGTCTGCCAGCCGACCGTGCCCGTGCTGGCGGCCGTCTCGCTGATGGCCAGCAGCGGCGAGATCACGCCGCGCACGCTGACGATGATGGGCGGGCCGATCGATGCCCGGTTGAGCCCGACGAAGGTCAACAACCTGGCGATGAACAAGAGCCACAGCTGGTTCGAGAACAACGTGATCTACCGTGTCCCGCAGAACTTCCCGGGCAGCGGCCGCCGCGTCTACCCCGGCTTCCTGCAGCACAGCGGCTTCATCGCGATGAACCCGGACCGGCACCTGAAGTCGCACTACGACTACTTCCTCGACCTGGTGCGCGGCGACGGCGACAACGCCGACTCGCACCGCGAGTTCTACGACGAGTACAACGCCGTGCTCGACATGCCGGCCGAGTATTACCTGGACACCATCAAGACCGTGTTCCAGGACTTCGCGCTCGTCAACGGCACTTGGAAGGTCGACGGAAAGCTCGTCCGCCCGCAGGACATCACGCGCAGCGCACTGCTGACCATCGAAGGCGAACTCGACGACATCTCCGGCGCCGGGCAGACACGTGCGGCGCACGGACTGTGCACCGGTGTTCCCGGGGCGCACCGTTTCCACTACGACGCCAAGGGCGCCGGACACTACGGCATCTTCTCCGGCCGCCGCTGGCGCGAAAACGTCTATCCCGAGGTGCGACGCTTCATCGCCAAATACCACCCGAAGGCCGACACGGCCAAGCCGGCCAGGACGGCTGAGCCGAAGCGCAACGGGCGCGCGACCACCGCGGCACTCGCCCGTAACGGCAAGTCCGTCACCGCGAAGGCGGTATCGACCCGGCGTCGATAATCTGGCGGTGACCCCCGCCGAGTTCGTCGCCGCTGATCTGGCCGAGCGTCTGAACGACGCCTTGCCGCAGACGCAGTGCACGCGCTGCGGCTACCCGGAGTGCCACGCCTACGCGCTGGCCATGGCTGCCGGCGAAGCCGGCATCAACCAGTGCCCTCCAGGTGGCGCCGAAGGGATCCGGCGCCTGGCCGCGATCACCGGCCGCCCCGTCGTTCCGCTCAACCCGGCCAATGGCAGAGAGGCACCACTGCGGCTGGCGCTGATCGACGAAGCCTGGTGCATCGGCTGCACGCTGTGCATCAAGGCCTGCCCGGTGGATTGCATCGTCGGCGCACCGAAGCTGATGCACACGGTGATCGGCGAGCAGTGCACCGGTTGCGAGCTGTGCATCCCGGCGTGCCCGGTCGATTGCATCGCGATGGTCGACGCGTCGAGCCCGCGCACCGGCTGGGCCGCGTGGAGCGCAGCACGGGCGGCGCAGTCGCGCGAACGCTACGCCTGGCACCGGGAGCGCCTGCGCCGCGACCAGATCGAGAACGACGAACGCCTGGCCGCCAAGGCACAGGCCAAGCTCGACGATCTGCTGGCCGCCTCGGCCATTACCGACCCACAGCTGCTCGACAGCAAGCGTGCGATCGTCGAAGCCGCGCTGGCGCGGGCACGGCTGCGGCGCGAGACCTGATCGCGCGCAAGGGGTCGGCGACAATCGCCGCATGAAGCGTGATGCCATCGAGGCGTTCTTCGCCACGCTGAAGGCGGCCAACCCGCAACCGTTGTCCGAACTCGAATACAGCAGCGTGTTCGAACTGCTGGTCGCGGTGCTGCTGTCGGCGCAGGCCACCGACAGCAGCGTGAACAAGGCGACACGCCGGCTGTTCGCCGCAGCGGGGACCCCGCAGAAGATGCTCGCGCTCGGCGAGGCCGGGCTGATCGAATACATCAAGTCGATCGGCCTCTTTCGCAGCAAGGCACGGCACCTGATCGAGACTTGTCGCATCCTCGTCGAACACCACGACGGCCAGGTACCGCGCACGCGCGAGGCGCTGCAGGCCCTTCCCGGCGTCGGCCGCAAGACCGCCAACGTGCTGCTCAACGTAGCCTTCGGCGAGCCGACGATCGCGGTGGATACGCACATCTTCCGCGTCGCCAATCGCACCGGGCTGGCGCCGGGCAAGGATCCGCTGAAGGTCGAACTCGCGTTGCTCGAGCGCGTGCCTGCGGCGTACCGCGCCGACGCGCACCACTGGCTGATCCTGCACGGCCGCTACGTGTGCCAGGCGCGCAAGCCGCTGTGTCCACGCTGCCTGGTCTCCGCGTGGTGCGACTTCACCCCGAAGACCGTGGCGTGACGAGGCCTCGCCTGCCACGCGCACCGTCGCTCGCGCTGGCCCTGGCGGCACTGGCTTGCGCCGGTACCGTGGCCGGCCAGGACGTCAGAGCGACCGACGACCGCGGTCACATGCTCGAGCTTGCGCAGCCGGCGCAGCGCGTCGTCACGCTGGCGCCGCACCTCACCGAACTCGTCTTCGCGGCCGGCGGTGGCGACAGGCTCGTCGGCGTGATCCGCTACAGCGACTATCCGGAGGCGGCGCGCGCGCTGCCGTTGGTGGGCGACGCGTTCGCGCTCAATCTGGAACGCATCACCCAGCTCAGGCCCGACCTGGTGCTGGTCTGGCATTCCGGCCTCGGCGAGCGCCAGCGTGAACAGTTGCGTGCGCTGAAGCTGCCGGTCTACGAGAGCGAGATCCGTCGCGTCGAGAACATCGCCGCCACGCTGCGCAGCCTCGGCACGCTGCTCGGCACGAGCGTCAAGGCGAACGCCGCCGCGACCGAACTGATGCAGCGCTGGAATGCGCTGCAGAGGCGCTACAGCGGGCGGCCCCCGGTACGCGTCTTCTACCAGTTGTGGCACCAGCCGCTGATGACAATCAGCGGCGAGCACTTGATCGCGCAGGCCATCACAGCCTGCGGCGGGGTCAACGTCTTCGCCGGGCTATCGGGCCTGACACCGACGGTCAGTTGGGAAGCGGCGGCGCAGGCCGACCCCCAGCTCATTGCCGGCGCAAGGGTCGACGAGCAGACTGTGCCGCAGGGCCGCTGGGCCGAGCTGACGCAGGTCGACGCGGTGAAGCGCCAGCGTTATGCGCTGCTGCCACCCGAACTGCTCGGCCGCATGGGGCCGCGCTTCGTCGACGGCGCGCGACTTCTTTGCGAGGCGATCGACAGGGCGCGCTGATGCCGGCGCCAGGCCTGCCGCTCAATCGATCATCAGCCACGCCCCGTCGGCCTGCCGCCAGCAGCAGCCGTAGACCGCCTGCAACCGTTCGGCGCTAAGCATCCGCGCTACCGGCCCTGCCTCCCAACCGCCGTCGCCATGCAGCGCGAGCACATGCGTCGCGACGCTGGCAATCCAGTTCACGTCGTGGGCGCTGAACACCAGACAGCGCTTGGCAAGCGTGATCAGCCAGCGCGCGACCTGCCTTTGGTGGGCCGGATCCTGAAACGCGACCGGCTCGTCGAGCAACATCAGCGGCGCGCCCTGTGCCGCGCATTGCGCCAGGGCGACGCGCTGGCGCTCGCCTCCAGAGAGCTGCATCACGTCGCGCTCCGCCAACGAGGCCGCGTCCAGCGCCAGCAACAGCGCCTGCGGGTCGGGCCCGCCGGGCACGCAGACGGCAAGCTCGAGCAGGCGTTGCACGGTGACGGAGAAGCGGTCCGCCGACTGCTGCGGCACGAAGGCGCGCAGCGCGGCGGCATCAGGAGGCGACCACTCCGCCTGGCTGCGCCCGAGCCAGCTCACCGTGCCTTCGCGATGCGGCACCGCCAGGCCCGCCAGGGCTCGCAGCAGCGTGCTCTTGCCGACCGCATTGCGCCCGATCACGCACCAGCGTTCGCCGGCACTCGCCTGCCACGAGAGTTCGCTCACCAGCGTGCGGCCGGCGGCGCCGAGCGTCAGCGAGCGGGTCTCGATCAGGCTGCCTTGCATCAGCGCCCGCTCCGCATCAGGAATCCGATGAACAGCGGCGCGCCGATCAGCGCCATGACCGCTCCCACCGGCATCTCCATTGGGGCGACCACCATCCGGGCAGCGAGATCGGCCGCGACGAGCAACCCGGCGCCGCCGACCGGGCTCATCCAGGCCAGCTCGCGCGTGCGCTGCACGCCGACCAGGCGCAGCAGTTGCGGCACAACCAAACCGATGAACCCGATCGTGCCCGCCGTCGCCACCGCCAACCCGGCCGCGAGCGAGGCCGCCACCAGCAATTCGTAGCGCAGGCGGCGCACGGGCTCGCCGAGCAGCGCAGCCGCCTCGCTGCCGAGCAGCAGGCGATCGACGCTGCGCCGGCGCGAAAAGAGCACCAGCGCGAAGGCCAGCGCCGCGAGCAGGCACACCGACCCACCCTGCGCGCCCGAGAGGTCACCCACGAGCCAGAAGATCGCGCCGCGCAGGCGCTCGTCGGGGGTGATCGTCAGCAGCAGCGTGGCCAGCGCACCGGCCACCGAGGCAAGCATCGCGCCGGTGAGGATGAGCCGGGCCGAAGCGTCTTCGCTTGCCGCCAGCGCCGAGCGGGCCAGCGCGAGCAACAGCACGCCTGCGAATAGTGCCCCACCCGCCGCACCGATCCACAGACTGACGCCGCCCATCAGTGCCAGCAACGCACCGACCGAGGCTCCGCCCGAGGTGCCCATCACATACGGGTCGGCGAGCGGATTGCGCAGCAGCACCTGCATCGCCAGGCCCGACAGCGCAAGCAGCGCGCCGACACCGACAGCCGCCAGCACGCGCGGCGCGCGCAACTTGAGGATCAGCTCGGCGTCGAGTCCGCCGCTGCCGAGCAGCACCGCAGCGGCCAGCAGTGTCGCGGTTGCCGCGATCAGCACCGCGGCGAAAGCCGTGAGGCGCGTTCCATGAAGACCCATATCGGCTTGTCGTTCAGACTTTCCAGCGCACGCCGAGGTAGGCGCCGAACCCGGGCTGGTTGTAGCCGTAGACGGTCTGGTACTTCGCGTCGAACAGGTTCTCGACGCGGCCGAACAATTGCACGCCGCGCCCAAGCTCGCATTGTGCAAGCACGCTGAACAGCGAGTAATTGGTCAGCGTCACGCCGCCGTTGTCGGTTCGCGCGCCGACATAAGCACCCTGAACGCCGACGCGCCATGCGCCTATCGGTTGCCACAGCGACGCCGACGCGAGCGTCGCGGCTCGGCGCAGCAGGCGCTCGCCGGTCGCCGCATTGACCGGGTCCTGCAAGGTCAGGCTGGCGCCGAGCTCGCTCTTGCCGAGCACGCCGTTGTAAGTCAGCTCCAGTCCGTGGTTGTCGGTGCTCGCGATGTTCTCGAACTTGTTGCTGACGGGGTCGTACAGGAACTCGTTGCGAACGCGGCTGACGAAGAACGTGGCGCGGAGGTACTGGCTGTCGGCTGCATACTGCACGCCGAGCTCGGCCGAGCGCGCATCCTCGGGCTGCAGCGCGGGGTTGCCGAAGAACGGGGCATACAGGTAGCCAAGTGGCGGCGCGTTGAACGCGGTCGATGCGGTGGCAACGAGCTTCCACTGCGGCGCGATCTGCAGGCCATAACCGAGATAGCCGGTAGTCTTGCTGCCGACGCCGCCGATGTCGTCGTATCGCAGGTTCAACTGCACGCTGCCCGTTCCGATCCGGCCCTGCGCTCCGGCGAGCAAGGCGTTGACGTCACGCGACTTCGCATACACGCCACCGAACCCGTCGTCGGTGTTGATGGATTGCCGCTGCAGATTCACGCCGGCGGAGATGTGCCAGTCGGGGGTAAGCGCATAACGGTTGTTCCAGTTCAGCGCCTGATTGCCCGAGATGTATTGGCTGTCGAAACCATACGTGCCGGTTTCGACGTAGCGGCTGTCGTCGCGCTCCCAGCCGAAGCTGAGCTGGCTCTGCCAGTCGCTCGTGAACTGATTGCTGCTCGCGAGCCGTGCGGTGCTCAGCCGCGTTTGGCTGGTCTGCACGTCGACCGGCGTCGCGAAAGCGCTGTCGTAGGCGAGCTTGCCGTCGCTTTGCGTCAGCGACAGCGCGAGCGTGTGCCCGGCGGCGATCTCGTGCGAAATCGAGGCCGAGCCGCTGCTGTTGCGGTAGCCGTCCCGGTCCGGGTTCGCAGCCGGGTAGACGATCGGATCCATCGCCGAGAAGCCCTCGGTCTGCTGCCCGGAAATGCCGATGGCAAGCCGAGTAGGGCCCAGCTGGCCCGAGGCGCTGGCGGCCACGTGCCCGTAGCCGTAGGCGCCGCCTTCGAGCGTCGCATCGCCGCCCGGCGCACCGTTGCCGCGACGCGTGAAGACCTGGATCACGCCGCCGATCGCCCCCGAACCGTAGATTGCCGAGACATTGCCGCGCACGATCTCGACCCGATCGACCTGGTCGAGCATGATGTTCTCGACGCTGATCGAACCCGTTGCATCCTGCCGCGTCTGCGGCACGCCGTCGATCAGCAGCAGCACCTGCGACGACGGCGCACCGCGCAGGAACAGCGTGGTCGCCGCGCCACGCCCGCCATTTCGTGTCATCTGCAGACCGGCCTCGCGCGCCAGCAACGCGGGCAGATCGATCGCCTGCGAACCTTCGATGTCCTCGCGCGTCAGTACCGTGGAGTGCGCGAGCGATTCGGTAAGCGGCTGTGGGTAGCCGGTGGCAGTGACGAGCACCGGGTCGAGTTGGGTTCCGGGTGCGAGTTGGGCCTCTGCAGGAAGTGAAGAAAGGCCTGCCCATGCGGCGGCCAGCGACAGCAATCGTGCCGAAGGCTGAAAAGACATGAGGGATACATCCGCAGGAAGCGCCTGCCACCCGCTTCCCCGCGGGTGCGTGGCAATTCGGTGCTTCATCGAGACGACGAACACCCCCTGTTGGCCGGTATCCGGGCTGGCGGAACCGACCCGGGCGACCTTCCCAGGGACCTCGCCCCCAGTGGCTTGTGCGCTCGAGCTGAAGCCGTGTGGGCGGCTTCGTCCGCTGGACCGTTGCGGGGGCAGCGCAGGCCGGGTCGCGTGCGACCGGAGTCGAGCGCGTTCCCTCTGCTTCCCGTTTAACTGCACCGGCAAGAACACCGGCGCGGGCACCAACGGGAGTCAATGTAGCAGAGCGCACCCCTACAATCCGGGCCAGTCCCTCGACCACGTCACCACCGAGCTCACCATGGCCACCGTCGAAGACCTCGCAGAGCGGGTGGAACGCCTGCTGCTGCGACATGAAGAACTCCGGCGCACTGCAGCGCTGCTCGAGCAACAACTCGCCGGGGTGACGCATGAGCGAGACAGCCTGCGTTCGCGGCTGAATGCCGCACGCAGCCGCATCGACGCCCTGCTCGAGCGCCTGCCGACGGAGCCGCCCATGGCTGGCGACGGGGCGATGCGGTGAAGCAGATCGAAGTGACCATCATGGGGCAGAGCTACCTCCTCGGCTGCCCGGAGGGCGGCGAGACCTCGCTGCTCGCGGCGGTCAGCCAGGTCGACCGCGAGATGAGCGCGATCCGCGACGGCGGCCGCGTCAAGGCGCGTGAACGCATCGCCGTGCTGGCCGCACTCAACCTGGCCTATGCGCTTGCAGAGCGCTCGGAGCCGGCAGCGAACCCCGGGGGGTCGAACGTGGACATCGCAGCGCTCGTTCGTCGTGTCGACCAGGCGCTCGGTGCCGACGGTCAGTTGTTGTGAGATAGGGGGTCGTGCGGAACCAAATCACCCGCGCGCGTCGTGCCTTGCGGCGTAGAATGATTTCGTCCGTTGCGCTCGCGTGAGTCTTATAGTTCCTTGAACCGATGCTCTTGCCGAGCTAGGGCTTGGAACATCGTCCGGCAGGCGTGAACGTCTCGCGTCAGATGATCCCAATGCCGGACTGACCTCGCCCACCTGAACCCTGGGTTCAGGAATGCGGCTCCCGGTTCGCAACGGACACCCTCACCTTCTCCGCCGCCATGACGCATCAGTATTGGCTCATGAAGAGCGAGCCGTCGGAGTGCTCGATCGTCGATCTCGAGCGCGCGCCGCGGCAGACTGTGCCCTGGGTCGGCGTGCGCAACTACCAGGCGCGCAATTTCATGCGCGACCAGATGCGTGTCGGCGACGGCGTGCTCTTCTATCACTCGAGTTGCCCGCAGCCCGGCATTGCCGGCCTGGCCGAAGTCTCGCATCGGGCCTACCCGGATGAAACACAGTTCGATCCGCAGAGCCCCTACTTCGACCCCAAGGCAACGCGCGACGCGCCGCGCTGGCTCCACGTCGACGTCGCGCTCAAGGCGAAGGCGCGCCTGATCGGGCTCGACGAGCTGCGCAGCCATCCAGAACTGGCGGCGATGCGCGTCCTGCAGCGCGGCAACCGTTTGTCGATCACGCCGGTCGCAGCCGACGAATGGCGATTCATCTGCGAGCGCCTGTGGGGCGTCGGGGCCTGAGCAGCCTCATGCCTCGGCGAGCAACTGACCGCCGCCGAACGTCGTTCGCGCGCTCGGCACGCCACCTGAGCTCACGCGCACCGCGCAGTACTTGAACTCGGGGATCTTGCCGAACGGGTCCAGCGCCGGGTTGGTCAGCATGTTGGCCGCCGCCTCGTAGTAGCAGAACGGAATGAACACCGCGCCGCGCGGCGTGCCGTCGTCGGCGCGCGCATAGAGCGACACGCTGCCGCGGCGTGACTGCACGGTGATCGTCTCGCCCGGCGCGATCGCCAGCGAAGCCAGGTCCAGCGGATGCAGCGACGCGACCGGCTCGGGCTCGAGCGCGTCGAGCACCCGCGAGCGGCGCGTCATGCTGCCGGTGTGCCAGTGCTCGAGCTGGCGACCGGTGATCAGCACCATCGGGTACTCGCCGTCGGGCCGCTCGGCCGCCGGGATGATGTCGGCCGGCACCATGCGGGCGCGGCCCGTCTCGGTGGGGAAGTGCCGCGTGAACACGACGCGTTCGCCGGGGTCGCCCTCGGCCGGGCAGGGATAGGTCACCGCCGATTGCTTTTCCAGGCGCCGCCAGGTGATGCCGGCGATCGAAGGCATCGCCTGGCGCATTTCCTCGAACACTGCCTCGGGGCCCGAATACTCCCACGCCAGCCCGAGGCCACGGGCCATCTGCTCGATGATCCACAGGTCCTGCCGCGCCTCGCCAGGCGGCTGCAGCGCCTGGCGCCCGAACTGGACCGTGCGGTCGGTGTTGGTGAAGCTGCCGGTCTTCTCGGGGAAGGCCGAGGCCGGCAGCACGACGTCGGCGAGGGCCGCCGTCTCGGTGAGGAAGATATCCTGCACGACCAGGCACTCGAGCCTGGCGAGCGCTTCCCGCGCATGCCGGGCGTCGGGGTCGGACATCGCCGGGTTCTCGCCCATGATGTACATGCCGCGCACCTGTCCGGCATGGGCCGCATCGATGATCTCGACGACGGTGAGGCCGGGCTCGCCGGGGAGCGTCGTCCCCCACAAACGCTCGAATCTCTGGCGCGCCTGCGGCGAAGCGACGCGCTGGTAGTCGGGATACATCATCGGGATCAGCCCGGCGTCGGACGCACCCTGCACGTTGTTCTGCCCGCGCAGCGGATGCAGGCCGGTACCCGGCCTTCCGATCTGCCCTGTCAGCAGCGCCAGCGAGATCAAGCAGCGCGCGTTGTCGGTGCCATGCACGTGCTGCGAGATGCCCATGCCCCACAGGATCATCGAGGCCTTCGATGTGGCATACAGACGCGCCACTTCGCGGATCGTCTGCGCCGCGACACCGCACAGCGGCGCCATCGCTTCCGGGCTGAAGCCCTGGACGTTGCGCTCGAGCTCGGCATAGCCAATGGTCCGGTCGCGGATGAACACTTCGTCGACGAGGCCTTCGGCGACGACGGTGTGCATCATCGCGTTGAGCAGCGCGACGTCGCTGTCGGGCCTGAACTGCAGATAGTGCGTGGCGTGGCGCGCGAGCTCGGAGCGGCGGGGGTCGGCGAGGATGAGCCGGGTGCCGGCCTGGACGGCATTCTTGATCCAGGTGGCGGCCACAGGATGATTCACGACCGGGTTGGCTCCGATGACAAACACCACCTCGGCCTGGGCCACGTCGCGCACCGGGTTCGATACCGCAGCCGAGCCGAGACCTTCGAGCAGCGCCGCGACGCTCGATGCGTGGCAAAGCCGAGTGCAATGGTCGACGTTGTTCGTGCGAAAGCCGGTGCGCACCAGTTTCTGGAACAGATAGGCCTCTTCGTTGCTGCCCTTGGCCGAACCGAAGCCCGCCAGAGCCTGCGGTCCGAGGCGGTCGCGGATCGCGCACAGCCTGCCGGTGGCCACCGCCAGCGCCTCGTCCCACGAGGCCTCGCGAAACACGGCGAGCGGCTCGTCCGGGTTCAGCGTGACGCCGGCCGACTTGGGCACATCGGGCCTGCGAATCAGAGGCCGGGTCAGGCGCTGGCGGTGATGAACGTAGTCGAAACCGTAGCGTCCCTTGACGCACAGCCGACCGGCGTTTGCCGGGCCGTTCCGGCCGTCGACGCGAACGATGCGCTGGTCCTTCACGTGATAGGTGAGCTGGCAGCCGACGCCGCAGTACGGGCAGATCGAATCGACCTGTCTGTCTGCGGCATGCGCGCCCTCGTCGCGCGCGGACATCAGCGCGCCGGTCGGGCAGGCGCGAACGCACTCGCCGCAGGCGACGCAACTGCTTGCACCCATCGCGTCGCCGAGATCGAACACGATCCGCGCCTGGTCACCGCGGTGAGCGAGGCCGATCACGTCGTTGACCTGGATTTCGCGGCAGGCGCGAACGCAGCGCGTGCACAGGATGCAGGCGCCCAGGTTGACCGTGATCGCCGGGTGCGACAGGTCGGCCGCGGGCGCGTGCCGCGCCATGAAGCGCGACGAGCCGACCTTCAGTTCGCGCGCCCAGTGCTCGAGCTCACAATCGTCCCGCCGGGGCGTCGGCGGGCAGTCCGCGTAGAGCAGTTCGAGCACCATCTTCTGCGAGTGCCGCGCGCGCGGGCTGTCGGTCGTCACGTCCATGCCCGGCGTAGGCTGACGGCAGCACGAGGCAGTGAGCACGCGCTCGCCCTTGATCTCGACCACGCAGGCGCGGCAGTTTCCGTCCGGACGCAGGCCTTCCTGATGGCACAGGTGCGGAATCTCGATGCCGCTCCTCGCCGCCACCCGCATCAGCGTCTCGCCGGGCGACGCCACGACGGCTCGGCCGTTTAGCGTGAATGGGATCACCGTCATCTCAGGCGATCTCCTGGGGGAAGTATCGAATGACGCAACGCACCGGATTCGGTGCCGCCTGGCCGAGCCCGCAGATCGACGCGTCGGCCATCGCCTGCGAGAGCTCCTCCAGCAGTGCAGTGTTCCAGGTCGGCTGCTGCAGCAGCGCTGCGGCCTTCGCGGTGCCGACGCGGCACGGCGTGCACTGTCCGCACGACTCGTCGGCGAAGAACGCCATCGCGCTCGCTGCTGCGTCGCGAGCCCGGTCGTGCTGCGACAGCACGATCAGCGCCGCCGAGCCGATGAAGCAGCCATGCTCGGCAAGCGTGTCGAAGTCCAGCGGCAGGTCGGCCAGTGCCGCGGGCAGGATCCCGCCCGACGCGCCGCCTGGCAGGTAGGCATAGAGCTCGTGACCGGGCAGCATGCCGCCGCAGAACTCGGCGATCAGCTCACGCGCGGTGATGCCCGCCGGCGCCAGGTGCACGCCTGGCCTGGCGACGCGCCCACTGACCGAGAACGAACGCTGGCCCTGACGGCCATGGCGGCCGTGGCCGGTGAACCATGCCGCGCCGCGCTCGACGATGTCGCGCACCCAGTACAGGGTCTCCATGTTGTGTTCGAGCGTGGGCCGGCCGAACAGCCCCGCCTGCGCAACGTAGGGCGGACGCAGGCGCGGGATGCCGCGCCTGCCTTCGATCGACTCGATCATCGCCGACTCCTCGCCGCAGACGTAGGCGCCGGCGCCGCGCCGCAGATGGATCGTCGGCAACGCGCACGGCGGGTCGGCGGCAAGCGCCTCGAGTTCGCGCGCCAGCATCTCGCGGCAGCCAGCGTACTCGTCGCGCAGGTAGACATAGATCTCGGCAATGCCGACGACGGATGCGGCGATCAGCATGCCTTCGAGAAAGCGGTGCGGATCGCGCTCCAGCCACCAGCGGTCCTTGAAGGTGCCGGGCTCGCCTTCGTCGATGTTGACTGCCAGCAGCCGCGGCGCCGGCTCGGCGCGGACGATGCGCCACTTGCGACCGGCCGGGAACCCGGCGCCACCGAGTCCGCGCAGGCCGCCATGGTCCAGCGCCTGCAGGACCTCTTCGGCGGCTAGCGTGCCAGTGGCGCAGGCCGCCAGCGTGGCATAGCCTCCTGCGGCGCGATAGCCGCGATAGTCGAGGTGCGGCGGCACCAGCGCCTTGATCGCGCCGCAGCGCACCGCTGCGGCGACGGCGACGGGATCGGCATGGTCGATCGCGTTCTGGCCCACGACGGCCACGGGCGCGCCGTGGCAGCGCCCGACGCAGGGCACCGGCAGAACGCGCACGCCTTCGAGTCCCGCGAGATCGCCAAGCAATTGCTGCGCACCGGCCAGTTCGCACGACAGCGATGCGCACACCCGTACTGTCAATGCAGGGGGCGCCGGCTCGCCATCGCGCACCACGTCGAAATGATGGTAGAAGCTCGCCACCTCGTAGACCTCGGCCAGCGCGAGCTTCATCTCCGCCGCAAGGGCAACGAGGTGGGCCGTCGAGAGATGACCGTAGCGATCCTGGATGCGATGCAAGGCCTCGATCAGCAGGTCGCGCGGGCGGGGCCCGTCGCCGAGCAAGGCCACGATCTCGGCCCGCGCGCGTGTCTCCAGCACACGGCCTTTCGGTGTCGCCTTCGCGCGCCGCCCCTCGCCGCGGGCGTCGGCGATCGGCATGACACTGGGTGCCGCATGCGCATCAGTCATCGAGTTGCCTCGCAAATCACTCCGTGCTGGTGAATCCGATGTCGTCGGTGGCGTTGCACGCCGTGCCGATCAGCTGTGCGCACCGGCCTGCGCATGTTACTTTGGCCGGTCGCTCAGTCCGAGCGACCGCGCGCGGCCAAGCGACAATCGCCTGCCGCGTCACCGCCAACGCCCCACAGCGCTCCACGGCAGACCCGCGGAGCATCCGCGTACAGATGGGAAACGGGAACATGATTCTCGGCCTCGATTGGAAATTGATCGCCGAACTCCTGCTGCTCGGCTCGGCGACGGGTTTCCTCGCCGGTCTGCTGGGTATCGGCGGCGGCATGCTGCTCGTACCGTTCCTGACGATGATCCTCGCGCACCGCGGCGTGCCCGCCGACCTGGCAGTGAAGATGGCGATCGCCACTTCGATGTCGACCATCCTCTTCACGTCGCTGTCGAGCGTGCGCGCACATCACCGGCGCGGCGCGGTGCGCTGGGACCTGGTGCGTGGCCTGGCACCCGGCATCGTGATCGGAGGACTGCTGGCCGGAGCGGGCGTGTTTGCGCTGCTCAAGGGCGCCTGGCTGGCAATCTTCTTCGCGCTCTTCGTCGGCTTCTCGGCCACCCAGATGCTGCGCGACAAGAAGCCTTCACCGAGCCGGCAGATGCCCGCAGCGGCGGGCCAGGTTGCCGCCGGCGGCGTGATCGGCTTCCTATCGGGCCTGGTCGGCGCGGGGGGTGGCTTCGTGTCGGTACCGTTCATGACCTGGTGCAACGTCGCGATCCACAGCGCGGTAGCGACGAGCGCCGCGCTGGGATTCCCGATCGCCCTTGCCAACACGCTAGGCTACGTGATCGGCGGCTGGTCGCTGCCGACCGTGCTGCCGGGCGCGCGGGGTTACCTCTACCTGCCCGCGCTGGTCGTGATCGGCGCAATCAGCGTCTTGCTTGCGCCGATGGGTGCGCGTGCGGCGCATGCGATGAACATCACGCAACTCAAACGCGTCTTTGCGTCGCTCCTGTACACGCTGGCCGCTTACATGCTCTACAAGGGCATCAGCGGCTGAAGCCGACGGGTGCGAATCACGCCGGCTCGAAGCGGATGCTGGCCAGCTTCACGTGGTTGCCGCCGCGACGGCGGGCTTGGTCCAGCGCCGAGTCCGAGGCCTGCAACAGCTCTGCCTCGCTGAGTGCCGTGTGCGGGAAGCTGGCCACACCCATCGACACCGTGAATCCGAGTTCGTGTCCGTCCAGCATCACGATCTGGGTCGCGCATTGGCGACGCAGACCTTCCATGCGCGAATGCGCAGTGGCTAGGCCGACACCCGAAAGCAGCACGGCGAAGCGGGCCTCGTCCAGGCGGCAGGAGGCGTCCATCGCGCGCGTATTGCTGCGCAGCAACCGACCCAGCGCCTCCAGCACCCGGGTACGAGCAGCCGCTCCTAGCGAAAGCGCTTTCTCCGGCAGCGGATCGAGGATGATCGACACCAGCGCGAACTCGCGGTGCTCGCGCGACGACAAGTCCACTTCGCGGCGCAGCTGATCGTCGAAGTGGACGCGCTGATAGAGCCCGGTGTCCGCATCACGCGGTCCGCCCTGCGGCGCCTCGCGACGCATGGCTTCGCCTACCCGCTGCTGGTTCTCGATCTGCTGCAGCGCACGCTGCAACTGGGCATCCCTGGCCCGGCTGTCCGTGAGTTCGGTCCAGAGGCTGCACAAGAAGCGCGGGGCGCCGCCATCGACGGCCGGCAGAACCTGACGGAACACGCTGAACTCCCGCCGCTGTCCGGCCCGCTCGAGACGGTGCTCGCTCACCTGCGGAGTACCCAGCGCTGCGGCGGACTGGTCCGCGGCGCGCAATGGGGCCCACTGGCCCGACTCCATCAGGTCGACATCGGTCAGCCCGATGACCTCGGCCGGCGGCCGGCCCAGCAACGCGGCCATGCGAGGGTTGACATGGACGTAGCGGCCGCTGCCGATTTCCTTCACCGACAGCAGGCCTTCCGATCGCTCGAGCCACGCCAGCAGCACTTCGCGCAGAGCGCTCTCGTCCACGTCGGGAATCGCGTTCAGTGAGTTGGTGGCGTCGGGGCGCATGAAGGTCTCGAGTGGCGGCGCGGGGTTCACGGAGAGGGCTTCTCGGGTGATTCGATCGACATTCCGCGATGGCCCCAGATGATCATGGTCCGGCGAAGCGGACTTCCGTTCAGCGCGAGCTTGATTGGCCGTCTGCGACGCTTCAAGGGCAGCATCCCTGCAACGGATACCTCCCCCTGGGTCGATGATAGCGGGCGCATCTCGAGCCCCGCATCGACACAAACCAGACGCCGTTTGCACCTGCGGCGCGTGCTGTTGCAGGCCGGCACGTCGATGCCGGTACAGTGTGAGGCGGTCGCGAGCGCCGCGCACTGCACCCGGCAGGCTTGCCGGAAACGGGGTTCGCCGCAGCCACGAGCCGATTTTGTCGTAGCGGGTACCTTGGAGCGAGGCATGCGGATTGCGGGAAGCATCCGGCGGATCGAGCGCGGCAAGGAAGGCGCCCGCTCGCTCATCGCGCCCTTGGCGCCCGCTCGCGCCGGCCATGCAGCGCTTTGACGCCGTCGTCATCGGCGCCGGCGCTGCGGGGCTGCATTGCGCGGGCATGGCCGGGCAGCGTGGGCTGCGGGTGCTGCTGATCGACCATGCCGACAAGGTGGCGGAGAAGATCCGCATCTCAGGTGGCGGACGCTGCAATTTCACCAATCGCGACACCTCGCCGTCGAACTTCCTCTCGGGCAACCCGGCCTACTGCCGCTCGGCTCTGGCACGGTACACGGCGGCCGATTTCCTCGCGCTGATGCGGCGCCACCACATCGCGTGGCACGAGAAGCATCGGGGGCAGTTGTTCTGCGACGAGAGCGCCGAAGACATCATCGGCATGCTGCTGAGCGAATGCGGGGCCGGCGCAGTCACACGCTGGCAGCCCTGCGCAGTCCGCGCGGTGCGCGCGTCCACCGCAGGCTACGAGATCGACACCGACCGGGGCATCGTCGGATCGGCCAGTGTCGTCGTCGCGACCGGGGGTCTGTCGATATCGAAGATCGGAGCGAGCGATTTCGGCTATCGGCTGGCGCAGCAGTTCGGGATCGGGCTCGTCGAGACCCGTCCTGCCCTGGTTCCGCTGACCTTCGATGCGGCGCAGTGGGCGCCCTATGCGGCGCTGACGGGCCTGTCGCTCGAAGTCCAGGTCACTACCGGCCAAGGCCGAGGGCGCGGACAGTTCGTCGACGACCTGCTGTTTACCCACCGCGGACTGAGCGGCCCGGCCATCCTGCAGATCTCAAGCTATTGGCGTTGCGGCGAGCCGCTTGCCATCGACCTGGCGCCTGGCATCGACCTCGGCGACACGCTGCGTGCGGCGAAGGGAACATCGCACCGGAAACTGGTCAACGAACTGGCGACCCTGCTGCCGCACCGGCTGGCAGACACCTGGCTCGCGCCGCACCCGGGCTGGGCCGACAGGCCTCTGGCGGGAATGCGCGATCGCGATCTGATGCAACTTGCCGTGGCGCTCAAGCACTGGCAGCTGACACCCACGGGCACCGAGGGCTATCGCAAGGCCGAGGTCACGGCGGGCGGCGTCGATACCCGGATGCTGAACTCGCGGACGATGCAGAGCCTGCACCATCGTGGCCTGTACTTCATCGGCGAAGTGGTCGACGTGACCGGCTGGCTCGGCGGCTACAACTTCCAGTGGGCCTGGGCAAGCGCAGCGGCCTGCGCCCGTGCGCTCGAGCCAGGAAACCGCGATTGCGGGGCACCGCCGGGCAGACTATAATGCGCCTTTTTGCGGTGGACCGCGCCACACGCACAACCTCAACTCCGACCCCTCAATGACTACTGTTCGCGTCAAGGAAAACGAACCGTTCGACGTGGCCTTGCGCCGCTTCAAGCGCACCATCGAAAAGCTGGGCCTGCTGACGGACCTGCGCGCTCGCGAGTTCTACGAGAAGCCCACCGCCGAGCGCAAGCGCAAGAAGGCCGCAGCCGTGAAGCGCCACTTCAAGCGCATCCGCAGCATGCAGCTGCCCAAGCGCATGTACTGAGGCCGCCGCGCCGCTCGATGAAGCCCGCGATGTTGAGCCTCGCGGGCTTTCGGCTTTCTGGACACCCCTTCTGCCACGAAATTCCATCATGACTCTCAAGGATCGCATCACCGAAGACATGAAGACGGCGATGCGCGCTCGCGACGCGGAGCGTCTGCTGGCGATACGCGGCCTTCTGGCGGCAGTCAAGCAACGCGAGATCGACGAGCGCATCACGCTCGACGATGCGGCCGTGGTGGCCATCGTCGACCGCTTGGTCAAGCAGCGCAAGGACTCGATCTCGCAGTTCGAGGCCGGCGGTCGCGCCGACCTGGTAGACAAGGAGACGGCCGAATTGCGCGTACTCGAGGCCTACCTGCCGCAACGGCTCGGCGCCGGCGAGATCGCGGCCGAGGTCGCTGCACTGCTGGCAGCGCTGGTTGCCGAACTCGGCCGACAGGCCGGCCCGTCCGACATGGGCCGGCTGATGGGAGCGGCCAAGTCTCGCCTCGGCGGAAGGGCCGACATGGGAGCGGTCTCGGCGGTGGTCAGGAAGGCCCTGACCCCGTGACGCTCGGGGCGAAGGCTGCATGACATTCCTCACCTTCCGGCAACTCGGCCCCGACCTGTGCGTCGCGTCGCAGCTCGACCCCGAGGCCATGACCCTGGCGGCTGGGCAGGGATTCCGCAGCGTCATCAACAATCGCCCCGACTTCGAGGCCGGACCTGAGCAGCCCGCCAATGCGCGCATCGAAGCGGCGGCCGTCGCGGCCGGTCTCGCTTACGTCTTCCTGCCGGTGGCGCCGGACTACCAGAGCCCCGAACAAATCGCGCGATTCGCCGAGCTGCTGGCGACGATGCCGAAACCGATACTCGCGTTCTGTCGCTCTGGCACGCGTTCGAGCAGGCTCTATTGGGCAGCGACGCAGAGCTGACACGATCCAGCTGCGCTGCAAGATCGTCAAGCAGATCTCGATTTGGTCGGGCCAGGCGCTCTAGAGGCGCGCCACGAACGCAGACTCGCGCACACTGCCGTCAAAGGCGCTCGATGCGCGCGAAGGCGGAGTGGTTGTGGATCGACTCCAGGTTCTCGACGTCGACGCTGTAGCGCCCGATGCGTGGGTCCGCGCCCAGCCGCAGTGCCACGTCGCGCACGAGGTCTTCGACGAATTTCGGGTTCTCGTAGGCGCGCTCGGTCACCCACTTCTCGTCGGCTCGCTTGAGCATCGGCCAGAGTTCACTCGACGCGCAGTCCTCGGCGAAACGCACGAGCTCAGTCCACGCAATGTCGCCGAGCATCTCGACGCGGATCGTCACGTGCGAGCGCTGGTTGTGGGCACCATAGTCCGAGATCTCCTTCGAGCAAGGGCAAAGGCTCTTGACGGGAACCACGACCTCGGCCCAGAGCGTGGTTCCGGCCCCCGGCGAGCGCGCCTCGGCAATCCAGCGACCCTGGTATTCGAGCAGGCTTTCGACACCCGAGACCGGCGCGCGCTTGCGCAGGAAGAACGGGAAGCTTGCCTCGATGCAGCCCTCGATCGCACGCAGGCGCTCGAGCATGCGCCCGGCTTCGTTCCGCAGCGTGCCTGCGTCCAGCGGACCGCTCTGCGCGTCCAGCCAGGCCACGAAGCGCGACATGTGCGTGCCCTTCTGCTCGGCCGGCAGCGCCACCGCCAGCGACCACAGTGCCACCGTCGGCAGCACCGACTTGCCGATCCGCAGCTGCAGCGGGTAGCGCAGGTTCCTGATGCCGACGTGCTGTATCGCGAGGTGGCGCTCGTCGCGCCCGCTCTGGGTGTCGGGGATGTGCAGCGCGTCTTTCAGATGGCTCATGGATTTCATCGGGCCTCCTCAGACCCCTCAGTCGAGGCAGACCCGGAAACGACCAGGCTTCGCGTCGCCCGAGAATGACAGCAAACGATCAGCCGCGGTGCAGGTAGGGCTGAAGGCCGGATTCAAGACGGCTCAACGGTTCGCGACGGGTCGAAGCAGCAGCGGCTTGGCGGCGAAACGCCTCAGGATCGATTGCTCGATGCCGGCGGCGTCGAGCCCGCACATCGCCAGCAGCTTGACCGGGTCACCGTGCTCGACGAACTCGTCGGGCAGGCCGAGCACGAGCACCGGTACCTCAAGGCCGGCCGTTTGAAGCGCCTCCAGCACCGCACTTCCGGCGCCACCCATCACACAGCCTTCCTCGACGGTCACGATGGCGTCGTGGCTGCGTGCCAGTTCGGCCACCAGATCGACATCGAGCGGCTTCACGAAGCGCATGTTGGCAACCGTCGCGTCGATCCGTTCGCCCACCGCCAGCGCCGGATAGAGCAGCGTGCCGAAGGCGAGAATGGCGATGCGCTGGCTGCGGCTCGTGGACTGGCGCCTCAACTCGCCCTTGCCGAACGGGAGCTCCGTCATCTTCTCCAGCACATCGACACCGACGCCGCTGCCGCGCGGATAGCGCACCGCCGTCGGGTGGTTCTGACGAAACGCCGTGTAAAGCAACTGCCGGCATTCATTCTCGTCGGCTGGTGCCATCACGCTCATGTTCGGGATGCAGCGCAGATACGCGATGTCGTAGGCGCCGGCATGCGTCGGGCCATCGGCCCCGACGAGGCCCGCGCGGTCGAGCGCGAACACCACGGGCAGGTTCTGGATCGCCACGTCGTGGATCAACTGGTCGTAGGCGCGCTGCAAAAACGTCGAGTAGATCGCGACGACCGGCTTTAGCCCTTCGCAGGCCAGGCCCGCGGCGAACGTCACCGCGTGCTGCTCGGCGATGCCGACGTCGTGGTAGCGCAGCGGAAAGCGGCGCTCGAACTCGACCATGCCCGAGCCTTCGCGCATCGCGGGCGTGATACCGACCAGACGCTCGTCGGCGGCTGCCATGTCGCACAGCCACTGGCCGAACACCTGCGAGAAGCTCGGCTTGCCGGGAACGGCCTTGGCGAAACCCTCGGCCGGGTCGAACTTGCCCGACGCGAAGTGGTAGCGCACCGGTTCGGCCTCGGCCAGCTTGTAGCCGTAGCCCTTCTTCGTCACCACGTGGAGGAACTGCGGCCCCTTCAGGTGACGCAGGTTCTCGAGCGTCGGGATCAGCGAATCGAGGTCATGGCCGTCGATCGGGCCGACGTAGTTCAAGCCGAACTCCTCGAAGATCGTGCCCGGCACGACCATGCCCTTCGTATGCTCCTCGAAACGGCGCGCCAGTTCGAGCAGCGGCGGCGCGTTCTTCAGCATCGCCTTCGCCGTGTCCCGCGCGGCGGCATAGAAGCTGCCCGACAACAGCCTCGCCAGGTGGCGGTTCAGCGCACCGACAGGCGGCGAGATCGACATCTCGTTGTCGTTCAGGATCACCAGCATGTCGGCGTGCGACACGCCGACATTGTTGAGCGCCTCGAAGGCCATACCTGCGGTCATCGCGCCGTCACCGATGATCGCCACGACGCCACGGCTCTCGCCCTTCTGCCGCGCCGCAACGGCCATGCCGAGCGCGGCCGAGATCGAGGTCGAGGAATGCGCCGTGCCGAAGGTGTCGTACTCGCTTTCCTCGCGCCGCGGGAAACCGCCGATGCCGCCGATCTGGCGCAGGCTGTGCATCTGCTCGCGTCGCCCGGTGAGGATCTTGTGCGGGTAGGTCTGGTGCCCGACATCCCACACGAGTCGATCGTTGGGCGTGTCGTAGACGGCATGCAGGGCCACCGTGAGCTCCACCGTGCCGAGGTTGGACGAGAGATGGCCGCCGGTCTGCGACACGCTGTGGATCAGGAAGTCGCGCAACTCCTGCGCCAGTTGCTTGAGCTCGTTGCGCGACAGGCGGCGCACGTCGGCCGGGCACTCGATCGTCTTCAGCAGGGCATGTTTCATCGTGGTCGTTCGTTCAGCTATCGCGCTCGACGATCCTGTCGGCAAGCAGGCTCAGCCAGGCAGCCTGCCCCAGCCCGCTGCGGGCCAGTGCGGCCAGCGCGATGTCGCGCAGATCCGCGGCGTGGCGGCGCGCGGCGTCGAGGCCGAGCACCGTGACGTAGGTCGGCTTGTTGTTGTCGGCATCCTTGCCGGCGGTCTTGCCCAGCGTTTCAGACGCCTGCGTGACGTCGAGGATGTCGTCGACCACCTGGAAGGCCAGCCCGATCGCGTCCCCGTAATCCGACAGCGCCTGCCATGCAGCCGCGTCCGTCTTGCCGCAGGCGGCACCCATCAGCACGCTCGCCTGCAGCAGGGCGCCTGTCTTACGGTGGTGCATGTCTCGCAGCGCATGTTCGTCCAGAGGCTGACCGATGCTGGAGAGGTCGATCGCCTGCCCACCGGCCATGCCGGCGTGCCCGGCGGCGCGCGCAAGCAGCGAGCACAGGCGCGCCTGCAACTCCGGCGGCACGCCGGTATGCGGCGTCAACACTTCGAACGCGAGCGCCTGCATGGCATCGCCGGCGAGCATCGCCTGGGCCTGGCCGAACTGCACATGCACGGTCGGCTTGCCACGGCGCAGCACGTCGTTGTCCATGCAAGGCATGTCGTCGTGCACGAGCGAGTAGGCGTGAATCAGTTCGACCGCGCAAGCCGCGCGCAACGCGGCATCGGCGTTTCCCTGCACCGCCTGCGCGGCCGCCAGCACGAGCAGCGGACGTACGCGCTTGCCGCCGTCGAGCACGCCATAGCGCATCGCCAGCCCGAGGCCGGCCGGCGCATCCCGGGGCACCCAGGCCTCGAGCGCGCGCTCGACCGTGTCGAGTTCGCTGCGCGCCCAGACATCGAAATCGGCCAGTCTCATGTCTCGATCCAGGGCTTCAACTGGCCCTCTTCCAGTACCTTCACCTGCGCGTCGACAGCCTCTAGCCGACCGCGACAGAACGCCAGCAATTCGGCGCCGCGCCGGTAGCTCTCGAGCAGGCGGTCGAGCGGCATCTGGCCGCTTTCCATGGCTCCGACGAGGCGCTCGAGCTCCGCCAATGCCTCTTCGTAGTGCGCGGGCGGCAGCGTGGGCGATGTCTGCGGGGAGGACGATTGTTTGGCCATCTTGCAGGGTGAAACCTGAATTGTAGTCAGCCTGCCCTGGCCCGTTGCCCTGATTGCCGCCGGACGAGCCTGCGCGGCCGGGCGCCGCCGCCGCCGCGAGGCGACTGGTTACAATCCCGCCCTCGCCGAGATTCCGCCCAGCGTGCGGTCGGCACCTTGTTCCACCCTGCGCCGTTGCAGGCGTGGCACCCTGACACCGCCGACCGCAGTCCCCGGGGATCATGTCTGACCTGAGCCGCAGCAGCGAGGCGTTGAAGCGCAGCCGCTCGCAACTCCCGGTCTCGGCCTATTTCGACCCTGATGTGTTCCGCTGCGAGGCGCAGCGCATCTTCGCGCCCCGTGCGCGCTACCTCGGCCACGCGCTCGCCGTGCCCGAGATCGGCGACCACTATGCGCTACCTCAGGAGGGCGAGGGGCGCGCGCTGGTGCGCACGCCCGGTGGCGTCGAGCTGATCTCCAACGTCTGTCGTCATCGCCAGGCGGTGATCCTGCGCGGCCGCGGCAAGTCCCTGGGCAACATCGTCTGCCCGTTGCACCGCTGGACCTACGACCTGCACGGCCGCCTGCTCGGGGCGCCGCACTTCGCCGACGACCCCTGTCTGAACCTGCGCAACTACCCGACGCAGATCTGGAACGGGCTGGTGTTCGAGGACGGTGGGCGCGACGTGGCGGCCGACCTTACGGCGCTGGGCGCGCACTCGACGTTCGACTTCAGCGGCTTCGTGCTCGACCGCGTCGTTCTGCACGAGTGCAGCTACAACTGGAAGACCTTCATCGAGGTCTACCTCGAGGACTACCACGTCGGCCCGTTCCACCCCGGACTCGGCAACTTCGTCACGTGCGAAGACCTGCGCTGGGAGATGGGCGTCGAATACTCGGTACAGACCGTCGGCCTCGCCAGCGCCATGGGCAAGGCCCTCGGCAGGGCCGGCTCACCGGTGTACCGGCGGTGGCAGGAGGCGGTGCTGCGTTTCCAGCAAGGCCGGGCGCCGGCGCACGGCGCAGCCTGGTTGACGCACTACCCGACACTGATGCTCGAGTGGTACCCCAACGTGCTGGTGGTTTCGAGCCTGGTGCCGAAGGGCCCGCAGCAGACGACCAACGTCGTCGAGTTCTATTACCCCGAGGAGATCGTCGCGTTCGAGCGCGAATATGTCGAAGCACAGCAGGCTGCGTACATGGAGACCTGCGTCGAGGACGACGACATCGCGCTGCGCATGGACCAGGGGCGTGCCGCACTGTTGGCACGCGGCGACGACGAGGTCGGCCCCTACCAGTCACCAATGGAAGACGGCATGCAGCACTTCCACGAGTGGTACCGGCGCCAGCTGGCAACCGACGCTTGAGCCACCGATGTCGGCACCGGCACTGATGATCATCGCTTCGCTGCTGTTCGCGCTGATGGGCGTGTGCGTCAAGCTCGCGTCGGCTCACTACGCGGCGGGCGAGATCGTGCTCTACCGTGGCTTGGTGGGCGCCCTGACGATCGCGTTGCTCACTCGCTGGCACGGCGGCACGCTGCGCACCGTCGTGCCGGCCATGCACTTCTGGCGCAGTCTGACCGGGGTCTGCGCCCTCTGCCTGTGGTTTTATGCGATCGGCCACCTGCCGCTGGCCACGGCGATGACGCTGAACTACATGTCGTCGGTCTGGATGGCGTTGTTCCTGATCGGCGGCGCGATCGCCCTCGGCGGCTCGCGGGTCGACGCGCGCCTCGTCTGCACCGTGTTGGCCGGATTCGCGGGCGTCGCTTGCGTGCTGCAACCCGCCATCGAGCGCGACCAGCTCCGGGGTGGCCTCGCGGGCCTGCTGTCGGGCGTCCTGGCTGCGATGGCCTACCTGCAGGTCACCGCCCTGGGCCGCGCCGGCGAACCCGAGTACCGAGTGGTGTTCTATTTCTCGCTCGGCGGCGTCGCAGCCGGCGCGCTGACGACGCCGCTGACCGGCGGTCTGCACGCGCACGACCTGCATGGCCTCGTGCTGCTGGTTTCCATCGGCGTGCTCGCGACAGCAGCACAATTGATGATGACGCGCGCCTACGGCACCGGCCGAACCCTCGTCAACGCGAGCCTGCAATACCTGGGCATCGCCTGGTCGTTCCTGTTCGGCGTGCTTTGGTTCGACGATCCGGTCACTGCGCTCTCGCTCGCAGGCATGGCGCTGATCGTCGCCGCCGGCATTGCCGCGGCCCGCTTGCGTCGGTCAGCCAACCCCGCCGACCCGGCAAGCTCGACAATCGAATCATGAAGCACACCACTTCCACGGCCAATCCGCTCGTAGCTGCGGCATCGCTGAGGGCCGCGCTAGGCCGCAGCGCCGTCGTGCTGCTCGACGCGAGCTTCGATCTTGCGGACCCGGCAGCCGGCGAGCGCGCATGGGCGCAGGGCCATCTGCCGGGTGCGCAATATGTCCATCTCGAGCGCGACCTGTCGGGCGCCAAGCTTGTGCATGGGCCAGGTTTCAGCGGCCGCCATCCGCTGCCGTCTCGCGCCGCGTTCGCGGCCACCGCAGGACGGTACGGCATCGGCCCGAAGCAACTCGTGGTCGTGATGGACCGCCAGGGCGGACCGTATGCGGCACGCCTGTGGTGGATGCTGCGCTGGCTAGGCCACAGTCGCGTCTGGGTGCTCGACGGCGGCATCGACGCCTGGCTCGCCACTGGCGCCACGCTCACGACTGGACCAGTGCGGGTGAAACCGCTGCCGCCCTACCCGCCGCGACGGCGCTCGATGCCGACTGTCTCGGCAGACGAACTGCAGCGTGCGATCGGCCGCGTTCGTCTCGTCGACGCGCGGGCGCCGGAGCGCTTTCGCGGAGACATCGAACCGCTGGACACCGTGGCAGGCCACATCCCCGGGTCGCTCAACCGACCCTTCAAGTCCAATCTGGCCGCTGACGGTTGCTTCAAGGCCCGCGAGCAACTTGAGCGCGAGTTCGCTGAATTGCTCGGAAGTCACCCCGCCGATGCAACGGTGCATCAGTGCGGCTCCGGCGTGACCGCCTGCCACAACCTGCTGGCCATGGAGGTCGCCGGGCTTGCCGGCGGGCGGCTGTATCCCGGCTCATGGAGCGAGTGGTCGGCCGACCCGGCGCGACCGGTGGCGCGCGGCGGCTGATCCGGACCCCGCATCCCCTCCAAGCATCGACTCAACTTGACGCCAATCAACCAGAAGCCCGCGCAATGGTGCAACATTGCCGCGTCAGGGGGCCCATCCAGCCCGCCAGAAGGAGTTTGTCATGTTCAAACGCATCCTCGTCCCGACCGACGGTTCCGAGATCACCCAGAAGGCGGTTGCCACCGCGATCGGTCTGGCCAAGTCCCTCGGCGCGATGCTTTACACGCTGAGCGTGAAGGAGCCCTTCCCGTACAGCGCGATCTCCGAGATGCAACCGGTACCGCCGCAGGAGTTCTTCGATGCCCAGGAGCGTATCGCCAGCGAGCGCGTCAATGCCGTTCGCGATGCCTGCAAGACGGCTGGCCAGACCTGCGAAGGCCACACTGTCGAGGCCGTGCATCCGTGGGAGGCGATCATCGAGCACGCCAAGAACAATGCATGCGACCTGATCGTCATGTCTTCCCACGGCCGCCGTGGCGTCACTGCGCTGCTGCTCGGCAGCGAGACGCAGAAGGTGCTGACGCACACCGCGATACCGGTGCTGATCGTGCGCTGAGTGGGGTCATTCGGGCGGCGCGATCGGGACCGCGTTCGCTGCGGCCTGTCTTGGCCCGCGCGCTCGCGTGCGGTCGAGTCTGAATGAGGCGAAAGTCGGGGTACCGGTACCGGCTTTCGTCCACGTTCAGTGCACCACGCGCACCGCGACGACGACGATGGCCATCCCACCCGTCAGCCACGCAAGTTGCGCGGCGGTGTCGGCGAGCGGCATGCGCTGCTGTAGCTGCGGAATCAGGTCGGCTACGGCAACGTAGATGAAGCTGCTCGACGCAATGACGAGCAGATACGGGAACAGTGATTCCCACGGCCCGACCACGACGTAGCCAACCACGCCGCCCGCTACCGCAGCCAGCCCCGACAGCGCGTTGTAGAGCAAGGCCCTCCCGCGCGAGAGCCCGGCGTTGAGCAGCACGATGTAGTCTCCCACCTCCTGCGGGATCTCGTGCGCGATGATCGCCAGCGACGTGACGACGCCGAGCCGCACGTCGGTCAGGAAAGCGGCAGCAATGATGATGCCGTCGCAGAAATTGTGGATGCTGTCGCCGATCAGCACGCTCCAGCCACCCCGCCCGGCCTGCAACTCGTCGAAGTGACGTCGGTGGTGATGCCCATCGCCTTCGTGGTGGTGGGTATGGCGGTACAACTCGGCCTTCTCGAGCAGGAAGAAGAACAGCAGCCCTGCGAGCAGCGTGGCGAACAGGCTGTGCGGACTGGCTCGGCTCTCGAACGCCTCGGGCAGCACATTGAGCAGCGCCGTGGCGAGCAACACACCGGCCGACAAGCTGACCAGATTCCTCACGACGCGCGCGAGCAGGCCGACCGTCAGGCTGGCGGCGATCAACACCGAGAGCAAGCCGCCAGCCAGCGTCGCGAGAACGATGTAGAGCAAGGTCATCGAAGGTGCTTCGACAGATCGACGGGAACTCTGCGACACCTGGCCGCCATCGTGCGCAGAGTCGAGAAGGTCGGCAACGCCGTTCACTCCTCGCCTCCGATGCACTGACTCACCGTGCGGGCTACGCCGTCCACGCAGGAGCACGCGGCGAATTTCATCTTATCAAGCATGTCAAGCGTGAGACCTCCCGCGGTCCGATCTTCTCGCGAACTCGGCAACCGTCGGGTTCGCGCAAGCATTCGCCGGCACGGTCCGAACCAGGCCGAAATGCCGCGACAATTCCGCCATGGAACCGACCCTCACACTGCCCGTCGCACGTGGCGAGGTGCCGCGCTGGCCACACCACCTCGCCGCGATCGACATGGGTTCGAACAGCTTCCGGCTCGAGATCGGCGAAGTGGTGCGGGGTGGTTACCGGCGCATCGACTACCTGAAGCAGACCGTGCGCCTGGGCGCCGGCCTCGACGCCAACGGGCTGCTGACCGAAGAGGCCGCGCAACGGGGCATGGCCTGCCTGGCGGGTTTTGCGCAACGTCTTGCCGGCTACACCCTGCCGCAGGTTCGTGCCGTGGCCACGCAAACCCTGCGCGAAGCGCGCAATCGAGACGCCTTCCTGGCCCGCGCGCAGAAGGTGCTCGGCCACCCGATCGAGGTCATCTCGGGTCGCGAGGAGGCGCGTCTGATCTACGCCGGTGTGGCGCGGCTACAGCCCTCGGCTGCGCGGCGCCTGGTGATCGACATCGGCGGCCGCTCGACCGAGATGATTCTCGGGGCGGGCCGCAAGTCGGTGCAGGCCGAATCATTCAGGGTCGGCAGCGTCAGCTTGTCGCTGCAATGCTTCCCCGACGGGCGTCTGACGAAGCACGCCTTTCGCCAGGCACAGATCGCGGCCGGGGCCGAGTTCGAGGAGGCGCTGGTACCGTTTGCGCGCAGGCACTGGCAGGAGGCGCTCGGATCGAGCGGCACCGTTGGCGCGGTCTCGCAACTGCTGGCGGCGAGCGGCGTCACAGACGGCAGTATCACACCCGACGGCTTGCGCTGGTGCATCGAGCAATGCTTGCGCGCCGGCCACATCGAGCGGCTGGCGCTGCCCGGCCTGAAGGAGGACAGACGGCTGGTGATCGCCGGCGGCCTGGCCATCCTGTACACACTGGCCACCCACTTCGGCATCGAGGCACTGCGCCCGGCGCGCGGCGCGCTGCGTCAGGGTGTGATCTTCGACCTCGACGAGCGCCTCTTCGCGGCGCGAGATCCGGTGCACGCGCACGACATGCGAGACGCTTCAGCACGCGAGCTACAGCGGCGCTTCATGGTCGACGTGCAGCAGGCCGATCGCGTCGTCAGCGTGGCCGACACCCTGTATGCGATGGTGGCGCCGCGGTCGGGCACTGCGCTGTCGCAAGAACAACGGCGCGAGCTGAGGCGCGAACTGTCGTGGGCCGCGGCGCTGCACGAACTGGGCATGATGGTGTCGCACCACGACCACCACCGCCACAGCGCCTACATGCTGGCGCATGTCGATGCCGCCGGATTCTCGCAGTCGCAGCAGCGCCGGCTCGCCGAACTGGTGCTGGCTCAGCGCGGCAGCCTGCGCAAGAGCGAAGCGGCGCTGGCGAACGAGAACTTCGCATGGCAGGTCCTGTGCCTGCGGCTGGCCATCATCAAGTGCCATGCGCGCAGGCAGGTCGACCTTGGCGCGCTCACGCTGCGCCGCAGCGAAGGGCAAGCCCGGCTCGGCTTCGCGCCGGGCTGGGTCGAGCGCAACCTGCGCACGATGCACCTTCTGAACGAGGAAGTGTCGGCCTGGGAACGCAATGGTTCGCTGAGCCTGAGCTTGGACGTCTGATCTCCCCCGAACGCATGGCCTTCCTCGCGACGTCGCCGATCAGGCGGCGAAAGCCTTGTCGGGCCTGTGCACCGCCTGCAGCGTCACCTGCGTGACGCCGTCACGATCGCGACATGCCAGCCACCAGATCGCGCCTTTCTTCACCGACCAGGCCTGGTCGGCGCCCGCCAGCAGCCGCGCTGCGACGATGCCGAGCGTCGGCTGGTGGCCGACGATCAGCACGGGTTCGTCGGCATCGGGCCAGTGCGCCGCCTTCAGCAGCTCGTCAGCCGGGTGACCGGGCGCCAGCGAAGCCACGGTCTCGAAACGGCGTTCCAGGGACTGCGCCGTCTGCTGCGTGCGCAGTGCCGGACTGACGAGGATGCGAGTGGACTTCGGCAGACTTCGGTTGAGCCATGCGCTGATGCGCCGGGCCTGGCGCTCGCCCTTGGGCGTGAGGCTGCGTTGCATATCGTCCTGCCCGGCTTGCAGGAGCTGCGCTTCGGCGTGTCGCCACAGAATCAGGTCCATTGCTTCGATCCCCGTTCAGCGGCTGCCCCGCAGCCGTTGCATCAGGGCCTGTTGGGCGCTCGCGCCCCGCAGGCCGACCGGCAGGTAATTGCCGTCGCTCTGCTCCAGCCAGGCATCCTTGCCATCCAGCAGGTAAGGGACGAGGCATTCGTCGATCAGCCGTTGGCGCAGCGAGGACTCGCGCACCGGCCATGCGACCTCGATGCGGCGGAACATGTTGCGGCTCATCCAGTCGGCACTGGTCAGGTACAGCGCCTCGTCGTCGACGCTGTCGTCCCAGCGGAAGTATAGAACGCGCGTGTGCTCGAGAAAGCGCCCGACCACCGATCGGACGCGGATGCGATCGGTCTGCCCCGGCAGCCCCGGCGGCAGCGAACAGGCGCCGCGAACGATCAGGTCGATCTCGGCGCCCGCCTGGCCGGCCGCGATCAGTGCGCGGATCAGCGCCACGTCGGTCAACGCGTTGATCTTGAGCACGATGCGCGCGCGCCGGCCCGCTCGCGCCGCCTGCGCCACCTGCTGCACCCGCCGCAGCAGTTGGCTGTGCAGCGTGAACGGCGCCTGCAGCAGCTTGCGCAGCGGCCGTGTCTTGCCCAGGCTGGCGAGTTGCTGGAAGACACTCTCGGCGTCTTCGGTGAGCTTGGGATCGGCCGTGAAGTAACTGATGTCCGTGTACAGACGGGCCGTCTTCGGGTTGTAGTTGCCGGTCGAAAGATGCGCATAGCGGCGCAGTGCCGAGCGCTTGGCCGTGCCTTCGCGGCGCGTCACCAGCAGCAGCTTGGCATGCGTTTTCAGGCCGACGATGCCGTAGACGACCTGCGCGCCCACGGCTTCCAACCGTTCGGCCCAATTGATGTTGGCCTCCTCGTCGAAGCGCGCCTTAAGCTCCACCACGCACGTCACTTCCTTGCCGCGCCGCACCGCTTCGATCAGCAGGTCCATCAGCGGCGACTCGCTTCCGGTGCGGTAGATGGTCTGCTTGATCGCCAGCACGTCGGGGTCGTTGACCGCCTCGCGCAGGAACTGCACCACCGGTTCGAACGATTCGAACGGATGATGCAGCATCACGTCGCCCTGCGTCAGTCGCCAGAAGATCGACAGATCGCGCGGCAGCGATGCCGGCCACGACGGCGTGTACGACGGAAAACGCAAGGTCGCCGCGTCGGCACCGTCGATCAGTGCGTTCATCCGCCCCAGGTTCACCGGCCCGTTCACGTGGTACAGAGCCGCCTGCGGCAGGTCGAACTGGCGCAACAGGAATTCCGACATCTCGCTCGGGCAGGTGTTCACCACCTCGAGCCGGATCGCCTGCCCGAAATGGCGCGTCGTCAGGCCCGAGCGCAGCGCCTGGCGCAGGTTCTTCACGTCCTCCTCGTCGACAGCGAGTTCGGAGTCGCGGGTCAGCCTGAACTGCGAGAAGGCCTCGACGCGGCGCCCCTGGAACAGTTCTTCGAGATGGGCGCGGATCACGCTCGTCAGCAGCACGAAGGCCTGCCGGCCGCCCGAGAGCTTGTCGGGCAGGCGCATGACGCGCGGCAGCACGCGCGGCACCTTGACGATGGCGATCGAGTTCTCGCGCCCGAAGGCATCCTTGCCACCCAGTCGCACGATGAAGTTGAGCGACTTGTTGGCCACCTGCGGAAACGGGTGCGCCGGATCCAGCCCGACCGGCACCAGGAGCGGCCGCACCTGGCGCTGGAAGAATTCGTCGACCCAGCGCCGCTGCGCCTTGTCGCGCTCGGCATGGTTGACGACGACGATGCCGGCACGCTGCAGCGCCGGCATCACCTCGTCGTTGAAGCACCTGTACTGGTCGTCGATCAGCGCGTGAGCCTGGCTCGACACCGACGCCAGATCGGAGTTGACGACCCCGGTACCGGGCTCGCGGGCCGCCTCGATGTAGTCGGCCAGTCGGACCTCGAAGAACTCGTCCATGTTCGACGAGACGATGCAGATGTAGCGCAGCCGCTCCAGCAACGGGACATCAGCGCGCCGTGCCTGCGCCAGCACGCGCCGGTTGAACTCGAGGATGGCCGTCTCGCGGTTGAGCAATGCCGGGACTGAGGGTGCGGCAGACATCTCAATCGCCCACCAGCCCGTTGCGGATCGCGTAGACCGTCATCTCGGAGTTGTTCGTCAGGCCGAGCTTCTGCAGCACGCGCGCGCGGTAGACGCTGACGGTCTTCGGGCTCAGGTTCAGCTCCTCGGCGATGTCGGACAGGCGCTTGCCCGAGGCGATCATCACCAGGGTCTGCAGTTCGCGGTCCGACAGCTTCTCGTGCGCCCTTGCACTCACCGGCGTGGTCAGGCTCTCGACCAGCATCTGGGCGATCTCCGGTGTCACGTACTTGCGCCCCTGCGCCACCGTGCGCACGGCCGCCACGATCAGCGCCGGATCTCCGCCCTTGTTGACGTAGCCGAACGCGCCCGCCCGCAGTGCCCGGATCGCATACTGGTCCTCGGGATACATGCTGACCACCAGCACGCGCAGTGCGGAACCTTCGTCCTTCAGCACGTGCAGCACGTCCAGGCCGCTGCGACCGGGCAGGTTGATGTCCAGTACCAGCACGTCGCAGGTCGTGCTGCGCAGCAGCGACCGCAGTTCGCCGTAGTCGCCTGCCTCGCCGACCACTTCGATGTCGTGCGCGTCCGACAGCGTGTCGCGAATTCCACGTCGGATCAACGCGTGGTCGTCGCACAGAAGCACCTTGATCACAAATTCCCCCAGTTGCTCGGATCGTCCTGCGCGACGGCCGGCTCGCCCTCTGGCGGTGCCATGGCGCCCGCAGCTGCCTCGGCCGCCGGCAAGGGCACGGAGAGGATCAGTGTCGTGCCGCGCGCGCTGCTGCTCAGGTCGACCCAGCCGCCAACCGTGCTCGCGCGTTCATGCAGGCCTCGAATGCCGAACGAACGCGCCTTGGCCAGATCGTCGCGCCCAAGGCCGCGGCCGTTGTCGCCGATCTCGAGCGTCAACGTACCCGCGGCGACGGTGAGTTCGATCGTCACGCGCGTCGCCTGCGCATGCTTGGAGACATTGGTCAACGCCTCCTGCGCCGTGCGGTAGGCCACCAAGGGCACGCCCGCGGGCAGTTCCAGCGCTTCCTGGTCGCTGGCGAATTGGCAGGCGATGCCCGTCCGGCGCTCGAATCGGCCGGACATCCACTGCAATGCGGCCACCAGTCCCTGCTCGAGGATGGCCGGGCGCAGGTTGTGCATCACGCGCTGGCTGGCCTCGATGGCGTGGGCCACGGTCTCCAGCGCCGACGCCGCGCGCTGGCGCACTGCTGACGATTCCGAGTGGCGAGCGATCCAGGCCAGATCGAAGTTCAGCGCCGTCAGCGCGCCGCCGACGTCGTCGTGGATTTCGCGCGCGATGGCCGCGCGTTCGCTCTCGACGCTGGTCTGCAGGTGCTGTGCCAGTTCGCGCAGCCTTTGCTTGCTCTCGCCGAGTTCGCGGTCGGCCAGCAGGCGGGCGCGCCGTGTCTCGTTGGCCTCCACCGCATGGAGGAGCGCGGGCACCAGGCGCGCCGTGTTGTTCTTCAGCAGATAGTCGCTGGCGCCGTTGCGCATCGCCTCGACTGCCGCGTCTTCGCCGATCTCTCCCGACAGCAGGAGGAACGGTACGCCCGATCCGCTCGACTTCAGCAGGTCCAGCGCCACCAGGCCCGAGAAGCCCGGCAGGTTGTAGTCCGAGATGATCGCGTCCCACTCCTGCTCGAGCGCGCGCAGGAACTCCGGCTCGGAATCGACACGCAGCACCTGCGCGTTGATGCCACCGCGCTCGAGCTGCGCCAGCGTCAGCTCGTGGTCGAGTTCGGAGTCCTCCAGATGCAACACGCGCAGGGTGCGTTCGGGGGCCGGCACAGTCATGGTGCGGAGTATGCCGCGTCGGCCCGGTGGACGAGAGCAGGACCGGCACGGCTAAAGCGTTGCCTGCCAGGCGCCGATATCCAGCAAGACTTGCGGAGAAGGCAATGCAATCAATCCTCGCCGTGGACGACTCCGCGTCGATGCGCCAGATGGTGTCGTTCACACTCACGGGCGCCGGCTACAACGTGGTCGAGGCGGTCGACGGACAGGATGCCTGGGAGAAATCGGACCGCTGCGACTTCGATCTCGTGCTGACCGACCAGAACATGCCGCGCATGGACGGCATCGGGCTGACGAAGAGGCTGCGCGCGACCCCCAGATCTTGCAAGACACCGATCCTGATCCTGACCACCGAGTCGAGCGAGCAGATGAAGCTGGCCGGGCGCGGCGCGGGCGCCACCGGCTGGCTCGTCAAGCCGTTCGAGCCGACCAGGCTGATCGAGGCGATCCGCAAGCTCATCGGCTAGCGCCGAGCGCCCCATACGCAGGAACCCGCCATGAGCGACACGTCATCCGTCGGCCCGCGCCCGAACTCAGGCATCGACCTGAGCCAGTTCTACCAGGTGTTCTTCGAGGAAGCCCGCGAGAACCTCGACCGGATGGAAAGGCTGCTGATCGGGCTCGACGTCGACCGAGCCGACAACGAGGAACTCAACGCCATCTTCCGCTGCGCGCATTCGATCAAGGGCGGTGCGGCGACCTTCGGCTTTGCCGATACGGCCGAGCTGACGCACCAGATGGAGACGCTGCTCGACAAGCTGCGCCGCCGGGAGCGGGCCCCGACCGCCGCGATGGTCGACGTGCTGCTGCGATCCGGCGACGCCCTGCGCGCACAGCTCGCACGCCACCAGGGGGCCGGCGGCGAGGCGGTCGACACCGCCGAGCTGCTGCGCGACGTGCGCGCCCTCGTCGCCGGGGCGTCGCCGCTCGCCGCCACGCAATGCGCCAGTGCGGCCGGGCCCGCAGAGCGCGAAGAGCCTGTGCCCGCCGCCGCGGTACCCGCTCTGCGCGTGCTCGAGCTTCGGGTCGGTCCGCTGAACCGCGTGAGCGACGCCGACGACCTGCACGCGCTGTTCAAGGAGATCCCCGACCTGGGCACGCTCGAGCCGCTGGACGGCGGACCGGCCGCCGACGGCATCCGGCGATTCAGGATCACCACGACCGCCAGCGACAGCGACCTGCTGGACCTGTTCACCTTCCACGTCGCGCGTGAACAGCTGGTCCTGCTCCCGCTGGGCCCTGGCGACGGCGTTCACACAGCCGTGTCGCCAGCGCCGGCACCCGCCGACGCCGGCTACGGCTACGGCTACGGCCTTTTCGACAAGGCACCCGGTTCGCCCCAGATCGCCATGTCGATGCCCGCTCGGCCGCTACCGCAGCCGGCCCCGGTGTCGGCGAAGCCCGCCGCGCGCGGCGCCGATCGTTCCGCGGCCGCGGCGCCCGAGACATCGACGCTTCGGGTGGCGGTCGAGAAGGTCGACCAGCTCATCAACCTGGTGGGCGAGCTCGTCATCACCCAGGCCATGCTGGCGCAGGAGAGCCTGCGGCTCGACCCGGCGCTGCACCGGCAGCTCACGGCTGGCCTGGCCGACCTGGAACGCAACACACGCGACCTCCAGGAATCGGTGATGTCGATCCGCATGATCCCGATGTCGATCGTCTTCAGCCGCTTTCCGCGCATGTTGCGCGACCTGGCCGCCAAGCTCGGCAAACAGGTCGACTTCGTGACGCAGGGCGAGGCGACCGAGCTCGACAAGGGAATGGTCGAAAGGATCACCGACCCGCTGACGCACCTGGTCCGCAATTCGTGCGACCACGGCATCGAGCTGCCGGCCGAGCGTCTCGCGCTGGGCAAGCCCGAACAGGGCACGATCACGCTCTCGGCGTCGCACCGGGGCGGCTCGATCGTGATCGAGGTGCGCGACGACGGGCGCGGCCTGTCACGCGACAAGCTCCTGAAGAAAGCCCGGGAAAAGGGGATCGACGCCCCCGACACGCTCAGCGACAGCGAGGTCTGGGCCCTGATCTTCGCGCCCGGCTTTTCCACCGCCGACGAAGTCACCGACGTTTCGGGCCGCGGCGTCGGCATGGATGTCGTCAAGCGCAATATCGGCTCGCTCGGTGGCACGGTCGAGATCGACTCGGCCGAGGGCCGCGGAATGCGCGTGTCGGTGCGTCTGCCGCTGACGCTGGCGATCATGGACGGCATGTCGATCGGCGTCGGCGACGAGGTCTACATCGTGCCGTTGTCTTCGGTCATCGAGTCGTTCCAGGTGCAGCCCGGCACGATCAAGTCGATCGGCGGCAGCGGCCGCGTCGTCGAGGTGCGCAACGAGTTCATGCCGGTGCTCGAACTCGAACATGTCCTCGCGGTACCGCGCTCGAATCGCGAGAGCGCCGCGGCCATCGTCGTCGTGGTCGAGGCCGAGGAGGGGCGCGTCGCGCTGCTGGTCGACGAACTGCTCGGCCAGCAGCAAGTCGTCGTGAAGAACCTGGAGGCCAACTACCGCAAGGTCGAAGGCGTCTCCGGCGCGACCATCCTCGGCGACGGCCGCGTGGCGCTGATCCTCGATGTCGGCAGCATGGTGCGGCGTTCGCGCCATTGATTCAGCTTCCACGCCCGGCGGTCCTGGCCGCGTGCGGCAAGGCCTGCGAATGCCCTTACATCCGATGCACTTTGTGCCGATATGCAAGGGATGCCGTGAACCTCGGCGAGGCGTGGGCAGGGCGAGCAAGCCCGGCGCCTTCGTGACGCCAGCGACCGGATCGGTGCGGTGGCAGGACGGGACCGAGGCGCCCGGCGCAGCACAGGAGAGACGATGAAGCTGGGATTCAAACTGCTGGCAGCGCCACTGCTGACCTCCGCCTTCGTGCTGGGCGTGGGCGGGCTCAATGCGCTGCTGATGCGCGGCGCGGCCGTCGATGACCAGGCCCGCTTCAAGGCCGTGTCCAGCCAGGCGAGCGTGCTCGCCGACGCACAGCAGCAGGCCGGCCAGATTCATGCCGACGTGGTGCGCGCCGTGGCGCTGAACAAGTCGCTCGACGACTCGAAGCGCCGCGCTGATCGATCCGGCCTGACGAGCCAGCTGGCCGACCTGAGGCGCGCGATTGCCGAGGGCCTCCCGGGCGCTGCGGCCGACCCGGTGCTGCAGGACGCACTGAAGAAGGCGAGCATGGAAATCGAAAGCTATCGCAGGCAGGCAGGCCAGGCAATCGACCTGTCCTCGACCAATCCGAGCACCGCTGTCGCGGCGCTGCGAGAGGCCGACGCCGCCTACGCCGCGCTCGCGAAAACGCTTTCGGGCCTGTCGGCTCGCATCGACGCGCTGGCCATCGCGTCGAGCGAGGACTCGCTCGCCCGCTCCGACCGCAGCTACCTGCTGCTCGGCCTGCTCGCCCTGACAACAGCCGGTGCGGCCGTCGGCGTGTCCTGGCTGGTGCAACGCAAGCTCGTTGCCGAACTGCGCCGCGCCGTTACCGTGGCGGACGACGTTGCGTCGGGCCGGCTCGACGTCGACGCCCATACCGAGCGCCGCGACGAAGTCGGCGACCTGATGCGCGCCCTGGCGAAGATGGCTGGCCAGCTCAATGTGTCGCTGGGCGCGGTTCTTCGGTCGTCGGAATCGATCCGCATCGCGTCGACCGAAATTGCCACGGGCAACCTCGACCTGTCGACACGCACCGAGCAGACCGCGTCGAACCTGCAGGGCGCAGCGTCGAGCATGGGTCAGCTCAACGGTGCCATGCGGCACAGCGCCGAATCGGCGCGCCAAGCGTCGCAGCTGGCGCAGTCGGCGGCCGAGGTCGCCGCGCGCGGCGGAACCGCGGTGGCGCAGGTGGTCGACACGATGCAGGAGATCAACTCCAGCTCGAAACAGATCGCCGACATCATCGGCGTGATCGACGGCATCGCGTTCCAGACCAACATCCTCGCCCTGAACGCCGCGGTCGAGGCCGCGCGCGCCGGCGAGCAGG
>Ga0209048_10000569_pt1 | contig 39087 bp, 35 predicted proteins | sample FrelakmetCRP12CR_FD_187146 | JGI IMG/M metagenome (GOLD analysis project Ga0209048, IMG submission 187146) | Freshwater lake sediment microbial communities from the University of Notre Dame, USA, for methane emissions studies - CRP12 CR (SPAdes)... | ecosystem: Environmental > Aquatic >...
CGGATGCAGGAGGCAATCCGCGCCAGCAAGGCGAGACTTGCCGATACCTTGGACGCCGCTGTGCTGGAAGCCATTCCCGAGGAAGCGTCTACGTTGCACCGACTGCTCGGCCCCAAGTCTGACGGCGTGTATTTTCACCATAACCGGGACAATCCCTTGAGCCTAGACGTGCTGGTGATCGACGAAGCCTCCATGGTGGATCTGGCCTTGCTGACCAAGACCGTTTGGGCCTTGCCAGCGCAGGCGCGGCTGATCCTGCTGGGGGACAAGGATCAGCTCAGTTCGGTGGAGGCCGGGGCGGTGCTGGGCGAATTGTGCGGGCAAGCAGGCCACTACTCGCCCGAGTTTGCCGCTACGCTGCATAGGCTGACCGGTGAGGATATCCCCGTCGACAAGAGTGCTACTCATGCTCTGCAAAATGCCGTGGCCCTGCTGAGTCACAGTTACCGGTTTGGGGCGGAGAGTGGCATTGGCCAGTTGGCCGGCGCCATCAACCGGGCGGATACGGCAGAGCTGGGCAGCCTCGGGGCAGCATCCCTGCCAGGTGTGCATTGGCATGCGCCGCGGCGGGGACGGGCAGTGGATGAGCTCATGGAACGTATGCTGGCCGGTTACGAGGGCTATCTGGAATGCGTGCGCCGCCAAGCGGCTGCCGAAGCGATAATCGCCGCATTTGGCGACTTTCGGGTGCTTTGTCCTTTGCGTGGTGGAGAATTCGGCGTGGAGGGCTTGAATGCGTGGTTTGAGAACGTGCTCAAAATCCGCCTGCACCGTCCTGACCGCGAGTGGTATCCGGGCCGCCCGATCATGATCGGGCGCAACGATTATCAACTGGATCTTTTCAATGGTGACATCGGGATCGTCCTTCCAGATCCTCAGGAGCCGGACCAACTGCGGGCGTACTTCGAGAGATCTACCGGCGGGCTGCGCAGCGTGGCCTTAACTCGTCTGCCAGCTTATGAGCCGGTATTCGCCATGACGATTCACAAGAGTCAGGGATCGGAATTTGAGCGGGTGCTGCTGGTGCTGCCGGCAGAGGATTCGCCGGTGCTGACGCGGGAGCTGGTCTATACGGGCGTCAGCCGGGCAAAAACCCAGCTGGATATCTGGGGCAGTCTGGATAGCTTACAGCGAGCCGTGCAGAAATCGGTGCGGCGGGCGTCGGGTCTGGGCGATGCGTTGTGGGAGAGGGTGGCCTATAAACCATCTCCTGGGCTATGAAGCAAGCCTCCAGTCCGGCCGGTAAAACATTCCAGCAGGCCTGCGCCAGATTCGCTTCGCTGGTTACCGTTGAGAAAACCGCTGGTTGAGGATTCCACCTCTGAGCAGGTTCATTCCTGGTGTTGTCGCCATGATCGGCGGGTCGCTCAGGATTCGCGGCGACGCTGTTTGGCATGTTCGGCCAACCGCCGCATTGCCGCTCCCAGTCCCTCATCTGCAAGGTTGTCTGCGGTGGTCTCCAGCATATTCACCGTCGCGTTCGTGACGGTCAGTCGCCGGGGTGGGGGTTGGGCGGGGGCGGGGATCGCCGGTGGTGCTATGCGGATACGGGGTGGCGGTATCGATATCCCCAATTGTTTTTCCAATTGCGGCCGTAGGTTGGGCAGCACATAGCGCAACCGGGTTGCCCAAGCCGAAGAATCGGTCTGCACCACCCAGTCCTTGGCGTCCAGCTTGGCCAGAGTGGCGTGCTCCTGAAGATGCGGCGGCAAAAATGCTTGCAGGATCTGGTTGAACTGGGCCAGACGCTGGGTTTTGGCTACCAATTGGGCAACGCGGCTGCGGGGACGGCGCAAGCATTGTTCCATAACCATGAGCTGTTTGCTACCAGCCGCCGCAGGTCTGGCGACAGTTCGTGCTTCTTCAGTCGGTGGCGTGGGAGGGGGTGTGGATTCGGCGACCGCCGGATTCACCGTTGGCTGGCTGGAAACCGTGGGCGGCTTCGGGGTTGTGGCCGTCGCTTTGGTTGCCACCGCGCCCTGCAGGATTTCCCGCAGGCGAGTAGTGTGCTGTTGAACCGTTAACTGGCGTGAAGCGGTTTCTTCAGACAGTTTTGACATTCTCGGGGAATCTGAACTGGTGTTAGGAGGAACTTCTAAAAATGGACAACGGTGTGAATGGAATAGTTCTGTAGCGCGGCCTCCATGGAGTCACCGACGATCTGCGCCCAACGTTGGCAGCCGTCGGCATCGGCCAGCAGATCTTGACGGATTTCGAACTCCACATGGGGCAGGCCGGCGGCACCCGCGTGAGTATCCATGGTGAAACCCACGTCCCGCCCGGAGTAAGGTTCGTTATCGCCCAGGTACAGCCCCGGATACTCGTGTAGCCAGTCAAGGATGGGCAGGGCGAGACGTGGGTCGCGATTCCAGAGTATGCCTACCTGCCAGGGGCGACGGTAGCCGTTCATCTGCGGTGTGAAGCTGTGAATCGACACTAACGCTGGCGCCCGTCCATGTCGCCACAGGTGGGCAAGCATGTTGGTAATCGTATGGTGGTAGGGCCAGAAAAAGGTTTCTAGCCGCCAGTCGGCCTCGGCATCGCTCAGGTTATAGTTACCGGGTATGAGGATGCCATCGCTCGTTGTTGGAATGGAACCAGGATCGCCGGGGGGGCGATTGCAGTCGATGAGCAGCCTGGAATAGCCGGAGAGCACCGCTGGGGCGTCGAAGCGTTCCGCCAGTCGGTGGGTGACCTCAGCCGCGCCGATGTCCCAGGCGATGTGCTGAGCAAGTTCGAACCCGTCCAGTCCCAAATTATTCATGCCTCGCGGGATGGTATTGCTGGCATGGTCACAGACCAGCACCAGCGACGCTTTGCCATCGGGATTGAACAGCTTGAAAGGCGACGGGTCGCCGCTATGCAGTGACGGCAATGCAGGATTCATGGAGCAGCGTTTTCTCAGTTATGGTGTAAAGTTATAAAGCCTTAACATCGCCTGTTACACGCCAGACGGGAGCAACCATGGCACAACGACTGAAAAAAATCCTCATCGGTATGGCGCTGGCTTCATTGTCCGCCGGCCCCGCCTACGCGGCCAAGACCCTGGTGTTCTGCTCGGAGGGGAGCCCAGAAGGTTTCAATCCTCAGCTGTATACCGCCGGCACCACGTTCGACGCCACCTCGGTCCCCGTGTTTAACCGCTTGCTCGAATTCGAGCGGGGTGCCACAACGATCGTTCCCGGTCTCGCCGAGCGTTGGGAGGTATCCCCAGATGGTTTGCAGTATACCTTTCATTTGCGCAAAGGCGTGAAGTTCCACGCCACCGCCGAGTTCAAGCCGACCCGCGATTTCAACGCCGACGATGTGCTGTTCAGCTTCCTGCGGCAGTTGGACAAAAACCATCCCTTCCACAAGATTTCCGGCGGCAGCTATGAATACTTCGATAGCATGAGCATGCCGGCGCTCATCAAGCGCATCGAGAAGATCGACGATCATACGGTGCGCTTTGATCTGAACCGTCCCGAGGCGCCAATGCTGGCGAATCTGGCGATGGACTTCGCCTCGATTCAATCGGCCGAGTACGCCGAGGCGATGTTGAAAGCCGGCAAGCCCGAAACCATCGACCTCAAGCCGGTCGGCACCGGTCCCTTCCAGCTCGTCGCCTATCAGAAGGACGCGGTGATCCGCTTCAAGGCCAACCCGGACTACTGGGGCGGCAAAGCCAAGCTCGACAATCTGGTGTTCACCATCACGCCGGATGCCTCGGTGCGCTACGCCAAGCTTAAGGCCGGCGAATGCCACGTGATGGCCTACCCGAACCCGGCTGATCTGGAGGCGATGCGCAAGGATTCGGCTATCAGTCTGTTGCAGAAAGAAGGGCTGAATGTGGGCTACCTGGCGTTCAACGTGCAAAAGAAACCGTTCGATGATGTGCGGGTGCGCCGGGCGCTGAATTTGGCGGTGAACAAAGCGGCAATCATTGAAGCGGTGTACCAGGGTGCGGGCAAGGCGGCGAAAAACCCCATCCCGCCAACCATCTGGTCGTACAACGATGCGGTCAAGGACTATCCATACGATCCGGAAGCGGCCAAGAAACTGCTGGCCGAGTCGAGCTTGAAGGATGGTTTCGAGGCCGATCTCTGGGCGATGCCGGTGCAGCGGCCGTACAATCCGAACGCGCGGCGGATGGCGGAAATGATTCAGGCTGACTGGGCGAAGGTCGGGGTAAAGGCCAAGATCGTCTCCTACGAGTGGGGCGAGTACCTGAAGCGGGCCAAGGCGGCGGAGCATCAGACGGCGCTGTTCGGTTGGACGGGCGATAACGGTGATCCGGATAACTTCCTTGCCGTGCTGCTCGGCTGCGACGCCGTCGGCGGCAGTAATTACGCAGAGTGGTGCGACAAGCCATTCGATACGTTGATCCAGAAAGCCAAAGTAGTCGCCGCTGTCGCCGAGCGCACCAAGCTCTACGAGCAGGCGCAGGTAGTGTTCAAGGAGCAGGCGCCTTGGATTACCATCGCCCATTCGGTGACGTTCCAGCCGGTGCGCAAGGAAGTCATCGACTTTCGTATCGACCCATTCGGCAAGAATAATTTCTATGGCGTCGATCTGAAGCAGTGAGATCATGATCCATCTTCCCTGGGATCTTCTCCCCGCATGGGGAGGGGAATTAAACATTTTGAACCCTAGGCGCTCATGATGGCCTTCCTGTTGCGGCGACTGGGGTTGCTGATCCCGACCTTCCTGGGGGTCACTCTCATCGCCTTTGCCCTGATCCACCTCATTCCAGGCGATCCGATCATGCTGATGGCCGGGGAGCGCGGTATCAGCGCCGAGCGGCATGCCCAGTTGCTGGCCGCGTATGGTTTTGACCAGCCCCTTTGGCAGCAATATCTGGTCTATATAGGCCAGGTCCTGCGAGGCAACCTCGGCACCTCGATCATCAGCCGCCAACCGGTCTTGCACGAGTTTTTGACGCTGTTCCCGGCCACCATCGAACTGTCCCTGTGCGCCATGCTGTTTGCTGTTGCCATCGGTATACCTGCAGGCATCCTGGCTGCCGTCAAGCGCAGCACGTTTTTTGACCATGCCGCCATGGGCGTATCGCTGACCGGGTATTCCATGCCAATCTTCTGGTGGGCACTATTGCTTATCCTATTGTTCTCCGTAAATTTGGGCTGGACGCCGGTGTCCGGGCGCATTTCGGTTATGCTGTGGGTGGAACCAGTCACCGGTTTCATGCTGCTCGATACCCTGCTGGCGGGTGACAGTGAAGCTTTCGTCTCAGCCTTGCGGCATCTGATTCTGCCTGCCGTCGTGCTGGGCACGATTCCACTCGCCGTGATTGCCAGGATGACCCGTTCCGCCATGTTGGAAGTCATCCGGGAAGACTATATTCGGGTCGCTCGCGCCAAGGGTTTGTCCCCGCTACGGGTTATCTATGTTCATGCCCTGCGCAATGCCCTGATGCCCGTGGTAACGGTCATCGGACTGCAAGTTGGAACGCTGCTGGCCGGCGCCATTCTCACCGAGACCATCTTTGCCTGGCCAGGGGTTGGCAAGTGGCTGATCGATTCCATCCAGCGCCGCGACTACCCGGCAGTGCAGGGTGGTATCCTGCTGGTGGCCAGCATCGTGATGCTGGTCAATTTGATGGTCGATGTTCTCTACGGGCTTATCAATCCGCGTATCCGCCATGCCCATTAACGAAACTTGATTATGGTTGATAACTCAGTCACGCCTGTCCTGACCGAAGCGCCGCCCGGCCCGTTGCTGGAATTCTGGCGGCATTTCAGCGAAAACCGGGGCGCGGTACTCGGGCTCTTCGTCATCATCTGCATGGTGGTGATTGCCCTGGGTGCGCCGTGGCTGGCGCCTTATGCTCCTCAAGAACAGTACCGGGATGCGCTGCTGGTGCCGCCCGCATGGGCCGAGGGCGGCTCGCTGCGGTTCTGGCTGGGGACCGACGACGTGGGGCGGGATATGTTGTCGCGGTTAATCTATGGTGCCCGCGTGTCCTTACTGGTCGGCTGCATCGTCGTCACTCTGTCGCTGGCGGCGGGAGTGATCCTTGGACTAAGCGCGGGGTTCTTCCGCGGCCTGGCGGAAAATCTCATCATGCGCCTGATGGACGTCATGCTGGCCCTGCCCAGCCTGCTGCTGGCCATCGCCATCGTTGCCATCCTGGGGCCTAGCCTGAGTAACGCCATGGTGGCTATCGCCATCGTGGTCTTGCCTCATTATGTGCGATTGACGCGGGCGGCGGTGATCACCGAAAGGGCCAAAGACTATGTGATCGCCAGCCAGGTTGCCGGCGCTGGGTTACTAAGACAGATGTTTATCAACGTGCTGCCCAACTGCATGGCGCCGCTGATAGTGCAGGCGACCCTGGGATTTTCCTCGGCCATTCTGGATGCCGCTGCGCTGGGCTTCCTGGGGCTGGGCGCGCAGCCGCCGACGCCGGAATGGGGCACCATGCTGGCCGATGCCCGCCAGTTCATCCAGCGCGCCTGGTGGGTAGTGACTTTTCCGGGTCTCGCCATCCTGATCACGGTGCTGGCTTTCAACCTGATGGGCGACGGGCTGCGCGACGCCCTTGATCCCAAGCTGAAACGCTGATGTCACTCTTGGAAATCCAGCGCTTGTCGGTGCGCTTTGGTGAGGAAAAGGCCCCCTTTACCGCCGTGGATAGGGTGGATTTGAGCGTGGAGGGTGGCGAGGTGGTGGGCATCGTCGGGGAGTCCGGTTGTGGCAAATCCGTGCTTTCCCTGGCGATTCTGGGTTTGATCGATTACCCAGGCCGCGTCAGTGCCATGCGGATGGCCTTCGCGGGGCAGGATCTGCTGGACGTGTCCCCACGGGTGAGGCGCAGGCTGGTCGGCAAGGATATTGCCATGGTCTTTCAGGACCCCATGACCAGCCTCAACCCTTCTTACACGGTTGGCTTCCAGATCATGGAAACCCTTAAAGTTCATGAAGGAGGCAGTCGAGTTGAACGCCAGCACCGCACTCTGGAATTGTTAAGGCAGGTCGGTATTCCCGATGCCGACAGCCGCCTGCGGGCCTTTCCACATCAACTCTCCGGTGGCATGAGCCAGCGCGTCATGATCGCGATGGCCATCGCCTGTAGCCCCCGGCTGTTGATCGCCGACGAACCCACTACGGCGCTCGATGTGACTATTCAAGCCCAAATCCTGGACTTGCTGCGCTATTTGCAACAGCGGCGTGGCATGGCCTTGCTGTTGATCACTCATGATCTGGCGGTGGTGGCAGAGACCTGCGAGCGGGTAATCGTGATGTACGCCGGCCAGGTGGTGGAGAGCGGGCCGGTGGCGGCGGTGTTCCAAACCCCCCGCCACCCCTATACGGCGGCCCTGCTCAATGCCTTGCCGGAACGCAGTTTGGGGCGCGATCGGCTGGTTACTATCGGTGGGGTAGTACCCGGCCAGTATGACCGGCCCAGCGGCTGCTTGCTGCATCCTCGCTGCCCGTTCGCCACCGAGCAATGCCGGTTGAGCCCGCCCGAGTTGCGCTGGCTGGCCGCTGGCCGCCAGGTGCGTTGCCACACGCCGCTGGACGAGCAGGGAGTACCTGGGCTATGAATGAGCCGGTCGCACCGCTGCTGGAGGCCGTCGAGTTGGCCCGCTATTACTCCGTATCCAGCGGGTGGTTCAAGGACAGAGCGACCGTCAGGGCCCTGGACGGCGTGTCCTTCACCCTTTACCCTCGCAAGACCTTGGCCGTGGTGGGTGAATCCGGCTGCGGCAAGTCCACCCTGGCCCGGCAACTGACCCTGATCGAGCAACCCAGCAGCGGCGTCCTGCGCTTGGCGGGTCATGACCTGGCCAAGGCCAGTGGCAAAGAGCGCCGGGTCGCCCGGCGTAATGTGCAGATCATCTTCCAGAACCCCTATGGATCCCTTAACCCCCGCAAGCAAGTCAGCGCTATCCTGCAAGAGCCACTGATCATCAATACCGATCTGAACGCCAAGCAGCGCGAGGAGTGGGTGCGGGCGATGATGACCAGGGTGGGCTTGCGGCCGGAACATTATGGCCGTTACCCGCATATGTTTTCGGGTGGCCAGCGCCAACGTGTCGCCATCGCCCGCGCTCTGATGCTGCATCCCCAGGTGGTGGTGGCGGATGAACCGGTATCTGCTCTGGATGTATCGATTCAGGCTCAGGTGCTGAATCTGCTCATGGACCTACAGGAAGAATTGGGGATGGCCTACGTGTTCATCTCCCATGATCTCAGTGTGGTGCGCCATATCGCCAACGAGGTGCTGGTGATGTATCTGGGCCGGCCCGTCGAGCAGGGTTCCCGCGATATAATCTTCGAACGCCCCCTGCATCCCTATACCCGCGCGCTGCTGGCCGCCATGCCGCGCCTGAATCCGGCGGAGCGCAAGGAGCGGGTACCGCTCACAGGGGAATTGCCGTCCCCGCTAAATCCTCCCTCCGGCTGCGCTTTCCATTCCCGCTGCCCGTTCGCCACCGAACTCTGCGCCCGGGTTCGACCGGAACTGCGAGCAGCAGAGGACCGGCAAGTGGCTTGCCATCACGCGGAGCGGGTAGGGACGATAGTACCCGGCGTTCAACCTGACAAGCCAGTTTCCTAACACCTTTTGCGGACGTTTTTCTTGAACTGGGCGACCTGCTCGGGGCTTGATAACACCTGGCTTAAGGTTTCCAGGGCCGCTTCCAGGTCATGGGCTGTCGCCAGACGCTCCTCGCAGATAAAAGTTGCCATGGGACCTATATTGAGGCTTATTGTTTGGCCGGCCTATTCAGTTATTTAAAATCATGCTGACATGCATCATGTTGGCGTCTTCGGAATCCCCCTTAATCGTGAAGCCCATGGCCCGGTTGAGCTTGAGCATGGGTTCGTTTTCCCGCAGTACTTCGCCGTAGAGTTCACGAATGCCGCGACTCTTAGCATATTCAATTATCCGGCGCAGCAGCATGGGTCCCAACCCCAGGCCGGTCATGGTGCGGTCTATGGCGATGGCGTATTCGGCCTTTTCCATGTCAGGGTCGGTACTGATGCGGACCACGCCCCAGATATTGGCTTTGCCAGGCACGCCTGGGTCGGTGACCACCAGGGCCATGTCTCGATCATAATCCAGTTGTGTCAAGCGTGCCGCCATGTCATGAGTAAGTTCCTTGATGGGCTGGAAAAAGCGCAGACGGATGTCCTCGGCCGGCATTCGCCGTACCAGATCCTGCAAGGCGGGTTCATCCTCGGGCAGGATGGGGCGAATGAACAGTTTGCGGCCATCGGGCAACGCAAAGGACTGTTCCAATTCCTTGGGATAAGGACGGATGGCCAAGCGGTCGGTGCCCAGGTGAGTAGTTTTGGCAATGCGGACGCTGGCATTCAACGCGAGTACGCCATCAGCGTTGACCCACAGCGGGTTGATATCCATTTCCATGATCTCACCCAGGTCGATCACCATTTGCGAGACCTTGATCAGAGTCAAGGCAAGGGCATCTAAATTGGCTGGCCGTCCTGGGCTGCTCAACAGGGAACAAATCCTTGTGCGGGATATCATCTCGTAGGCAAGGTGCATGTTCAGAGGAGGCAGGCCATAGGCGAAGTCGTTGATGACTTGGGCTTCCGTGCCGCCATGGCCGAAGCGTAGCACCGGCCCTGCACCGAAACCGCGGCCGGTGCGCACACCGATGGTGAGTTCATAGGCACCATGCCGAGACAGCATGGGCTGTACCTCGAAGCCCTCGATGACGGCTTTGGGTGCCAGTGTTTGAACACGCCTCAGCATAGTGGACGCGGCCGTGTAGACTTCTTCGGGACCCTCCAAGGCCAAGGCCACACCGCCTACATCGGCACGTTCGACAATATCCGGAGAGATAATCTTCAGGGCTACCGCGTGGTTCATCTCCGCGGCCAAGTCGGCGGCATCCTGGGGTTTGAAGGCGTAGCGGGCGAGGGCGACTGGGATCTCATAGGCGGTCAGTAAATCGCTGGTTGCGCGGGCATTGAGTCGGTCCCGGCCCGCCGCCAGGGCGGTGACGATGATCTTACGGGCCGCTTCCACAGCCGGGGTGAATTGCTCGGGCACTGAAGGCGGCGTCTCCATCAGCAAGGTCTGATTTTGCCGATATTGGACTACTCGCATGAAGGAGCGCGCGGCTTCATCAGGGGTACTGTACGTGGGGATTTTGGCTTCTCGGAACAGCTGCCGGGCTGGTTCGGTCGACGGCGCCCCCACCCAACTGGTGATCACCAGGCGGCGGTTCTTGGCGGCGCGTTCGACAATCGCGCGAGCGCATTCCGTATCCCGGTCGGGAGACCCAGGAACATGCACGATGAGGATGCCGTCAGCCTCCGGTTCCTTGAGCAGCAGTTCCAGCGCCCGGCTATATTCCCGGTAACCGGCATGGTCGCCCAGATCCACTGGGTTATCGGCGTGGGAAGGCCGCGGGATGAATTTCGCTAATTCGGTCTGGGTGGCCGCGCTGATTGCGGCCAGCACACCGCTCTTTCTATGCAGCATGTCACTGGCCAGCAGTCCGATGCTGCGACTGTTGCCCAGGATGAGTAAGCGGTTTTTCTCGACCAGTTTGGTGCTGGCCAGGGTTTCCACCGAGTTGAACAGGCGTTCGATGGTATCCACACGCAAGATGCCGGCGCGGCGAAAAGCAGCGTCGTAAATCGCGTCTTCCACGCTGAGGTCGCCATGGGTGCGAGGCTTGAGGACGATCACCGGCTTGACGCGCGCCGCAACTCGGGCGGCCGACATGAATTTGCGGGGGTTCCGGGTACGTTCCATGTACATCAGGATGGATTTGGTGTGCGAATCCTGGGCCAGATAATCCAACATATCGCTGAAGTCCACATCCAGTCTGGCGCCCAGGGAAATCATGTAGGAGAAACCAATCTTGCGCCTTTCCGCCCAATTGATGACCGCGCGGATGACGGTCGAGGACTCGGAAAGCATGCCGATCTGGCCGGGAATGATGCGGTTGTGGCTAAGGGTGGCGTTGATGTGGGCGGCGGGCACCGCTATCCCCAACCTGTCAGGTCCTATGAGGCGCACCAGATGAGGTTTGGCGGCGTCCAACAGGGCCTGCCGCAGGGCTATCCCATCGGGGCGAGTTCGCGGGACTTCCTCGTTGATCAGCACCACGCCGCGCGTGCCTCTGTCACCCAGTTCGCTGATGAGTGCGGGGCATTCATCCAGTGGCAGGGTGATGATGGCTAGATCCGGGGTTTCCGGCAGGCTGGCTACATTCTGGTAAGTCAGTACCCCCGCTACGGCGCGGCGATCGGGATTGACGGGCATGACGGGGCCGCCAAAACCGGCTTTGATCAAATTTAATTCCAGAATAGTATCGGGACTGTCGTCTTGGCTGCCCCGACCGATGATAGCAATGGAACGGGGATTGAATAGATACTTTAGGTTGCGGATCGTCATGGGTTTCACCTTCAGCAGGGCACAGGTTACAGGGAGCGGGTTGCGTAACACTGACCTGTAAGGGATAAATTGTAGAGGCAATCATCTGGCGATCGTCAACTAACCATAGCATGATAATTATGGCATGAAAATTGCTTTAAAAGCAATCGCATGGTTGATAGTCTAGTATGATTATTCTAATTTTAGTTGTTAGTATACAAATATATTTATATGTTATTTAATGAATTAATTTTTAGAGTGCTGAATAAGGAACTTCCGTGAATACCAACGAGATGAGAGAGACTATACTGCGCATTCTGGGCAATATAGCTCCCAATGCGAATGTCCAAGTGATAAACCCTAATGTGAGCTTTCATGACCAGTTTGAGATCGATTCCATCGATTTTTTGCGTTTGATGATGGAATTGGAAAAAGAGTTGAAAGTGACAATTTTTGACTTCGATTATCCTAAGCTTTCCACGCTGCAAGGCTGTGAAAACTATCTGACTGAAAAACTTGTCGCTGCATGATGCCACTGACGGGTGGAACATGCCCCCGTCACTCGCCTGAAATTTCCCTCCGATATAATGCAGGGATAGACCTAACAGGAGAGCCCTGTCTGTCTTACGCTTCGCTCCCAGCAAATACCTTCAGTCAATGAACGGTCATCCGTATAGTCCCCCTGTGACAATCATCTTTTCAATTATCTTCAATAACATAGAAAAAATGAATTTTATGGACGAGGCAAGCAATCTAGTATGTTTGCTCTAATAAAAAGCCGTATAGTTAAAAGTGTGCACAGATTTCTTCTCCTCCTGATCTGTTGCACATCCTCCTTTGGTGGTTATTGACCGGGTCGCAAATGCTTCCCGGTCCTTTTTTGTCTTTATAAGATAAATTAAATTATTTGCTCTAACTAAAATAAATGATTTATATAATTATATAACTAAATTTTCTATTCATTGTCTATCCGCAGCAGAGTAGGGTTTATCCGCAGCAGAGTAGGTGCCATTTGAAAGGCGACTATATGCTTAAAATAAGCGAACGCCAGAATATCAAACACGTTAAATCCGGCTCACTATCCCGTGGGTTAAGCCTTGCCAGGGCAGGTGTTAGAGCGGGTATACGGTTGGGTTCGTATTCGCTTGGAAGCTTGTTGCTAAGTCGCGATCAGCAGCAGACGCGGCGACATCAAATGCTCGCTGAACAGTCCCGGTTGCTGGCCGAGGAACTCGGTAAGTTGAAAGGCAGCGTGATGAAGGTGGGCCAATTGCTGGCGCTGTACGGCGAACACTTCCTGCTGCCTCCAGAAGTGGTGAGTGCCCTGCGTACCTTGCAGGATGACAGTACCCCAGTGGAATGGCCGCCCCTGCTGTCTGTGCTGGAACGGGAATTGGAAGCCGACCGGTTGGCCGAGTTGGAAATCGATCCCAGTCCTCTGGCCGCCGCCTCTTTAGGTCAAGTGCACCGGGCGCGCCGCCGGCGCGATGGCCGGGAACTATGCATCAAAATTCAGTATCCAGGCGTGGCGGAATCCATCGACAGCGATCTGAATGCCGTAGGAACCCTGCTGTTGTTCTCGCGCCTGCTGCCCACGGGTTTCAATCTCGGGGAGATGATGGCCGAGATCAGAAATATGCTGCACCGGGAAGTAGACTATACGGTGGAACTGGAGACCATGCAGGGATTCCACCAGCTCCTGAAGAAAGATAGACGCTTTCGGATCCCCCAGGTATTTCCAGAGTATTCGACCCGGTGTGTCCTAACCTCATCCTATGAACCGGGTTTCACAGTTGAAAGCCAGGAAGTTCAAAATCTTAGTCAAGAACGGCGCAACCGGCTAAGCGCAGCGGCCCTGGAGTTGTTTTTGCGAGAGTTCTTCCGCTGGAATTTGATGCAGACCGATCCCCATTTTGGTAACTACCGCATTCGGCTCGGCGCGGGGGAGGCGGGACAGGATCAATTGGTTCTGCTGGATTTCGGCGCGGTCCGGCAATTCCCATTGGCTTTCCTGGGGGCCTATCATGATTTGGTCAGAGGCGCATTCTGGAAGGATCGGTTACGCCTGTGCAAGGCCGCCGTGGATCTACAGTTCATGCCTGCGGATGCGCCGCCAGAAGTGTTGGATCGTTTCGCCGCCCTGTGTTTCCAGATTGTGGAACCCTTCGCTGAACCTGACCCTAATGGGCCGGCTACGCCATTCATCAATGCCAACGGCGAATACCGGTGGGGTGCATCCGATCTTCCCCAGCGGGTGGCGTTGGCCAGCTCCAAGGCCAGTCTGTCCTTCTCGTTCCGGGTACCGCCCAAGGAATTTGTCTTTCTGCACCGCAAGCTGGGCGGCGTGTTCGTCTTCCTGGCCAAACTCCATGCCGAACTTAACGCGCGGCCCCTATTGCTGCGCTACCTGGGTAAGTCCAGCGGTCAACGCTGAACGACCGACCGCCGCTCAGGGTTCCAGACGCTCGATCATCCAAGTGTCGGTTTCCTGGAGGCGATAGCGTAGCCGGTCATGTAGACGATTGTGCCGACCCTGCCAGAATTCCAGCATCACCGGGTTTAACCGATAACCACCCCAGTTTTCCGGCATGGGTATATTGCCATCGGCATACTGTTTACCCAGTTCCGCGAAGCGCTCTTCGAGGACCCTGCGGCTTGCCACCACCTGACTCTGGTGCGAAGCGAGTGCGCCCAGGCGGCTGCCGAGGGGGCGAGTGCGAAAATAGTCCTCGGATTCAAGGCGGGAAAGCTTCGCGACCCTGCCTTCAACGCGCACCTGCCGTTCCAGTTCCTTCCAGAGAAATACCAGCGCGGCGCGGGGATCGCCCGCCAGTTGCTGGCCTTTCGCGCTTGCATAATTGGTGAAGAATACCAAGCCACCCCCATCCAGACCCTTGAGAAGCACGACTCGGGCCGCCGGGCTGCCATCCTTGTTAACGGTAGCCAGAGTCATGGCATTGGGCTCGGGGAGTTCCGCTGCGATGGCTTCGTCCAGCCAGCGCTGGAATTGCCGCAAAGGGTTGGGGTCAGTGCTGGCCCTGTTCAAGGCGCCGCGAGCGTACTCCTGGCGCAGTTCGGCGATAGGCTTGGCCATGCTGGTCTCCTGGGTTAGGCGCTTTTTCGCGCCGCTTTCTTGCGCTCATGCTCCAATAACAATTTTTTGCGGACGCGAATGGATTTGGGCGTGACTTCCACTAGTTCGTCATCGTCGATGAACTCCAGCGCTTGTTCCAGGCTCATGCGAATGGGTGGCGTCAGAATAATATTCTCATCCGAGCCGGCCGCACGGATGTTTGTGAGCTGTTTGGCTTTCAGTGGGTTCACCACCAGGTCGTTTTCCCGCGTATGGATACCGATGACCATGCCCTCATAGACCTCGTCGCCGTGACCGATCAGCAGTCGCCCACGTTCCTGCAGGTTGAAAAGGGCGTAGGCCAGGGCCTTGCCGGGGGCGTTGGCGATCAGCACCCCGTTGACGCGGCTGCCGATAGTGCCCTTCTTGAGCGGGCCATAGTGATCGAAAACGTGGTAGAGCAGGCCGGAGCCGGAAGTGCCGGTGAGAAACTCGGTCTGAAAGCCGATCAGGCCGCGAGCCGGGATGATATAGTCCAGCCGTACCCGGCCCTTTCCATCGGGCTGCATGTCCCGCAATTCGCCCCGGCGCTCCCCCAGCTTTTCCATGATTGTGCCCTGGTGCTGCTCCTCGACGTCCACGGTGAGTTGTTCATAGGGTTCGCAAGTCTCGCCGTCGATCTCGCGGATAATCACTTCGGGCCGGGATACCCCCAACTCGTAGCCTTCCCGACGCATATTCTCGATGAGGATGGCGAGATGCAACTCGCCGCGCCCGGACACCTTGAACTTGTCCGGGTCTTCGGTATCTTCCACCCGCAACGCCACATTATGAATCAGCTCCCGATAAAGGCGTTCGCGGATCTGCCGGCTGGTCACAAATTTACCCTCACGGCCGGCGAAGGGCGAATTGTTGACCTGGAAGGTCATGCTTACCGTGGGTTCGTCCACCGCCAGCGGCGGCAGGACCTCGACATGGCCGGGATCGCAGAGCGTATCGGAAATACCCAACCCGTCGATGCCGGTAAACGCAATGATGTCGCCGGCGGAAGCCTCTGGGAATTCCACCCGCTCCAGGCCCAGGAAGCCCAGGATCTGCAAAATACGTCCCGGCCGACGGTTGCCCGCATGATCGATCACCACGACGGGCGTGTTGGTCTTGACCTTGCCGCGGCGGATGCGGCCGATGCCGATCACGCCAACGTAACTGTTGTAGTCCAGGGAACTGACCTGCATTTGAAAGGGACCGTCCGGGTCTACCAAGGGGGGTGGAACGTGCTCGACGATGGTTTCAAACAGCGGGGTCATGTCGCCCGCGCGTACATCCTCGGTGAGCCCCGCGTAGCCGTAGAGAGCGGAGGCGTAGATCACCGGGAAATCCAATTGCTCATCGCTGGCGCCCAGGCGGTCGAACAGCTCGAAGGTTTGATCCAGCACCCAGTGGGGACGAGCACCCGGACGGTCGACCTTGTTGATCACCACGATGGGTTTAAAGCCCATGGCGAAGGCTTTCTGGGTGACGAAGCGGGTTTGTGGCATGGGGCCATCGACGGCATCCACCAGGAGCAATACGGAGTCCACCATCGACAGCACCCGCTCCACTTCACCGCCGAAATCGGCGTGTCCAGGGGTATCGACGATGTTGATCCGGTAATCCCGCCACCGTAGCGCGGTGTTCTTGGCCAGAATGGTAATGCCGCGCTCACGCTCCAGTTCATTGGAGTCCATCATCCGTTCCTGGGGCACGGCGCGACTGCTCAGGGTACCGGACTGTTGCAAGAGCTTGTCGACCAGCGTGGTTTTGCCGTGGTCAACGTGGGCAATAATAGCGATGTTGCGAAGCTTTTCGATCACAATAGAAATCCACAAGGATGTATAGAAAAAAGATTATAACGGAATGCCGACAGCGCTGCGCGGTGGCATCGCGGGCGGTGTGATCTGCCCCATGCTATTCTCGATGGTGTTAATGGCTAATTCATGTCCGGGGAGGTGAGCCGTGGACGAACAGACGCGCATTGAATTGGAAGCCGCCGCTTTCCGGCATCTGCTTGAGCACTTGCGGGAACGCACCGATGTGCAGAATATCGACTTGATGAATCTGGCCGGCTTTTGTCGGAATTGTCTTTCCAAATGGTATATGGCAGCGGCGCAAGACAACAATTTAGCAATCGACTACGAACAGGCCCGGGAAATCATTTACGGGATGCCGTATGCCCAGTGGAAGGAAAAATATCAGCGGGAAGCCACGCCCGAAACACAGGCCGCCTTCGCGGAGGTCGTTAAGCAGCAGGAATCCGGGCATTCAATGATGGACTCGACAAATTCAAGCGGTTTCGCAAGAACCAACGAGCCAAGGGGATGAAATTGTTGCGCATCTGGGTTCCCGACCCGGCCGCACCCGGCTTCGCTGAGGAGGCGTGCCGGCAGGCGGCATTGCTAAGCGGCGCTCCGGAGGAAGCCGAGACATTGGACTTCGTTGAAGCGGTGGTTGACACTCAGGGCTGGACCACCGATTGAGGCAATGTGGCGCTCCTATCGGCAGACTCGACGACGCAGCCCTATTGATGCTCAACCGGACGCTGGCGCTTGTCATCGGTGTGGCGGATTAAACGACCACAGCGTGGTGGCCGAGTGGGTGCCTTGAGCGAGCGGCTGGAAACGGATTTTCTCAGCGTGCTGAAAACCTTGGTCAAAGCCGCCTGTAGCCGTGCAAGCGGGCGGCGCTGGCGCGCGCCAACCTACAGTTGAAGGCAAGGTCGGGTTAGCAAAGCGTAACCCGACGGTCTGCTGCTGGATAACGTGGTCAGGCGGTGCGTTCTTCCGCAAGCCCCAGTTCTTCGATCATCGCCTTGCGGATCAGGTATTTCTGGATCTTGCCGGTGATCGTCATGGGGAATTCCTTCACGAAGCGGATATAGCGCGGGATCTTGTAGTGGGCGATCTGGCCCTTGCAGAACCCGCGCACATCGTCCTCGGTGAGCTTGGCATGCTCGCGAAGGATGATCCAGGCGCACAGTTCCTCGCCGTATTTCTTGTCCGGCAAGCCGACCACCTGGACGTCCTGAATGTCCGGGTGGCGATAGAGGTATTCCTCGATCTCCCGTGGATAGATGTTCTCGCCGCCGCGGATCACCATATCCTTGATGCGTCCCACGATATTGCAATAGCCCTCCTCGTCGAACGTGGCCAGATCCTCGGTATGCATCCAGCCCTCGCTGTCGATGGCTTCGCGGGTCTTGGCCTCGTCGCCCCAGTAGCCCTGCATGACGCTGTAGCCGCGGGTGCAAAGTTCTCCCGGCGTGCCGGGCGGTACGGTGTTGCCATTGGTGTCGATGATTTTGACCTCAAGGTGAGGATGAATCCTGCCCACGGTCGAAACGCGCTTCTCCAGCGGATCATCGGTGGCGCTTTGAAAGCTCACCGGACTGGTCTCGGTCATGCCGTAGCAGATGGTCACCTCGGACATGTGCATCTCGCTTATCACCCGCTTCATGACCTCGACAGGGCAGGGGGAACCGGCCATGATGCCGGTGCGCAGGCTGCTCAGGTCATAGCTGCGGAAATGCGGGTCGTTGAGTTCGGCGATGAACATGGTGGGCACGCCGTGCAGGGTGGTGCAGCGCTCGGCTTGCACGGTTTGCAGGACCGCCTCCGGCTCGAAGGCATCGGCGGGATAGACGATGACGCTGCCATGGGTCACGCAGGCCAGGTTGCCCATCACCATACCGAAACAGTGATAGAGGGGTACAGGGACGCAAACCCTATCTTTTTCGGTCAGTTTCATCGCTTCGCCAACGAAGAAACCGTTGTTGAGGACATTATGGTGAGTGAGGGTGGCGCCCTTGGGATTGCCGGTGGTGCCGCTGGTGAACTGGATATTCATGGCTTCGTGAATGTTCAGTTCACCCGCAATATCGGCTAGGCGCTGGCGATGCGGGTCATTGGCCAACGGGGCGATGTCGGCAAAATTGTACATGCCCGGTGTCCTGGCCTCGCCCAGGCGGATCACGGTGCGCAGGTCAGGAATTTGCTTGGCTTGTAGAGCGCCGGGTTCGCAGCGGTTTAGTTCCGGGGCCACGTCCTGCAGCATCTCGATATAGTTGCTGACCTTGAACTCTGGCATAGTGATGAGGGCCTTGCAGCCCACTTTATTCAAGGCGTAGCTCACCTCGGCGCGGCGGTAGGCCGGGTTGATATTGACCAGAATCAGGCCCGCCTTGGCGGTGGCGAACTGGGTGATGAGCCACTCGGCGTTGTTATGCGACCAGATGCCGACACGGTCACCCTTTTCCAGGCCAAGCGCCAGCAAGCCGGCGGCGAAGGCGTCTACCTGCTCCTTCAACTCGCGGTAGCTCCAGCGGATGCCTTGGTGGTGCGAGACCAGTGCCTCGCGGTCGGCCCAGCGGGCCGCGGCCTTGTCGAAGAAATTGCCTACCGTATCGTTGATAAGGGGGGTGGCAGTGGAGCCGTGGACATGGCTTTGCGTCAAGCGGTTCATGGTTAACCTCCAAGTAGTTGTCGTAAAAATTATTATTGCTAATATAATTAAAAAGTTGCTGAGCGGCTGTGGCAATACTCACGGCCCCTGCTGCTGCTCCAGCAATGCGGCTAAATAATAAATCATAGTAAGGAGAAATAAACGCAGCTTCTTTTCTGAGTCCATTCCTACCGAGCCGACACGCCAGAACCCAAGCTGGTGCCGAAGGAGCAGCGGTACGCGGCACCCGCCTCGCTGGGTGATGCGAATTCTTAAACAGCAAGTAGTTTGAACATTACCCCGGCGCGCCAAAAGCTAATCAATTTATCCGCACTCAAAGAACCGTCTTCCGTAGGAGGCTTTGGTCAGGGCCTTGTTTTTATTACCGGTTCTCCTTGACAACAAACAGGAAATGAGGGGGGAGTGCTTATTGATTTTACTGCTACACTGTGACTAATCTTCTCCAAAGTGCAGTTATTCAATCTATTGTAAGGTAGGGCAACGTGCATCCTGTTTCCGGCCATACCCCTGCTGATGCTTCCAAGCTGGTGGATCGTTTTGGGCGTCACGTGACCTATGTGCGGCTGTCGGTGACGGACCGCTGTGATTTCCGCTGTGTGTATTGCATGAGCGATGACATGGCGTTCCTGCCGCGGGCGCAGATTCTCACCTTGGAGGAACTGGCTGAATTGGGACGGGCGTTCGTGGAACTGGGAGTGGTCAAGCTCCGCATCACTGGAGGGGAGCCACTGGTGCGCAAGAATGTGCTCTGGTTGTTCCAGCAGTTGGGGCAATTGGCCGGCCTCAAGGAATTGGTATTGACCACCAACGGTTCGCAATTAGGAAAGCTGGCGATTCCCCTCAAGGATGCCGGCGTCAAGCGTATCAACATCAGTCTGGATAGCCTGGACTCGGAACGCTTCCGGCGTATTACCCGGATCGGTGATCTAAAGAAGGTGCTGAGCGGCATCCGCGCCGCCCAGGCGGCAGGATTTGCGCGCATCAAGCTCAATGCAGTGATTCTCAAAAACCGCAATCACGATGAAGTGGTGACATTGGCGCGGTTTGCCATCGCTAACGGCATGGACATCAGCTACATCGAGGAGATGCCGCTGGGGTCAATCGGCGATCACGACCGGGCCGAAGTCTATTATTCCAGTGACCTGATCCGCCGCGATCTGGAACAACATTTCACCCTGGTCGCAACCACCGAGACCACGGATGGGCCATCCAAGTACTACCGAGTACCGGGAACGGCGTCACGGATCGGTTTCATTTCTCCGCACAGTCACAATTTCTGTGGCGACTGCAACCGGGTACGGGTGACGGCGGAAGGGCGATTGCTGTTGTGCCTGGGCCAGGAGCACTCGGTGGATTTGCGGCAAGTGCTGCGAGCGCATCCAGGCGAACCTGAGCGCTTGCGACACGCCATCGTTCAGGCGATGGACATCAAGCCCAGGGGCCACGATTTCAACCTCCAGGCGCAGCCAGTGATCATGCGCCACATGAATATGACGGGTGGATAGTGCGTTATCGTTTCTACACGGCGGATGTATTCACCAAGCACGTCTTTGGCGGCAATCCGCTGGCGGTGTTTCCCGATGCCCGTGGGTTGACTGCCGAGCGTATGCAAGCGATCGCGCGGGAGTTCAATCTATCGGAAACCGTGTTTGTCTTCCCCCCGGAGGTGGCAGCGCACACGCGCCGCCTGCGCATTTTCACGCCGGCCATGGAACTGCCCTTCGCCGGACATCCGACCGTTGGCGCGGCGCATGTTCTCGCCGCCATCGGTGATATTCCCCTGGCTTCGGAAGTAACGCGCCACATTTTTGAGGAAGGCGTCGGTCCAGTAGGCGTAACCATTTTCACGCGAGACGGGAACCCCGTTTTTGCGCAACTTTCGGCGGCCAAGCTCCCGGAATTTGGTCCCACCCGCCCTTCTACCGAAGCCATCGCGGCGGTCTTGGCGCTGGAAGGTGCCGATATCCTGGAAGGGCAGTATTCACCCCAAGCGGTTTCCTGCGGCGTACCTTTTCTCTTCGTCCCCTTGCGCAATCGCGACGCCCTGCGGCGGGCGCGCCTCCATCGAGAGCAGTGGGAAACCGTGTTGTCTTCATTTTGGGCTCCCGCTCTCTATTTGTTCACATTTGAGACGGAACGTAACGATTCGCACCTGCGCGCCCGGATGTTCGCCCCCGCCATGGGTGTCGCTGAAGACCCTGCTACCGGCGCGGCGGCGACCGCGCTGGCCGGCTATCTTGGGGTTCGCGATACCACCGCCGCTGGAACGCTACGGTGGGTGGTGGAACAGGGTTTCGAGATGGGACGCCCGAGTATCCTTGAAGTCGAGGCCGATAAAGCCGCCGGCAGGATTGCGGCGATTCGAGTTGGCGGAGCCTCGGTAATGGTTAGCGAGGGTGTGATGGAAGTTCCTGTTTGAGCGTTGCACAGAGGAGGGTAGAGAGATGTTAACTAACGCCCCAGTCACAACGATTTTGCCTGTTCTTGACATGAACCGCGCCAGGGATTTCTACGAGAATAAGCTCGGACTTACCCCGCAGGGCTTGAAGCCCGACGGGAAGTTTGTTTACTCTTGTGGCAACGGCGCGCTGCTGGCCCTGTTTCAGAGGGAGACCGGCACGAGGGCAGACCACACCGCGCTAAGCTTCGAGCTTAAGGACATTACCGCCACGCTGAGGGAACTCAAGGAAACCGGGGTGGTGTTCAATGATTATGATTTTCCGGGCCTGCAGACAGTCAATCATGTCTGTGTGCTGGGGGCCGAGAAAGCCGCCTGGTTTGACGATACCGAAGGCAATATTCTCTGCCCCTATGAAGTGATTTCCTGACGTGAGGTCACGGTTCCTCGCTTGCCTTCCGACCGGCGGGCGGTTTCTACCCTGCGGGTAACGTGCATGCGTTTTGGCCAGAAGGTTCATCCCCTTAACTTCGATTACGGCAACTCGCTGTTCGTGTTGGGCGACAGCGCCCACCTGGCGGGTAATTCCTTCAGGCTGCAGATCCGTTGCGAGGAGATCACCGGTTGCTGCACCCGCTTGAGCTTCGACAATGCCAATGTGGCCGACAAGCGCCAGTATTCCGATGCGATCATAGAGGCCTGCCGTGAAGGCCGGTCGATAAGCCCGGCGCTGGATGAGGGGGTGTGTTTTCAGACCCGGAGCAGCACGATTGTTATCGGTCCGGCGCGGCTGCATATCCGCATGGCGACGGGCGCCGTCCTGGAGACCACGGAGGATGGCATCGGGATCAACGGCGAGCAGTTTCTGCTGAATTTCAGGATGGGTGGCGCGTCGGGCTTCTACGGCTTTGGGGAGCGTACCCGGCGGCTCAACAAGCACGGCGACAGTCTGGATTTTTGGAATGTGGACGTGGTCGCCGCTTTTCCCCATACCTACGATCGCGATGACTATGATCCCGCCTATGTCGCCATTCCTTTCGCCATCATCAAAACCGGCACTGTCTACACCGGCGTCTATTTCGACAATCCGGACCGGGCCATCATCGATATAGGGAAAATCCGATCCGGGCAATGGCTGTATCAGTCCATGGGCGGCAATACCCAGGTGTATCTAATCAATGGCCCGCGGCTGCGCGATGTGGTCCGGGGTTTTACCGAGCTGACCGGCAGGGCAGAGGTGCCACCCGTGTGGAGCATCGGCTATCATCAGTGCCGCTGGGGCTATCGATCGGAGGCCGACTTTATTGCGCTGAAGGAACACTTCAAGCGCCACGATATCCCGGTCAGCGCCTTGTGGTATGACATCGATTACATGGACGGCTATCGTCTGTTTACCTGGGATCGAGAAGATTTTCCCGATCCGGCCGTGCTCAACAACGAGTTGAAAGAAGCCGGAATCCGCACCGTCACCATCATGGATCCGGGGGTGAAGCTGGAGCGCGGTTATCCGGTCTATGACAGCGGCAAAGCCGAGGATGTCTTTTGCAAGGCGGTCAGCGGCAAGGAGTATGTGGGCAGAGTCTGGCCAGGAGATACTGTCTTCCCGGATTTTACCTTGGAAGCGGCGCGGGACTGGTGGGCGGCGTGGCTGGCGAAGTTTCTGAGCGAGAACGCCGTCGATGGCGTCTGGCTGGATATGAATGATCCCGCCACCGGTTTCAGTGCCGCCGAGGACATGCGCTTTGCCAACGGCCAGTTACCCCACGCCAAGTATCACAATCAATATGCCCATTATATGGCCAAGGCCAGCCGCGAGGCGTTTGCCAAGCTCGACCCCCGGGCCCGGCCCTTCCTGTTGACCCGCAGCGGTTGCACGGGCACGCAGCGCTACAGCGCGATCTGGACCGGCGACAATGCCAGCAACTGGAAGCACCTGCGGATGGCGATTCCCAGTACCCTCAACCTGGGGCTGTCTGGCGTAGTCTTCAATGGTCCGGATGTGGGGGGGTTCATGGGACACACCACTGCCGAGCTGCTGATACGCTGGTATCAGGCAGGGTTCCTGTTCCCGTTTTTCCGCAACCATTCTGTCTGGAATTCGAAATCCCAGGAACCCTGGCAATTCAATCCCCAATGCCTGGCCTATGTGCGGGAGACTGTCGTGACCCGCTACCGTCTGCTTCCCTATCTCTATCAGTGCTTCTTCGTCCATTACCTGAGCGGCGATCCGGTATTGAGGCCCTTGCTGTATGACTATGACGGCAAGGAATTTGAAGACCTGGATGACCAATTTCTGGTCGGTGACAGCATCATGGTAGCGCCCATTTTGGAAGGCGAGGAACAGGGCAGGGAAATCATGGTCGGGGGTAGGAAGTGTCAGGTCCGGCATATTGTGTTGCCGCCAGGCTGGTGGTTCGATCTGAACCAGGGTGAGTGGCTCGAAGGGAATAGAATCTTGCAGTATGCGGCTGGACTGGAGGAAGTCCCGCTGTTTGTCCGGGATGGCTCCATCATTCCTTACTACAATGGTCCCATCCGTAATAGTTTCATCACTCTGCAAGAGATTGAATTGCACATTTTCAGCAAGCAACGGCCCGCCAGGCTTGCTTATTTCATCGATGATCGGGAAACCCGGGATTACCAGGCCGGTCGCTATGGCACGGCCCAGATCGACGCCAGGGTGGACGATGGCGAGATCAATGTCGGCATTACCGAAGCCGGCGATTATGAAACCGGCACGGTGAACTTCAGGCCAGTGCTGTATGGCTATCAGGGGCAGTGGAAGGCGGTTACCGCGGTTAACGGCAAGCTGCAAACAAGATCCTGCACTGTCCAGACCAGAAGTTGGGTCTGCAAGCACCTGTCGGTTTTGGCGTAGTGTACAATTACCAAGGCATCGCTATGTTTATGAGCCATCATTGGATTCGGTCCTGGTATGATCATTGTTACCGAGGGGCGAGGACAGCATTTATTCCGGTTGTCTTGCTGTTGATGTTGCCCGCGCAAGCCCAGGTGGCGGATGCCAAGGCCGAAGCCCTGGTGGAAGCGTTGCGGCTGTCGGCGCCGAAAACTGGTATCCCCAATGACGGACTCTACAGCGACTGGAAAATCAAACCGGACAATATTGCCCGCTGGTCGAAGCGTTGCAGTGGTCGGGAACTTACCCCGACCGAATTCGAGTCCAATCCCCTGCTTGCCCGGCAGATTCTGGTCTGCGTCATGGGCCGGGTATTGCGTGAGCAGTTCGCCGCCAGCAATAACAATGAAGTTGTCGCGGTGCAGCGGGCGGCCGCTTGGTGGATGACGGGTGATCCCAGTCAGTACAATATACCTCCCACCAGTGTCTATACGCTCAAAGTATTGGAATCCTATCTACGCTTCTTTTGAACTATCGCAATGACGCGGCAAGCTGGAGTACTGGATGCAACTGCGTAATACGACTGAGCGCTGGGGTGCGGGCGCCAAATGCTTGCACTGGACCTTGGCGCTCGCCATTTTTGTCATGATGGCCCTGGGTTGGATCATGACCGCCTGGCCGAAGTCGCCGGCCAAGTTTGAGATGTACTTCGTGCATAAGTCACTGGGCATCGTGATTCTTGCGCTGATGGTACTGCGCCTGTGTTGGAGGCTGCTCAACCCCACGCCACGCTTGCCCAAGACGCTCAAACCCTATGAGCGGGTGCTGGCGCACGGCACTCATGCGCTGCTGTACCTGCTGCTGCTGGCGATGCCGGTCAGCGGCTGGGTCATCAATTCGGCGGCTAACTTTCCGCTCAAGGTATTCGGGTTGTTCAATTTGCCCCCTCTGGTAGGTCCAGACAAAGCCGTGCAGGGGCAGGCGGAAGTGGTGCATCTATGGCTGTTCTGGATTGTCGGAGGGCTGCTGGTCCTGCATATAGGTGCCGCCTTGAAGCATCATTTTGTACTCAGAGACGAGGTGCTGGCGCGCATGCTGCCGGACCAGCGTAGCCAACGCGATATTCCGGAGATGGAGTAAACCTGCCAATGCGGCGACTTTGTAGCCCAGCCATACTCGTTTTGCTTTGCTTCGCCCAGCCCGCCTGGACCGCAACGACCTGGCAAGTGGACTATGCCAAGAGCCGCCTGGGCTTTATCGCGACCCAGACCGGTAGCGAATTCGAAGGGCGATTTCGCAAGTTCGACGCCCGCGTCGTCTTTGCTCCAGATGCACTGGACGCCAGCAGTTTCAACGTCCTTGTCGATGTCGCCAGCGTCGACACCAATAGCGCGGATCGCGACAGCAATCTCCCCACTCCGGAGTGGTTCGATGTGGAGCGATTCCCGACCGCCCGCTTCGAGACCCTTGGATTTACGCCTGTCGGTGAGACTCGCTATGAGGCCAAGTCCAGGCTGACGATCCGCGATGTCACTCGGGAGGTCCGCTTCCCTTTCACATTTACCGTTGAGGGTGAAACAGCGCGGTTGCAGGCCAAACTGACGCTCTCACGCACGGATTATGGCGTTGGCCAGGGAGAATGGGCCGCTGCCGACACCGTTGGCCATGAAGTGATTGTGGTGGTTGATTTGTTGCTGAAAAGGGCGGAATTGCCCTAGCGATCCGCTGAGTTTATGCCAGCGATGTTGATTCAAGACCCCCAGCAGCGTCTTTTTCTCGGAGCTAGACAGAACATCTGGCTTGTATCTTGCCCCGCAGGCCCTCCTTGCGCGCACCCGTGAAGGCGCCATGCCAGTAACCGAACAACTCGCTTTCTCGGTTGACCTCCGAGATACGCCAGCGACTGGGCGTGTAACCTCCCCCTGGGGGGTTATTTAGATTACCGACCCCTTTCCCTGCCCAGGGGGAGGGGCCGGTAAGCTTAAAGAGGACGTAAGACCATGCACTATGTCATTATCGGCGCCGGTCCTGCGGGAGTGATCGCGGCGGAGACTCTACGCAAGACGGACCCTCATGGGGAAATCACGCTGATCGGCGACGAGCCGGAGCCTCCCTATTCCCGCATGGCGATTCCCTATCTGCTGATTGAGAAGATCGGCGAGCAGGGTACCCATCTGCGCCACGGCGCCGGACATTTTGAGAAACTCGGCATCCATGTTATGCAGGACCGGGTAACGGCGGTGGATTCGGTCAACCGGCGCCTGACCCTGAACCGCGGTGAGGCGGTGAGTTATGATCGCCTGCTGATTGCTACCGGTTCGCGGCCAACGATACCGCCCATTCAGGGTATCGATCTGCCCGGCGTGTACACTTGCTGGACCCTGGAAGATGCCCGCCACATCATTCGCCGCGCCCAGCCCCATTCAAAAGTCGTGCTGCTCGGTGCGGGCTTCATTGGCTCTATCGTCCTGGAGGCGCTGGCCGAGCGGCAGGTGGACCTGACGGTCGTGGAGATGGGGGATCGCATGGTGCCCCGCATGATGAACCACACCGCCGGCAATCTGATCAAGAAATGGTGCCAGGCCAAGGGCGTCACGGTGCACACCTCCACCCGGATAACCGCTATCAGGCAACCAGCCGATCCCCCTGTAGTGCAACGCTTGCTACAAGCTATTGGGCTTGGCGCTAAGCGGGATACCAACCATCATCTTGAGGTATTTCTGGAAAACGGTCAGACGTTGGACGCCGGCCTCGTTATTTCGGCGGCGGGCGTGAAATCCAACAGCGATTTCCTCAAGGGCAGCGGTATCGAGACAGACCAGGGTATTTTGGTCAATCATTATATGCAGACAAATGTGGCGGAGATCTTCGCGGCCGGTGATGTGGCCCAGGGCCGCGATTTTTCCACGGACAGTCACCAAGTACATGCCATTCAACCTACGGCCAGCGAGCACGGCCGGGTGGCGGCGCTGAACATGGCCGGCGTTCCGCTGGAGTTTCAGGGCAGCTTCAACATGAATGTCCTGGATACCCTAGGGTTGATCGCCAGTTCCTTCGGGCTGTGGATGGGCGTGGGAGGAGGGGATTCGGTGGAGGTCTGCGACCCGGAGCGATTTCGTTATCTTAACCTGGAATTCCAGGATGATATCATGGTGGGGGCGACCAGTCTGGGGCTTACTCAGCACGTCGGGGTGTTGCGCGGGCTGATCCAGGGTAAAGTGCACTTGGGTGAATGGAAGGAAAAATTGAAACGGGATCCTTCCCGGCTTATGGAGGCCTATCTGGCCAAGAACTATTCAGTGCCGCATTAGGTTTAAGGGTGCAATATGCAGATCACGCTCAAACTCTACGCCATGCTCGGCGATTACCTGCCGGCTGGCGCGGTGAGAAACGTGGTCACGCTGGACGTGGTGGAGAACGCCAGTGTCGGTGAAGTGATTGCGCAACTGCATCTGCCGCCGCAATTGGTCCATCTAGTCCTGGTAAACGGTATTTACATAGTCCCAGAGCAGCGCCATCAGACCCCTCTCAAGGAGGGTGACGCCCTGGCCATCTGGCCGCCGGTAGCGGGCGGCTGAGAGTCTGGGCATAAGGTCTCTGGTTGGACATGCCGGCTGTCTTCACTCGCGAGATGGGAGTGACCCACGCGGACTTCCTGCGCACTCTGCCCAAGGCGTTGGACGGAATTCCCTTTTATATCACTGGCGCTACGGTCACCGTGCAGGACGGGCCGCGGCGGCTGACCATACGGCTCGGTCCAGAACAGGAACGCCGGATCGCCAGGTTGCGTCTTCCTGCCACACTGGTGCATTTTGAATTCCTCGATTATCACCAAGTGGAAATCACGGCCTTTATGAGGCGCTTTGAGCGCTGTTTTCAGCGGGGTGGGGGATGATCAGGCACCCGCAGGGTTTTATTGAAGTGGGCTAAGCTCAACTGTTAACCGACGCCGAACGCGAGACGATGGACGACGAGGAGTTATTACGCTATAGCCGGCAGATCATGCTGCCGGAGGTTGATCTCGAAGGTCAGCAGAAATTACGCAGGGCACGGGTGCTTATCATCGGCATGGGAGGGCTGGGCTCGCCGGTGGCGATGTATCTGGCCGCCGCCGGGGTTGGACACCTCGTGATTGTGGATTTCGATACCGTTCAACTATCCAACCTGCAGCGCCAGATTGTGCACGGCATGGCAGGCATCGGTCGGCTCAAAGTGGAATCCGCGCGGGACACTCTTCTAGCCCTTAATCCTCTGGTGCGGGTTACCGCCATCGCCCATGCCTTGGCAGGGGACACCCTGCTGGAGCAAGTACGGTTGGCGGATGTTGTAGTGGATGCTTGCGACAATCTGGCGACTCGTTTCGCTGTCAACGAGGCGTGTGTCCGCGCTCAAATTCCTTTGGTGTCCGGGGCGGCGATCCGCATGGAGGGTCAGGTGCTGGTCTATCGGCCTGAACAAGCGGATGCCCCCTGTTACCGTTGCCTGTACCGCAGCGATGAGGAGATCAGCGAAACCTGTTCGCAATCCGGGGTTCTGGCGCCCTTGCTGGGAATCATCGGCAGTATTCAGGCGGTGGAAGCCCTCAAGCTGTTGATTGGCATCGGCGAAACCCTGACCGGGCGGTTGCTGTTGCTAGATGCCCTCGCGCTGGAGTGGCATTGCGTGACCATCAAGAAAAACCCGCTTTGTCCGGTGTGCGGGGCCGGTCGACACCCGCATGCCTGATGCGGACTATTGGATAGCAAGGCTGCAACTGGCGTCGCATCCCGAAGGCGGCTATTTCAGGCGCTCCTGTACCGCCGCGGAAACCATCGACAGGATTGCTCTGCCCGACCGTTATCGCGGTAACAGGCGTTGCTGAGTTAAAAGCTGACCCGCTGAACCGGCAAAAAAGGTCATTTTGAGTCTGGCAGGGAGCCACAGAGTAGATTTAAAATTTTGTTTTTACATGTAAAAACATTTGGCATTGTAAATGCTTTTCTTAAGGCAGACCTGGACATAATCCAACGCCATATCCTCAAGGGTTATTCTGGAGAGCCAAGATGAGTAGTATCAGCAGTCAAGAAGTGCGCAGATTCAAGTATAAGGGCGAACCCTATTTTATCTACTATTCCCCCGATATGGCTGTTCGGTCGCATGACCCAAAGTATGTGCTGCGCCTGTTATCGGACACGCTGGCCATGCAGAAACCTAGCGAGTTCGTTTTGTTGCCCCAGTTTAGGGTATAGGTCTATGTTTGTCCGTTAGTTCGGGTAAACGTCTTCAAGGGCGGCGTTTTTCAAGTTGGCATTTTCAGCCATGATGATTATCATATTTCCCGCTTTTTTCATGCCGCCTCGCTGGGTATAACCTCAAGTTCCAATCGCTGATTACCACGGACAATGGTAAGAATAAGCGGCTCGCCGATAGGCCACTCGGCCAGAAAACGGTGTAGATCATCGACATTGGCTACTGGCCGGTCCGCTATGGCAATTACCAGATCGCCCTTGTGCAGGCCGGCTTTTGCAGCGGGGCCGACTGGATCGCTGTAGATCACTTCCACGGCATGGTTGGCATCAAGTTGGAGAAAGCGAGCTAACCGCCTATCCAGGGGTTTTTCGCGACCGCCGATGCCCAGGGAAGCCCGCCGTACTCTGCCATGAATCAGCAGTTGAGAGAGAACCCAGCGGGTAGTATTCGCGGGTATGGCGAAACCGATGCCTTGTGCCATGGCGATGATGGCCGTGTTGATGCCCACCACGCGCCCCCGTGAGTCCACCAATGGTCCCCCGGAATTGCCGGGATTCAAGGGAGCGGTGTGCTGAATGACGCTCTCGATAAGCCTGCCCTGCTGGCTGCGTAGGGCACGGCCCAAGGCACTTACTACCCCTGTGGAGACGGTTGACTGGAAACCCAGTGGGTTGCCGATGGCGATAACTAGCTGGCCGACCCGCATTTGCGCTGAGTCGCCCAGGCTAGCGTAAGGTAAGCTGGAAGCTTGAGCCCGGATTACGGCTAGATCAGTCGCTGGATCTGCACCGACCAGGGTTGTGGCAGCACTACTACCATCAGTGAACAGCGCAGTGAGCCGTTTGGCTTGATGTACGACATGATGATTGGTGACGATGTAGCCGTCCGGGGCAATGACTACCCCGGAGCCCGCGCCGGTTGGTTCACCGGCATTGCCAGCGGAGGGATCGCCGACAGCGATGCTGACCACGGCTGGGCCGACGGTATCCGCCACCGTAATGACGGCCCGTGAGTAGGCATCCAGGAACTCCACATCGGTGGAATCACTTGATCTTACCGTGCAGCGGCCTGGCTTGTGAGCGCCCTCCGGGCTGTCGATCAGGGTAAGGACATGATGGTTAAAATTCTGCATTTTGTGGTCTCCCGGTGCCGGTTCACTCTTTCAAGGCGGTCCCTGATAGCTTCAGTGGGGAGTTGCTAGCTCGGACTGCTCTACATTAAACATAAATGGGGGCTTGGCAGCGGCTTTCAATGTGCTCGCCGAATGCCTCGGAGCATCGAACGTTAAGGAGTTTTTAAGGGGAAGTAGTTGCAACGGTATGGTTTGAACAATAAGGAGTTGTGGTTAATCAAGGGCGCGTGATAACACTTCAGTGCGATTGTTTCTTAAGATGGCGGGCGGATATAGTGTATAGTCCACTTGGCAAACGCGGCTTGACGGGCTTTATGCAGGGAAGAGCCTAGGGGTACAATTGAAAGGAAACGTTTTGATGAGCTGGTTGCATGACTGCGATCAAGAGTTTTTTTACGTGGCGTTGCCATATTCTGCAATTACTAAAGATCATTGTCTGGTGTTCCAGACAAGAAGGAGTACAAATTTGGATATCGATGCGATCCAGAAGTCCTATCGACGCTATGCTCGTGGATATGATTTCTACTTTGGTGCGGTGTTTCAGCCAGGTCGGAAAGCGGTTATCGATGCAATACACTGTCAGTCGGGGGACCGTATTCTGGAAGTGGGTGTCGGGACTGGTTTGTCTTTGCCAATGTATCCGTCAACCGTGACTATTACCGGCATTGACCTGTCCGCCGAGATGCTTGCGCGTGCCCGGGCCCGTAAGGAACGAGACGATCTGAAGCAGGTGGAGTTATTCGAAATGGATGCCGAGCAGATGACGTTTGCGGACAACAGCTTTGACAAAGTGGTTGCCATGTATGTTGCTTCCGTGGTGCCCCATCCCCAGCGGTTGGTGGAAGAAATGCACCGGGTTTGCAAACCCGGTGGTGAGTTGTTTATCGTCAACCATTTCCACAGCTCCAACCCCGTCATCGGTGGCATGGAGAAATTGATTGCACCTTTATCGAAAATGCTGGGGTTTCGCCCTGATTTTTCCCTCAAAAATTTCATACGGGAAACGGGCCTGGACGTGATAACCAGTACCCCCGTCAATCTGCTTGGTTATTGGACTTTGTTGCGAGCCGTTAACAATAAACCGCCTGCTGTTGAACCGTTGTTGGAATTGGTTCCGATGCGAATGGCTGCGTCACGATGAGCCTGCCTGAAAACGCAGGAACGTGGCTGTACACTGGAAGATAGCGTTCTGTCAGCAGACGCCGTTTAGTCCGCTCGTTTGAGTGATTGGGGAGAGAGAACCGTCAGTGACTTTTTCGATCGTGGCATGCGATCCTGCTAATGGTGACTTGGGGGTCGCGGTGCAATCCAAGTTTCCCAACGTGGGCGTGACCATTCCCTTTGCCCGAGCCGGAATTGGCGCGGTGGCGACCCAGTCTTACTGCAATACCAGCTATGGACCCAAGGGACTAGCGCTGCTGGAAAGTGGAGCGGCGCCGCAGCAGGCTATCGATATCCTGACCGGCAACGACTCCCAGCGGGATTACCGGCAGGTGGGAATTGTCGACACGCATGGGCGTGTCGCCACCTTCACTGGGGCTCGCTGCTTCGCTTACTCGGGTGGCTTGAACGGGGAGCATTTTGCGGTACAGGGCAATACCCTTGCGGGGGAATCGGTTTTGAAAGACATGGCGCAAGCCTTTCGGCGGACGGCGGGACCGCTCAGCGAACGCTTGCTCGCCGCCCTCGCTGCCGGTCAGGCGGCGGGCGGTGACCGCCGCGGCCAACAGTCCGCTGCGCTGCTGGTGGTGCGCGAGGGTGGCGGCTACGGTGGTTTCGATGACCGCTATGTGGATATTTCCGTCTACGATCATCCTGCCCCCATTCAGGAACTGGCTCGGCTGTACGCCCTGCACCGCCTGACTTTTTTCCGCAGCGACCCCGGCAATCTCGTCCCTGTGGATATGGCGATTGCCAATGAATTGCAACAGATTTTCCGCGCCCGCGGCTTCTACAGGGGTGCCGCCACCGGGATCTTCGACGCGACCACCCAAAAGGCCCTGCACGATTTTATGGGTTGGGAAAACTATGACGAGCGTATCCGAGAAGACGATCTGATTGACCTGGAAGTGCTCGAGGATATACGCAACAAACATGCCACCTGGTTGCGGCACCAGTCATAGTGGATTGCCGCCGGGGGTGGGGGTTGGCTAACCCCCCACTAGCCAAGCAAGGCAAGCGGTTAGCGCGCCTTGGGAGGGTCTTTGTCCGGTGGATTGTCCTTGGTCAAATCGCTGATATTGCTGTGATGCCGCACATCCTTGCCCTTGACCATGTAGATGATGTACTCGGCGATATTCTTGGCATGATCGCCCATGCGCTCCAGCGCTTTGATCATGAACATGACATCAATGCCGTGACCGATGGTGCGAGGATCTTCCATCATATACGTCATCAGACGGCGTAACGCGGATTGATACTCCCGGTCCAGCTCATCGTCGCCCTGGGTGACTTCCACGGCCTTCTCCATATCTTGGCGCGCCAGGGCGTCCATGGCGTCGTGGAGCATGTTCAATGCTAGATGCGCCATGGTCATCACATCCCGAAACAGCCGGTTGCTCGGCGGGCTATTGCTGCTGTCGTAGATGTGCACCACCATGCGAGCGATCTTCTCGGCCTCGTCGCCGATACGCTCCAGGTCGGTAATGATTTTGGACAGGGATATGATCAGCCTGAGGTCGCTGGCAGCGGGTTGGCGCAAGGCGAGCAAGCTAATGCCCAGGTCACTGGCTTTGACTTCCAGGCCATTGACCACCTGGTCGCGGGCAATCACTTCCCGGGCAGTTTTAAAGTCCTCATCGTCCAGTGCCTTCACTGCGCTCTTGATCTGCTCTTCCACCAAGCCGCCCATCTCCAGCACCAGGCCGCGCAGTTGCGAGAGTTCCTGGTCATAACGTTTGACGGTATGTTCGCCTGTACCTATAGCCATACTTAAAAGTTCTCCTCCGAAGTTGCCACTGTTCATGACCGCCTGCATTGTGCGAGATACCATCAACCAAAACGGCCGGTGATGTAATCTTCGGTCAGCTTATGCCGGGGATTGGTGAAGATCAGCTCGGTTTCGCCCACCTCGATTAAATCGCCTAGATGGAAGTAGGCTACGCGCTGGGAAACGCGGGCGGCCTGCTGCATGGAGTGCGTAACGATGACGATGGTGTAGTTCTCGCGGAGCTCGTCCATCAGTTCTTCAATTTTCGCCGTGGCGATAGGATCTAAGGCAGAGCAGGGCTCATCCATCAAGATCACCTCAGGACTGACCGAGATGGCGCGGGCGATACACAGACGCTGCTGTTGGCCGCCCGAGAGACCGGTTCCGGGATTATCCAGCCGATCTTTGACTTCCTCCCATAAACCTGCTTTCTGCAGACATTTATGAACCAGCTCATCAAGCTCGGCCTTGCTGTTGGTGAGGCCATGGATGCGGGGACCGTAGGCGATATTTTCGTAGATGGATTTGGGGAAGGGGTTGGGTTTTTGGAATACCATGCCCACGCGGGCACGCAACTGCACCACATCTAGATTCTTGTCGTAGATATCCTGGCCCTCGAGCATCATTTGTCCGGTTACCCGGCAGATGTCGATAGTATCGTTCATACGGTTCAGGCAGCGCAGAAAAGTGGATTTGCCACAGCCCGACGGACCGATAAACGCGATGACTTCGTTGGCTCCGATGTCGACGGTCACATTTTTGATGGCGTGCTTCTCAGCATAGTAAACGTTGACATCGCGGCAAGTCATCTTGGGGTTGTCGACGGTGATCTCTCCAACCGTCCTGCGGTCTTCATAACCGACTTTGGCGGTGGGCTTGTCTTGTATTTTGGTGTCCGGTTGCATGTCTGTTGCCATGCTAATTCGCTCTTGAATGGTTGCGGTATTCACAGCATTCCTCTTTCAGCATTCATCTATCTACCTCTGACCGGGTCCTACCAGCGTCGCTCGAAGCGTCTGCGCAGGATAACGGCCACGGCATTCATGGTAATTAAAAAGGCGAGCAACACCATGATGGCGGCCGAGGTGCGCTCAACAAACGCCCGTTCTGGAAGGTCTGCCCACAGATAGATTTGCACGGGCAACACCGTGGCTGGGTCCAGGATGCCGTGCGGTATATCCACGATAAAAGCGACCATGCCGATCATCAACAAGGGCGCCGTTTCGCCCAAGGCATGGGCCATGCCGATAATGGCGCCGGTTAACATGCCAGGCATGGCCAGTGGCAGAACGTGATGAAAGACCATTTGCATCTTTGATGCACCCATCCCCAAGGCAGCTTCGCGTATCGACGGCGGCACCGATTTCAGCGCGGCGCGACTGGCGATGATGATGATGGGCAGTGTCATCAGAGTCAGCACCAGACCACCCACCAAGGGTGCCGAGCGCGGCAGGCCAAAAAATTGCAGGTATACAGCCAAGCCCAGCAGTCCGTAGATGATGGACGGCACAGCCGCCAGGTTGTTGATATTGACCTCTATTAGGTCGGACCATCTGTTTTTAGCGGCGAACTCCTCCAGATACAAGGCCGTCGCCACCCCCATCGGGAAAGAAAGTGCCATGGTCACCAGCAGCGTGTAGATGGAACCCATGAGCGCGCCGCGAATACCCGCCAATTCCGGTTCGCGGGAGTCGCCATTGGTAAATAAAGCCTTGTTGAACTGTTTTTCCACAGCCCCTGAAGCAACCAGCTTATCGATCCAGACGATTTGGTTGTCCTTAAGGGAACGGTTGATTTCCGTTGTATCCCGGTCGATACCACCCTTGATAAAAGTATCCACCGTGGCGGCAGCGGGAACCCACACGGACTGAGTGGTGCCAATCAGTGCGGGATTCTTGAGCACCATATCCTGTAGTTGAAAACTGGCGCCGGAGCTGATCAGACCATACAGCGCCCGGCGTTCTTCCCGCCCCGCCACGTCAGGGAACAGCTCGCGCAGGGCGGCTTTTACCAACGCGCCGTAATCTGCGCTGGCCAATACCTGCGGATCACGGCTGCCGGTGGGATCCAGGGAAGCCTCGTCAAACTTGATTTCCAGCTTAACGAAGGTCTGCTGAAAGGCCGGGTAGCCCTTGCTGATGATATCGACAAATAACAGCAGGACCGATAAGAGGCCGAGGGTGATGGCAATCAAGCCATATAATTTAAAGCGCTTTTCGGCCGCATGACGGTGCTTGAGTCCAGCAGCAACGATGGCGGTAGTATTTGCCACGGCAGGCGTCAGGTTACTGTTATTCATACTGTTCCCGATATTTTCTGACCACGTGGAGGGCGATGGCGTTGAGTGCCAAAGTGACCGTGAACAGAACCAAACCTAAGGCAAAGGCTGCCAATGTCTTGGCGCTTTCGAACTCCTGGTCGCCCGTCAACAGCGTCGCGATTTGCACCGTTACCGTGGTGACTGCTTGCAGTGGATTAGCGGTGAGATTGGCTGCCATACCCGCCGCCATGACGACAATCATGGTTTCGCCGATGGCGCGCGAGGCAGCCAACAGAATGGCGGCCACGATACCTGGCAACGCCGCCGGCAGGATGACCCGGGTGATGGTTTCCGAGCGGGTAGCGCCCAGGGCGTAGGAACCATCGCGCATCGCTTGGGGAACCGCATTGATGACATCGTCGGACAAGGATGACACAAACGGGATAATCATGATGCCCATTACCAAGCCAGCAGCCAGCGCGCTTTCGGAGGCTACGTTCAAGCCCAGCAGATGGCCGGTATCGCGAACGATGGGTGCTACCGTCAGCGCCGCGAAAAAACCATAGACGACGGTAGGAATACCCGCCAGGATCTCCAGTATGGGTTTCGCCACTGCCCGGAATTTAGGGGCTGCGTATTCGGACAAATAAAGTGCCGACATCAGCCCTAAAGGCACGGCAACCAGCATCGCAATGGCGGAAATCAGCAGGGTGCCCGTAAACAGAGGCACGGCGCCAAAAGCGCCGGAGGAACCGGCCTGGTCAGCGCGCAGCGCAGTCTGTGGACTCCATTGCAGCCCGAACAAGAACTCGGTCACCGGAACTTTCTGAAAGAAGCGGAGGGACTCGAAGAGTACCGATAGGACAATACCTATCGTGGTGAAAATGGCGATGGTGGAACTGGCGATGAAAAACACCATGATGGTCATTTCCACCTTGTTACGAGCGCGCAACGTCGGCGCGATGGAGCGCCGGGCATAAGCGATGCCTCCAATAGCCAGCGCCAGAACGGTTACCCAGAGCGCCGCGGAACTGATGGTTTGCAGATTCTTGTAGTGTTCGGCGGCAGCCAGCATCGCCGGGTTTGGATTGCTGGAGACGATGTTACCGCTAACGACATTCTTTAAATCATTAATAGCCAGGTTGAGCTGCGCCTCCGGAAGCCCTTGAATTTCCGGAGGCATCCCGGCGACAACCAGATGGGTGATGATGGTAGGTTGAAAAGTTATCCAGAAAACAAATACGATCAACGCCGGTAGACCACACCAAAGCGCGGTGAAAAACCCATAATAGCTGGGCAGTGAGTGTAAGTCCTGGGTGCGACCGCTTACCGAGGCGAGGGAGCGGCTGCGCCCAAGGTAATAGCTGACGGTGGTCAGGATCAGAAGCAGCAGTATGAGGTAAGAGAGCATGGATTGACGCTCACGCTGAGTGCGGTTAATGAATGGCGACCAAGTAGACCGGCGGAGCGAGTTGCATGACCCGTCCGCCGAGCTGGTTCTGCGCCCGATCCCTTACTTGAGAGACAGAGGTTTTAATTGGTCTGCCTCGGCTTTCGCTTGTTTTCGTTCAGCATCAGGCTCTGCAATAAGGCCCTTGTCGGACAGGTAGCCATCGGGTCCAATGGCCTTATCGGATGTGAACTCGGCAATGTACTCTTTAATGCCAGGAATGACGCCAACGTGGGCTTTTTTCACGTAAAAATACAGCGGCCGCGACACCGGATACTTACCCGAGGAAATGTTTTCAAAGGTCGGCTGAGCGCCATCGATATGGGAGCCCTGGATCTTGTCGGTGTTCTGCTCCAGGAAGCTGTAGCCGAAGATACCCAGTGCATTTGGGTTGGCTTCCAACTTTTGAACGATCAAATTATCGTTCTCACCCGCTTCGACGTAGGCACCATCCTCACGCACGGTTTGACAGGCCGCCTTGAAGGCTTTGGGGTCGCTTTGCTCTAGCGCCTTGATGGCAGGGAACTCTTTACAGCCATGATCCATCACGAGTTCAACGAAGGCATCACGGGTGCCGGAGGTGGGCGGCGGACCGATGACCTCGATCTTGGCTTTGGGCAGGTCGGGATTAATTTCCTCCCAGGTCTTATAGGGATTGGGTATCAGCTTGTCGCCGCCTGTCTGTGGCACATTCTTGGCCAGGGCCAGGAACAGTTCTTTGCGAGTCAAGGTGAAATGCTTGGCCTTCTTGGAGTTGGCAATGGCGATGCCATCGTAGCCGATTTTAACCTCGACGATCTCCTTGACGCCGTTTTGAGCGCACATATCCACTTCGGAACTCTTAATGCGGCGAGAGGCGTTGGCGATATCCGGGTGCTCAATGCCAACACCAGCGCAGAACAACTTCAAGCCACCACCAGTACCGGTAGATTCAATTTTCGGGGTCTTGAATTTGGTCGTCTTGCCGAATTGCTCGGCTACCACCGTCGCGAACGGATAGACGGTAGACGAACCAACAATAAACAAATAATCGCGAGCTGATTGGGCGTGAGCGGTACCGGCTACCGCAGCAGTAATCGCGGCAACGAGGGCGAGTTTTTTACTGATCACAAAAACCTCCAAATTATACGGATGAAGAGAGCTAATCGCGTATCTGGAGGCACTATAAGCCTGAAGTGCTACGATTTTATTACACACCCTTTACTTCTCTATCGAACCCCAGGATTGCTTCTTGCACTCTGTGGCGCTAGTGGCTGGGTGCCGGGGGGGCGTCTAACAGTCGAACCAGTGTCTCTCGTAGAGCCTCTTTTTGCGAGTCCCGCAAAGGCTTGCAATCGCGGTCGGTAATGAAAAACACATCTTCGGCGCGGGCACCGATGGTGGCGATCTTGGCGTTTTGCAATTGTATGCCGCGTTCCATAAAAGCCTGTCCGATGCGGGCCAGCAGGCCGGGGCGGTCAGCCGTGACGATCTCCATCACCGTGCGCTTGTTCGGTTCATCGTCAGTGAAAGAAACCTGGGTAGGCGTTTGAAAGTGCCGCAAAATCCTTGGAGTGCGCCGGTTCGAGTAGGTGAGGTTGGCATCGGGATTATCGAGTTGCTGGCACAGGGTAGTAATGATCTCCTTGATCCGTTCGCGATTGCAGATGGGTTCGCCGGAGTCCTCCAGCACCGTATAACTATCGAGCGTATAACCATAGTGGCTGGTAATGATGCGGGCATCCATGACGGTCAGGCCAAGCTTGTCCATGGTCCATACCATGCGCGCGAAAATGGCCTCCTGGTCGCGAACAAAGATAAATATCTCGGTGCCACCCCGAACATCATCCTGGCGCGCCAGCACCAGAGCACGTTCAGCATCGGTTTTTTTGATGACAGCGCGGGTATGCCAGGCGATTTCATCGGC
>Ga0209048_10000570_pt1 | contig 39030 bp, 34 predicted proteins | sample FrelakmetCRP12CR_FD_187146 | JGI IMG/M metagenome (GOLD analysis project Ga0209048, IMG submission 187146) | Freshwater lake sediment microbial communities from the University of Notre Dame, USA, for methane emissions studies - CRP12 CR (SPAdes)... | ecosystem: Environmental > Aquatic >...
GGCAGCAGCGACATGCGATACGTGACGTCGAGCATGCGCGCGGTGTTCTCGGCGCGCTCGATGTGGCGGGCCATCCAGAAGAGTTCGTTGGCGGTGCGGCAGAGCATGGGGGTTCCTAGGTTGCGAGCACCCATGTGTCCTTGGTGCCCCCGCCCTGCGACGAGTTCACGACCAAGGATCCCTCGCGCAACGCAACCCGGGTGAGCCCGCCGGGCACGAGGCTCACGGTCTTGCCCGACAGCACGTAAGGCCGCAGGTCGACATGCCGCGGCGCGAGTCCGGCCTCGACGAAAGTCGGGCACGTCGACAGCGCGAGTGTCGGTTGAGCGATGTATTTGTCCGGTTCCGCCAGTATTCGCTGGCGGAACGCCTCTAGCTCGCCGGACGCCGCGGCCGGTCCGATCAGCATGCCGTAGCCGCCCGCCCCGTGGGTTTCCTTGACGACCAGTTCGGCCAGGTGGGCGAGCGCGAATTCACGATCCTCTTTCCGATGGAGCAGGTAGGTCGGGACATTGGCGAGCACCGGCTCCTCGGACAGGTAGAAGCGGATCATGTCCGGTACGTACGGGTAGATCGACTTGTCGTCGGCCACGCCGGTGCCGATCGCGTTGGCGAGCGTGACCCGGCCGGCACGATAGGCGGCGAAGAGACCCGGAACCCCGATCATCGAGTCGGCGCGAAAGGCGCGCGGATCGAGGAAATCGTCGTCGACGCGCCGGTAGATCACGTGCACCCGCTGCGGCCCGTGGGTCGTGCGCATGAACACCGTGTCGTTCTGGACGAAGAGGTCCTGCCCCTCGACGAGCTCCACACCCATCTGCTGCGCGAGGAACGCGTGCTCGAAATAGGCGGAGTTGTGGGCGCCGGGCGTCAACACGGCCACTGTCGGCTGCTCCTCTCCCGCCGGGGCGAGCCCGTGCAGGTTTTCCAGCAGCAAGTCGGGGTAATGCTGGACCGGGCGAATGCGTTGCGTCGCGAACAGCTCGGGAAAGAGCCGCATCATCATCTTGCGGTTCTCGAGCATGTAGGAGACGCCGGACGGAACGCGCAGATTGTCCTCGAGGACGTAGAACTCGCCCGCTCCGGCGCGGACGACGTCCACGCCGGCGATGTGCGCGTAGATTCCGCCGGGAACGTCGATCCCCTGCATCTCGCCGCGGTATTGGGAATTGGTCAGCACGCGCTCCGGCGGCACGACGCCGGCCTTGAGGATCGCCTGCCCGTGGTAGATGTCGTGCAGAAACGCATTCAGCGCCTGCACGCGTTGCTTCAAGCCGCGGTCGAGCACCTTCCATTCGTCCGCGCAAATGATCCGGGGCACGAGGTCGAACGGAATCAGCCGCTCCGTGCCGGAGTCCTCGCCGTAGACCGCAAACGTGATGCCGACGCGATGGAACGCCCGCTCGGCTTCCTCCCGCTTTTGGGCGATGCGGTCGGCGGGTGTGCGCTCGAGCCACCCCGCGAACGCCTGGTACGGCGGACGAACTCCCCCTTCCGGGGTTCGCATTTCATCGTATGTGGAGGGGGACACGAAATATTTCTCGGGCGGGACGGATCAACCCCAAACCAGCTGCAAAAGCCGGGCCAGGGGGAAAAAGACAAGGCCGGCCGTGAGGTTACCGTTTTATCCACAAACCGGCCATGCGGCGCCGCCCCAGATCGGGGCGAACAGCGCACCAACAGGGGGCTTTTTTTGTCCTGGACGTGACAGGACAAAGTGACGAAATTGGTTTGACCCCCGTCTCGGCGCTATGGTTAAATCGCGTCTCCTGTCTGGGTTCGCGGGGCGGTTAGCTCAGCGGTAGAGCACCGCCTTCACACGGCGGGGGTCACTGGTTCGAACCCAGTATCGCCCACCACATGAACCAAGGGGTTACGCGCAAGTGTAACCCCTCTTTTTTTGTCCGCTGTCCCGTAACACGGCGCGACGCGGATCGAATGGAGCAATCGAGACGCCATGCCCAACGCTTCCGCCCTGTTCGAGATCGACGCCCTCGTCTTCGATGCGTACGGCACCTTGTTCGACGTCCATTCCGTCGCCGCGCTCGCCGAGGAGTTGGCGCCACGACAGGGCGCCGCGCTTTCGCAGCTTTGGCGGACCAAACAGCTCGAATACACGTGGCTGTCGAGCCTGATGGCGTCGCCCGTCTGTCCACGCCGGGATTTCACGGCCGTCACCGCGGATTCGCTCGATTACGCGCTTGCGACGCTGAGGATCGAACTGGCCCCGGACGCGCGCCAGCGGCTGTACGACGGCTACCTTACGCTCTCTCCGTTCGCGGATGTGCCGGAGACACTCGCCGCGCTGGCGCCGCGACCGCGCTGGATTCTTTCGAACGGCACGCTTTCGATGCTGGAACCGCTGGTCAGGCATACGGGCCTCGACGCCAACATCGACGGCGTCCTCTCGGTCGATGCGGCCGGCGTCTTCAAGCCGAGTCCGCGCGTCTATCAGCTCGCGGCAGACCGGCTGCAGACGCCGCCGGCGCGAATCGGCTTCGTGTCCTCGAATGGCTGGGACGCCATCGGCGCCAAGGCATTCGGGTTCACGTCGTTCTGGATCAATCGCGCGGCGGCGCCGGTCGATCGCCACGGACCGGCGCCCGACCGCATCATTTCGACGCTGGCCGACCTGCCACCGTTGCTGCACTAGGCTTCGTCGCAACGGGTGTCATTTCGGCGTCAGGGCATGTACTGCCCGCCGTTGACTTCGATCACCTGCCCGGTCACGTAACCGCTCATCGCGTCCGACGCGAGATAGACGAAGGTCCCCGCGCATTCCTCGGGGGTGCCCAGGCGGTTCATCGGGATCGTCGCCTGCATCGCCTTCAACTGCTCGGCCGTCGAGTAGCGCTCGTGGAAGGGGGTCGTGACGACACCGGGAGACACGGCGTTGACCCGGATCCCGTCGCCGACGACTTCCTTCGCCCAGCCCCGGGTCGCCGTGGAGACGAAGCCCTTGGCGCCGGCGTAGACGACGGCACCGCCGCCCCCACCGTGCCGGGCGGCGATCGAGCTGACGTTGATGACGTTCCCGCTCTTCTGGCGGCGCATGACCGGGATCACCTCGCGCATGAAGAGCGCGACATGCGTGATGTTGAGCGCGACGACCTTGGCGAGATACTCCTCCGTGTAGTCCTCGATGCGCGTACGCCCGACCAATCCGCCGGCGTTGTTGATCAGGACGTCGATGCGGCCAAATGCCGCGAGCGCTTCAGCCACGATGCGCTTGACGTTCGCGCCCTGGGTGACGTCGCCGCCGACCAGGGCGGTCTGCGCACCGAGCGCTTTGCAGTCCGAGGCCACTGCTTCGGCCTTGTCCCGGCTCGCGTTGTAGTGGATGACCACCTTGCTGCCGAGCCCGGCGAACGCCCGTGCCGCAGCGGCGCCGATGCCCGTCGATGCGCCCGTGATGAGAACTGCCTTGCCCTTGAGATCTGTCGTCATCGAGTCGCTCCATGCTGTCTGGTCCTGCACGCCGCCACCGCATCGACGATTGCCTTGACGGCCTGTGGCCGGGGGAAACTCCTGCGATAAGCCAGCGCGATGCGTCGGGACGGGGCCGGCCGCGTGAACGGCACCGCAACGACGAGCCGGCTGCGGTACTTCGGCGTCAGCGCGTCGCGCGGCAATACCGACACGCCGAGGCCCGACGCCACCATGTTGCGGATGGTCTCGAGCGACGTCGTGCGCGTCACATGCGCTTCGGTGCGATTCAGCTCGGGACACGCGTCGAGCACCTGGTCGCGGAAACAATGGCCGACGCCGAGCAGAATTGCGTGCTCGTCGGTGAGTTCCTCGGGCCGAATCGATCTTCGCCGCGCCCACTTGTGCCCCTGCGGCACGACGACCTGGAACGGCTCCTCATAGAGGAACTCGGCGACGATGCCCGATGGGGCGAACGGCAGCGCGATGATCGCGGCGTCGACCCGGCCCGACTTCAGCGCAGCCTCGAGGTGCTCGGTGAGATTCTCCTCGAGATCGAGGGGCATCTGCGGCGCGCGCTCGTGCAGCGCCGGGATCAGATCGGGCAGCAGGTACGGCGCGACCGTGTAGATGACGCCGAGCTTCAGCGCGCCGGCGAGCTGATTGCGCCCCGACTGCGCGATCTCCTTGATCCGGGCTGCCTCCTCGAGCACCTTCTGCGCCTGCTCGACGATGCGCTCGCCGACGGGCGTCACCGTGATTTCGGTCTTGCCCCGTTCGAAGAGCTGCGTTCCCAGTTCCTCCTCGATCTTCTGGATGGCAACGGACAGCGCCGGCTGGCTCACGAAGCAGCGCTGTGCCGCGCGCCCGAAGCTGCGCTCGTTCGCCACCGCAACGAGGTACCGGAGCTCGGTCAGTGTCATCGATGGGATTGCCGCGCGCGCTCGCGCAGGAAGGACGCGAAATCATCGGCCAGCTCGGGATGCTTCAGCCCATAGTCGACGGTGGCTTCCAGGTAGCCGAGCTTGCTGCCGCAATCGTAGCGGCGTCCTTCGAAGGCAAATGCCAGCACCCGCTCCTCGGCGATGAGTCCGGCGATGCCGTCGGTGAGCTGGATCTCGCCGCCGGCACCCACGGGCATCGTGCGCAGATGATGGAAGATCCTCGCCGTCAGCACGTACCGGCCTACCACGGCCAGCGTCGACGGCGTGGTGCCCGGCTTCGGCTTCTCGACGATGCGCTGGATCGGCGCCCAGCGCCCGCTCATCGCGCCGGTCTCGACAATCCCGTAGCTGCCGGTCTCCGCGACGGGCACCGTCATCACGCCGATGACCGAGCAGTTCTCGCGCGCTGCAACTTCCGCCATCTGCGACATCACCGGCACCCGCGCGTCGATCAGGTCGTCGGCGAGCAGCACGGCAAAGGGCTCGTCGCCCACGACGGGCGCCGCGCAGAGCACCGCGTGGCCGAGGCCGAGCGCCTCGGTCTGCCGAATGTAGATGCAGTTGATGCCGCGCGGGGTCGCCGACTGTACTGCCTTCAGCAATTCGGTCTTGTTGCGGATTTCGAGCTCGGTCTCGAGCTCGTAGGCCTTGTCGAAGTGGTCCTCGATCGAACGCTTGTTCCGCCCCGTGATGAAGATCATGTCGGTGATCCCGGCGGCTGCGGCCTCCTCCACCGCGTACTGGATCAGCGGCTTGTCGACGACGGGCAGCATCTCCTTCGGGCTCGCCTTGGTGGCGGGCAGGAACCGGGTGCCCAACCCGGCCACCGGAAACACCGCCTTCGTGATCTTCCGCATCGTGACGTCCTTTCTGGGGTATCCGGGCGCGGTCAGCCGCGGCCGGGTCCGACAAGCTGCCGGAGGCCATCCTCGTCCAGCAGCGGAATGCCGAGCTCCTGCGCTTTTGCGAGCTTGCTTCCCGAGTCGGCACCGGCGACCACGTAACTGGTCTTGGTCGAGACGCTCGTCGCAACCTTGCCGCCGGCGGCCTCGATCAATGCCTTGGCGTCCTCGCGCGTCAATGTCGGCAACGTTCCGGTGAGCACGAAGATCCGGCCGGCTAGCGGCCCGGCGGCCACCCGCTGCGGCTCGCTTTCGCGCCAGTGCACGCCGGCGCCGCGCAGCGCGGCGATCACGTCGCGATTGTGGCGTTCGGCGAAGAACCGGGCGATGCTTTCTGCCAGAACCGGCCCGACGTCGGGCGCTTCGAGCAATTCCGCGGGGCTCGCCTTCATCAGATCCTCGAGGCGCCCGAAGTGCCGCGCGAGGTCCTTGGCGGTCGCCTCCCCCACGTGGCGGATGCCCAGCCCGAAGATGAATCGCGCGAGCGTCGTGGCTTTGCTCTTCTCGATCGCGGCAACGACATTGGCCGCCGACTTCTCGGCCATGCGCTCGAGCGCGGCGAGGTCCGCGATTCCGAGCCTGTAGACGTCGGCCGGCGTGCGCACGAGGCCCGCATCGACGAGCTGGTCGACGAGCTTGTCGCCGAGTCCTTCGATGTCGAGTGCGCGGCGGCTCGCGAAGTGCAGAAGCGCCTGCTTGCGCTGCGCCGGACAGAAGAGCCCCCCGGTGCAACGCGCGACGGCCTCGTCGGGAAGACGCACGACCGCCGAGCCGCACTCCGGGCAGCGGACCGGCATGGTGAATGCCTGCGCATCGGGAGGACGCTTTTCGTGAAGCACCCGGACGATTTCGGGAATGACGTCACCCGCGCGCCGGACGATCACCGCGTCGCCGATCATCACGCCCTTGCGTCGGACCTCGTCTTCGTTGTGCAGCGTCGCATTGGTGACCGTCACCCCGCCGACGAACACGGGCTTCAGCCGCGCCACCGGCGTGATGGCTCCGGTGCGCCCGACCTGGACATCGATGCCGACGACTTCGGTTGCCATCTCCTCGGCGGGAAACTTGTGCGCGATCGCGAATCGCGGCGCGCGCGAGACGAATCCGAGCCGCTCCTGCATCGCCAGGTCGTTGACCTTGTAGACCGCGCCGTCGATCTCGAACGGCAACGCATGGCGGCGCTCGCCCAAGCGCCGGTAATAGCCCAGCAGGCCCGCAAGGCCGCGTACCACGGCAAGCTCGCCGGTGACGGGGAAGCGGAGCGTCCCCAACAGCCTCATCAGCTTCTCGTGAGTGGCAGGCGGCGCGATCGACCCCCATTGCACGTCGCCGACGCCGTACGCGTAGAACGCGAGGCGACGACTCGCGGTGATTCGCGCATCGAGCTGACGAAGGCTGCCGGCTGCGGCATTGCGCGGATTGGCGAATGTCTTCTCGCCCTTGCCGGCCTGCGCGGCATTCAGCGCCTCGAAGTCGCGCTTCAGCATGAGCACTTCCCCGCGCACTTCGATCATTGGCGGGATCCGGTCGCCGGCGAGCGCCAGCGGAATCGCCGCGACAGTGCGCAGGTTTGCCGTCACGTTCTCGCCCGCGGAACCGTCGCCGCGCGTTGCGCCGGACGCGAAGCGACCGCGCTCGTAGGTGAGGCTGATGGCCAGGCCGTCGAATTTCGGCTCGACGACGTACTCGACGCTCGCGATGCCCAGCCCTTCGCGAACCCGGCGGTCGAATGCCTCCGCCTCCTCGTCGGAGAACGCATTGTTGAGCGAGAGCATCGGCACACGATGCGTGACGGTCTCGAATGTCGCCGCCGGCGTTCCGCCGACGCGTTGGGTCGGAGAATCGGGAGTGACCAGCGCCGGATGCTGAGCTTCGAGCGTCGCGAGCTCGCGAAAGAGCCCGTCATACTCGGCGTCGGAGACCGTCGGTGCGTCCAGCACGTAGTAACGGTAGTCGTGCTCCGCGATCTCGCGCCGGAGTGCCGCGGCCCGCGCGACGGCGGCCGGCGGCGCGCTGCCCCTGACATCATGGGTCGGCGCGGCGGTCACGGTCCTGCTTCCGGCAATCGCGACGGCGAGGGATTCACCCACCGAACAGCGCCAGCGCGCGCGGGCTGCCCGGCTCGATGTGGACCTCGCGCATTGCCGCTGCCGTGGTGCGCACCTGGTCGCGAATGGCGTTGAGTGCGCCGTCGTCGAGCTCGCGCCGATTGTCGTCGACGAGCGTGGCGTCGAGCGTCTGGGCCATCCGCCGGGCGGCAAGCTTCATCTGATCGTACACGCGGACCGGCTCGCTCACCCGTGGAACGTCGAGTAGGAACACGGCACCGGGCGTGGATGTCAGCCGCAGCATGTCCGCGGTGAACGGTTCCGATCGGTAGTTCTGCAACGAAAACAGGACGGCGCCGGTTTCCTCCTGGACCCAGTCGAAGCGCCCGCCTTCGGCCAGCCGAAAGCCGGCGGCCTCCGCGATGCCGCGAAGCCTCGTGCCCGCGATCGTCGTTGCGTCGGTCTTGAGCACCGTGAGCCCGATCTGCACGTCGAGATCGGCGCAGATGCGGTCGAGCGCCTCGGCGCGCGCCGCCTCGGCCGCGGTATCCGGGGCGATAAACGCCGCCGGCAGCGTCGACGCCAGGTCGGCGACGAGGCGGACGAACGTTTCCAGCATCGGCTGACTTGCGGCGCCGACACGGTTTGCCAGGAGCAGGCATGCGGCGATCTCGGAAAACTCGCCGAGCGTGTCGGACTTCAGGAGCTGCCAGGGCAGTCCCGGGCCACGCCGTCCGAACCATCGCAGGGGCCTGCCCAGGCGAGCATGAAGGCCCGCTGCGAGCGCGCCCGCGGCGACCGGATGCACAGGCTGCAGCGTGACGATGCACTCGGTATCGGGATCCGGCTGCGGCAAGTCGCGCTCGCCCGTCCGCGCTCCGGCAATGCCGAGCCGGGATGCGATTTCCGCGCCCGACGGAGGCATGGGAGCGTCCACCATATCCGAGGCAATTCGTGCCTGGACCGCAAGTGGCGGCTCGTAGCCGTCGTCGTCCGGCGCCTCCCGCGCGATGCCGCTGCGCTGGAGGTTTTCCGGGACCGCCGCCGATCCGCCGGCCGGGGGAAGCGACGGCTCGATTCGCCCCGACGAGGCAGCCGCCTGCCCCGATTCTTTCGCCGCCGCGTTGCCACCGCGAAACGCCTGCTCGATCTGGCGCCTGACGCGGCGCTCCTGCAGCCAGTTGTAAACGACGACACCGCCAACGAGCGCGGCGCCGGCGGCAATGAGACCGAGTTGCAGCGAAGTCATCCGATGGATAGGGGGCGGTCGGCGCGGCACGCTCCGGGGCGACGATCCGCCGGGAGGTTGCGCGTCGGCGCGATTATAGCGCGGAGCCGATCGATAACGGGTGCGCGGTCGCCTGACCAGCGCACGCCTCCGTTCGAGCCCCGACGCGGCGCGCGACGTCGGCGCGCCGCCGCCGGGTCACACGGCACCCGCTGCCGCAAGTTCGAGCGCCTCGCCGATGTCGACGGCAACCACGCGCGAGATTCCGGGCTCCGGCATCGTGATGCCGATCAGCTGGTTCGCGAGTTCCATCGTGATCTTGTTGTGCGAGATGAACAGGAACTGCGTCTGCGCGGACATGTCCTTCACCATGCTGCAGAAACGGTCGGTGTTGGGATCGTCGAGCGGCGCATCGACCTCGTCGAGCAGACAGAATGGCGCCGGATTGAGCTGGAACAGTGCGAACACCAGCGAAATTGCCGTCAGCGCCTTCTCGCCGCCCGACAGCAAGTGGATCGACGTATTGCGCTTTCCCGGTGGCTGCGCGACAACCTGAACGCCGGAGTCGAGAATTTCCTCGCCGGTCAGGACGAGCCGCGCCTGACCGCCCCCGAACAACGTCGGGAACAGCTTCGCGAAATTCTCGTTCACCGAATCGAAGGTCTGCTGCAGCAGCTCCCGCGATTCGCGATCGATCTGCCGGATCGCATTCTCGAGCGTGGTCATCGCCTCCGTGAGGTCGGCGGCCTGCGCGTCCAGGTAGTGCTTGCGATCGGTCGCGATCTGCAGCTCGTCGAGTGCCGCGAGATTGACGGCGCCCAACTCGGCGATCGCCGTCTGCAAACGATCGATCTCGCCGGGCAAGCCGGACTTGTTGCCGAACGTCTTCAGCTCGGCGGGCAGCGCGGCCAGGTCGGCATGCGCCTCGGCCAATTGTTGCGCGAACTGCTCGAAGGCGAGAGCCGCCGCCTGCTCCTTCAGCCGCATCTCCTCGATCTTTGCCCGCGCCGGCTCGAGCTTCTGCTCGGCGGCGAGTCGCGATTCGTCGGCCCCGCGCAGCTCCGCGCCCAATGCCTCGAGTCGGTCCCGGGCCGATGCCAGGGCCTGCTCGGCTTCACCGCGCGCGGCGAGCTGTCGCTGCAACGCTTCCTCGACCGGTGTCCAATCGATTGCGGCGCGCTCGGAGGTGAGTTGCAGCAGCAGAGCCCGCTGTTGCGCGACCTGCGACTCGAGGGATTCCCTCCGGCGCTCGAGGTCGGCCAGTCGCTCGCGGCAGCTTCGCTCGGAGAACACCGCTTCCTGCGCCGCGCGCTCGGCGACGCGGACGCGCTCGCGACCGCGCGCGAAGGCGACCTCGGCTTCGTTCTGCGCGTGGCGGGCGACATCGCGCCTGGCTGTTTCGTCGTGCAAGCGCAGCTGGGCGTCCGCGAGCTCCGTCGCGAGCGCCTGCCCATGCTGCTGCTCGGCGCCGGCCTGCGCCGCGACGTCGGCGAGCTCGTCGGCAATCTGTACGCGACGCTTCTCGGCCGCCTCGGCTGCCTGCTTCAGCTGCAGCAGCTCGAGTTCGAGATCATGGCAGCGCCGCTGCTGCGACGAGAACGCCATGCTCTCGGCGTGATAGCGCTTTTGCGTGATGTCCAGTTCGGCCTCGACCGCGGCAAGCGCCGTGCGCGCGGTGAGCGCGGCTTCCTTCGCGCCGCCGATCGCGTGCTCGAGATGCGCGAGCTCCCGCTGACGCGCGAGCACGCCGTGCAGGTCGCTGTCGGGGGCAAAGAAGCTGATCGACTGCGCCGTGACGAGATGCCCTTGCGGAGTGACGAAGGATTCGCCCACGTCGAGTGCCCCGCGCTCGCGGATCGCCGCACCGATGTCGCCGCGGCAGCGTACGCCACGCAGCCAATCGGCGAGGAGCCGCGCGACCTCGGGTCGCACCGAACGGACTCGCGCAAGCAGCGAGTCGGCGTGCCCTTCGCTGGTCCCCGTCTGGGCCCCCGGTGCCCGCGCGTATACGGCAATTCGCGGCGGCCCGTGCTTCTCGCCCGGACCGGCCTCGACCCAGCCGAGCGCCGCCTCGAGCGTATCGAGCTCGATCGCGTCCAGTCGCTCCCGCAGCACGGCCTCGAGCGCATCCTCCCAACCCGGCTCGATGTCGATCCCCTGCCACAGCCGGTGCGCGCCGGCGAGGCCCTTGTCCTCGACCCAGCGTGCGCTGTCCTTGCCCTGCCCGATCTTCGCCTGCAACGCCGCGAGCGCCTCGGAGCGCGCAGCGATGTCCGCAAGCTCGCGCCCCGCCTGTTGCGCGGTTTCGCTTGCGGTGCGCTGACGATCCTGCAACTCCTGCACCGCGTCCCGTAGCGCATTCAATCCGGATTCCTTGGTGGCCAGCTCGCCCGCTTCCTGGCGCAGCTGCTCCTCGACGTCGGCGAGATGCCCGGTGACCGGTGCGGCGAGGCTCGCCAGTTCGCCCTCGAGGCGCTCCCGGCGCTGCCCCAGCTGCGCCAGCACGCGGGAGAGGTTCTCGCGCTTGGTTTCGATGACGCGGATCGCCTGCTCGGCAAGTGCGATTCCCTGCTGCTGTTCGACGGACACCGCGGCTGCCCGGGCGACCACCTGCTCGAGACCGGGCAGCGCCGCGTTCGCCGCGCGCTCGTCGTCGGCGGTCTTCTCGCGCGCCGCCAGCGCGTCCTCGATGGCCTTCTCGAGCGCGGCGCGTTCCGCGACGAGCGTCGTTTCCTGCCCCGCGAGCGCACCGATCTGTTCCGTGAGCTGGGCGACCTGCTGCGTGATCCGGGTCTCGCTCTCCCTTGCAAACGCGAGCTGCTGTTCGAGCCGCGTCACCTCGGCGTTCGTTTCGTAGAACGCACCCTGCTTCTCGTGCATTGCATCGCCGGCAGTGTAGTGATCGGCGCGCAGTGCCTCGAGCCGCGCCTCGGCGGCGCGCACGTCCGCCTGCACACTCTCGAGCGCGACGGTGAGGCTGGCGATCGCGGTCCCGTGCCGCTCGCGCGCATTCGCGGCATCCTGCTGCCGCGAGAACCAGAGCAGGTGCTGCATCAGCTTGAGCCGCGCCTCGTGATCGCGATACTCGGTGGCCACTTTCGCCTGCGCGTCCAGTTTCTCGAGCTGGTGGCCGAGCTCTATCCTGATGTCCTCGACGCGGGAGAGATTCTCGCGCGCGTCCGCCAGGCGGCCCTCGGTCTCCTTCCGCCGTTCCTTGTACTTGGAGACCCCGGCGGCCTCTTCGAGAAATACGCGCAGCTCCTCGGGCTTGGCCTCGATCACGCGGGAAATCATGCCCTGCTCGATGATCGCGTACGCGCGCGGACCGAGCCCCGTGCCGAGAAAGAGGTCGTGAATGTCGCGACGGCGCACCGGTATGTTGTTGATGTAGTACGACGAGTCGCCGTCGCGCGTCAGCACGCGCTTGATCGAAAGCTCAACGTACTGGCCCCACTGGCCCCCGATCCGCCCCGCACTGTTGTCGAAGGAGAGCTCGACCGACGCCCGGCCGACGGGCTTGCGCTCCCCGGCGCCGTTGAAGATCACGTCCTGCATCGACTCGCCGCGCAGCGCAGAGGCCTTCGATTCGCCGAGGACCCAGCGCACCGCGTCGATTACGTTCGACTTGCCGCAGCCGTTGGGTCCGACGATGCCGACGAGCTGGCCTGGCGTGGCGATGCCCGTGGGATCGACGAACGACTTGAACCCGGCAAGTTTGATCTGGGTGAGGCGCAAGGGGACCTGGAAACGTGAGTTGCGGGCCGGCGGGCGGTGCGCCCTGCGAAGGCGGGCGGAAGGGACGCCCGCAGCCGGCATGGCGGCCGCGAAAAACGGAAATTATAGCCGAACCGGACACGTGCCGGCCGGGTGAGATCAAATGCAACCGCCCGTCTAGGGAGCGACCTACACCGACTCGAGCCGGCTCTCGTCGACGGCGTGGCACGCGACCTCGCCACCGACGCGCGCGGGCTTCAGTGCGGGGACTTCACGCTGGCACCGGTCGGCGGCGTACGGGCACCGCGGATGGAATGCGCACCCCGTGGGTGGGTCGAGCGGATTCGGCACCTCGCCCGCGACCGCCGTTCGCGCCCTACCCGACATCGCAAGATCGGGAACCGCCGCGAGCAGCATTCGCGTGTACGGGTGCTGTGGCGCGCCGAACAGCCGCCTCGTCGGCGCGAGCTCGGCGATGCGGCCGAGATACATCACGCCGACACGATCCGCGATGTGGTGGACAACGGCGAGATTGTGCGAAATGAACAGGTAGGTGAGCCCGAGCCGCCTCTGGAGATCGCGCATCAGATTGAGCACCTGCGCCTGCACCGAAACGTCGAGCGCCGAGGTCGGCTCGTCGCAAACCAGGAAGCGCGGTTGCGTCGACAGCGCGCGCGCGATCGAGATACGCTGCCGCTGGCCGCCGGAGAACTGATGCGGGTACTTGATTCCGTCCGCCGCGGCGAGGCCGACCTGCGCGAGCAGCGCAGCCACGCGCGAGTCGATCTCGGCCTTCGTTGTACGCGGCGCCAGTGCGCGAATCGGTTCCGCGATGACGTCGGCGACGCGCCAGCGCGGATTCAGGCTTGCATAGGGGTCCTGGAAGATCATCTGCATCCCGCGGCGCGCGTTGCGGTAGTCGACGCCGTCGGTCGCGCCGACCCCGGTCAACGCGACACCGTCGAACCGGATCGTTCCCCGCGTCGGCTCGTGCAAACCGACGATGAGGCGCGCGACCGTGGACTTGCCGCAGCCCGACTCGCCCACCAGTCCGAGCGTCTCGCCGCGCCCGATCGACAGGCTGACGCCATCGACGGCATTGAGCAGCGCGCGCGGCTTGCGCTCGAGAACGCGATTGAGCCAGGGGGACGAAACGTCGAACGTCCGCGCGACGTCGGTCAGCTGGAGAAGCGGATCGGCCACGACGTCAACCCCGCGCGAGCCAGCATGCCGCCCGCGTTGCGCCAACCGCAAGCAGGTCGGGGCGGTCACTTCGGCAGCGCTCCACCGCGCGCGCACATCGTGGGTGAAACGCACAGCCCTTGGGGATGGCGTCGAGCCGCGGCATCGTACCGTCGATCTGCGTAAGCCGTTCGCGCTCCTCGACGATCGACGGAATCGACCCCATGAGGCCGACGGTGTACGGGTGTGCAGGCCGATGGATCACGTCGGCAACCGGCCCGACCTCGACGATGCGCCCCGCATACATCACGGCGACGCGATCCGCAGTCTCGGCGATCACACCCATGTCGTGCGTCACCAGCATCACGGAGGTGCCGTGGTCGCGGCAAAGGCGCTTCAGCAGCTGGATGATCTGCGCCTGGATCGAGACATCGAGCGCCGTCGTCGGCTCGTCCGCGATGATGAGTTTCGGGCTCGCCGCCAGCGCGAGGGCGATGACGACACGCTGCCGCATTCCGCCGGAAAACTGGTGCGGATATTGGTCGATCCGCCGTGCCGCGGCGGGAATCCCCACCTCTTCGAGCAGCGCGATCGCCCGGTCGCGCGCGGCCGCCGGCGCGATCGGCAGGTGCGTGCGGACCGTCTCCACCAACTGGCGGCCGATCGTGTACAACGGATTCAACGACGTCAGCGGATCCTGGAAGACGGCGCCGATCTGGCGCCCGCGGATCCTGCGCATCGTTTCGTAGGGAAGATTGTCGATGCGCCGGCCATCGAGCCGGACCTCGCCCCCCGCGATGCGGCCCGGCGGATCGATGAGCCCGATCACCGCCGCGCCGGTCAGCGATTTTCCGGCCCCGGACTCGCCGACAACCCCCAGCACTTCGCCCGGTGCGATCTCGAACGAGACATCGTGCACCGCCCGCAGCGTGCCGTGGCGGGTCGGAAATTCGACGCACAGATTCGACACGGCGAGCAACGGCCCGGAACGCGGACGAGGATCGGGCATCGCGGCGGCGGTCATCGGCTCGGACTCATCGCAGCTTCGGATTGAGCGCGTCGCGCAGCCAGTCACCGAGCAGATTGATCGCGAGCACCATCATCACGAGCGCCGCACCCGGGAAGATCGTGATCCACCACTCTCCCGAGAACAGGAAGTCGTTGCCGACGCGAATCAGCGTGCCGAGCGACGGCTGCGTCGGCGGCACGCCGACGCCCAGGAAGGAGAGCGTCGCCTCGGTGATGACGGCGGTGGCGATGTTGATCGTCGCCAGAACCAGGACGGGACCCAGAACATTGGGCAGCAGGTGCCGGCGCATGATGCCCAGCGGCGAGACGCCGATGACGCGCGCGGCCTGAACGTACTCCTTGTTCTTCTCGACCATCGTCGAACCGCGCACGGTCCGCGCGTATTGCACCCAGTTCGCGGCGCCGATCGCGAAGATCAGCACGAACAGCGCCACGCTCGAATGGGCGTCGCGCGGCAGCACCGCGCGTGCAACGCCATCGATCAGAAGCGCGATCAGGATCGCGGGAAACGACAATTGGACGTCGGCGACGCGCATGATCAGCGCGTCGACCCTGCCGCCGACATATCCGGCGACGAGCCCCAGCGACACGCCGACAACGATCGCGAGCGCGACCGATGCTAGCCCGACCAGAAGCGAGATCCGCGCGCCGAACATGATGGCGGACAGCACGTCGCGACCCTGGTCGTCGGTGCCGAGCAGGTAGCCCGGTCTGGATCCCGCCTGCCACGCCGGCGGTGAAAGCGCGTCCTGCAGGTGGAGCGTCTTCAGGTCGAATGGATTGTGGGGTGCGATCCACGGCGCGAACAGCGCCGCGGCGAGGCAAATGGCCAATACCATTGCCGACGCAACAGCTACCGGCGACTGGCGAAAACTGAACCCGACGTCACCGGCCCAAGCCGCGGCGAGCCAGGTGCCGAGGCCCGGTGGCCCGGCGCCCCCGGCGGTCGGATCGGTCATGGTCGAACAGGCCGCAACGGGCAACAAGGTGTTGCGCGCTGCGGCGCAATGCGAAGGGTCCCCAAAGCCCGTCCTTCCTGCTCCGGGTCAGGTCGCGGGCCGTGCCAGCCGCTTGATGGCCGCCAGTGCCGCGTCGCGCGCCTGCGCATACACCTGCTCCTTCCAGTCGTCGGCATCGATGTAGAACGCGTCGCGCACTTGCTGCCGGATCGGTGCCCGCCGAGCCGCGGGCGCTTCCGGATGGTTGTGCAGCCAATGGTCGGCACGCAACGCCTGGAACACCTGCAGCAGCGGAACCGTCCCGTATTCGAGCGCAATGGCGGTGAATTCGGCACCGGGGCATTCGTCGTATGCGGCGCTGGTGATGAAGCCGGCGATCGGTGCCGAGGTCGACGAGCCATCGTAGAACGACGTGACGTCGGCACCCCACCAACTGCGGGCGCGCGCCAGATCCGCGGGCCGGTCGTACCCGGCGTAGATCTTTTCGCCATGACCGCGCGGCCCGAGCGCCGTATGGAAATCGATCCAGGCGACACGCCGGCGGCTCGCCGCGTGATGCCGCAACACCGAGCGCACCGTCCGGTTGCTCCAGGCGGCGTGCGTGCCGCAAAAGAACAGCCCGTCGGCAAACTCGCACTGACCGCCCGTGAGCGCCGCCTGGTATGCGCGCTCGCCGTGCGTGGCGATGTACGCGCCGATCGCCGCCTCGTTCTCCGCTGGCGGCGGCCAGGTTTCCGGAATCAGCAACGGGTGCAGGTCGGCATAGGCCGCATTGGCCGGTGCGGGGGCGGTGAAATCGCGGAAGTTCCGGTTCAGGTCGACATTGTCCTCGTTGACGCGGCGGCCATACGAGAAGCCGTAGGGGTTGACCGAGTGGACCAGCAGAACGGCGACGCGCGCCTCCTGCACCGCACGGACAAACGCGTCATCGTGCACGAGGCCGATTTGCGCACCGGAACCGCAATGGCCTTCTATGCCGTGGGTCGCCGAGGTCAGCACGAGCACCGCATTCGCATCCGGCGGGCCGAGCAACGCGACATCCATTGCCAGCGCCTCGCCATTGATGCCGTGGCGTTCCGGCAGCACATGCGTTTCCACGGTCAGGTGGCGTGCCCGGGCGGCCGCGATGAACTTGCCGCGGGCCTCGGCGTAGCTCTGCGAAAAGTGGAGAACGGGATTCATCGACGGCCGGCGAGGCCCTCCCGCGCCGCGCTCATTTCGCGAACGGCATCGCCGACTCGGCGAGCGCAGCGAGATAGCCTGCGCCCAGCGGGATGACCGCGTCGTTGAAATCGTAGGTGCTGTTGTGCAGGAAGCAACCTCCTTCGGCGCCACCCTGCCCTAGGCGCGCGAACGCGCCGGGCTTCGCCTGCAGCATGAACGAGAAATCCTCCGAACCCATCGACGGGTCGAGATTGCGGACCACGTTCTCGCGCCCGATCAGCGTTTCGGCGACGATCGCGGCGAACTCCGCTTCGCGATCGTGGTTGACGGTTGCCGGGTAGACGCGCTCGTACTTGAGTGCAGCCGTTGCCCCGAACGCCGCGGCAATCGCAGGCACCAGTTCGGCGAGCCGCCGCTCGATCATGTCCTGCGTCGCCGGTCGAAAGGTGCGGACGGTGCCGACGAGCGTCGCGTGTGCTGGGATCACGCTCATCGCCCCGGGGTTTCCCGCGTGCATCGCGCAGAGGCTCACCACCGCCGTGTCGATGGGACTCACATTGCGCGAGACGATCGACTGCACCGCCGTAATGATGTGCCCGGCGACGAGCACCGGATCGACAGCCGCATGTGGATGCGCGCCATGTCCGCCACGCCCGTCGATCTTGATCTCGATGCGGTCCGCGGCGGCCATCGCCGGACCGGGCGTGATGCCGATTCGCCCGGGCGGCAACCCCGGCCAGTTGTGCAGCGCGAAGACTCGTTCCGCCGGAAAGCGCTCGAAAAGCCCGTCGTCGATCATCGCCTTGGCGCCAGCGTAGCCCTCTTCGCCGGGCTGGAAGATCAGGTACGCGATGCCGTCGAAATTGCGCGTCTCGTGCAGGTAGCGTGCGGCGGCGAGCAGCATCGTCGTGTGCCCGTCGTGGCCGCAGCCGTGCATCCGCCCATCGTATCGCGACTTGTGCGCGAACTCGTTCTCCTCCTGCATCGGCAGCGCGTCCATGTCGGCGCGCAGCCCTACCGTGCGGCCGGTCGTGTCGCTGCGACCGCGGATCACGGCGACGACGCCCGTCTTCCCGATTCCCGCGTGGTGCTCGATTCCGAGCGCCTTCAGTCGGTCGCAGACGATCTTAGCAGTGCGGTGTTCTTCGAAGCCCAGTTCGGGATGCATGTGGAGGTCGCGGCGGAGCGTCGTGAGCTCGGCCTGCCAGCCACGGATGTGCGGAACAGGATTTTCCATAGGCGTTTTCAGTAGGCTGCGCCGCGCTCCACGCGCAGCCGCGGATCGACCGCGTAGTACAGCAGGTCGACGATCAGGTTGAGCAGCACGAACACGAGCGCGATGAAACAGAGGTAGGCGGCCATCACCGGGATATCGGCGAAATTCACCGCCTGGATGAACAGGAGCCCCATGCCCGGCCATTGGAACACGGTTTCGGTGATGATCGCGAACGCGATGATCGCCCCCAGTTGGAGACCGGTGATCGTGATCACGGGGACAAGCGTGTTCTTGAGCGCGTGACCGAAATGGATCGCGCGATCGGTCAGACCCCGGGCGCGTGCGAACTTGATGTAGTCGGTGCGCAGCACTTCCAGCATTTCCGAGCGCACCAGCCGCATGATCAGGGTCATCTGGAACAGCGAGAGCGTGATCGACGGCAGGATCAGCGCCTTGAGGCCGCTCCTCGTCAGGAGTCCCGTCGTCCACCAGCCGAGCGCCACCGTGTCGCCGCGCCCGAACGAAGGCAGCCAGCCCAGGATGACCGCGAAGACCAGGATCAGCAGGATCCCGATCAGGAACGTCGGCAGGCTGACGCCGATCAGCGACCCGGCGAGCAGCAGGTGCGAAAGCCAGGTATCGCGCTTCAACGCGGTGTAGACGCCGAGCGGAATCCCGATCATGAGCGCGAGCAGCGCGGCGACCAGCGACAGCTCGATCGTCGCCGGGAGCCGTTCCTTGAGCAACGCGGACACGGATCGCCCTTGCCGCAGCGACTGGCCGAACTCGCCTTGCACGGCATGGCCGACGAAACGACCGAACTGCACGTACGACGGCTGGTCGAGCCCGAGGTCGGCGCGCAGGCGCGCGCGTTCCTCGAGCGTCGCGTCCTGCCCGACCATGAAGCTGACCGGGTCCCCGGTGAAGTTGAACAATCCGAACGCGATGAGTGCGACCACGACCATCACGGCGAAGGACTGCACGATGCGGCGAAGGACGAAAGCAATCAAGCGAGCTTAAGGAGCCTGTCCATTGCGCCGTGGCCCGCCCGCGGGCCGCCGGCGCGCCGTGCGCCGCCCGATGATGCCCAAAGGCCGTGGGAGCGTCAATGCGCGCGGCGGACGTCGGTTAGGAGCCCGACCGATTTGTGGTTCAATACCGGCCTGACTCCCCCGGCCCGTCATGCTCCGCTTTCTGCTCACACGCATCAGCCTGGTCATTCCCACGTTCATCGGGATGACGCTGCTGGCGTTCTTCCTGATCCGGATCGTCCCCGGCGACCCGATCGAGACCATGGCCGGCGAGCGTGGCATCGATGCCGTGCGTCACGCGGCGTTGCTCAAGGAATACGGGCTCGATCGGCCGGTGCTCGTGCAGTACGGCATCTACATCGGTCGCGTCCTGCACGGTGACCTCGGCAAGTCGATGATCACGCAGGAGCCCGTGGTGCGCGAATTTGCCGCGCTCTTTCCGGCCACGATCGAACTCGCACTCTGCGCGATCGTGTTCGCGCTGATCGTCGGCATTCCGGCGGGGATGCTGGCCGCCGTGCGCCGCAACTCGGTGTTCGACCACGGCGTCATGGGGGTGTCCCTTACCGGCTATTCGATGCCGATCTTCTGGTGGGGTCTGCTCCTGATCCTGCTCTTCTCCGTCCAGCTCGGCTGGACGCCCGTGTCCGGTCGCATCGCGGTCAAGTATTACATCGAGCCCGTGACCGGGTTCCTGACCATCGACGCCTTGCTGTCCGGCGAAAAGGGCGCGTTCCAGTCGGCGGTTTCCCACCTGATCCTTCCCACCATCGTGCTGGGCACCAATCCGCTGGCCATCATCGCGCGGATGACACGCTCGGCGATGCTGGAGGTTCTGGGGGAGGACTACATCCGCACGGCGCGGGCCAAGGGTCTGTCGAACCTGCGCGTGATCGCGTTGCACGCCTTTCGCAACGCGCTGATCCCGGTCATCACCGTCATCGGCCTTCAGGTCGGCGTGTTGTTCACGGGTGCCATCCTGACCGAGACCATCTTTTCCTGGCCCGGCGTGGGCAAGTGGCTGATCGAGGCGATCAACCGGCGCGACTATCCGGTGCTGCAGGGCGGGCTGCTGATGCTCGGTCTCGTGGTGATGATGGTCAACCTGCTGGTCGACGTCACCTACGGCATCATCAACCCTCGCATAAGGCGCGCGACATGACGGTCGAATCGCTCGTACCGTCGGGCGCGGCGGCGGCACCTCCGGGGCCCTTCCGCGAATTCTGGGGTTACTTCAGCGCCAATCGGGGCGCGGTCACGGGTCTGATCATCGTCGTCGCCGTCCTGATGATGGCCGCGTTCGCGGAGGTGCTGGCGCCCTATCCGCCCAACCTGACCAACAACGCCGCGTTCCTGCAGCCACCGGCATGGCAATCCGGCGGCTCGTGGGCTTACCCGCTCGGCACCGATGCGATCGGCCGCGACATCCTGTCGAGGCTCATCTATGGCGCGCGCCTTTCTCTGCTGATCGGGATTGCGGTCGTCGCGCTGTCCATCGTGGTCGGCATCGTGCTCGGGCTGGTCGCGGGGTTCGTCCGCGGCGTGACGGAGATCGCGATCATGCGGCTGATGGACATCATCCTGACGTTGCCGAGCCTGCTGCTCGCGATCGTGATCGTCGCGATCCTCGGGCCGGGGTTGATGAACGCGATGCTGGCGGTGGCGGTGGTGGTGCTGCCCCACTACGTGCGCATCACACGCGCGGCCGTGATCTCGGAAACATCGAAGGATTACGTTACCGCCGCGCGAGCGAGCGGAGCGAGCCGGTTGCGGCTGATGTTCAACGAGGTCCTGCCCAACTGCGCGGCACCGCTGATCGTTCAGGCCTCGCTCGGCGTCTCCACCGCGATTCTCGACGCAGCCGCACTGGGCTTTCTCGGCCTGGGCGCGCAGCCGCCCGCTTCCGAGTGGGGCACGATGCTCGCCGACGCGCGCGAGTTCGTCTTGCGCGCCTGGTGGGTGGTGACTTTCCCGGGATTGATGATCCTGATCACTGTGCTCGCTTTCAATTTGCTGGGCGACGGACTGCGCGACGCGCTGGACCCGAAGCTCAAGCGCAGCTAGTCCCGCGACTCATGGCGCTCCTCGAGATCGAAGACCTCCACGTCGATTTCCCGTCGCAGGGCGCCGTGTTGCGCGCGGTCGAGGGCGTGAGCCTGTCGCTGGACGAAGGCGAGGTGCTGGGAATCGTCGGCGAGTCGGGGTCGGGAAAAAGCGTCACGATGCTCGCGCTGATGGGGTTGGTCGCCTACCCCGGTCGTGTGCGTGCAAAGCGGATGGACTTCGGTGGACGCGATCTGCTGGGCCTCGCCGACACCGAGCGGCGGAAGCTGATCGGCAAGGACGTGGCGATGATCTTTCAGGACCCCACGACCAGCCTGAACCCCTGCTTTACCGTCGGCTTTCAGCTCACCGAGACGCTGCGGCTGCACCTCAACCTGGATCACAAGGCTGCGCGTCACCGCGCCACGGAGTTGCTCGAGCAAGTGGGCATTCCGGCCGCAGCCAGCCGCCTGAAGGATTTTCCGCACCAACTCTCCGGCGGCATGAACCAGCGCGTGATGATCGCGATGGCCATTGCCTGCAACCCCAGGCTGCTGATCGCGGACGAGCCGACGACCGCCCTGGACGTCACGATCCAGGCCCAGATTCTGGACCTCCTGCGCGCCCTGCAGCGCGAGCGCAGGATGGCGCTGGTGCTCGTCACCCACAACATGGGCGTGGTCGCCGAAATGGCGCAGCGCGTGGCGGTGATGTACGCGGGCGAAGTGGTCGAGGAGCGCGGCGCCGACGCCCTGTTTGCTGCGCCTCAGCACCCTTATACCGCCGCGTTGCTCGCAGCCATGCCCGAACGCAGTACGGGGGAAACCCGCCTCGCCACCATTCCCGGCGTCGTGCCGGGGCTCTACGACCGACCGCAGGGTTGTCTGTTCGCACCGCGCTGCACATATGCGACCGAGCAGTCGTGCCAGGCGCGACCGGCGATTCGTCCGTGGGCGGACGGCAAGGTTCGCTGCCACTTTCCGCTCGGCGATCCGCAACGCGAGGCCGCCATCGCGCGCGAGCGGCGGGCTGCGAAGGCCGAGGCAGCGCAATGAGCGCTGCGGTCGTCGAAGCGCGCGACCTGACGCAGGTTTATGAAATCCGGCGCGGGCCGCTGCGCGAGCCCGCGCGGCTGCACGCCGTGGGCGGCGTTTCCTTCACCGTCGAGGCGGGACGCACGCTCGCTGTGGTCGGCGAGTCGGGCTGCGGCAAGTCCACGCTGGCGCGCATCGTCTCGCTGATCGAAAAGCCGACGTCAGGAGAGTTGCGCCTGGGCGGAATCGATGCCGTCAATCCGTCGGCGGAGCAACGCCGTGCCTTGCGCAAGTCGGTACAGATGGTCTTTCAGAATCCGTTTGGCTCGTTGAATCCGCGCAAGAAGATCGGCGCGATCCTCGAAGCGCCGCTGGCCGTCAACACCGATCTCGGCCCTGCCGAGCAGGCCGAGCGGGGGCGTGCGATGCTGGCCAAGGTCGGTCTGCGCCCCGAGCATTACGTCCGCTACCCGCACATGTTTTCCGGGGGTCAGCGTCAGCGCATCGCGATCGCGCGGGCGTTGATGCTGAGCCCCGCGCTGGTCGTGGCCGATGAGCCGGTGTCGGCGCTGGATGTTTCTGTCCAGGCGCAGGTGCTGAACCTGCTGGCCGACCTGCAGCAAGACATGGGCCTGGCCTACCTGTTCATTTCGCACGACCTGGGCGTGGTGCGCCATATTGCCCATGAAGTGCTCGTGATGTACCTGGGCATGGCAATGGAACAGGGCCCCAAAGAGCGCATCTTTGCGCAGCCACTGCATCCGTACACGCAGGCCTTGTTGGCGTCGACTCCGGGCATACCCGGCGTCGACCGGTCCGAGCGCATCGTGCTGAAGGGGGAACTGCCGTCGCCCCTGAATCCTCCGACCGGGTGTGTGTTCTCGACGCGTTGTTCCTACGCGATCGATCGTTGCCGGAACGAGCGTCCGGCCCTGCGCCCGCTCGAGGGACGGCAGGTTTCCTGCCATCTCGCCCACCAGATGGTCAAACCGAGTCATACTATTGGGTTGTAACGCCCCTTCATGCTTTCCGGCGGGCGATCCGCAGCGGTCCATGCTGCACGAATCGCAGCCAATTCCTGAGGAGTCACACATGACGAGCTTCGACCCGGCCACGCGTTGGCCCCATGGCGCCCGACGCGCCCTCATCGTTGCCTTGGCGCTCCCGGCGCTGCTGGCTACGGCCAGCCTCTCGGCCAAGACGCTGGTGTACTGCTCCGAGGGCAGCCCGGAGAACTTCTATCCCGGCGTCAACACCACCGGCACCTCCTTCGACGCCAACAGCCAGATCTATAGCCGCATCGTCGATTTCGAGCGCGGCGGCACCACGGTCGTGCCGGGTCTCGCCGAGCGCTGGGATATTTCCCCCGACGGCAAGGTCTACACGTTCTACCTGCGGAAGGGCGTGAAGTGGCACAACCACCGCGCGTGGAAGCCGACCCGCGATTTCAACGCCGACGACATGATCTTCGCGATCGAGCGGCAGTGGAAGGAAACCAACCCGTACTTCAAGGTCACCAGCTCGAATCACTCGTACTTCAACGACATGGGCATGCCCAAGTTGCTGAAGTCCGTGGAAAAGGTCGACGACTACACGGTCAGGATCACTCTCGAGAAACCCGAGGCGCCCTTCCTTTCCGACCTCGCGATGGAATATGCCGGCGTGCAGTCCAAGGAATACGCGGACGCCATGCTCAAGGCCGGAACGCCCGAGAAGATCGACCAGGAGCCGATCGGCACGGGCCCGTTCTATCTCGTGCAGTACCAGAAGGACGCAATCCTCCGCTACAAGGCCTTTCCGCAGTTCTGGGGCGGCAAGGCCAAGATCGACGACCTGGTGTTCTCGATCACGCCCGACGCTTCGGTGCGCTGGGCCAAGCTGCAAAAGGGCGAGTGCCACGTGATGCCGTACCCGAATCCCGCCGATCTCGACGCGATCCGCAAGGATCCCGGCATCGTCGTGCTCGAACAGCCGGGGCTCAACGTCGGCTATCTCGCCTACAACACCACCAAGAAGCCGTTCGACGACGTCCGGGTCCGCAAGGCGGTCAACATGGCGATCAACAAGAAAGCCATCATCGACGCGGTCTACCTGACCGCCGGTGTCGCGGCCAAGAATCCGATCCCGCCGACGCAATGGTCGTACAACGATGCGATCAAGGACGACCCCTACGATCCGGCGGCCGCCAAGAAGCTGCTGGCCGATGCGGGCTATCCCAACGGCTTCACGACCGACCTCTGGGCGATGCCGGTACAGCGCCCGTACAACCCCAATGCGCGGCGTATCGCCGAGCTGATGCAGGCGGACCTCGCCAAGGTGGGAGTCACCGCCGAGATCAAGAGCTTCGAGTGGGGCGAGTACCGGAAGCGCATGCAGGCCGGCGAACACCAGATGGGGATGCTGGGCTGGACCGGCGACAACGGCGATCCCGACAACTTCCTGGCCACGCTGCTCGGATGCGATGCCGCCAAGAGCAACGGCAGCAACGTCGCCAAGTTCTGCTATCAGCCCTACGAGGACCTGATCCAGAAGGCGAAGACGATCTCCGGCCAGAAGGAGCGCACCGAGCTCTACCAGAAGGCGCAGGTGATCTTCAAGGAACAGGCGCCGTGGTTCACGATCGCGCACGCCGTGCAGTTGAAGCCGGTGCGCAAGGAAGTCATCGACTTCAAGCTCTCCCCCTTCGGCCGGCACACGTTCTACGGCGTCGACATCAAGGAGTAAATGCTCGCGGCTCACCGCACGTTAGATGGCGCCTGGCCCGGACGCACCGGGCGCTGGCAAAGGCTTGAACCTGGAACCCCGTGTGCCGACATCGGCGCACGGGGTTCCTTGTTTCAGCGTGGCCCGTGGCGGGCGCGCCGTGTCGCGTAAAGGCAGATGCCGCTCGCCACGGCGACGTTGAGACTCTCGACGGTGCCGAACAGCGGAATACCGACAATCCGGTCGCAGAGCTCGCGGGTGAGCCGCCGCAGGCCGGCGCCCTCGGCCCCGAGAACCCACGCGACCGGACCCGTCACGTCCGCGTCGAAGAGGCTCTCCGCGCCGGCGTCGGCGCCGAGGATCCATACGCCCTTCGCCTTCAGGTCGCGCAGTGCCCGCGCCAGGTTGGTGACCGTGACCAGCGGGACGGTATCGGCGGCGCCGCTCGCCGCCTTCGCGGCGGTGGCATTGAGGCCGGCGGCCCGATCCTTCGGGACGATCACCGCGTGCGCCCCGAAAGCATCGGCGTTGCGCAGGCACGCGCCGAGATTCTGGGGGTCGGTGACGCCATCGAGAACCAGCAGCAGCGCGGGCTCCGTGAGCGTTTCGAGAACGTCGTCGAGCGTGACGTGCGGGACCGCGGCATCCACGATCGCGACGACGCCCTGATGGCGGTCGGTGCCCGCGAGCTGCGTGAGCCGCTCGTCGTCGGTCGCGTGGATCGGGCAGCGGATCGCCTCGGCCCTGGCCACGAGATCACGCATCCGCGCGTCGCGCCGCGTGGTGGCGAGGTGAATCGCCCGCACGGACTCCGGTCGCTGCCGCAGGCGGGCGCTGACCGCGTGGAAACCGAAAAGGGAACGGGTGGCGGACATGGGTCGTGGCGTACCGCCGCTCCGGGCAAAATGACTGTGCTAGTGTAGCCGAGCGGCGGAGCGCGGGCACGCAACCGCCCGGCCAAGGACCCTGAAGAATGACCGGCGACCTGCGCCAACTCGTCGAAGGCATATTGCTGGTGATCGCAGCGCTGCTGCCGATCGTCAACCCGTTCGGCGGCGCACCTGTGTTCCTGGCGATGACCCCGGACTGCACGCCGGAGGTGCGGGCGACGCTCGCGCAGAAGATCGCCGTCAACGCGTTCGTCCTCCTGATCGCCTCGCTGTTCATCGGCACGTATGTTCTGGAGTTCTTCGGGCTGTCGGTGCCCGTGGTGCAGGTTGCCGGCGGCGTGGTCGTCTGCGCGACGGGCTGGGAACTGCTGCGCGCGGGAAGCGAGACGCACGTCGTGTCGGCGTCGCCGCCCATCGCCGTGGAGATCGCGCGCCGCGCGTTCTACCCGCTCACGCTGCCACTCACGGTCGGTCCGGGCACCATTTCGATTGCCATCACGATCGGCGCTCACCACCCGCACAGCATGCAGTCGCTGCTCGTGAACGGTACCGCCGATCTGATCGGTGCCGCGCTGATCGCCGCGACCGTGTTCGTCTGCTATGGCTACGCGGACCGGATGCTGAGAGTCCTTGGCGAAACGGGCACGAGCGTGCTGATTCGACTCTCGGCGTTCATCCTGCTGTGCATCGGCGTGCAGATCTTCTGGACCGGCGCGTCCGCGTTGCTCGCCACGCTGCGCGTGCCCGCGTTGCGGTGATGGCCGTGTGTCGCCCGTGCCGAGCCTCGGCGCGGGTTGGCGGCGGGCGCAGGGATCAGCTATAATTTTGCGCTTTGCCGGGAAGCAACAAACACGGTCCCGCGCATCGAGGCGTTCAAGGCAAGTGCCGGTGTAGCTCAGTTGGTAGAGCAGCGCATTCGTAATGCGAAGGTCGAGGGTTCGACTCCTTCCACCGGCACCAAACAATCAAAGGCTTGCCGTGGCTACCCGGCCCGGCGGCAAATAGAAACCGCCCCGAAGGGCGGCAACGGCGCAACCCGGCTGACGGAGATTCAGCCTCTGCCAAATCGCGTGAGCGTATTGACGGAATGAGGGTTGATTCGATTGGGTTCGTGCTGCACGGGGCGGCCCTGGTCACGGGCCATGCGCGCCAGGACAATCACGACCAGCAGTCCGAGTGTCCAGCCGACCAATCCCAACAGAATCAAGCTAAGGCTCATGCGTGCCCCCTGCGCAAACACCGGGCGGGCATTCTGGCACCAGCCAACGGACCGCGCAAGGGTGCGGGCCCCGGGGCACCCGACGAGGGGGCCACGGACGTCAGGGCGACGAAGCAGCGGGCGCGGGCATTGTTTGTCGTGCCCCGCCCTGCAGAAAGGTCAAGACCAGCGGCCACAACTTTCCTTCAGCCTCGCGGCGAAAGAAGCCAAAGTGACCGATCGTCGCCATTCCCACCTCCGCAGGTGCAATCAGCCGCAACTTGGGGTGCAGCCCCGGAAATTGGGCGAGCAATCGACGCGTTCCCGACTCCGTGGCAAAAGCGTCGTCGCCGAATCCGACGACAAGCGCTTCGCCGGCAACCTTCCCGTATCGGGCAATCATCGACCTCGCCCGCGTTACGTCGGTCGCTGTTGCTTCGGGCTGCAAGTCGGCTCCACGACGCGCGGCCCACTGCATGGCGATCCCGGCGGGCAAGTCTTCGCCAAGACGAAGAGTCCTGGCCGGGAAGTACCCGACGATCCGCGTCATCGCTGGCATGATGACGTGCCACAGGAGGGCCATTGGCAAGCGGTACCTGGGCATGTAGTCGCCGAAATACCCCGTGTGGGCGCATATGAATACGAATCGCCCGATCTCGGCGATGTTGGGCGCCCCGCACACCAGAAGCGCACCGATGCTGTGCGCGATTCCGACGATCTCGGCGCGCGGATATAGCGATCGCCAGTACCTGATGGCGCCGCCACAATCGAGCTCGCTCCAGTCCTCCGCAACCGCAGGGAATCCGCGCAGTCTCGGTGGCCGTGAAGCACCGATGCCGCGATAGTCGTAGGTGAGTGTCGGGATACCCGCGGCCGCCAGGAAGCGCGCGAACCGCGCGTAGCGCGCGGCAGGCACGCCACCGCCGCAACCCAGCACCACCGCGGTTGAAGATTGGCCTGTGCCATCAGGAGCGAAGACCGTCGCCCCGAGGCTGTATCCGTCCAGCGCAGGGAAGCGGACCGATGTTTCGGAAATGGGGGTACGCCGGGGCACGGGTGGTCCGTGGTCAGTTTCGACGGCGATCACGCCGCCACCGTGCGCCGGCGGCAGGACTGCGGAGCTATAGCGGAACCCACGCGCCCCCGATCAGCCCCTCTGCCGGCCGAAACGTCGCCTTGTACGCCATCTTCCGGCTCTCCGCGATCCAATACCCCAGATACAGGTAAGGAAGGCCCAGGACCCGGCACCGTTCGATCTGCCAAAGGATGTTGTAGGTGCCGAAGCTCGCGCGGCGGACCAGGGGATCGAAGAACGCGTAGACCGACGAAAGCCCGTCGGCGAGCCGGTCGACTAGGCTCACCATCCGGAGCACCCGCCCTTCCCGGAATTCGAAAAGATCGGTTGCCACGTTGCTGTGGAGGAGAAAGTGCTGGTATTGCTCGCGGCTGTCCTGGTCCATTCCTCCACCCGGGTGGCGATGCCGCTGATATCGCAGGTACAGCGCGTAATGTTCGGCATCAAACGCCAATCGGTGCCTAACTTCGTCCAAATTCGCATGCGCCTGGAGGCATCTCCGCTGGGTGCGGTTGGGCTCGAAGGCTGCCACGCGAATGCGAACCGGGACGCAGGCGCGGCAATTGTCGCAATGCGGCCGATAGGTGAACCCGCCGCTGCGACGGAAACCGTGCCGAACGAGCTCGCTGTAGACGCGGCTGTCGATCAGATGGCTGGGCGTCGCGACCTGCGACCGGGCCACCCGGTCCGGAAGGTAGCTGCACGGATACGGGGCCGTCGCATAGAACTGGAGCGACGTCGGCGGAAGGTCGTTGAGCTTGGTCACGCGAGCACGTCCGTTCCCGGAGGCAGTTCCCAAGGGACCTCCGGCGCGGCTGAGTGTACCAACGCCCCAACGAGCTCCGCAAACACGCGCCGAGGGATTGGGCGGGCGCCGAACGATGCCAGGTGCGCCGTCTGCTGCTGGCAGTCCACGAGCGGAAACCCGCGCGCGCGCAGGATCGCGATCAAGCTGACGAGCGCGACCTTCGATGCATCCGGTTCGCGCGCGAACATCGATTCGCCGAAGAACATCCGGCCGATGGCGACGCCATAGAGCCCCCCGACCAGTCCGCCGTTGTGCCACGCCTCGACCGAATGCGCATTGCCGCGGTCATGGAGCGCCGCGTAGGCAGCCGCGATCGCCGGCGTGATCCACGTGCCGGCCTGCCCCGGCCTCGGCGACATCGCGCACGCCTCGATCACCGAACGGAAGGCGGTATCAACGCGAATCTCGAACCGCTGCTGTTTCACGCGTTTGCGCAGCGATCGCGTGACGCGAAATTCGTCGACGAACAGCACCATCCGCGGGTCGGGACTCCACCACAACACCGGCTGGTCGTCGCCATACCATGGGAATATTCCCTGGCGGTACGCATCGAGCAGCCGCTCGGGCGTGAGCTCGCCACCGGCCGCGAGCAGCCCATTGGGCTCCGCGAGCGCGGCCTCGATCGGCGGAAACGGCGCGTCAGGTCGAAGCCACGGAATCACGGATCGATTCTGCCACGCGCGTCGCCATCCCGTCCGGAGCGCGTTGCGACCGCGGGCCAGCCCGTCGATAATCCGGTGCCGGCATTACCGGCTCCCCAATCCCGATGCCTTCGACGATCCCACACTGCCCTTGGGCGAGCGGAAGCGCCCTCTACCGCGCGTATCACGACCGCGAATGGGGCGTCCCGGTGCACGACGACCGCGTCTTCTTCGAGTTCCTTGTTCTGGAAGGCGCGCAGGCAGGCCTGTCCTGGTCGACGATCCTGAACAAGCGTGAAGGCTATCGCGAGGCTTTCGCGGACTTCGATCCCGCCAAGGTCGCCGGCTTTGATGACGGCGATATCGCACGACTCGTTGCCAACGCGGGCATCGTCCGCAACCGGCTCAAGATCGGGAGTGCAGTGTCCAATGCGGGAGCGTTCATCGCGCTCCAGCGCGAGTTCGGCAGTTTCGACCGGTACGTCTGGACGTTCGTGGGTGGCAGGGCCGTGCAGAACCGGCGTCGCACACTCGCCTCGATCCCCGCCCGCACTGCGCAGTCCGACGCGCTGTCGAAGGATCTCGCCCGGCGCGGCTTCCGGTTCGTGGGGCCGACGATCATCTACGCGTTCATGCAGGCGACGGGCCTCGTCAACGACCATCTCGTCGCCTGCCCGCGCTGGGCCGCGGTGCAGGGCGCGTCGGGCGCGCGTGGCTCGGCCCGCGGGAAGGCGGACCCGATCCGGTAGAATGGCGCGCTGCGCGCCCCGGTAGCTCAGTGGATAGAGCAGCCCCCTCCTAAGGGGCAGGTCGGACGTTCGATTCGTCTTCGGGGCGCCAACATTGCGCTCCGCCACTGCGGGTCAAACCCGCGATTCCGATCTCTGCACGGTGAACACGCTGCCCGCAACCCGTTACCGGATCGTTCCACTCGATCCGCGCTCGCATCTGTTCGAAGTGCGCTGCAGCGTCGCCGAACCTGATCCCGCCGGCCAGCGGTTTCGGCTGCCTTCCTGGATACCCGGCAGCTATCTGATTCGCGAATTCGCGCGGCACTTCGTCTCGGTGCGTGCCGAATCCGGCGGTGCGACGATCGCGATCGAAAAGGAAGCGAAGGATCTTTGGCGCGCGGCCCCGTGCACCGAGCCGCTGACCGTCGTCGCACACGTCTACGCATTCGATTTCTCCGTCCGTGCAGCGTACCTCGATGCCGCCCGCGGCTATTTCAACGGACCTTCCGTCTTTCTCTGTCCCGAGGGCCGCGCGGACGCGCCGTGCGAAGTGGAGATTGCCGCGCCGCAAGGTGTTGCGTACCGCAACTGGCGGGTGGCGACGACCCTCCCCCGCGCGGGTGCCGCCCCGTGGGGTTTCGGTTCGTATCGAGCGGAAAACTACGACGAATTGATCGACCACCCCGTCGAGATGGCGGCATTTTCGCTCACTTCGTTCGAGGCCGGCGGCGCGACTCACGACATCGCCATCACCGGCCACGTCCACGCGGATCTCGACCGTGTCGCCCGCGATCTCCGGCGCATTTGCCAGTGGCAGATCGATTTCTTCGGGGCCGGCCCGGAGAGCCGCGCGCCATTCGACCGGTACCTGTTCCAAGTCGCTGCCGTCGGCGACGGCTATGGCGGCCTCGAACATCGGTCGAGCACGAGTCTGGTGTGCAAACGCGACGAGCTGCCCGCCCCGGGCATGGCCAGGCTCACCGACGACTATCGCCGCTTCCTCGGGCTCGCGAGCCACGAATACTTCCACAGCTGGAATGTGAAGCGGATCAAGCCGGCGGCGTTTGTGCCCTACGACCTTGGCCGCGAAAACTACACGCGTCAGCTCTGGGTCTTCGAAGGCGTTACGTCCTACTACGACGACCTCGCGCTGGTGCGCAGCGGAGTGATCGCGCCGAAGAGCTACCTCGAGCTGGTCGGGCAGACGATCACCGTTGTGTCGCGCGAACCCGGCCGGCACGTCCAGAGCGTCGCCGATTCCAGCTTCGATGCCTGGATCAAGTATTACCGGCGGGACGAGAACACGCCAAACGCCGGTGTCAGCTACTACGCCAAAGGCTCGTTGATCGCCCTCGCGCTCGACCTCACGCTGCGCAATCGCGGCGCGTCCCTTGACGCGTTGATGCGCGAATTGTGGCAACGGTACGGACGGTTGGGCATCGGTGTGCCCGAAGACGGCTTCGAGGCGATCGCGATCGAACTCGCGGGTGCCGATCTCGCGACGTTCTTCGCGCGCTACGTTCGCGGGACGGAGGACCCCCCGCTCGCGGATCTGCTTGGTGGTATCGGCGTGACGGTGCACTGGCGGACGGCCGCGAGCGAGAGCGACCGCGGCGGCAAGGCCGGCGGCGGTAGCGAGACCGACGGGGATGCGCCGCGCCGCTGGCTGGGCGCGCGCCTTGCGGGCGGGGCGACCGTCACCCTGCAGCACGTTCTCAGTGGCGGCCCGGCCGAACAGGCGGGCCTCGCGGGCGGCGACGTCATCGTTGCGATCGATGGCGTGCGCGCGTCGGTCGACGCGATCGAGAAGCTGCTTCGCCGCCGCGGCGCGGGCGACGTCCTGGCCGTCCACGCATTTCGGCGCGACGAATTGATCGTTACCGAATTGACGCTTGCCGAAGCCCCGCGTGACGTATGCTGGCTCTCGCCGGAAGCAACGGTCGACGAGGAGACGCGCGCCCGCCGGACCGCCTGGCTGGGGAACGACCCCGCCGTGCGCCCCGCTACAACCTGACGTTGGGATTCAACGTGTAGCGGCCGGTAATCGCCGCCTCGCCGAGGACATGACCTGCCAGGGCCCGCCGAACGTCGGTCCCGGTGAATACTCCCCCTGTTCCGAGCCGCGCTACATCGAGCGCATACAGCGTGAACACATAGCGATGGGGCAGCTCGTCGTTCCAGGGCGGGCACGGGCCGTCGTAGCCGAAGTAGTTGCCGGCCATGTCCTTGTCGCCGGCGAACCAGCCGGTGTAATCGTTGATCCCCTGTCGCCCGCCGCGCGGCGCCTGCGGTCCGGGCTTTCCGCGCGCGGAGACGCCGTCGGAGAACTCGCCACGCAGAATCGGTGGCGTATCGGGCGGGAGATCGATCAGCACCCAATGAAAAAAATCCACGCGCGCCAGCGAGGCCGAAACGGTTCGGCCTTCCTTGTTGACGTCCTCCCCGCGCGACGGGACGTCCGGGTCGTGGCACAGCAGCGCCAGCGATTTCGTTCCCGGCGGCAAGCCTGCCCACGTGAAATCCGGATTGCGGTTGGCCGACAGCTTCACGTGCGCGGCAGCATCCATCACGCAGAACGCGAATTCGGGAGGAATGATCCCGTTGTTTGCAAACGCCGACGTCGAAAGTTCCATGGCAGGCTCCTCAGCCCTTTTTCCAGTGCGGTGGCACGGTCTTGTCGAAGTACGGCAAGCCCTCGATCCGGGCCTTCCATGCCCTCAGTCGAGGCGTCAGCATGCCATCGGCGTCGAGGTCGGGCAGCTTCAGCTCGCAGCGCTTGAGGAAGGCCACCATGGGATAGAGCGCGAAATCGGCGGCGGAGAGGGGTCCCGCGAGAAATTCACCGCGCATCGCGTCGCTGAAGAGCACCAGGTCCTCGACGACTGCCTCGCGGCCATCGGCAATCGCCCGGGGATCGCGCTCCTCGGGCTTCTTGCTGAATGCCTGCGTCGTCAGCGGGTCGAGCGCATCGTCGAAGTAGCTGTCGACCTCCATGATCAGGCGGCGAACGAGCGCCCGCGTGCGCACGTCGCCCGGAAAGAGCGGCGCGCCGGTGGCCGGGTACGCTTCGTCCAGATACTCGACGATCGCATTGGACTCGTACAGCACGAAGTCGCCGTCGACGAGCACCGGGACGCGATGCCGCGGGTTGAGTGCAACGAACTCGGGTTTGCGCGTGTCACCGGCGGCAAACGACAGCACTTTCCGCTCGTAGGGGAGCGCCTTGTGCTCCAGGGCGAGCTGCACGCGCCACGCATAGGGGGAGCCGGAACCGTAATAGAGAACGAGGGCCATGTGTCCTTCGCGGGTCAATGGGTTGGGATGCGCCAGGATCAGGGTTTGCGCCCTGCGGACGGCGTCTTGTCCGCGCCGGCTCCCTGCGCACCGCGCAGGGCCTCGAGCGAAGCCTTCTGGAGTTCCATCGTCTTGATGCTGAGCTGCATCAGGTTGAGGCTCATTTGCAGCCAGCTCTCGACGATCCTGAGCTCGTCGATCTTGCGCCCGAGCTCGGCCGGGTCGAGCGTCGCGAACATCGCGGCCGGATTGGGAAATGGCATCCCGCCGACCATTCCGGGAGGAGATTGCGCCCCTGCATTCGGCGCGCCAGTCGGAGCCGCGGGCATGCCGAACCCCGGTAGCGGAATCCCGAATGGGTTCCACATCTTCTGCATGAATTGCGAGATGTCGTCGAACGACGGGCTCGCCTCGTCCTTGTCCTTTTTGCCTTCGCCCATAGATCCTCCCTTTCGCCGGCCGGCGGTGTCCGTTCACTCGGTTGCGTCCGCCGCCTTGTATCGTACCCCGTCCGTCCCCGCTTGCGCCCGGACCGTCCCATGGACCCGGTTCCGGCACTGCCGGTGCGAGGTGCGATAGTCCCCCGCGGACGCCCCGGGAAGACGGCGGCAACGGCCCTCGGATCCCGGCTGACGCGACTGGCCCGCGTCTTGCTTGGCTGGCACTGGAGTTCCCCCGAAAATCGGGTTGAAGGCAGCTCGCCTGCCGCCAACGGGATATTAGTGCCCAAACGTGTCCATTTATCGCCGGACTGACCGCGTTCCGTTGAACGACTTCCAGGCCGAGTCGCATACGCGGCCGGCCAGCGTCGCGACCGAGGCCGAGGTCGCGTGGACCAAGCGGCGCATGTCGGAGCCGGCCAACGGCCTGCTCAAGCCGACGTTCGCATGGGCATCGACGTTGCCGATCGAAATCCAGCCGCGGACGCTGATGTACCTGTTCCCGCGAATCGCGAACCTGATGGCCGCGATGTGGCAGGATCCGAATTCGCTGCGCGGCTACGTGGACGACCTTCTCGTCGACAGACGAGGGAATCGGCAGGGATTCCCGCTGGAAGTCCTGCACGAACTCTTCAAGCTCCGCGCCTATTACGACGAATTGCACCCCGGGGATACCGTCCCCTGGGACATGGTCAACAAGAAGGAGTGAGATTCGACGGGGTTCGGTCGTCGCCAGGACGGGCTCGGCGATGATTCCCCGGAAACTCCGCGCTGTCCTGCAGCCTGCGGCATCCTGATCCACGCAGGCAGCCGCCACCCGGCACGCACCGGACATCGATCTCCGTGCCGCAGCGCGTCGCGGGTGCGACGGCTAGTGTAATCCGCTATCATCGCCGTTCATGATCGACCTTCGCGCAACCCTGCGGGCGCGGCTCGACGCGGCCGTGGGCAGCACGCAGGTCCTCACCGCTGCAACCGACGTCGCTCCCTATGTCACCGACTGGCGTGGCCGTTTTCACGGCCGTGCGCTCGCGGTCGTGCGCCCGGGCAGCACCGAGGAAGTGGCCGCCGTCGTGCGCGCCTGCGCCGATCTGCAGGTACCGATCGTTGCGCAAGGGGGCAACACCGGCCAGTGCGGCGGGGCGACCCCGGACGCGGATGGCAACGCGATCGTCCTTTCGCTTGCCCGGATGAACCGCGTGCGTGCCGTCGACCCGGAAAACGCGACGCTCACCGCCGAAGCCGGTGTGCCGCTCGCGGCCGTCCAGCAGGCCGCGGCCGACAAAGGCCTGCTGTTCCCGCTGTCGCTCGCCGCCGAAGGCAGCTGCACGATCGGTGGCAACCTGTCCACCAACGCGGGCGGAACCGCCGTGCTGCGCTTCGGGAATGCCCGCGACCTCGTCCTCGGCATCGAAGTCGTGCTCGCCGATGGCCGCATCTGGGACGGCCTGCGCGGGCTGCGCAAGGACAACACGGGGTACGACCTCAAGCAGCTGTTCATCGGTGCCGAGGGAACGCTTGGCATCGTCACCGCGGCGGTTCTGAAGCTCTTCCCGGCGCCCCGGACCCGCGCCACCGCGCTCGTCGCATTGCCCGATGTCGCCGCAGCCGTCCGCCTCCTCTACGATCTCCGGCAGGCCCTCGGCGACCGGATCACCGGTTTCGAGTTGATGTCCGCGTACACGATCGCGCTGTCGCGCAAGCATTTCCCGGCGTTGCCCGATCCGTGTCCGGGGCAACCTTGGTATGCATTGATCCAGGCCGATGACTGCGCGAACGACTCTCCGCTCGCGATGCAGCTCGAGCGCGCACTCGGCGCGGCGCTGGAGCGCGGCTTGGCCCTCGACGCGACGATCGCGCAATCGGGCGAGCAGGCCCGCTTGCTCTGGGCGCTGCGGGAAAACATCGCCGAGGCCCAACGGCACGAGGGTCCCAACATCAAGCACGATATCTCGCTTCCCGTGTCCGCCGTCGTCCGTTTCCTCGACGACGCGCGTGCGGCACTCACGGCGGCCCTGCCCGGCGTGCGGTTCGTGACCTTCGGACATCTCGGCGACGGCAATCTGCACTACAACCTGGCCGGACCGGCGGACGCGGCGCCAGACTCCTTCATGGGGAGCGCCCCGCGTGCGAACCGGATCGTCCACGACCTCGTCGCCCGGTACGGCGGCAGCATCAGCGCGGAACACGGAATTGGCCAGCAGAAGCGCGACGAGCTCATCCGCTACAAGAGCAGCGTCGAACTCGAGCTCATGCATCGCGTGAAGGCCGCCTTCGACCCCGCTGGCCTCCTCAATCCCGGCAAGGTGCTGCAAGGCAGTCCATGACCAAGATCCTGGTCTGGATAGTCGTGGTCTTTGCCGTGCTGTTCGGGCTGCGCCTGCTGAACGCCGCCAAGGCGAGGCGGCGCGACGATCGAGGCGACCGCAATGCGGGGGGAACCAAGCCGGCGGAGACGATGGTCCGCTGCGCGCGTTGCGGAGTCTACCTGCCCCGCGCCGACGCCAAGCCCGGCCCTGCCGGCCTGACTTGCGGTGATCCCGGCTGCGCACAGCACCGTTGAATCTGCGCGACTTCCAGTGATGACCCCGACTCTGCCGACTGGTTCCGCCACACCGCCGTTCGAGCAACCGACACTGCCGATGTCGCCGGGGGAGTCTGGGCGCCGGATACTGTGGATCGTCGGCATCTACCGTGCGGTCTGCGGCGCAGCGCTGCTCGGCACTGCGCTGCTGCTCGATCTGAAGGTTCTCGGAATCGCGGCGCCCAATGCCTTCGTCTGGGCCTCGGCCCTCTACTTCATCTTCGGCCTGGCCACTTTCGTGTGGATCCAGCGCGAGACGCTCTCGATGTCGCTGCCGGCCCTCGTATCCCTGCTCCTGACCGGCGACGTCCTCTGCGTCGCGCTGGTGATGGTCGCGGGCGGCGGGACCGGCGGGTCGCTGCCGATCCTGCTGTTCCCGCAGCTTGCCGCGAGCGGCTGGCTGCTGGGAACGCAGACCGCGTTCTTCCACGCCGCGATCGCGAGTTTCATCCTGCTCGGACTCGACGTCTGGCGCATGCTGGAGGGTCGAGTCACCGGTGCCCAGCCGTTCCAGACCGGCCTCATCGGCTTCGGTTACTTCGCCACGATCGGCATCGCCATCGCGCTCGGGCGCTACACGAAGGCGTCGGAGGATCTCGCGGCGCAGCGGGGCATCGACGTCGCGAATCTCGAGCAGGTCAACCGGCTGATCATTCAGGACATGCAGGACGGCGTGCTGGTTGTGGATCTGAACGGGGTGGTCCGCGGCCACAACGCGCAGGTGACGCGACTTCTCGGGGGATTCGGCCGGATGCGTGGCGGCATGCGTCTTGCGGAATTCAGTTCGACGCTGCACGACTACTGGCGCAGGTGGCAGGAGGACTACAGCGAGCCGCTGCCCCCGTTCAAGGTCGAATCGTCGCAGCGGCTGTTGCGGGTCCGCCTGGTGCGCATCGGTTCGGGGCTGAACGGCGGAACGTTGATCTATCTCGAGGATCTCGGTCGCGCGCAGAACGAGGCGCAGCAGATGAAGCTCGCCGCGCTCGGCCGGCTGACGGCGTCGATCGCGCACGAGGTCCGGAATCCGCTGTCGGCGATCAATCAGGCAGCCCAGCTGCTGGAAGAGGACGGCGCGGTTCCGCCGGCGGGCGCACGGCTGCTCGGCATGATCCGCAACAATGCGAAGCGCATCGACCGCATCGTCGGCGAGGTGCTGCAGCTCAATCGGCGCGACCGGCAGCAGCCGGAGGCATTCGCGCTGGGCGAATTCGTTCGCTCGTTGATCGACGAGATCGTCCAGGCCGAAAATGTTCCGCCGAAAGCGATCGTGATTCTGATTCCCGACGAGCTCCAGGTGATCTTCGATCGCGGCCATCTGAACCAGATCGTCTGGAATCTGGTACGCAACGCATGGCAGCATTGCCAGAAAAAGGAAGGCAGCATCCGGATCGCCGCACGCCCGGGTTACATGGGCGATGCGGTCATCTGCGAGCTTGCCGACGATGGACCGGGGATCCCGGCGGAGCTTCGCGGCCAGATCTTCGAGCCGTTCTTCACCACGCGCCCCGGCGGAACGGGGCTTGGTCTCTACATCGCCCGCGAGCTCGCCGACTCGAATGGCGCCGCGCTCGAACTCCTGCCCAGAGGGCCGGGTGCCCACTTCCGCATGACGATGAAACGCGCATTCAAACCCGTAGTGAAATAAGAGGCATTTCATGACCCGAAAATCCCGTGGCCAGCCCAAAGTTCTGCTCATCGACGACGAACCCGATCTGCTCGAGTTGCTCGAGCTCACGCTCTCGCGGATGGGACTCGACACGACCCGTGCCGAGACCGTGGGCGAGGCGATCCGGCTCCTCGACACCGAACCGTTCGACCTGTGCCTCACCGACATGCGGCTCCCCGACGGTCCGGGGCTGCGCGTCGTCGAGCACATCAATCAGAAGGGCCTCGACCTTCCCGTCGCGGTGATTACCGCGTACGGCAGTGCGGAGAACGCCGTCGCCGCACTCAAGGCCGGCGCCTTCGATTACCTGGCGAAACCGGTTGCGCTCGAGCAGTTGCGCGCGCTGGTCAAACAGGCGCTCAAGGTGCCCGATCCGGACAAGCCGCCGCCGCCCACGGGCTACCGGCTCCTCGGCGAATCTCAGGCCATGCTGCACGTCCGCGACATGATCGACCGGCTCGCGAAAAGCCAGGCGCCGGTATTCATCAACGGCGAGTCCGGCAGCGGAAAGGAGCTCGCCGCCCGGATGATCCATGCGGGTGGCGCGCGCGCCGAGCAGCCGTTCATTGCCGTCAACTGCGGCGCGATTCCCGAGAACCTGATGGAGAGCGAGTTCTTCGGTTATCGGAAAGGAGCGTTCACCGGCGCCGAAACGGATCGCGACGGGTTCTTCCAGGCGGCGACCGGGGGAACACTGTTCCTCGACGAGGTTGCTGACCTTCCGCTGCAGATGCAGGTGAAGCTGTTGCGCGCGATCCAGGAGAAGAAGGTGCGGAAGGTTGGCGCGACGCAGGAGGATGCCGTCGACGTGCGCATCATCAGCGCCACCCACAAGAAGCTCTCCGCGCTGGTCGACGCGGGAGAATTCCGCCAGGACCTCTATTACCGGCTGCACGTGATCGAGCTGTCGATGCCGAGCCTGCGCGAGATGCGCGAAGACATCCCGCTGATCGCGAACGCGATTCTCGAACGGCTCTCGCGCGGCAATCCCGCAAAGCTCGATCCCGAGGCGCTCGCCGCGCTGGAGCGCTATCCGTTTCCAGGGAACGTGCGCGAGCTCGAGAACGTGCTCGAGCGCGG